>Ga0307408_100000146_pt1 | contig 78996 bp, 70 predicted proteins | sample 322Cmetagenome_FD_202116 | JGI IMG/M metagenome (GOLD analysis project Ga0307408, IMG submission 202116) | Maize rhizosphere microbial communities from greenhouse at UC Davis, California, United States - 322HYB-C-3 | ecosystem: Host-associated > Plants > Roots > Rhizosphere > Soil | place... | reverse complement strand
GCTTCCAGCATTTCCGTCAGAAAGTGAAGGGCGTCGTTGAACATGCGCAACCGAGGTTAACAGCATGTGATTACGTTTACAACTCCCAAATTGAAAAATGCCGTTCAGTCTTAACTGAACGGCATTAAGGCCGCAGCCTGGTTTTTTTGAAGCTTGAGAGGATCAGCAGTCGCTGGCCGGAGGTGCGGCCGAGACAGTCGGCTGAGCGTCCGTATCGTCAGTGTGTGTCACCTTGATGAAGCACTTCAAGCCAGTAGCGTTGGTTGCCACGCTATTCGGGATAATGACGATCTCATTGGGGCCTGCCGCAGGGTTGTAACTGCCCGCAGGAGAACCAGGGCCATAAATCTTGTAGTCGCCCGACGTCACGCCTGCCACCGCGAGCATATCCGCGTAATCGGAATTCTTTGGGTAACCTTTGGTGTCCAGGTCGATCGTAGTACCGTCAACAGTCACGGTCCCGCCCGAGCCGCCGGAAGCCAGCCACTTGCCATGCACCAGCGCAACCGACGAAGTAATCGCGCCGCGCACGCCATTCAGGCTCGCCACGCGCGCGTCGGAACCCAGGTTGATAAAGCGCGGTAATGCAGTTGCTGCCAGGATGCCGAGGATCACCATCACAACGATCAATTCGATCAGGGTGAAACCGGACTGTTGTTTAGGTGCTTGAAACTTTTTCATTAGGCTCTCCGAGTACTTAAAGGTGTCTTTGCGGCCTATTCAACAATTTGCTCCAGGGTCACGCCGCCCGGCCCCAGTCCTTCGTGATTTTGTGTGACATTTGAAGGATGCTGCGCGAATTTTACCTTGAAATTCAAGCGTTTCGGAGCGCTTTCTCCAAAAACTCCTCGCTTATTTAACACATATGACAAGGTTGCCGACGCACGGTCGAAATACCAGTGACCGAAAGGCACAACGCCCTCGCCTGGTGCGTCGAATTCACCTGCATAATTCGGCGGGCGCCGCTCCAGCCAGTCCATCGGATTTTGCCGTGCCAAATCGGCGAATTCAGCGTCGTTCCCCCTTAGATACAACGAAGCCGCCTTGCTCGCAAGCGCCGCACGCAAGCTCGTTACAACTTGCTCAGTTGCAAGCCGCTCAGCTTCGGCCTGGTAAAAGCTCAACTTTTGCAGCAAAACCCCGCACAGAACCGCAAAGATAATTGCTACCACCGCAAACTCAAAGTAACCCGAACCGGCCTGGCGTCGATGTTGCGGCAAAGCTACATTATTTACCGTAGGAAACTGCAAAGGAACCTTGATTCTCATCGGCGCAGCGCCGTTTTGCCCAAGTCCCAGATCGGCAGGAAGATACCCAGGGCCAGCACCAGGACCATGACGCCCAGGAACGTAATCAGGATTGGCTCGATCTGCGAAGCCAGGGTTTTAAGCTCGTAATCGACCTCGCGCTCATACATGCCGGCGATTTCGTCCATCAGGTCATCCAGCGAACCCGACTCCTCCCCCACCGCGATCATCTGCAACACCACCGGCGTGAATACCGCAGCCGTGGTCGCGGTGCGCAGGATCGATTCGCCGCGCTCCACACCGTCGCGCATCTGCTCCACGCGCGAAGTCAGGTAGGCATTATCGACCGTTTGCGCAACGACAGTCAGCGCCTGCACGATGGGCACGCCGCTGCGCGCCGACAAAGAGAAGCTGCGCGCAAAACGCGCCATGGTCGCCTTGTGGATGATCTTGCCGGCAATCGGAATGCGCAGCTTGATGCGGTCCCACTCATAGCGGCCCTTCGTGCTCTTGATCCAGGCGCGGAAGCCGAAGAACGCCGCCAGTGCAAGCGCCAGCAGCAAGCCCCAGTAGTTCTGCATGAAACTGGACGTGGCCAGCAGGATGCGCGTCATCAGCGGCAGTTCGGCGTGGAAGCTCTCGAACACCTTTGCGAACGCCGGGATCACGAAAATATTCACCACGATCATCGCAATCACCATCGCGATGATGACGAAGGTCGGGTAGCGCAGTGCAGACTTGACCCGCTCGCGCATGTCGCGGTCGAACTCCATGTGGTCGAACAGGCGCAGGAATACTTCCTCCAGCCTGCCCGTCATTTCGCCGACGCGCACCATCGACAGGTAGAACGCCGAGAACACGTCCGGGTGGCGCCGCATGGCGGCCGACAGTTCACGGCCGGAATCGAGCGACTCGCGCAAATCCTTGATCACACGGCCGAAGGACTTGCTGATGGCCGATTCCTGCAAGCCGGCCAGCCCGCGCATGATCGGCACGCCCGATTTCAGCAGCGTGTACATCTGGCGGCTGAAAAGCTGCACGTCCATGGCGGCGACCTTCTTCTCGGTCAGGCGCTCCCACAGGCTTTCATCGCTTTGCTTGGCGACGGCCTTGGTGACGTTGATCTCGATTGGCGTTACGCCGGTGCTGAAAAGCTGGTCCGCAACAGCGCCGCTGTCGGCTGCCTCCAGCACCCCCTGCATCAATTCGCCGCGTGCGTTGCGGCCCTTGTAGGCGAACAGCGGCACGTTAATCCTCTAACTGATGGCTGATGCGCATGGCTTCCGACACCGTGGTGCGGCCCTCGACCACCAGTTGCACCGCATGGCGGCGCAGCGTCTGGCCGCCCATCTGCTGGTTGGCCGCCTTCAGGAACACGGCCGGGTCGACGTCATTGGCCGCATCCACAACGGTTTGCGTCATCTCCAGCAGTTCGTACACGCCCACCCGGCCGCGATAGCCAAGGCCGTTGCAATGCGAGCATCCCTTGCCGTAAAAATAGGTGCCCATGTCGACCTTGTCCTTCAGCTCGAGGCTAAGCCATTCATGCTCGCTAGGCGTCAGCGTGTACGGCGTGGTGCAGGACTCGCAAATAACGCGCACCAGGCGCTGCGCCAGCACGGCTTGCAGCGAGCTGCCCACCATGTAGCGCGGCACGCCCATGTCCATCAGGCGCAAGGGCGTGCTGGCCGCATCGTTGGTGTGCAGGGTCGACAGCACCAGGTGGCCGGTCATGGCGGCGCGCAGGCCGATCTGCGCGGTTTCCTGGTCGCGCATCTCGCCAACCAGCACGATGTCCGGGTCCTGCCGCAGCGCGGAGCGCAGCACGCGCGCAAAATCCAGCTCGATCTTTTCGTTGACCTGCACCTGGTTGATGCCGGCCAGGCGGTATTCGACCGGGTCTTCAACGGTGATCAGTTTCTTCTCCATCGAATTCAGTTCGGCCAGCGCACAGTACAGCGTGGTGGTCTTGCCGCTGCCGGTCGGGCCCGTCACCAGCACCAGGCCGTTCGGGCGCGCCACAATCGCGCGAAACCGGTCCAGCAAGGGCTTGGGCATGCCGATGGCGTCCAGGCGCAAGGTCATGCCGCTCTGGTTCAGCAAACGCATGACGATCGATTCGCCATACTGCGTCGGCATGGTGGAGATACGAACGTCGATGCGGGCGTTCTTGACGCGCACGGCGAAGCGCCCATCCTGCGGCAGGCGCTTTTCGGAGATGTCCAGGTCGGACATCAGTTTCAGGCGCAGCGCCAGGGCCGGCGCGATCTTGATATCGGCTTCCGTCTGCAGGTGCAGCACGCCGTCGATACGGAAGCGGATCTGCAAGCGGCCTTCCTGGGGCTCGATATGGATGTCGGAGGCACGCACCTGGGCAGCATCGTCAAACAGCGATTGCAGCAGCTTGACCACAGGCGCTTCTTCCAGCCCCGGGCTGGCAGCTGCAAGCGCGCCAAAGTCCACCGAGCCCTCGCCCATCTCCTGTTCCAGCTCGCGCGCCAGGCCGGAAATATCCTCCGTGCGGCGGTAGATGCGGTCGATAGCGGCCAGGACCTCGGTCTCGTTGACCACAGCCAGTTCAATCGTCTGCTTCAGCAGGCGGGAAATTTCGTCATACGCGAACAGGTCGGTCGGATCGGACAGGCCCACCAGCATGGTCCCCTTGCGGTCTTCCAGCACCAGTGCGCGGAAGCGCCGTGCCTGGGTTTCCGGCAGCAAGCGCACCAGGTCGGAGCTGATCTGGTAGAACTTGAGGTTGATATAGGGGATGTTGAGCTGGCGCGCCAAAGCGCCGGAAATCTGTTCTTCGGTGACAAAGCCGTGTTCAACGAACACCCGCCCCAGTTTGCGTCCGCTGCGTTTCTGCTCCGCCAGCGCCATGCCCAGCTGTTCTTCCGACAGCAGCTTCTGCTGCACCAGGATTTCACCCAAACGAACCTTTTCCGGTCTCGTCATACCGCATCCCCGAATCCAATATTTGCTGGCATTGTATGCGAACGAATCGTGCAAGCATAGCAAAACCCATTGATAGATTCACCACAGTTCAGGCGCGTGGCTGGAGGGCGACGAATTCTTGCGATACGTGCTCCAATTGCAGGGCACATTCCAACCCACCCAATGCCTGCACGCCGCCATGTACCAGCAACATTTTGGCCTGCACGAGGCCCCTTTCGGCATTACGCCGAACCCCGCTTTTTTCTACAGCGGGAACACGCGCGGGGAGATCCTGTCCGCCCTGCTCTACGCTGTCACCCAGGGCGAAGGCATCGTCAAGGTGACGGGCGAGGTCGGCTGCGGCAAGACCATGTTGTGCCGCATGCTCGAGTCGCGCCTGCCGCGTGGCGTCGATGTGCTCTATCTCGTCAATCCAACGCTTGGCCCGCAGGAAGTCCTGCACGCCATTGCGGCCGAGCTGGGCCTCAATACCAATGGCCGCCGTGCCGATGAAGTGCTGCGCGCCTTGCACGCAGAGCTGATTGCCCGCCATGCGGCTGCGCATCGCGTGGTGCTGCTGGTGGAAGAGGCGCAAGCCATGCCGCTTGAAACGCTGGAAGAGATACGCCTGCTGACCAACCTCGAAACCGCCAGCAGCAAGCTGTTGCAAATCGTGCTGTTCGGCCAGCCGGAACTGGATGAGCATCTCGCGCTGCCGCGCATGCGCCAGCTGCGGGAACGCATCACACACAGCTTTAACGTGCCGCCGATGCCACGCGAACAAATCCCCTACTTCCTGTCGCACCGCCTGCGTGCCGCCGGCTACCAGGGTCCCGAACTGTTCAGCCGTGGCGCGGTGCGCCTGATTGCGCGCGGCTCGCAAGGCATTGTCCGCCGTATCAATGTGCTGGCCGATAAGTCCTTGATGGCGGCCTACGCCGAGGATTTGCCTTATGTAAATTCGTACCATGTGCGCCAGGCGATCGAGGACAGCCGCTATTCGTGCGCAACGGTTCCCGGCAATCGCAGTATGATCGTTTTCGATAAACTCCTGGCAACTTGCTTCAGGCGGCGAGCGACATGAAGAACCTTTCGGCTTCCCTGTTATGCGTCCTGCTTGCGGCTTGCGCGGCGCCGAAATTTCCCCTGTCTCCAACCCATGTGGCCGAACCGGAGCCAGTGGCCGGCACGATTCCGGAACCGGTGCAGCAAAGCGCAGCACTCCCGCCGCCTCGGCCTGCTGCGCGGCAGGAGACCTATAGCGTCTCGGTGCACCGCGTGCCGGTGCAATCGGTCCTGTTCGCGCTGGCGCGCGATGCGGGCCTGAATGTCGACGTCCATCCCGCCGTGGAAGGAACGGTGACGCTGAATGCGCTCGACCAGACCTTGCCGCAGCTGTTGGCGCGCATCGGCAAGCAAGTCGATATGCGCTACGAGCTGCAAGGAAATAATCTTGTTGTGCTGCCGGACCAGCCGTACTGGAACCACTACAAGATCGACTACGTCAATATCGCGCGCAGCACCAACAGCAGCGTGAACATCGCCACGCAGATATCGACCACCGGCGGCTCGGCATACAGCGGCGGTGGCTCGCCATCCAACCCGGTGCCGGCGGCGGGCAGTTCGCTGGGCAGTGGAGGCAACAATAATTCCACCACGTCCGTCGCCAATCGCTCGGACAACAATTTCTGGTACAGCCTGGAGAAGAATGTGCGCGACATGCTGCGGCCAACCACGCTGAACGACCAGCTTACCGATCCATTGGCGCAGATGCGGGAGCAGGCCAATGCCATGATGCAGCAGATGCAGGCTGGCGGCGGCGCTGCGCTCTCCCCTGAAGCCAGCTATCCCGGGGCGCAGGCCGCTGCGGCCCAGGCTCGCGCTCCGGTTGGCGGTCTGGCGGCCAATGCCGCTTTCGGACCTGGCGCTTCGGCCCAAGCCCGCAACTCTCCCTCCGTGATCGCCAACCCGGAAGGCGGCTTGCTTTCGGTGCGCGCCACCAGCCGGCAGCATGAAAAGGTGCAGGAATTCCTCGACATCATCATGTCCACCGCCAAACGGCAGGTGCTGATCGAGGCGACCATTATTGAGGTCAAGCTCAGCGACCAGTACCAGCAAGGCATCAACTGGGCACGTATCAATGGCAACGGCAGGCTGGGCCAGGGGCGGGTCGGAACAGCACCGCTGCCTTCCGGCATTGCACCAAACAGTTCCGCGGGGATCTTCATCTTTGACTATGCCAACCCGACCACGCGTTTCGGCAACATCACCGCCACGATCCAGTTGCTGGAATCGTTCGGCAAAGTGAAGGTGCTGAGCAGCCCCAAGATCAGCGTGCTGAATAACCAGACGGCCTTGCTGAAAGTGGTCGACAACAGCATCTTCTTTACGCTGAAGGTGACGCCTGCGGTGCTGACTTCAACCGGCACCATCGCTACGCCGGCGACATACGAGTCGAAGGTGGAAACAGTGCCTGTGGGCTTTGTCATGAGCGTGACTCCGCAGATTTCGGCCGAGGACGAGGTGACCTTGAACGTACGGCCGACCATTACGCGCATCGTCGATTACGTCGAGGATCCCAATCCGGAGCTGAGCAAGCAGAACGTCAAGAGCCGGGTGCCGGTGATCCAGGCGCGCGAGATGGAGTCCATCCTGAAAGTCCAGAGCGGCCAGGTCGCCGTGATGGGCGGCCTGATGCAGGATTCGGTCGACAACAAAAAGGACAGTATCCCGCTGATCGGTTCCGTGCCGGTGCTGGGCAGCCTGTTCTCATACCGCAACGAGACAGCGAGCAAGACCGAGCTGGTGATCTTCTTGCGGCCAGTGGTGGTGAAGGACGCCAGCCTGGCGGGCGACTACCACAACTACCGCTACCTTATGCCCGCACGGCCGCCGGGGGAATTATGAGTTTGCTCATGCAAGCCTTGCGCAAGGCCGAACGCGCCCGTGCGCAGAATGGGCACGAGGCCGAGCACGGGAACGACCTCGAACAGGCGCCGTTTGGCGCAGATGCCGTCCCCTCGCCTCCGCCGATTGAGGGCGGCCCGGCGTTTGCGGTGATGCCGGACTCCTGGCGGCTCGAGCCTCTCGATGCCGAGCCACCGGTCATCGCGGCGCAGGAGGCGGCGCATGATCCGGTACCGCCGCAGGCGCGCCATGAACCGGTGCGCCCCCCGTCCGCGCCGTCCACGCCGCGGATGCCGCCGGCAGCAGGCACGCCCGATATACCCCGCGCGGCGCGCTCCACCGGCCACGCTCCGGACACCCCGGGCATTGCTGCAACCGGTGGGCCCGGCTCTCCGCGCAAGCAGGGACTACCAAAAGCAATCGCCTCATCACAGCGGCGGCTTGTCATATTGGCGGGTAGCCTGGCGGCCTTGCTCGCTGTATTTGCTTTGATTTACTGGCGTGCCGTTTCGGCGCCCGGGCCCGGAGCACAGCTGCCCATGGTTCCGATGCCGGCACCCGGCTCACCGCCGGCCGCGCTGGCTGGTTCGCAGCAAGGAGCGCCGATACCTGTGACGCCTTATGTCACACCGATTGGCGCCGATGCCGGCCTGCAGGCTGCCGCGCCCGGTAGTGCGGCCGGGGCAGCCGAGGGCGGGGGCGCCGTGCCGGGTGGCGCGGCAGGAGCCCCCGGGAGCGCAGGGGCATTGGCAGGCAGTTCTGCTGCAGCCGGCGCTGCCGGAACCACGGGCGCGGTTGACAGTGGAACCGCGGCTCTGGCCAATCCGCCGGCCCTGGCGGGCAAAGCACCGCCGACGCGTCCCAATGTCGACGTCACCATCCCAACGCCCGAGCAGCTGGCTGCCATCACCGACCCCGCGATCCGCGCGGAAGCGATGCGCGATGCGTCCGAACGCGCCGCGCGCCAGGTCCGCTCAGAAGCCGCCGCCGCAGCGTTGCCAGCCCCGGTGCACGAAGCGCCGGCTACGCAAAGCCAGGCGCGCGAATCCGTCAAGCCGCCGCCCCTGGCATCGCCGGCACGGCCCCACGGTGACAGCATCGCCCACAAAGAGGCCCGCGCATCGCTCAAAACCGCAATCGGCGACACCGGCAATGTGCAATTTGTGCGCGGCACAGCGCCGACACAGGTTGCGCCAGCCGTCCAGAATGGCTACGCCGCCCTGACAGCTGGCGACCTGGCCACAGCGCACCAGCAATACGACCTCGCCCTGCTGCAAGACCCCAACAACCGCGACGCCCTGCTCGGCGCCGCGGCTGTAGCGCTGCGCGAACACGATGGCCGGCAAGCCTCCAGCAACTACCTGCGCCTGCTGGAACTCGATCCGAACGATCCCGAGGCCCTGGCCGGCCTGGCCGGACTGCGCCCCGGCGACCTGCAGGCGAACGAAATCAGGCTGCGCGGCCTGGCCCGCCAGCATCCCGGCTCGGGCCCGGTGCAATTCGCCCTCGGCAACCTGCTCGCACGCCAGGGCCGCTGGCCGGAAGCCCAGCAAAGCTATTTCCGTGCCTTCAGCGCCATGCCGGAAAACGCCGACTACGCCTTCAACCTGGGCGTCGGCCTTGACCGCATGAACCAGCCACGCCTGGCGCAGACCTATTACCGGCGCGCGCTGGAACTGGCGCAGGCCAGTCCCCCAACCTTCAATATCGAAGCCGTCCGCAAGCGATTACAAGTCCTCGAAACGCCGCCCCAATAAAGCACAATGGCCGACACGCAGAAAATCCCGCTCGGCAAACTGCTGATCCAGAAAGGCGTCATCAGCCAAGACCAGCTCCGGATCGCACTGACCGAGCAAACGCGCAACAACGAACCCCTGGGCAAGTTGCTGATCGCGCTCGGCTTCGTGACGGAAGCGACGATGCGCGAGGCGCTGAGCGAAAAGCTCAACACCCGTTCGGCCGACCTGAAAAGCCTGGTGGTGGACGCCGTCGCGCTCAAGCTGATCCCCAAGGAAGTGGCGAAACGCTACCGCGTCTTTCCCATCGTCTACGAGCGGGCGACCGATGAACTGGTGCTGGCAATGTCCGACACCACCAATATCGTCGCGCTGGACCAGATCAGCGCCATGCTGGTCAAGGGCATCACGCTGGTGCCGCTGCTGGTCAACGATTCCGACATAGCGCATGCGATCGACCATTACTACGGATTCGAACTGTCGATCGACGGCATCCTGCACGAAATCGAAACCGGCGAAGTGACGCTGGACGCTTCCTCGGACGAATACAGCCAGCCCATGGTGCGCCTGATTGACGCCCTGCTGGCCGATGCAGTGCAGAACAGCGCCTCCGACATCCACTTCGAGCCGGAGCACAGCTTCCTGCGCATCCGCTACCGCATCGACGGTATCCTGCGCCAGATCCGCAGCCTGCACCGCTCATACTGGCCGGCCATGGCCGTGCGGCTCAAAGTGATCAGCCACATGAACATCGCCGAGACGCGCGCGCCGCAGGACGGCCGCATTTCGATCCAGTTCTCCGGCCGCCAGATCGACTTCCGCGCCAGCAGCCAGCCCACCACCCACGGCGAAAACATCGTGCTGCGTGTGCTGGACCGGCAGAAAGGCATCGTCCCGCTGGACAGGCTTGGCCTGGCCGAACACGAACTGGACGTGCTGAAGCTGATGATCGCCCGGCCCGATGGCCTGATCCTCGTTACCGGCCCTACCGGCAGCGGCAAAACCACCACCCTGTACTCGATCCTGAACCACATCAACACCGAGTCCGTGAACATCATGACGATGGAGGACCCGGTGGAATACCCGATGCACCAGATCCGCCAGACCTCCGTCAACGAATCAGCCAAGCTGGGATTTGCAGACGGCATCCGTTCCATGATGCGCCAGGACCCGGACGTGATCCTGGTTGGCGAAATCCGCGACAAGGAGACCGCCGACATGGCCCTGGCCGCGGCCATGACCGGCCACCAGGTCTATTCCACCCTGCACACCAATTCCGCGGTGGGCGCCATCCCGCGCCTGCTGGACCTGGGCGTGGTGGCCGACGTCCTGGCCGGGAACATCATCGGCATCATCGCCCAGCGGCTGGTGAGAAAACTGTGTCCCCACTGCCGCCAGGCGGTCGAGGCCGACGAACTGGAACGGCGCCTGCTCGGTCTCGCGCCCGACCACCCGCCGGCCACCATCTACCGGGCCGGCGCCTGCGACCGCTGCGCCCATCAGGGCTACAAGGGCCGCATGGCGATCATGGAATTGCTGCGCATGAGCGGGGAACTTGATGAAATGGTGGCGCGCCGTGCCCCGGCGCGGGAACTGCGCAAGGCCGCGCAAGCGGCGGGCCTGCGCTCGCTGGTCGACGACGGCATGCGCCGCGTGATGGAAGGCCTGACCACGCTGGACGAAGTGTCGCGCGTGGTCGACCTCACCGACAGGTTGAGCTGACATGCCACAGTTCATCTACCGGGCCATGGACGCCAACGGCAGCATCGTGCCGGGGAATATGGACGCGCATAACGTGCCCGACCTCGAGCTGCGCCTGCAGCGCATGGCGCTTGACTTGATCGACTACCGCGAAACGCGCCAGCGCAAGCTGCGCATTGGCGGCCAGCGCATCACGCGGCGCGACCTGATCAATTTCTGCTTCCACCTGGAGCAAATGAGCAGTGCCGGCGTGCCGATGCTGGACGGCTTGCGCGACCTGCGCGACGGCGCCGACAACCTGCGGCTGCGGGAGATCATCACCGACCTGGTGGAGAAGATCGAAGGCGGCTTGCAGCTCTCCAGCGCGCTGGCGTCCTATCCGGAAGTATTCGACCAGAGTTTTACCAGCCTGGTACGCGCAGGCGAGCAAAGCGGCAAGATCAATGAGGTCTTCCGCGACCTGGCGGAGAACCTCAAATGGCAGGACGAGCTGGCTGCACAGGCGCGCAAGGCCATCACCTACCCCGCCTTCGTGCTGGCGATTGTCAGCGGGGTGATGTTCTTCCTGATGATCTATCTGGTGCCGCAACTGACTGCCTTCATCAAAAACATGGGACAGGAGCTGCCGCTGCATACGCGCGCCCTGATTGCGCTGTCGGACATTTTCATCCGTTACTGGTACCTGTTGCTGGCGGCGCCGGTGGTGGCGTGGCAATTCCTGCGCTGGCAATTGCGGCACAACGAACGCACGGCGTTCGCCTTCGACCGTCTGCTGCTGCGAGCGGTACCGGTCCTGCACAAGCTGATCATGGCCCGCTTTGCGACTTATTTCGCGCTGATGTATGCCGCGGGGATTCCTGTGCTCGAGTGCATCCGCCTGTCGGAAGGCATTGCCGGCAACCGCGTGGTGGCTGCCGCCATGCGCCGCGCGCGCGAGCTGATCTCGGAAGGCCAAACCGTTGCCGCGGCTTTCAAGCAGGTTGAGTTGTTCCCGCCGCTGGTGGTGCGCATGCTGCGGGTCGGCGAATCGACCGGTGCGCTCGATGCGACGCTGCGCAACGTGGCCTACTTCTACAACCGGGAAGTGCGCGAGCGGATCGAGCGCATGCAGTCCATGATCGAGCCGGCGATGACCGTGGTCCTTGGCATCCTGCTTGGCTGGATCATGCTTTCCGTGCTCGGGCCGATTTACGACACCATCAGTTCAATCAGGATGTGAGCCATGACGCGAAAACTACTCCTGCACCTGACCGGCGAGCGCATGTGCTGCTGGATTTGGGAACGAGGCAGCCTCGGAACCGGTCCGTGTTTCGACCACACACCCGCCGGCATACAGCAATTTACCGGCTGGCTGGAAGAACGGGAGGACACACCAGCGCTGATGCTGGCAGACCTGGTGGAGGAGGATTTCCAGCGCCACCTGCTGCCCCATGTGGCGGGGCGCGCCGGGGTGGCCATGCGTGAACGGCGCCTGGCGCAAGCGTGGCGCGATACGCCTTTCCGCTGCGCGCACGTGCAAGGCCGGGAGGATGAGGGGCGGCGCGATGACATCGTGCTGTTTGCCGCCCTGACCAATCCCGCGGTGCTGGCCCCCTGGCTCGATGCGCTGGAAAGCCAGCGCATTCCGCTGGCGGCACTTTATACGCCGGCGCTTCTCAGCACCGCATTGCTGCCGGAAGAAGCGCGGCAAGCGCCGCATCTCCTGCTGGTGACGGAGCATGCCAGCGGAATCAGGCAGACCTACTTCCAGCACGGGCGGGTGCGCTTTTCGCGGCTGGCGCAGGCTGCGGCAAGCGCCGAGCAGGAAGCCGAGCGAATCCGCCAGTTTCTCGTCGGCGCGCACATGCTGGAGCGAGACCTGCCCTTGCAAGTGCTGTCACTTCTGCCGCTGGCGCGCATCGCCTCGCCGCCCGCAGCGAACATAGCGCCGCTGCTTGACTGGCGCGTGCTGCCACTGGAGGAAGCTGCAGCCCGGCAAAAGCTGGCAGCGTCCGACAATCCCGATCAACTGCTGCTTGGCCTCGCGGCACGCATTGCACCGCCCACCCACTACCCGCTCGGCCTGCGCCAGCGCTATTACAGCCTTTGGCGCGCGCGCAAATCCTTGTATGCGTCGAGCGCAGTGCTGGCGGCGTGCTGCCTGCTGTGGACGGGAGCAAACATTGTCGGATACTCGCTGGCACGCGGCCACACGCGGGATTTGCAGAAAGAGACCTATTCCTTCACGACCGCGTACAAGAGCAGCATGTCGAGCATGCCGCCAGCCGTCGACAAGACCGCCAACATGAAGGCGGCCGTCCAGATCGCGCAGATGGTGGCGCGCCAGGGACCGTGGCCGCAGGCAGTGATGGCGGTCCTCAGCGAGGCACTGGAGCGTTCGCCGCAGATCCGCCTGACCCAGCTGGATTGGCGCGCCAATGCGCCGGGCGTGGTGCCGGTCACGGCCAGCAGCGCGTTTCCGGGCGGTGCGACCACACCGGCACTGGTAGCGCCGCAATCGTCCATGCTGATCGGGATTCCCAAGGCGCCGCCGCAGCAGGTGCGGCTGCAGGCCGAGGTACTGGTGGAGCAGGATGATTATCGCAGCGTCCTGCTCAGCATGAACCGCTTTGCGCAGGAGCTGGCCCGCACGCCGGGCATGGTGGTGGAAATCGAACAGCTTCCGTTCGATATCCGGCCCAATGTCAAGCTGAGTGGCAAGGCAGGCTCGCCGGCCGGCCTGGGCGAGCGGTCGAAATTCACTTTGAACCTGAGGTGGGCGCCATGATTCTCATTCGCGAGTTTTCATTGCTGCGCAACGCGGTGCTGGTCTTCCTGGCCACGCTGGCCGTCTCGCTGGCTGCAGTGTTCGCGAGTTCCTGGCATTTGAGGCATGCGCATTTTGAAGAAGCTGCGGCTCTGCTGGAGCGTGATGGCGCGCGTTTGCGGCTGGCCCATGCAGAGACGGAAAAGGAGGAAATCCGGCAGTACCAGCCTCACTTTGTGGAGCTGCGCCGCAGGGGCCTGGTGGGTCCGGAGCGGCGGCTGGATTGGGTGGAGGCTATCCGGCAGATCCAGGAGCAGCGGCGTTTGCTGCCTTTGACTTACGAGATCGAGGTTCAGCAACCGTATCGGCTGGAGACTGCTTTGCCCACCGGCGATTATGCGCTGCTGGGCAGCCGGATGGTGTTGCACATGGATTTGCTGCATGAACTGGATTTGCTGAATTTCCTTTCCGACCTGCGGCTGACGGGCACGTTTGCGGTGCAGGACTGCGTGATCAGGCGCGCAGCCGGCGCCGCGCCGGTGGCGGGCGTGCTGGCGCCAACGTTGAACGCCGACTGCACTTTGAACTGGCTGACCTTGACGCCCGTCGCCGCGCCGGGCAGGCCAATGCGAGGGGCGTTGTGAAGGCGGGGCTGCCAGCGCTGTTTTTGCTGCTGGCCTCCCAGGCTGGCGCGCAGGGGTTCGTGAGCATGGGGCGGTTATTCACCACTCCTGACGAGCGCGCGCAGCTCGATACGCAGCGCAATCAGGCCGCGCCACCCGGCACGATTGTCCCGGGCAGCACTGGCGCGGGCGCGCCGTGGGCCGGGGGCGTTCCCGCGCCCGGGCCTGGCCCGCTCGGACCAGGAATGCAGGGTTCGGCAGGCTGTCCGCCTGGGGCTGCGCCGGGATGTCCGCCGGCCGGGGCACCCGGGGCTGGTGGCGCACCGGGTGGCGGCGAGCCTGGCGCCGGTGGCGCCGCGGGTGCCGCGATTGGTGCGGCCGGGGCTCCGGGTGGCGAGGCTGAGCCGGCGGGGCTTCGGCTGGGAGGCGTTATCCGGCGCAGCAACGGGCCGGCCATGATTATCGTGAATGGAGAAGCGCAAGCTGCGCCGCCAGGCGGCGTGGTGCGCGGCACGGTCACTTTGCAGGCTGACGGGCGCTCTGTCGTGCTCAAGCCGGGCCAGCGCTATGATCCCGCCACTGGAGAAGTCCATGAAGCCGCACGCTAGACAGCGCGGTGCAGCGCTGCTGACGCTCCTTTTGATCGCCACGGCGGCGATGGCAGCCGTTCTGCTATCCGCTTTTGGCGGCAGCAGCGTCGAGCGCGCGCGCGAAGAACGCACCTACGCCATGCTCGCACAGGCCAACGAGGCGCTGATCGGCTTCGCGGCGACGCACGGGCGCCTGCCACGCCCCGCGACGCCGGCCATCGCTGCCGGCACGGGTACCCGGAGCAGCATCGACGCCGGCAGCGCGGGCGCGGGGATGGGCGCAGACGCGGGGACGGGGACGGGCGAGGTCGGGCGCGAGCGGTCGGCGCCTTGCGCCAGCGAGGCTGACTGCACCGGCCTGCTGCCCTGGATGGACCTTGGCCTGCCGGCGCAAGACAACTGGGGACACCAGCTGCGCTACAGCGTAACGCCTGCATTCACCGTCGCACCTTTGGCACGGACAGCACTCATCGCCAGTAAACGGGTCCTGTCGCGCGATGCGAGCGGCACGCTGTTCTTCGTCGCCGGCCAGGAAGCCTGCTCGCTGGCCGCGCAATGCGCTCCCGCCGTCATCCTTTCGCGAGGCCGCAGCGACACGCCCGACAGCCAGGACGAAGCCGGCAACCTGCTGGCCACCACCAACTTCATGCAACGGCCGCGCAGCGCGGAAGCAAACGCGCCGGGTGGCGCATTCGACGACCTGCTCACCGTCGTCCCATTGAACACGCTTTACGAAAGGATGGCCGCCGCCAAAACCCTGCCATGAAAAACCAATCAGCTTTCACCCTGGTTGAAATGGCGATCGTGCTGGTCATCGTCGGCCTGCTGCTGGGCGGCATGCTGGCGCCGCTTTCTGCGCAGATGGAGCAGCGCCGCGCCGCCGACACCGCCAGGGCGCTGGAGGAAGCGCGCGACGCCCTGGCAGGATTCGCAGCCCGCAATGGCTACCTGCCCTGCCCCGCCATCTCGGCCTCGAACGGCCTGGAAGACCGCGCCGGCACCCGCTGCAGCAACGAGCGCCGCCTGGGTTTCCTGCCGTGGGCCACCTTGGGCCTGCCCAAGCTCGACGCCTGGCAACACCTCTACCTGTACAGCGTCACGCCAGCTTTCAGCGACAGTGGCGCGCTGTTCCGCCTTAGCACCCCGCGCGACATCACCATCGCCAGCCGCGATGCCGCCGGTGCGCTGGTCCCGGCCAGCGCACCGAACGACATCCCCGCCGTAGTGCTATCGCAAGGCCGCAACGGTTTCGGCGCCTTCAGCGACGTCGGCGTGCAAGCTGCGGACATGGGCCAGGGCAATGTCGACGAAAAATCCAACTTCCAGGCCGACGGCCGCATGTTCGTCGCACGCGACCGCGCCGACAATCCCGCCGCCGCCGGCGGTGCCTACGACGACATCGTGGTCTGGCTATCGCCCAACATCCTGTTCAACCGAATGCTCGCAGCCCAAAGGCTGCCATGAGATGCAACCAAAGGAGAACGCCATGAGACACCGCGGCTTTACCCTCGTTGAGATCGCCATTGTCCTTGTCATTATCGGCTTGCTGCTGGGCGGCGTGCTGAAGGGACAAGCCCTGATCGACAGCGCCAAGGTCAAAAGCATCATCCAGCAGGCGACCGCCCTGCAGGCGGCCGTCAACGCCTACCAGGACCGTTTCCGCGCCCTGCCCGGCGACGACATCCTCGCCACCACCCACGTACCAGGCGCGGCAGGCAACGGCAATGGCGACGGCCAGATCACGGAATACCAGCTGGCGCCGCAGCACCTGGCCATGGCGGGCCTGATTACCGGCTCCTACAACGGCACCACGGACTTCATGACCAGCGCCCAGGGCGGCGCCGTGTACATCTACAACGACGTGGTCGGCGGGCGTGGCGGCAACGGCATCCGCTTCGACAACCTGCCGGACACGTTTGCGGAGCAGATTGACGCCAAGCTGGATGACGGCAAACCCGATTCCGGCAACGTGCGCGCGACAGGGCCTTATACTAATAACGGAACCATCATCACGCGCCTAGCAATCTTCTTCTGAAAGCCTATGACAGCAAAACCTGAACGGCGCCGCGTCTTCCTGATGCGGCATGGCAGCGTTACCTACTTCGACGAAGCCGGCAAACCCCACCTCCCTGAAACCGTCCCCCTGAATGAAGCCGGCCGCGCGCAAGCTGCTGCGGCCGGCCGGGCCTTCGCCGCGGACGGCATCAGATTCGACCGCGTCATCGTCTCCGGCCTGCCGCGCACGGTCGAAACTGCAACGCGCGTGCTGGCGGAAACCGGCCAGCAAATCGAGCTCGAAACCTGGCCCGAACTGGCTGAAATCCGCGGCGGCAAGCTGTCGGGCATCCCGGACGACAAGCTGCGCGAAGCGTTCACCGGCGCCTTCGAAGGGGTGGTGCCAGAGCAGCGCCGCTTCCTTGGCGGCGAATCTGTGGGCGAGCTGATGGACCGCATCCATCCCGCCATCGCCAGGCTGCTCGCAGACGACAGCTGGGACACCGTGCTGCTGGTCCTGCACGGTGGCGTCAATCGCGCCATCCTCTCCTATGCCCTGACCGGCGGCCAGCGCCTGTTTCTTGGCAACCTGTCGCAGGCGGCCGGCTGCATCAACGCGCTGGATGTGGGCACGGAGCGACATGACTGGATCGTGCGCTTTTCGAACTACGCCCCGCCCGCGCCCCTGCAAACAGCCACCCGCAGCACCACGATGGAACAGCTCTTTAACGAATATTCCAAATCACGCTTGCTTTCCCGCCCATTAAAATAGTACGATCGTTCGAAAGGAGACAATATGTTCGAAGAATTCATGGGCACCAAGGAGGTGTCGGAGCGTCATCGTTTCGACACCGCCGCACTGGACGCATACCTGCGCCAGCATGTGGAAGGCTATCCGCAAGGCGAATTGAAGGTCGAGCAGTTCAAGGGCGGCCAGTCGAATCCCACCTTCAAGCTGTCGATCGGCGGCCAGCATTATGTGCTGCGCACCAAGCCGGCACCGGCGGCCAAGCTGCTGCCGTCAGCCCATGCGATCGAACGCGAGTTCCGCGTGATGGACGCCCTGCACAAGGCGGGCTTCCCCGCCGCGCGCCAGTACTGCCTGTGCATGGATGAAGAGGTGATCGGCCGCGCCTTCTACGTGATGCAATTCGTGGAAGGCCGCGTGCTGTGGGACCAGGCCCTGCCCGGCATGACGCCTTCCGAACGCGCCGCGATTTACGATGAACTGAACCGCGTCATCGCGCAATTGCACACCGTCGACTACAACGCCATCGGCCTTGCCGATTACGGCAAGCCTGGCAACTACTTCCAGCGCCAGATCGAGCGCTGGGCCAAGCAATACAAGGCTTCGGAGACCGAGACCATCGACGCGATGGACCGGTTGATCGCCTGGCTGCCGGCCAACATCCCGCCGGGCGAAGACACCGCCATCGTGCATGGCGACTACCGCCTGGACAATATGATCTTCCACCCGACCGAGCCGCGCATCCTGGCAGTGCTGGACTGGGAACTGTCCACGCTGGGCCATCCGTTTGCGGACTTCAGCTACCACTGCATGAGCTGGCACATCGAGCCGGGCAAGTTCCGCGGCATCGCCGGGCTGGACCTGAAAGCGCTCGGTATTCCATCGCAGCGCGAGTACATTGCGCGCTATGCCGAACGCACCGGCAAGGCCATCCGCCTGGAAGACTTCAACTTCTACCTCGCCTTCAATATGTTCCGCCTGGCCAGCATCATGCAGGGCATCATGAAGCGCTACGTGGACGGCACGGCTTCCAGTGCGCAGGCGCTGGAATCGGGCAAGCTGGCGCGCCCGATGGCGGAAATGGGCTGGGCCTACGCCCAGGGCAAGGCAATCGAATAAGGAACCGCGATGGACTTCGACTACTCCCCGCGCACCAAGGAACTTCAGGCGCGCCTGCTGGCCTTCATGGACCAGCATATCTACCCGAACGAGAAGGCCTTCCACGAAGAAGTGGAGCGCAACGGCCGTGAAAAAGGCAACCGCTGGATTCCCACTGAGCTGATTGAGCGCCTCAAGCCACTGGCCCGCGACCAGGGCTTGTGGAACCTGTTCCTGCCCCGTTCCAGCCGCGCGCCGGAAGGACTGTCCAACCTCGATTACGCGCCTCTGTGCGAAATCATGGGCCGCGTGCCCTGGGCCGCGGAGGTGTTCAACTGCTCCGCGCCCGATACCGGCAATATGGAAACGCTGGAGCGCTACGGCGCCGAAGAACACAAGCAGCGTTGGCTGGAGCCCCTGTTGCGCGGTGAGATCCGCTCCGCCTTTGCCATGACAGAGCCGGCGGTAGCGTCATCCGATGCCACCAATATCGAAACGCGCATCGAGCGCGATGGCGACCACTATGTCATCAATGGCCGCAAATGGTGGATTTCCGGCGCCGGCGATCCGCGCTGCCAGGTCTACATCACCATGGGCAAGACCGACTTCGACGCACCGCGCCACGCGCAACAGTCGATGATCCTGGTGCCGGCCGATACCCCGGGCCTGACCGTCCTGCGTCCACTGCCGGTGTTCGGCTACGACGACGCGCCGCACGGGCACTGCGAAATGGTGTTCGAGAACGTACGCGTGCCGGCCTCGAACATCCTGCTGGGCGAAGGCCGTGGCTTTGAGATCGCCCAGGGCCGCCTGGGTCCGGGCCGCATCCACCACTGCATGCGCGCCATCGGCGTCGCCGAGCGCGCGCTGGAACTGATGGTGCAGCGCCTGACATCGCGGGTTGCATTTGGCAAGCGGCTTTCCGACCAGGGCGTGTGGCGCGAACGCATCGCGGAATCGCGTATCAAGATCGATACCGCGCGCCTGCTGACGCTGAAAGCGGCCTATATGATGGACACGGTCGGCAACAAGGTCGCCCAGTCTGAAATCGCCATGATCAAGGTGCTGGCGCCCAATGTGGCGCAGCAGGTGCTGGACTGGGCCATCCAGGCCCACGGTGCGGCCGGCGTGTCGGATGATTTCCCCCTGGCCTACCAGTGGGCGGGCAACCGCACGCTGCGCCTGGCCGACGGTCCGGATGAAGTGCACCGCAATGCCATTGCCAAACTGGAGATTGCGCGCTTCTCGTCCACGACAAGCTAAGCTATCATCATCCTGCAGTCACTCTTCCGAAAGGATGTGCCGTGCAGGACGAATCCAGCAAGCCCTTGCCGCCGTTGCGGTCGCAGATCGCACTGCTGGCCGCGGCCTGTGCTGCGCCAGCCTTGCTGGCGGTGGCCATGTTGCTGGTCTACTTCCAGCAGCGCGACCTGGGGCGCGCGGAACTGCAGGTCCAGCGCAGCGAGCGCGCCGCTGCCGCCATTGTGGACCGCCAGTTGCTGGCGGCGGAAGCGGCAGCCATCACGCTGGCCGGCAGTCCCAGTGCCCGCAGCGGCGACCTGGTGGCCCTGCGCAGCCAGGCAGCCGGCGCCCTGCCGCCGGCCTTGCCCTACCACTCCCACATCCTTTTCACGGAAAACGGCGCGGTTCACGTGATTTCCGGCAGTGCGCTGCCAATCGACCGCGCCGCCAATGCAGCCCGCATCAAATTCGCCCAGAATGCGCGATCGGCGGTCAGCCTGTTGCGGGCAAACGGGAAGGAACCCGCCCACCTGGCAGTCGATGTGCCAATCCAGCGCGCCGGCAAGCCGCCCGCCGCCCTTAGCGTGCTGCTCCCCACCGATGCACTGGATAAAGTAGCAGAGGAAATGCAGCTCGTTTCCGGCACCGTGATCGCCGTGCTGGGAACGGACGGGAACCTGGTGGCCCGCAGCCATGACGACGGGCGGTCCAGCGGCCAGCCTGCAGCCGACGCCTTGCATGGCCTGCCCCTGCAAGTCGGCTACCTGCGCGGCGCCGACAGTCCCTGGAGCGTGGCGGTGGCCGCCCCCGCGCCGGGAGCGCTGGTTGCCTTCGATGGCTTGTTCTTCGGACTTGCCGCCGTCCTGGCGGCGCTGGTGCTGGCCGGCTTCGCAGCGGCAGCCCTGGCCGCACACCGTATCGCTGGCTCGATCGATGCTTTGCAGGCACCGGCCGAATCGCTGGCGAGCGGCGGCCCCATTCAAGCGCCTCGCGTCTCGTTCCAGGAAGCCCGCCAGCTTGGCGACACTTTGCTGCGGCTCGACCGCGACCTGACGCGCCACCGGCAAGACCTGGAACGCGTGGTCGAGGAACGCACGCAGCAACTGGAGAACTCCAACGCGCTGCTGGAAACGATTTACGCCACGGCGCCGGTCGGCCTCAGTTTTGTCGATACCCGACTGCGCATCCTGATGATCAACGATTACCTGGCATCGATGAACGGGCTGGCGGTCAACGACCATATCGGGCGCCGCTTCGATGAAGTGATCACCGATCGCACCCTGATGGCGCAGGTGAACCAGGCCTACCGCCGTGTGCTCGCCACCGGCGAAGCCGTGCCCAACGCCGAGATTTCCGGCAGTACCCCGGCACGCCCCGGGCGCAGCAGCCATTTCCTCACCGGCTATTTCCCGGTCTTCGGCGCCGACGGCGCGATGGTCGGCATCACGACCGTGTTGATGGATATCACCCAGCAAAAGGAAACGGAAGCAGCGCTGCGCCAGTCCAAAGCCCTGTTCAAGTCCGTGCTGGAGAACATGCCGGCCATGGTCTTCGTCAAGGATGGCCAGCACCTGCGCTTCGAACTGCTCAATCGCCAGGGCGAACTGCTGCTCGGCCGGCCGCGCGAAGACCTGCTCGGCAAAAGCGACCGCGATCTCTTCCCGCCCGAGCAGGCGGCGGCGTTCCAGGAAGCGGACCGCAAGGTGCTGTCATCCGAGCAGGTCATGGAGATTCCCGAGGAAGCGGTGCGCATCGGCGCCGGCGAAATGCGCTACCTGACCACCCGCAAGGTGGCCCTGCGCGATGAACAGGGCATCGCCACCCACCTCCTGGGCATTTCGCTTGACATCACGGACCGCAAGCGCGCCGACGAGGCCTTGCAGCAAACCTCCCTGAGCCTGGCCCGCAGCACCAATTTCCTGCATACGGTGACGGAAAACCTGCCAGGCCTGGTCGCGTACTGGGATGCGGAACTGCGCTGCCACTTCGCCAACAAATACTTCCTGGCCTGGTTCGGCAAGACGCTGGAGCAGGCCATGGGCGAGACGATCGACCGTGTGCTTCCGGCCGCCCTGCTGGAGCAGATCCGGCCTCACATCGATGCCGTCCTGGATGGCAGCCCGCAGCACTTCCTGCGTGAACTGGAGCTGCCCACGGGCGAGCCACGCTACACATGGATCAACTTCATCCCGGACCGCGGCGAATCGGGCGCCGTGCGCGGTTTTTATGCCCTAGGCTCGGATGTTACTGAACTCAAACGCGGCGAGTTGAAATTGCAGGAGCTGAATGAACAACTGATGCGGGCACGGGACCGCGCGGAAGCCGCCAGCCGCGCCAAGAGCGAGTTCGTGGCGAACATGAGCCACGAGATCCGAACCCCGATGAATGCCATCACCGGGCTGGCGCGCTTGCTGGAGGAAGCGCCGCTGGAGCGGCGCGAGCGCAGCTACGTCAGCAAGATCCAGCTCGCCACGCAAAGCCTGCTCGGCGTGGTCAATGACGTACTGGACTTTTCAAAGATCGAGGCCGGCCAGCTCCAGCTCGAACAGGCGCGCTTCAACCTGGAGCAATTGCTGGCCGCGACGGCAGTGCTGGTGGCAAACAGCGCCTGGGACAAAGATGTGGAGCCCGTGTTCGACATCTCGCCCACGCTGGCGCCGGAAATGGCGGGCGATGCGATGCGCCTGCAGCAGGTGCTGCTCAACCTACTGAGCAACGCCATCAAGTTCACCGAACGCGGCGAAGTCGTGCTGACGGTGCGCGAGACTGCCGGCGGCGCCAACTCGCTGACGCTGGAATTTACCGTGCGCGACACCGGCATCGGCATCCCGGCCGAACAGCAGCACCACATGTTCGACGCGTTCTCGCAGGGCGACAGCAGCACCAGCCGCCGTTATGGAGGCACGGGGCTGGGCTTGGCCATCGCGCGCCGCCTGTCGGACCTGATGGGCGGCGTCATCGCCGTGGAAAGCACGCTCGGCCGGGGTTCCACCTTCCGCTTTACCTGTCCGCTGCAACGGCTCGCCGACGCAGGCTCCCAGGAAGCGCCGGCCAGCCTGCAAGGACTGGCCGTGCTGGCGGTCGACGACAACGCCACCGTCCGCCAGGTGCTGCAGCGGGCCGGCAACAGCATGCAATGGACCATGACTACCGTTGCCAGTGCGGCCGAGGGCTTGCAGGCGCTGCGCGGCCGCCGTTTTGACTTGCTGATAGTCGACAGCGCGATGCCGGCTACCGACGGCATCGCCATGCTGGCGCAAGCGCGCGACGACAACCTGCCCCTGCCAAAAGTCGTGCTGATGGCGCCGGAACGCTCCAGCGACGATCTGCAGCAACTGGCCGACAGCCTGCAAATCGACGCTGTACTGGCCAAGCCTTTTACGCCATCGCGCCTGCGCGATGCGGCCCTGGCCGCGCTCACCGGCGCCAACCAGCCGGAGCACCGCAGCAGCCATGCGCCGCTCTCCGGCAGCCTGGCCGGCATGCACCTGCTGCTGGTGGAGGACAATGAGATCAACCAGGAAATGGCGCGCTACATCCTGCTCCATTGCGGAGCACTGGTGGAAGTGGCATCCAACGGCGAGATCGCGCTGGACATGCTGCGCGACGACCCGCAGCGTTTCGACGCCGTGCTGATGGACTTGCAGATGCCCGTCATGGACGGTTACCGCGCCACCGAATCGATCCGCTCCATGGGGTTGCGCACCCTGCCCATCATCGCCATGACGGCCAACGTCATGCCGGAAGACCGCATTCGGGCCATCGAAGCAGGCGTGGACGCGCATATTGCCAAGCCAATCGACGTCGACGAAATGATCGCCACGCTGACGCGGCTCGCGCCGCTGCATCCGGAACTCGCCGCCGCCGGCCAGCCCGGCCATGGACGCGGCGAGCCACGCAGCAACGGCTGCCCCGCCATGATCCCCGGCATCGACCTGGAGGCTGCGCTGCGGCGCGTGGCCGGCAACTATGCCGCCTTCGCCGGCCTGCTCAAACGCTTCGAAAACTCACAGGGCGACGCCGTGCGGGAGGTGCGCGACTGCCTGGCGCAAGACAAGCGCTACGCCGCCACGCGCGTGCTGCACCGCCTGAAGGGCGTGGCAGCCAACCTTGGCGCCACCGAGGTGGCCCGCCTCAGCGCCCAGGCGGAAGCCGCTGTCGCCGAAGGCCAGGACAGCTCGGCGGCGGCCTTGCTGCTATCGCTGGAACAGGCATTGGCCGTCGTCATCAGCGCCGCCCGCGAACTGCCGGTTCCGGCGCCCGCTGCTGCGGGCGGCCCCGCTGTATCGAACCTGCCGCAAGCCCTGGGCGACCTGCAAAAGCTGCTCCGCAACAGCAATATGCGCGCCCTGGCAGCCTTCAAGGCCCTCAGCCCCGTCCTCGAGCAGCGCTGCCCGGACCTGCTGCCCGCCCTCGCCAACGCCATCGAAACGCTTGACTTCAGCAACGCCGAACTCAGGCTGCAGGAAATCATGAAACGAGAGGAAACCGCATGACATGGACCGACCAGGCGCACAATGGGCGCCTGCTGATCGTCGATGACGCCATGGAAAATATCCAGATCCTCAACCATGTGCTGGGCGAGGAGCATGAAGTACTGTTTGCCATGAATGGCGAGAGAGCGCTCGAGCTGGCGCACCAGCACCAGCCCGACCTGATCCTGCTGGACGCGGTCATGCCGGGCATGGACGGCTACGAAGTCTGCGCCGCCTTGCGCGCTTCGGCGGATGTGCGCGGCATCCCCATCATCTTCGTTACCGCACTGACCACGCCCGAGGATGAGACGCGTGCACTCGAAGCGGGTGCGGTCGATTTCATCACCAAGCCATTCAACGTTGCCGTGGTGCGCGCCCGGGTTCGCACCCACCTCACGCTAAAGCGCCAGTCCGACGCCATGCGCGAGCTGACGCTGACCGATGCACTGACCGGGATTGCCAACCGCCGCAGCTTCAACGACGCGATCCAGAACGAATGGCGGCGCTGCGCCCGCTCGGCCATGCCGCTGTCGCTTGTCATGATCGACATCGACCACTTCAAGCGCTACAACGACGCTTACGGCCACCAGGCCGGTGACGCCTGCCTGAAGCAAGTGGCCGACACCATGCTGCAGTGCGCCGGCCGTTCGCCGGACCTGCTGGCGCGCTACGGCGGCGAGGAATTCGTCATCCTGCTGCCCCAGGCAGACTCGCCCGGTGCGCAGACGGTGGCCGAACGCATCCTGGAGAGCGTACGCGCATTGGCCATCCCCCACCGCATGTCATCGGTCAGCGACGCGGTGACAGTCAGCCTTGGCGTTGCCACACTGATGCCGGACAAGGGCAGCAGCCCCGAAGCGCTGGTGCGCTGCGCCGACGATGCCCTTTACCAGGCCAAGAAGGATGGCCGCAACCGCTTCTGCGTTGAAGGCTGCACTCAAGGATAGCGGCGCATCAGGAATTCCGCCACGCAGGCGGGCTTCTCGCTGCCCTCGCATTCGACCGTGACTTCCCATGCCAGCTGATGGCCGCCTGCCACCGCGGTGATGCTGCGCAGGACCACATGGCCGCGCACTCGGCTGCCGACCGGCACCGGCGCCGGGAAGCGCACCTTATCCAGGCCATAGTTGACGCCCATGCGCATGTCTTCCATGAGCACCGCATCCTGCAGCAGGCCAGGCAATAACGACAGGGTCAGGAAACCGTGCGCCACCGTGCCGCCATAAGGCGATTCGGCGGCGGCGCGGGCCGGGTCGGTATGTATCCATTGTTCGTCATTGGTCGACGCACCGAATGAATTGACGCGCTCCTGCGTAATGTCGACCCAGCCGGATACGCCGACTTCCTGTCCGACCAAAGCTTCCAGTTCTGCTACGTTACGTACCAACCGCGCCATTAAGCTGCCTCCTTGAATCCTGGCTGCGCGATGAAGCGCTCCAGGTGATGATCTGCGTCGCCCAGCGTGACCTCGATCATCGCCAGGCGTTTGAAATAGTGGGCGGCCGGCAGTTCGTCGGTCACGCCCATGCCGCCATGCAGCTGCACTGCCTGCTGGCCAACGAAGCGCGCCGCCTGCCCGACCCGCACCTTGGCGGCAGAGACCACGCGGCGGCGTTCCTCGTCGTCGCCCGAGCCAACCTTGACCGCGGCCAGCATGGCCATCGACCGCGCCTGCTCCAGGTGGATGAACATGTCGGCCATGCGATGCTGCAGCGCCTGGAATTTCCCGATCGGTGCGCCAAACTGCTGGCGGGTCTTCAGGTATTCCAGCGTGGCGGCGAAAATCGCATCCATGGCGCCGATCGCTTCCGCGCAGAGAAGCGCAGCACCGTAATCGGTCGCCGTCTCGATCAGCGGCCAGCCTTTGCCCTGCTCGCCCAACAGCGTGCCTTGGACGTCCTTGAATTCGACCGTCGCGGCACGCTGGCCGTCAATTGTCCGGTAGTCGGTAACTTGCACGCCCGCCGCTTCGCGCTGTACCAGGTATAGCGATATGCCGTCGGTGTCGCGCTGGCCCCCGCTGCTGCGTGCGGACACGATGAACGCGCCGGCCTGGCCGCCGTGCAGGACAACCGTCTTGCGGCCGTTGATCCGGCCAGCGCCAGCGCCGTCCGTGGCCTGCACGTCATCCAGCGCATGGCGCGACTGCCGTTCACCGAGCGCGCACGCCAGTTTCAGCTCGCCGGCGGCGACGCGCTCCAGCATGCCTTCCTGGCCGCCTGCCAGCTTGAGAAATTGCGCCCCGAGCACCGTGGCGAAGTAGGGTTCGACCACCAGGCCGCGGCCCAGTTCCTGCATCACGACCATCATGTCGACCGCAGTGCCGTTGAAGCCGCCCTGCTCCTCCGGCACCGGCAGCGCCAGCATGCCCAGCTCCACCAGGGTGTCCCAGGCTTCGCCGGAGACGCCAGCCTCCGAATGAATAATCTTCCTGCGCGCCTCAAAGCTGTAATCCTTGTCGACCCAGCGGCGCAGCGCATCGGCGAATTGTTGTTGCTCTTCCTTGAAAGTGAAGTCCATGCCGTCCCCTTACAGTCCCAGGATCATCTGGGTGATGATGTTCTTCTGGATCTCGTTCGAACCGCCGTAGATCGAAGTCTTGCGGAAGTTGAAGTAATAGCCCGCCAAAGGCGCCGCATCATCGTCGCCTGCCAGCGCATGTTCGCGCTCGCCATCGAGGTAAGCAGGATCGAAAGGCAAGGCTTGCGGCCCAAGGGCCTCCACCATCAACTCAGTCAGCATTTGCTGGATCTCGGAGCCGCACACCTTCAGCACAGAAGCCTGCGGCCCCGGACCATGCGCCTCCTGCGAAATAGTGCGCAGCACAGTGACCTCCAGCGCCATCAGCTCAATTTCGAGATTCGCGACGCGCACCGCAAACAGGGGATCTTCCAGCAGGGGCTTGCCGTTCTTCTGCTGCTGGTTCGCGATTTTTTTCAGGAACAGCAATTCGCGTTTGGAGCGTCCCACTGCCGCAATGCCGGTGCGCTCGTGCCCGAGCAGGTATTTTGCGTATGTCCAGCCCTTGTTCTCCTTGCCGACCAGATTCGCCACCGGCACCCGCACATTGTCGAAGAACACTTCATTCACCTCGTGGTCTTCGTCCAGCATGATGATCGGGCGCACCGTAATGCCGGGCGTCTTCATGTCGATCAGCAGGAAGGAAATGCCCTCCTGCTTGCGCACGTTCGGGTCAGTGCGCACCAGGCAGAAGATCATGTCGGCGTGCTGACCCAGCGTGGTCCAGGTCTTTTGGCCATTGACGATGTAGTGATCGCCTTCGCGCACTGCCGAGGTTTTCAAGGAAGCCAGGTCGGAGCCCGAGCCCGGCTCGGAATAGCCCTGGCACCACCAGTCCGTGCAATCCAAAATGCGCGGCAGGTAGTAGGCTTTCTGTTCGGGGCTGCCGAAGGCCATGATGACCGGCGCCACCATATTGACGCCGAAAGGCAGGATGGGCGGAGTGCCAGCGATGGCGCACTCCTCTTCCCAGATGTGGCGCTGGGTGGCATCCCAGCCCGGGCCACCGAATTCGGTCGGCCAGGCCGGAGCGGCCCAGCCTTGTTTCGCGACGATCTTATGCCAGCGCACGTAGTCTTCACGCTTCAGGCGCAGGTGCTTGCGGACTTTGTTTTGAAGGTCGGCGGGCAGGTTCGCTGCCAGGAACGTGCGCACTTCGGCGCGAAAGGCCTCATCCCTGGCAGAGTAGTTAAGGTCCATGCTGTCTCCTTGAAATGGTCGCGCCAGCAAAATAGCACGACCGTTTCAAAGAGTCTACAGCGCTTTGCGCCTCCGCGCCATAAAGCCGATCAGGCCCAGGCCAGCCAGCAACATGGCATATTCCCCAGGCTCGGGTACAGGCGACGTCACACCGTCCATCTCGCGCCCGAAAATGGTCAGGTTGGAAAAATCGGGATTGGATTGGTTATTGCCAGTGAACCAGGCGATGTTCCAGGTGCCGGTCAAAGTTTGACCTGCGTTGACGACCTGGTTATCGAACAGGAACGCACCGGCACCATTGGCAGCCTTGAGCGACAGCACGAGGTCCAGCGAAACTGGCTGGCTCGCGCTGGTATTGGTGATGCTCCAGGTACCTGTCTTGCCATCGCCCACGTCAAAGCTGAAATCCAGCGCACTGACCAGGCTAAAGCCCGAGCCGGACCCGCCTTCGTGCTTGCCCAGCAAGGTCCAGTCGCCGCTGCCGAAACTATCGAAAGCGCCGCCTATGCCGCTGGTATTGCCACTCAGGCCGGCCTGCGGATTCCAGCCTGATGTAAAGACGAAGGCGTCGGCACTTTGCGCGTCGAGCGTGGCGTCGTCTGCAGAGGTATTACCGATGGTTGTAGCGCCGAAGGCGCTTGCCGCCAGGAGCATGCTGCTGGCAGCCAATGCAAACTTCTTTGCGATTGGTTCCATTCCGATTCCCCTTCTTGTGAAGTTGAGACTGCCACTTCACTGTAGCGCTTTAGCGACCTCGACGGCGTTCATTACCTTTCCGAAATATAGTCACTCAGGATTGCGCCTGCGGGCAAGGAAGCCAAGCAGGCCAAGGCCTGCCAGCAGCATGCCGTACTCCCCTGGCTCAGGCACAGCGGACACATCGCGCGCAAACAGCGCCAGGTTGGAAAAGTCCGGATAAGCGTTATTGGCCCCGGTGAACCATTCAATGCGCCAGGTGCCGTTCAAGGTCTGGCCGGCGTTAATGGCCTGGTTGTCGAACAGGAAGCCCGCGCCGCCATCGCCCGCATGCATGGCGAAGACCAGGTCCAGCACCTTGTTTGCCGCGCCCGTATTGTGCACGGACCAGGTGCCGGTCGTGCCGCTGTTCATCGCAAAGCCGAACTGCAGCACGCCTGGATTGGCGAAGACGGCATTCATGTCGTACTTATCGAGCAAGCTCCACGGCCCACTGCCATAAGCATCGAAGGCTGTACCAAAACCACTGGTGTCGCCGTTCACGCCCGCATGCGGATTCCAGCCTGCGGTAAAGACAAAGGCATCCGCATCGAAACCATCGAGCGTCACATCATCGGCCGACGTATTGCCGATGTTCGTTGCGCCAAAAGCGCTTGCCGCCAATAACAGGCTGGTGGCGGCCAAAGCCAGCTTCTTTCCGATCGCATACATGATATAGCCCTCCCTCTGAAAAAGACCGAACCTTTCAACAGCTTAGGTAGCCCGGCTTTGGTGGGCTTTGTGCGGGCACAAGCTAGGGGAAGTGGAAGAAGCACGGCCGTGCAAAAAGAAACGCCGCAGATGGCCTATCCGCGGCGTAAATAAGGGGTATTAACTAGATTGTTCTCAGCAGCGAAGCTGCCGGGCCGGCAGGACGCCGACACTTTCATATTATCAATTTTTACAACTCAGCACTCAATTTCTGCATTTCGTCGCATTCCCGCCATACGCCCCGGTGATGGCCGATAGGATGTTCACATCCCATCTAGCATGCACAACAAGGACATAACCATGCGCAGCAAGCTCACCCTCGTCGCCCTCATTTCCCTCAGCCTGGCTGGCTGCGTCGTCGTGCTGAACGACAGCGGCGACTACGTCAAGGGCAGCGGAACGACCACGATCGAAAACCGCAACATCGCCAGTGCAACGGGCCTGCGCGTTGAGAACCGCCATCGCGTCGACATGGATGTCGAAGTAAAGGTAGGCGGCGCGGCATCACTGGTGATCGAGGGCGACAACAACCTGGTGCCGCTGGTGCATACGGAAGTGCGCGGCGATACGCTGCGCGTGTGGACTGAGGACCGCATCGACAGCCGCAAGCCAATCCACGTGCGCTACACCGTGCAGCGCCTGGACAACCTGGAATCGAGCGGCTCCGTGCGCACCGAAGTGCAAGGCCTGGCTGGCGGCCCGTTGACCGTATCCCACACCGGCTCCGGCTACCTCGAACTGCGCGGCCGCGTGGACCAGTTGGATATGCGCCACACCGGCTCGGGCCAGCTGTATGCGGACGGCCTGGATAGCAAATCGGCGGTGGTGGACATGGTAGGTTCGGGCCGCGTAAATATCGGCTCGGTGCGCGGCGATTCGCTGCGCGTGTCGTCCTCCGGCTCCGGCAGCTTCTACGCCCGCGGCATCGTGCGCATGCTCGACGTGCAGATGCAAGGCTCCGGCAGCGCCCAATTGAACGACCTGCGCGCCGACGAAGCGAACATCACCAGCAATGGCTCCGGCGGCGTGCAAGCCTGGGTGCAGCACAAAGTCGACGCCCGCGCCAACGGCTCCGGGCGCATCGCCGTCACCGGCAACCCATCCCAGCGCACCCTGTACGGCCGCAACACCTCGATCCAATAATAAAAGTCGGGGTCAGGTCTGGCAATCGGACATTCGCGCAGCGCGAATGTCCGATTGCCAGACCTGACCCCGACTTTCAACGCGCACTGGACGTGGCGAAGCTGGTGGCTAGCCATTCTGCTACGGCCTTGATCCTTCCGATGCCAATGGCCTCGCGGTGGCTCAGCAGCCAGACTTCGCGCGTGACTTCGACTCCGCCCAAGCGCACGAGGCCGGGCATCTTTTCCATCATGCAGGGCAGTAGCGCCAAGCCGACGCAGGCGCGGCAGACTTGCACCATGCTTCCAAGTCCGTTCACACGCAGCGCTACCTGGCTGCGCGGCACCACCCGGTCCAGCCAGCGTGTTTCGGGCAAGCGTGCCAGCGTGGCGTCGTAGCCAATCCACGGCTGGGCGCTCCAGTTCGCGCTATCGACACCGGAAAATTGCGGGGCGCCGAATACCGCCATCGGCAACTCACCAAGCCGGCGCATGACCAGCGCTGCGTCTTCCACCGGCCTTGCAAGCCGCAGGGCGAAGTCCGTCTCGCCACGTGCGAACGAGACATTGTTGTTGTCGGCCAGCAGGTGAAGTTCCAGTCCCGGATGTTCCGCGCGCAGCGCTGGCACGTGCCCTGCCAGCCAGAAGTCGAACAGGAAGTCGATGGCGCTGATGCGCACGACGCCCACCGCAGCCTGCGATTCGCGCGACGAGGCCAGCAGCATCGCTTGTACATTGCCCGCCACGGTGTGGCCGTATTCGACGAAGGTGCGGCCGGCTGCCGTCAACTGGTAGCCGCTGGTATCGCGCAGGAACAGGCGCAGGTCCAATTCCTTTTCGGCTGCGGCGACGCGCCGGCTGATGGTCGATGCGTCTACTCCCAGCTCGCGCGCAGCAGCGCTCATGCTGCCGCAGCGGGCCAGCGCCAGGATCAAAGGTATGTCATTCCAGTCGAAGGAGTTCACATTGTTCCTATCCATGCAGAACTGCAAAACGGCTTTGCAGGCTTGTGCGTTCCCTTATGCGCGACTGCTGCCTACTATGGCTTCCATCACCAGCCACTCTCACAAAAAGGAAATGCCATGACCCTTACCATCCAGGTCGCTGATGGAAGCTTCAACTGCCATGTTGCGCGGCCAGCCACGCCCGGCGCGCATCCAGTCGTGGTCGTGCTGCAGGAGATTTTCGGCGTCAACGCCGGCATCCGCAGCATTGCAGCCGACTATGCGGCCAAAGGCTTCATCGCGGTTTGCCCCGACCTGTTCTGGCGCGCCGAACCGGGCCTGGACATGTCCGAAGCCAAGGAAGGCGATTGGGCCAAGGGCTTTGCCCTTTACAGCGCTTACGACCGCGACCAGGGCGTGCAGGACATCGCAGCAACGGTCGCAGCTGCCCGCACCATGCCGGGCTCGAACGGCAAGATCGGTGTAACCGGCTATTGCCTGGGTGGCTTACTGACCTTCCTCGCTGCTGCCCGCACCGATGCCGATGCGTTTGTCGCCTACTACGGCGGCGGCACCGACCAGTATGTCGATGAAGCGGTCAACATCAAACGCCCAATGATCTACCACCAGGCCAACGAGGACGAATACATCGATAAGTCAGCGCAAGCCAGAATCAATGAAGCGCTATCCGCCAATCCGAAAATCCAGGTCTTCAACTACCCTGGCCGCAACCATGCATTCGCACGCCCTGGGGGTCACCACTTCCATGCCGGCGACGCCGCACTGGCCAATGGCCGCACCGACGCTTTCTTCACTCAGCAACTTGCAATGTAACATACCCTGAAAGGACTACCGCCATGAAAAACTTCGATTCTTCGCGCCGTTCCGCCCTGGTTGGCAGCGCAAGCCTTGCCGCTGCCGCCGCTGCATCCGCCCTGCCCGCCGCCAGTGCCGTCGCGGCTCCTGGCGCCAACATGAAAAAGACTGCAGCCTTCATTACCACCCGTGATGGCGTGGATATCTATTACAAGGATTGGGGCCCGCGCAACGGCCAGCCGATCGTGTTCAGCCACGGCTGGCCACTGAGTTCGGACAGCTGGGAATCGCAGATGTTCTTTCTGGCTGGCCAAGGCTACCGGGTGATCGCGCACGACCGCCGTGGGCATGGCCGTTCCAGCCAGCCCTGGGAGGGCAACGATATGGACCACTATGCCGATGACCTGGCCCAGGTGCTCGAAGCCCTGGACTTGAAGAACGCGGTGCTGATCGGCTTCTCCACCGGCGGCGGCGAAGTAGCGCGCTACGTGGGCCGCCATGGCACCAAGCGCGTGTCCAAGCTGGCACTGGTATCCGCCGTGCCGCCTTTGATGGTGAAAACCGCCGACAATCCGGGCGGCCTGCCGCTGGAAGTTTTCGACGGCATCCGTGCCGGCTCGGTCAAGGATCGTTCACAGCTCTACCTCGATATTGCTTCCGGTCCGTTCTACGGCTACAACCGGCCGGGCGCCAAGCCTTCGCAGGGCATCATCAATGCGTGGTGGATGCAGGGGATGATGGGCGGCCATAAGAATACCTACGATTCGATCAAGGCCTTCTCCGAAACGGACTTCCGCGCCGACCTGACCAAGTTCGACAAGCCGACCCTGATCATTCACGGTGACGACGACCAGATCGTGCCGATCGATGCGGCAGGCCGCGCTTCGGCGCGTATCGTCAAACATGCGAAGCTGCTGGTCTACCCTGGTGCTCCGCACGGCTTGACCGATACGCACAAGGACAAGGTGAATGCCGACCTCCTGGCATTCATCAAGGCCTGAGCGTCAGTTGATCGTCAGTGCAAGATCGCGGCCGGCTGCGGCGGTATTGCCGGAGTAGTCTGCCGCGTAAATGCGCAATGTATAGTCGCCCGGCGCGAGTTCGCTGACATTCCAGCGGCCGGGCACGACTTCCCCCTCCGACAGATGGCTTAGCAGCGAGTAGGTGAAGCGCGTGGACTTGCTGCCGTAGACGGTGATGCCGCTGTCGGCGGAGTACACGACTTTCACCGCTTCGCGCTGCTTGGGCAGCTGGTCGTAGGTTTGCATGATGCGCGGCTGCTCGTAGCCGGGCACCGGGGTGCCGTCAGCTTGCAGCAACTGGTAGCCCAGCTGGTAAAGTCCCAGGCGGCGCCGAGCGAGGTTGCCGTCCATCTGGTCGAAAGCATCGACCACCACGTTCACTTCGCCCAGGCTTCTTGGCACTTCCAGGCGCTTGCCCTTCTTGCTCGGAAGGCGATGGTCGTTGGCGTCGTACAGGGCGATGCCCTGGATGACGGGGGCAATCGTGTCACGCAATCCAGGGAATGGCAGTGCGAGCGGGTTCACCACGCGGCCGCGGTCGTACAGGTTGAGGTGGACGTGGGCCATCAGGTTCACCACGCCGAGTTGTTCGCCGACGTAGAAGCGCGTGCCACGGCGAACGCGGACGCGTTCAGGCTTGCCTTTATCGTTCAGCAGGAGCTGGAAACGGTTGTCGAGCGCACGGTTCTTCTTGTCGCGGCCGACCTTCATGTGGATGTAGCTGGTCGTGCCGAGGTTGATGCCTTCGCCAAGCGAGGCAAAGGCCCAGTTCGGGAGCGGGTCGCTGACCTTGGCTTTTTCGACCACATGCACCGAGCTGCCGACATCCGCCTGCACGTCCAGGCCGGCATGGAAATGGTGGCGGCTGTCGCCGTCGTAGCTTCCCCTCACCTCGCCCATCAGCCCGACCACTTCGTGCGGCTGGTTCTGCGGCAGGACGGGCCATGGCATCAGGCCTTGCGTACGCTGCGCCATGATGTCGCTCGCCGCCGCGACAGGCGCGGCGCCTGTCGGCGCGCCTTCCGGGCTGGCTGCGGCCGGCGGGATAGGCTCTGCGGCGTGTGCAGTGCCGATCAGCGCCGCGGCCGCCCGCGCGGGTTGGGCCGGCTGCGCGCCGCTGGCGGCCTGCGCGACCGCTTGCGCTGGCGCAGCCCCCGCGCCGGCGCGCACCACGCGGTGCAGGCGTTGCGCGGCCCCGTCGGCGAGGATCAGCGTACCGTTCGGCGCCAGCGCCAGGCTGCGCGGGCTGTAGACCTGGACATTGCCATCGATGCCGGTAGCCGGATCGGCCGGCCGCGCCGCGTCTGGCATGCCGGCCAGGCTGCCATCGGGCGCCAGTTGCAGCAGGCGCCCGCGCGAAGACACGGCGATGTAGACAAAACCGTCATGCGTCACCGCCAGCGCCATCGGACGGCGCAGCAGCGGTTCTTTCTCCAGCTCAGGTGCGACGGCAAGGGTAACCACCGAGCCATCCGCATTAATGCGGCGCACCGCATCGTTGCTGCTGTCGGCGATATAGATGCCATCCTTGCCGACCGCGATCCCGCAAGGAGTATCGAATTGCGCCCCCTCGCCAATGCCATCGGCGAAACCGGGCCGGGCGCTGCCAGCCAGGGTGCTCACCATGCCATCGGGAGTGATCTTGCGAATCCGGTCGTTATAAGTATCGGCGACATACACTACCCCTGCATCATCGACCGCCACGCCGACCGGACCATTGAACTGCGCCTGCGCGCCCTGCCCGTCCGCAAATCCCGCCACACCGCTGCCGGCCAGCGTCGACACCGTGCCGTCCGGAGCGATCTTGCGGATCGCATGATTCCCCGTGTCGGCGACGTAGACATTGCCCTGCTTATCCAGCGCGATGCCGGAAGGCGTGTTGAAGGCAGCTGCGGCGCCGAGCCCCTCGCTGTAGCCTTCAACCCCGCCGGCCAGCACACGCGTTTTTCCATCCGGAGCCAGGACCGAAACCGTGTTCTTTTCGTCGCCATCGGAGAAATACACATTCCCCTGCTTGTCGACAGCAACCCCGTATGGGTCGGCCAAGCCGGAGTCCAGCAAGGTCTCCAGCCGTGCCGGCCAGGCCCGCTCCGTCGGCTCCGGGCCGCGCTTGACCAGTTCCGGCAAGCGCGGCGCCACGCTGTGTGTTGGCGAGGAATTGTAAAAATAGCCACCCGCACCGGCAATCGCCAGCACCGCAGCCCCAATAACGGTCAATTTGATGGATGTATGCACAGGCAGGATTCTACCGCCCCACCGCCAAGGCTGCAGACAAAAAAAAGCCCGCTCAGGGAGCGGGCTGAAGTCTATTTCCTTGGAGGAGAATAGAGGAGACAGGTGTAAGTATGCTGCGGCGCGGTATATCTGTCTACTTTATTGTAGTAATACTAGATATAACCAACCGCAATATCACTTGTCGCTTACGTAAGGCAGCACCCGGCTGGCCAGGCGGGTATCGGTGCGCAGCACGCTTACCTCGTCGGCCAGGATGTGCACTGCCTCGTTCAGCAGTACGTCCTTGGCATTCTTGGCTGCCTTTTCGGCATCCAGTTCTGCAGACAGGGAACGCTCGTCCGCCTGCAGGCCATCGTCGGTGCGGATGGCGCCACGCACCTGGTTCGCCTGGCGCTGGGCGGCGCGCGGATTGGCAGGTTTGGCGGCAATTGCCTTGTTCAGCGCATCTTTCGGGTCCGCCACCAGGATAGGATCATCCGGCGAAGGGCCGGCGGCCAGGCGCTGTTCACGCAGCTTGGCGCGCGCCTCCTGCTGGTCGCGTTCCTTGCGGCGCACGGTTTCGTTAAGCGAAACCACATTGTCCTGGCGCTGCTTCTTGACATAGCTGATGTCATCCAGCAGGTACTGGTAGTCCTTGTCCTTGGCGACGCGGGCCTCGTGCTTTTTGTCCAGCATAGGCACGATTTCCTTCAGCTCGCCGGCCGGGATGTACACCGCAGGCTTGATCTGGGTGTATGGCAGCGCGTTGTCGTAGCTCGATTCACCGAAGTTCTCGGCATCGCTGGTGGAGGCCAGCTTGATGTCCGGCGTCACGCCGCGCAGCTGGGTGGTGCCGCCGTTGATGCGGAAGAACTGGGCAACCGTCATCTTCAGTTCACCGAAACGCGCCTTGTCGTTCTGGCCGAAGCGGTCCAGGTTGACCAGGGTCTGCACGGTGCCCTTGCCGAAGCTCGGCTCACCGATGACCAGGCCGCGGCCGTAATCCTGGATTGCCGCCGCAAAGATCTCGGAGGCGGACGCCGAACCACGGTTGATCAGCACACCTACCGGGCCATCCCAGGACAAGCCTGGCACATTGTCCGCTTCCACTTCCACGCGTCCTTCAGCATTACGCTGCTGCACCACAGGGCCGCGATCGATGAACAGGCCGGTCAACTCCACCGCCTCGGTCAGCGAGCCGCCACCGTTGTTGCGCAGGTCGATCAGCACGTTGTCGACCTTTTCTTTCTTCAGTTCACCCAGCAGGCGGGAAACGTCGCGCGTGGCGCTCTTGTAGTCCTTCTCGCCCTTGCGGCGCGCGTCCCAGTCCTGGTAGAAGGTCGGCAGCGAAATCACGCCGATGCGGCGCTTGACGGCGCCATCCTTGACTTCCAGGATCGAGCGCTTGGCGGACTGCTCTTCCATGCTGATTTTCTTGCGTACCAGCGACAGCACGTAAGGCTTGCCATCCGGGCCTGCATCGGCGCCCAGCACCTGCAGCTTGACGGTCGAATCCTTCGGACCGCGGATCAGCTGCACCACGTCGTCGATACGCCAGCCCAGCACGTCGGTGTATTTGTCCGATTCGCCCTGCGCCACGCCGACAATGCGGTCGCCCACTTTCAGCTTGTTGGACAGGCCGGCCGGGCTGCCCGGCACGATTTCGCGGATCACGGTGTACTCGTCGCGGTTCTGCAGCACAGCGCCAATGCCTTCCAGCGACAGGCGCATGGCGATGTCGAAGTTCTCGGAAGCGCGCGGACCGAGGTAGTTGGTGTGCGGCTCGATCGACATGGCGTAAGCGTTCATGAAGATCTGGAACACGTCTTCGCTGTTCAGCTTGCGCGAGCGGGTCACGTAGTTTTCGTAGCGCTTGTCCAGCGTTTCGCGGATCGACTTCTCGTCCTTGCCGGCCAGCTTCAGGCGCAGCCAGTCATTCTTCACGCGCTTGCGCCACAGGTCTTTCACCTCGGCTTCGGACTTCGGCCAATCGGCCTTCTCGCGGTCGAACTGGTAGCTCTCGTCCTGCGTGAAGTCGAACTTGGACTTCAACAGTTCGCGGGCATATGCCATGCGGTCGGAGAAGCGCTGCTGGTAAAGGTTGTAAATTGCGAAAGGCGTTTGCAGGTTTTCGCTGGTGATCGCGTCATCCAGGCGGGACTTTTCCTTGCTGAAGGAATCGATGTCGGCCTGGGTAAAGAACAGCTTTTCGCTATCGAGCGATTTGAAGTAGCGGTCGAAAATCTTCTCCGACATCGCGTCGTCCAGCGGCGTAGCCTTGTAATGGTAGCGCGACAGCACGCGAGACGCCCACAAGGCGGCCTGGGTCTGCTGTGCTGCAGGCTTGACGGTTACGTCTGTCGCCTTGTCTGCCTGCGCTGCGCTTGCATAAGCGGTGATCAGTGCCAGGGACATGGTGGCCAACAGGGTGTGCTTCTTCATCGGCTTGCTCCGAACGTAGGTGATTCTATAAGAATAGTGCTAATCCCATTCTACAGGATAGGACACTCTATAGGAGAGTGCGGTGACGGGCAGTGTGCTGGGCTTCACTTAAGCCAGCCTGAAGTCGAACTTGCCGCATGGAAATACCAGCCTGCGGCCGCAATACCCACGAGCGGCCATGAGCGCATCGCCAGCTTCCAGTCCGTTGCGGACGGCCAGCAGGCCAGGAACTGCGGGGCTATCAGGAAGGCCAGGCCGGCGTCCAGAGTCGTGAAATGCCAGGCGCCACGCGTGCGCAGCACAGCAATCCACCATGGGATCAGTGCCAGCAGAAGTGGCGCCAGCGCGGTCAATGCGGAGTTGTACCAGCGCGCGTTGGCGAGCTGGACTTCACCCAATCGATAGACCTTGCCTTCGCGGCGCGGAATGATGGAGAGCGAAACCGGTCGCGCAAACGTGACCAGTCCGGCCAAGAAATGCGCCAGTTCATGGCACAGGGTGCCGGGCAGCTGCAGCAGCGTGAACACCACATAGCGCCGCGACAGCAGCCAGATTGCCGCCGCCAGGCATAGCGACGGCGCCAGGTAAAACAGTTTATCCAATTAACCCGTGTAGAAGCAGCGGCCGCAAGCCTGGCGGTAAGCCTCATTGCCGCCGATGCTGATTTGCTCGCCTTCGCGAATGCGCTCGCCGTTTTCGTCGACGCGGATGTTCATCGTGGCCTTTTTGCCGCAGGTGCAGATATTCTTGATTTCCTCGATATCGTCGGCCAGCGCGAGCAGGTAGGCCGAACCCGGGAATGGCTCGCCGCGGAAGTCGCTGCGCAGGCCGTAGCAGATCACCGGAACGCCCTTGGCCTGCGCCAGCTGGTGCAATTGCTTGACCTGTTCAGGCGACAGGAACTGCGCTTCGTCGACCAATACGCAGGCCACTTTCTGCATGTCCTGCAGGAAGTCGGTATCGGCGGAAAACAGCTCGACTTCGCGCTGCGGCCCCAGGCGCGAGGTCACCTTGCCTACGCCGTAGCGGTCATCGATGGCGGCGGTGAACAGGCGCACGATCAGGCCCTGCTCTTCGTAGTTATGGGCGACCTGCAGCATGGAGGTCGATTTGCCTGCGTTCATCGCAGAATAGCGGAAGTAGAGTTTTGCCACGGTGGAAATATTTTTGAAAGTCGCTGCGGGATTATACGCGAGCCGCCATCGATCAAAAAAGGTATAAGCTAGCGCAAAAGTATTCCTTCTTGGTTCAATCGGATCGCCACACAATGCGCGTTTTTCGCAAGGAGAGAAAATGCAGAATACCCGTCCTGCAGCTTTGTTCAGCTTGATCGGCAATACACCGCTTGCCGAAGTGACCCGTCTCGACACCGGCCCATGCCGGCTGTTCCTCAAGCTCGAATCGCAAAATCCCGGCGGCTCCATCAAGGACCGCATCGGCCTGTCCATTATCGAAGCAGCGGAACGAGACGGCCGGCTCAAGCCCGGCGGCACCATCGTTGAAGCCACCGCCGGCAATACCGGCCTGGGGCTGGCCCTGGTCGGCGCCATCAAAGGCTATAAAGTGCTGCTGGTGGTGCCGGACAAGATGGCCACCGAGAAGATCCTGCACCTGAAGGCGCTGGGCGCCGACGTGCGCATCACCCGCTCCGACGTGGGCAAGGGCCACCCCGAGTATTACCAGGATTACGCTGCCCGCCTGGCCAGCGAGATTCCCGGCGCGTTCTTCGCCGACCAGTTCAACAACCAGGCCAACCCGCTGGCCCACGAGACCACCACCGGCCCGGAAATCTGGGAGCAGATGGCGCGTGAGATCGACGCCATCGTGGTCGGCGTCGGCTCCTCCGGCACGCTGACCGGCCTGTCGCGCTATTTCCGCAAGGTGGCGCCGCACGTCAAATTCATCCTGGCCGACCCCAAGGGCTCGATCCTGAAGGAATACGTGGACACCGGCAAAGTATCCGATACCAGCGGCTCCTGGGCCGTCGAAGGCATCGGCGAAGACTTCATCCCCGCCATCGCGAACATGGATGCGATCTCGCAGGCCTACACCATCACCGACCAGGAAAGCTTCGACAGCGCGCGCGCCCTGCTGCGCGCGGAAGGCATCCTGGCCGGGTCTTCGACCGGTACCCTGCTGGCGGCGGCCCTGAAATACTGCCGCGAACAGACCAAGCCGCAGCGCGTGGTGACCTTCGTCTGCGACACCGGCACCCGCTACCTGTCCAAGGTTTACAACGATAGCTGGATGTTCGACCAGGGCCTGCTGCAGCGCCAGAAGCTGGGCGACCTGCGCGACCTGATCGGCCGCCGCTTCGAAAACGGCGACGTGGTCAGCGTAGCGCCTGGCGACACCCTGCTGATTGCCTTCAACCGTATGCGTTCAGCCGACCTGGCGCAGTTGCCGGTGATTGACAACGGCAAGCTGGTGGGCATCATCGACGAATCGGACATCCTGCTCAAGGTTGAAAACGACGCCGCCCAGTTCAAGGGCGAAGTCGGGGGCACCATGACCAGCCGCGTTGAAACCCTGGCGCCATCTTCCGGCATGCCAGCCCTCCGTGATACCCTTGACCGTGGCTTGACCGCTGTCATCGCCGAAGGCGGCAAATTCTATGGCCTGATCACCCGCTACGACCTACTTAATCACCTGCGCAGGACTTTATCTTGACCGACAAGAAAACCAAAGCCCACCTGGCCACGCGCGTCATCCACGCGGGCCAGCACCCTGACCCGTCGACCGGCGCCATCATGCCGCCGATCTATGCCACTTCCACCTTCGTCCAGCAAAGCCCTGGCGTGCACAAGGGCCTGGACTACGGCCGTTCGCACAACCCGACGCGCTGGGCGCTCGAGCGCTGCGTGGCCGACCTGGAAGGCGGCGCGCAAGCCTTTGCCTTCGCCTCCGGCCTCGCCGCCATTTCGACCGTGCTGGAATTGCTGGACGCAGGCTCGCACATCGTGGCCGGTGACGATATGTATGGCGGCACCTTCCGCCTGTTTGAGCGCGTGCGCCGCCGCAGCGCCGGCCATGAATTCACCTACGCCGACCTGACCAATCCGGAAAACCTGCTGGCTGCGCTGCGCCCGGAAACCAGAATGGTGTGGGTCGAAACTCCGACCAACCCGATGCTGAAGCTGGCCGACCTGGCAGCGATCGCCCGCATCTGCCGCGAGCGCGGCATCCTGGCCGTGGCCGACAACACCTTCGCCAGCCCGATCGTGCAGCGCCCGCTGGAACTGGGCTTCGACATCGTGGTGCACTCCGCAACCAAATACCTGAACGGGCACTCCGACATTATCGGCGGCATCGCGGTGGTCGGCGGCGAAGAACGCCAGTCGGCATGGCGCGAACAGCTGGCTTTCCTGCAGAATTCCGTCGGCGCCATTGCCGGGCCGTTCGATGCCTTCCTGGCACTGCGCGGCGTGAAGACGCTGGCGATCCGCATGGAACGCCACTGCAAGAGCGCCCTGGAACTGGCGCGCTGGCTGGAACGCGAGCCGAAGGTGAAAAAGGTCTTCTATCCGGGCCTGGAATCGCACCCCCAGCACACGCTGGCCAAGGCGCAGATGGATGGTTTCGGCGGCATCATCTCGATCGACCTCGACACCGACCTGGCCGGCGCCCGCCGCTTCCTCGAACGCTGCGAAGTGTTCGCGCTGGCGGAAAGCCTGGGCGGGGTGGAGTCGCTGATCGAGCATCCTGCCCTGATGACCCACGCGTCGATTCCAGCGGCGCAGCGCGCCACGCTGGGCATCGGCGATGGCCTGATCCGGCTGTCCGTCGGCATCGAAGATATCGAGGACTTGCGCCAAGACCTGCGTAATGCCCTCGACGCCATCTGACCGTCACTGCAGCAACTGCAAGCGCCCGATGCGGGTGCTTGATTTGTCCGGCCATTACCAGCGGCGGGTGGAGATCGACACCTGCCCGCACTGCTGCCTGGTGTGGTTCGACGACACGGAATCGGTGCGGCTGGCGGGACCCGGCATCGCCGAATTTGTGCGCGAGATCCATGGCGCAATGCAGGCCGGCGGCGAACACGCGCATGCAGTCTCGCTGGCGCGGGTGCAATCCTGCCCGGTCTGCAGCGCACAGCTCAAACGCGTGTTCGACATGTCGCGCTTCGGGCGCACCTCCAAGCTGCAATGCCCGCACGGGCATGGCTACTACCAGACATACATTCTTTACCTGGCCGAGAAAGGCTTCGCCCGGCCCCTGGCATGGTCCGATATTCGTTCACTGCAAGCCGCCGGCAAGGAAGTCTTTTGCGCCGGCTGCGGCTGCCCGCTGCCGGCGCGGCCGGTTGAAGCATGTCCTGCCTGCCATTCGGCGGTCGGGATCATTGACCCAGCCCGGCTGGCGAAGGCTGTAGTGCCAGGCAGCGACACTGGCAGTGTCGCGGTCAGCGCCCCTGCCGTCGACCAGCACAAATGCCATGCCTGCGGCGGCGCCATCGACCTGACGCGCGACATTCATTGCCCCCACTGCCACGCACCGGTGCTGCGGCGCGACACCGAAGAAGCATCGGTTGCTGCCGCAAAGGCAGCCAGCTCGGCGGAAGCAGCCCTGGCCTCCGTGCGGGACGACAACAAGCTGAAAATCGCAGCGCAGCACGTGATGGTCAATCTGGGCGAGGATCACCGCACGCAAAGGCTGCAGAACTTCGAGTTCAGGCTGGCCATCGGACTGCTCATTGGCGCCATGACGCTGGGTATCATGGCCTGGTACCGCCAGCCCGACCAGCGCGCCAACTGGAAGCGCCAGGAGGCCCCGCTGATTTCATACGCACCGAGGTTCAAGGAAACTGAACTGGCATGCGACCTTCATTCTTCGGTGCGCCGCGAAGTGCGGGTCCGACAATTGATCGTCATGCCCGGCGCGCCTGGGCCAGGCGCCACCCACGCCACGTACGGTGCAATGCAGGCCGCCTTCCTGCGGGCCAAGGTCGCGCGCCAGGAGTGGGAAACCAGCGGTTCCTTCGAAATGCTGGAGCAGCAGTTCTCCAATCCCTATGCAAGCGCGCAAAGCATGCCGCCCGGCTTCTTCCGCCGGGGCGAAGCGCTGGCCGCGGTCGAACGTGCGGCATTCTGCCTGCCGCTCCGTGAAATCAGCCCGCCAATACTGGCGGAAGATGGGTTCCACCTGATCGAGGTTCTTGAGGCACGCTGACCCCTGGCAGGTTAAAATCAAGGCTCACGATAACCCCTGCTCCAACCAGCTTGACTCCATCTGAACGCCAATGCAGCAACTGCGGGACCCCGATGCGGGTCCTCGACTTGTCAGGCCATTATCAGCGGCGCGTCCAGGTCGACACCTGCACGCATTGTTGCCTGGCGTGGTTCGATGACACGGAATCGGTGCGTCTCGCGGGACCGGGCATCGCCGAGTTCGTGAGAGAGATCCATGGCGCCATGCAGGCAGGCGGGGACCATGAGCATGCTGTTTCGCTGGCGCGCATGCAATCATGCCCGGTTTGCCAATCGGCGCTGAAGACCGTCTCCAACCGCACCCGGTTCGGGCGCACTACCCAGATGGAATGCCCGGAGGGCCACGGGTATTACCAGACCTATATCCTCTACCTTGCCGAGAAAGGCTACGTAAGGCCCCTGGCTTGGGCGGATATCCGCGCACTGCTTGCCGCAGGCAAGAAGCTGTTCTGCGCCGACTGCGGCTATCCCTTGCCTGACCGCCCGGTTGATGAATGCCCCGCCTGCAAATCCGCCGTCGAAGTCATCGACCCCACGAGGTTGGCAATGGCGATCGACCGGCACGAGGCATCTTCAGTACAAGCAGCGACCGCAGTCGACCAGCACAAATGCCACGCCTGCGGCGGCGCCGTCGACCAGTCGCGCGAGATCTATTGCTCGCATTGCCATGCGCCCGTGCTGCGCCAAGACACCGTTGACGCCGCCAAGGCTGCGGCAAACGCATCGGAGATGGCGCAAGCTGCTGCACGAGCGCAACGCTTGCGCCAGGAGGCAGCGGCCAGCGCCGCCCACGCACTTGCCGCCCAGCGGGCGATGAACTCTTACATGGACGGGCAGCGCGGCCAATGGCGCAAGAACCTGGAGTTCCGGATTGCCGTCGGCATCCTGATCGCAGCCTTCGGCTTCATCACGTTCATGCGGTTCCACTTCTTCTGATTCGAAAATTTTCCCCGCCTTGCAGCTTCTCGGCGGCAAAGTCAATGAAGCGCCTCACCCTGCCAGGCATGTCGGTGCGTTGCGCGTAATACAGGTACAGCCCCATGCGATCACTCGTGCTGTGCGTCAGTAACGGCACCAGGTGCTTTGCATGAATTTCGGCCGTGGCGTTGATGCTATCGATCTGTCCGATACCGATTCCGTTCAATACCGCGTGCATCTCGGCTTCGGGATCGCTGCAGCAAACGACATGGTCCATCGATTTGTACAAAATTTCCCCTTGCACCTGGAACTCCCAGGGCACAGGCCGCCCGGTTCCCGGCTGCCGGTAACCGATACAACGATGATTTGCCAGATCATCGATTGTTTGAGGTACTCCATGCGACTGCAGATAGCTCGGGGTGGCGCAGACGATCAACTGGATTGGAAACAGCCATCGTGATACCACTTGTGCGGTAGGAGCGTTGCCGGCCTTGAAGCCAAGATCGATGCGTTCGCCAACCGTGTCGGTGCTTCGGTCCTCCAGCACCAGGTCAAATGTGACGCCGGGGTGCAAGCGGGTGAACTCCGCCACCAAGGGCATCAGGACTTTTCGCCCGACTGCACCGCCGGCACTAACGCGTATCACGCCCTGGTCGCCTTTCGCGGAATTTTTCACGCGATTGAGCGCGCCGGAAAAGCCTTCCATGCTCGCCCGAACGGAGTCGAACAACAACTGGCCGTCATCGGTCAAGGTATTTTGGCGCGTCGTTCGATGGAACAGGCGGACACCAAGGTAGTGCTCAAGTTGGCGAATGTTTTTGCTCACCGCCTGAGGCGTGATCCCTTGTGCCGTGGCCGCTCGATTAAAGCTGCCGAATTCTGCTGCCCTGATAAAGGTGGCAATCGCCCGAAGTTCATCCATGGTTACGTTCGAAAATCCATTTCACTGTTTGAAAGTATAGCAAGGACGAGACGATTAACAACTAATGGTTGTCTTTGATATCGCCGAATAGCAACTACCGGGTTGTTCCAGCTTTCCCTAAAGTGGTCCCTGTCCACCGACACATCATCAACCACCGAAGGAGAATGACCATGAACACCATCGCAAACAACCTGTCCGGCCGGATAGCCGTTATCACTGGCGCATCGAGCGGCATGGGCCGTGCAACTGCCCTGCTGCTGGCTTCGCGTGGAGCGAAAGTGGCGCTGCTTGCCCGTCGCAAGGACGCACTGGAGGCCATCGCAGCAGAAATTCGCCAGTTGGGTGGCGAAGCCCTTGCCCTGGCCACCGACGTGACCGATCAAGCATCAGTGGAAGCTGCTGCCGCTGCCGTACGCGAGCACCTGGGTAATGCCGACCTGGTATTCAACAACGCTGGCTTGATGCTGCCCGGCGCGATCGGTGCCCAGCCCCAGAAGGAATGGGAGTCGCAAATCGACCTGAACGTGACCGGTGCAATGCGCGTCATCCAGGCATTTATCCCTCAACTTGAAGAGGCTGCTGCACAGGGCAAAGTCGTTGACCTGATCAATACCTCGTCGATTGCAGGCCAGTACGTGTACGGCTATTTCGCGGTGTACTCTGCCACGAAAGCATTTGTCAGCCACCTGACCCGCCACCTGCGCCTGGAACTGGGGCCGAGGAACATTCGCGTGTCGGTGATTGAACCTGGCATCACCGAGACCGAACTGCAAAGCCACTTCACCTTCCAGGGAGCGATCGACTGGCTGGAAAGCGCCTCGAAGTCGATTGACTTCCTCAAGGCCGAGGACATCGCGCAAACCGTCGGCTTCATTGTGTCGATGCCAAAGCACGTGAACATGCAGCAAATCGTCGTCATGCCAACCAAGGAAGGCATCTGACATCAGCTGTCATTTCTCACTTGGGCGCCGGGCTGGATCGCTGATGTTGAACACCCGGCGCACGAGGCTTTCCAGCGCCACAAATACGCCCTCTACCCCGAAGCCGGCAATGAATGATAGCGCCGAAGTGCTGAGCGCCCAGTTCCCCAGCAAGCCGATTTCACTGCCTGGCGTGTGGCCGGACGGGTTGACGAACAGCGCGATACAGGCGCCTATCGTGGCGCCCAGCGCAAGCTGCAGCAAGGCCAGCGTGAAATCGCGCGGCGACAGGAGGCTTTCGCGCATCTTGGCCCACAGGCCGCGCACCACGGCAGCGCCGGCGCCCAGCACGCCATAGCACAGCGGCAGTACCGCAGTTCCAACCACCAGCGTGACGACGCGGGACTGTTCTTCCAGCGCACGCTGCAGGTGGTTCTCTTTTTCCGCCGGCGTGGCAACCGCCTGTACCACGCCGCCTTCCGGCAGGCGCCCGAACGGGCGGGCCAGCACACCGTAACAAGCCTGCCAGGGGACCAGCCAGTCACGCAGGTTCATGCTGATCGCAGCCGCCTGCGCCGACAGCTGCCGGCGCCGCGTACAGAGCTGGTACTCCTCCGTGTTGCGGTAGTGCGGCACGCCGGCCCTGTCGGCCTCGGTGCAGAACTGCATCGGTGGCGCACTGGCATTGCCGGTATGCTTGAATTCCGCTTCCTCGATTTCCTTGGCAAGAGCGACTTGCGCCACCTGCACGGCATCCAGGTGCTGCAGGATGGCGCTGCCGCCCGCAACGTGCCACGACATCACACAGGTCAGGACCAGTCCAATCAGCAGCAGGTAGACCACCAGCTTCATGCGCAGGTTGAAACTTGAAGCTACACTGACCAGGCCGGGAAAGGCGTTGCGGGCCAGGGTCAGGCGCGTCGGCTTGTCCCAGTGCGAATTGTGCGAGCTGCCGTTTTCACCAGTACCGTTGCCGAACATCTTGCTGCGCAGCCAGTTGCGCCAGTCGCGCCGGTTGTCCTCGCCCACCACCAGCAACGTGAAGGCGATGGTCAGGCCTGTCGCCGGGCGCGCGGCAGCGTTCAGTTTGTCCTTGGCGCACAGCACCTTGACCGCCTGTGCCACGCGCTGCTCGTCACTTCCGGGCGGCGACAGCCCAATCGCGCACAGTTCATCGATATGCGGCTCGCCGTCGTCGTGATTATGGAAGTTGTAGAGGCTCTTGTCCCAGCGTCCGGAGATGTGGTCAAGCAGCAGGAAGACTTCGTTCAGTTCGCGCACGAAGATGAAGTCTTCTATCCTTTGGCAGGCGGCGCTGCCATTCTCGTCAGGGCTGGAAGACATGGGCGCCTCCCCAATTGGCAATTTGTCACTTCATTGTGCGCCTGCCAATGCGGGGAGGACTTTGCGCTAGCTCAAACGTGCCCCTTATTCGCCCGGATGGTACTTGCGCTCCAGGTTCTTTTCGATGTCTTCCTTGTAGAACAGCACGTCCTTGAATTCGCCGCGCGCATACATCTCGGCCTGGTCGTTGAAGTGCGGAGATGCCGGGTCGCCGCTTTCGCCGCCGGCCAGGATGCTCTTCGCCTTGATCTTCGGACCAAACTCCACCGCGGCCACAAAGCTGTTGCCGCGCTCGCCATAAATGCGCTTGGTGCGCTGCTGCGACGTCATGCCATAAGCGGCCAGCGCGCCGAAGTTACCGGACGCGTAAGGAACAGGAATGCTTGGCTTGTTGTCGTCAAACGGTTGCACGATATCGCCGGTCAGGCGCTGAAAGCGGTTGATCTCACCCCATGGCGTTTTCCAGCTTCCAAAGTCGGCGGCCAGCTTGTTCGATGCACGCACCAGCGCTTCCAGGCGCTGCTTCGGTGTGAGCTGGGTAGCCAGGTAGTCGAGGACCGGCATGCCCTTCTCTTTGGCGGCCGGTCCATACTGCTTGACCTGGTCCTGCAGCCAGTAGATCGCCACCGAGGTAGGCACTGAGGTCAGCGAGTAGCGCATGTCCCAATCGCGCAGCAGCGTGATTTGCTCGATCACGGCTGCCTTGGACAGGTCGCTGGCCGGCGCTTCGTCATACGCACGCACCAGCACCGGCAGGAGCGGTTCGAACGCCGGCAACTGGCTGTCGTACGCAGCCGCAATCAGGCTGTCGATGGTGAAGTCCTTCTTCCCCTGAAGTACGCGCATCGCATGGATGCCGCGCGCATTTTCGGGATTGACCGACATATAGGCCGGATAATTCTCGGGGCGTGGGCTGTAGGCGCCAGCCGCCGAGAATGGCCAGTTATTGGTGTTCTGGATCCAGCCGTTCTTCGGATTGAATAGCTGGATGGTTTCGCGCACCTGGTGCAGGCCCTTCCAGTCGGTCGCCGGCTCGGCGCCATTCACCGGCTTGGTGTAATCGAAACGGGGGTCGCGTATCGGCATGAAATTGCCGTGGAAGTAGGCGATATTGCCGTCCGCGTCCGCATACACCGTGTTATTGGAGGAATTGGTGCGCAGTTCCATCGACTTGTAGAAGGCCGGATAGTTGCGGGCCTTGGTACGGATGAAGGATTGCGTCAATGCCTTCAGCGGCTCGTTCATCATCGCCACCGAAACCCATTTGCCCCCCTGCTCGCGCACCACCGGCCCGCGGTGGGTGAAATAGGCGGTGACCGCTTTCTCGGCCATGCTGCCGTCCGCCGCCCTGTACGGCAGGCGCACTTGCTCAGTGCGGAAGGGGCGCAGCTCTTTGCCGTACTGGTAGAAGAACCTGCCGTCCTTCTCGACCACTGTCTCAAGATATTCGTCGATCACGTCGCCGCCGCCGGAAGTGTGCATCCAGCCGATGCGGTCGTTAAAGCCCTGGTAGACAAAGAACTGCCCCCAGGTCACCGCTCCGTATGCGTTCAGGCCTTGCTGGCTGTTCACATGAATCTCGGGGCGGAAGTAGAACGAGGTGTGCGGGTTGATCATCAACAGCGCGTGGCCCGATTTGCTCAGGGCCGGAGCGATGGCAAAGCCGTTCGAGCCGCGTGGTTCGTGATCCAGGTCGCTCCCGCTTGCAACCGTGGTGGGCGCCGGCCGCTTGCTGTAGAACGCCTTCAACTGGTCGATGTTGACGGTTTCGATATCTCCGCCGATGCTGCCTTCGCTGAAGCTGAGCGCCATCCAGGGTTCGAAGCGGGTCAACAGGCGCGGCGCCACCTTCGTGTGGGTGTGCAGGTAGAAGTTCAGGCCGTCGGCCCAGGCCACCATCAGCTTCTTCAGCCATTCCGGGCTGGCCTTGTACTGGGCCTTCAACTGCTCGGGCGTGATGAAGAGCTTCATGCGCAGGTCCTGGTACAGCGCCTTCTCGCCCTCCACTTCCGCCAGGCGGCCCATCGCATTGATGAAATTCAGCTCGATGCGCTTGAAATCATCTTCCGACTGTGCATACATCATGCCGAACACCGCTTCGGCATCGCTCTTGCCATAAATATGCGGAATGCCCCATTTGTCGCGCAGGATCGTGACGCGCTTGGCAATCGCTTGCAGGCGCAGCACTTCCGCAGGGCTCAGTGCACCTGCCGCCTGCGGTGCGGCCGGTGCGGCAATCGCAGGAATGGCACAGAACGCGACGAGCGCGGCATTCAGCTTAAGCATGCTCTATTGCTCCACCAGTTGTGCAATGCGTTCGCGCAGTTCGGCATTTTCAGCACGCAGCGCTGCATTCTTTTCCTTCAGTTGCGAGATCTCCAGGCGCAGCACTTCCACTTCGGTCAGCGGGGCTGGACGCTCGGCTGCCTGGTAATGCCCTTCGCCAGCATCCTCTTTCGGTGGTTTCGGCGGACGGTTGGCGGCACGCTGTTCGCGGATCTCGCGGGCAGCCTGCTGCAGGAACTTGCGGCCGCCGGCGACGGCCGACTTCTGGTCATCTTCCGACAGCGAGGCCACGGTAGCGGCGGCATTGATCGAGATCGTGCCGGAACGGACTGCTTCCACCAGTTCCGGCGTGGCGCTGCGAGTGATCTTTTCGATCTGGCCCAGGGTATTGGCGCTCAGGCGTGCGGCGCGGGCGATATCTTCGCGTTTGGCTTTCGGTTTTGGGGGCGGCGCAGCTTCTTCGGCATCCGGGTCCGGCGGCGCAATGGCGGCATCCTCCGCCTTGGCCTGCTCTTTCACCGCCTGCTCGCGCTTGGCGATGATTTCCTGCTGGCGCAAGGCCAGCACGCCACGCTGGAAGTCCGACACGCTGCGGCGGCCCAGGTGGTTGTCGATCATCCACAGCATCACGTCTTCAATATCCTTGAAGCTCGTGTTCTGGGTGACTTTGAAAGGAATGCCGTGCTGCTGGCAGATCGAATAACGGTTATGGCCATCGACCAGAACATCGTTCCACAGCACCAGCGCATCGCGGCAACCTTCGGCCAGCAGGCTGCGCTCCAGCGCGGTGCGCTCAGCTTCGGTCAACGGTTCGATATAGTCCCGCAGGACGTCGTTAATCTTGATTTGCATGTGGTCTTTCCAGGGAATTCTGCGACCAGCATGCTACAACATTCCGCGGCAATTACAAGCATTGCCAAATTTGCCACTACTAGATGTTAACGAAGAGGCATGTCATAATAGCGGGCTTCAAAGTGCCCCGGTGGTGAAATTGGTAGACACACCGGACTTAAAATCCGTTGCCTGCAAGGGCGTGCCGGTTCGATTCCGGCCCGGGGCACCATCCAGCCGCATCACCCCTTCCTGCTGTTTGCCTCAAACAGGAAAATATCTTCAATACGCTTCCCAAAAAGCCCGGCGATAGAGAACGCGAGCGAAAGGCTCGGCTCATAGCGCTCGGTTTCAATAGCATTGACGGACTGTCGCGACACTCCTAGCCGCGCCGCAAGCTCTCCTTGGGTCCAGCCTTGCTCAGTACGCAACTGCGGAAGCAGGTTTTTCATTTAGCCTCGAACCACAAGTAGAGCATCTGCACGTTGAAGACACTCCAGCCGACAGCCTGGATCCACATCATGCTCAACTTGGGAAAGCCGAGTAGCTCAAGGAAAAAGTAAATCATCGACATCAGTCCGATGGCAATCCCCGTAATTGCCGCCGCGCGCACCGTTCGATATCTCACATACTCGTCGCATGAAAGGAAAAGCCAGTAACTTACCGCGAAGATGAGGAGTCCGGGAGCAATGGGCGCAAGCACGAGGACGGAACGAATGCTGCCGCTTGGCATAGCCAGATAGGCCCAAATCGCGATGCCGAGGGCGCACCAGTATGCCCACTGGCTCCAGAAAATTGCGCTTGCGGCAGTGCTGGGAAATCTAACGTCTCTCATAGATGCCTCACCGGTGTGTCAAGTTTCCTTGACTATGGATGATGCATCTGCGACTGTCAAGCAAACTTTACATCGCCCCGACAACCGCACTGCCCGGGCGCTTAAACCTCCTAAGTCATATGCAACAACGCGTGGTCTAATGACGGTCAGCATCCGGTTGAGAAGAAGCGGTTCGGCCCAATTTCTCAAAAAATGGGACCAGCAAAAATGCTGAAAGCAAGCTGACCGCTCCGGCAGCCCCACCAGCCCAATCAACACCTGCTTCGACAAGCATCATGCCGAGTAAGAGTGACGCGATGCCGCCGGATGCCAAGTAAGCGCCGATCGAAAAATACCCAAGCCACCTCACAATTACTGGAACGATCGCAAGAACTGCCACAACAAACATACAATAGAAAGGCAGCATCACAACCAATATGAGATTGATGTACTGGGTTTGGCTGTCACCCAGGGCTGAAATGCACCAACCCGGTATCATCGATACCAATGCAGCCCAAACACTTGCTAATTCTCGTCGCATTTTAGTTTCGTTCGCTCATGTCGTCATTTTCTCGACTGGTCCCAAAGCGAAATGCATTCGCTTATATCTTCGTCCCAACCTCTCTCGGCAACGAGTTCTGCCCGGTTTTCGAGAATGTGGCAAAACAAGGAATGGACTGCAAGCCGCTGTGAAGCTGAGCAGTACTCGAGAAAGTCGTTCGCGGTTCCATGACTTGTCAGCCGCAGTGCGAGCAGAAATGGGTGCTCGAAATCCTGATGGTCGTTTAACGCGAATCGCGCCAAAGCGGGAAAGAAATGCGCCAGCCCCTCAGGCAGGCATTCGGTTAAAGGGTTGTAACAAGGATTTCCGACATCCTCTTCCGTCAACGTGTCCGGAGTGCGGGAATGGAGCAACTGGTCGTGGTCCATACATTCAGGATCGCCATCTTCGACCGTAAAGTGGATCGGACGTTGGACGCGCGCAAACGCATCGTCTATGACCTTCAAGATTTCTTCGTCAGTATTCATCGGCCTAAGTGGTACATGTAACAAATTTGCAATACCCGCATGGCGGCATCCAGCAGAAGCTAAGGATTGCCAGAGTCCTCTGATGCAAACAGTAAAGGAATGCGTGCAAGCTTTCCTGCGCCGAAGTCCCGCTCAAAGGGCAAATCCCGCCGGTGTGCATACCCAATGTAGCAATCGCATTTGAGCCGGCTGCATGGCCGCTCGCCCAGCATCGATTCCAATGAATCGCTGTAGAGATTCCCCAGGCGCTGCGGGATAAAGTGGCAACGCTGCACTTCCCCATCGCCATCCACGGCAATTACCTCCTCGCCGGCGGCGCAAGGGCTGCCGCGTGAGGGTGCCGGGCGGCGGTTATAGGCGAACCAGGGATCGATCGCATCCAGCCATGTCAGATCGTCCGCCGTGTAGTAGCCAGGTCCACGCCGGTCGAAAGCGTTCAACCAAAGATACTGGCCGGCTGGCAGTGCCGACCGCAGTTCCGCGATAGCGTCGAAATGCTCGCGCATCGCCACCACCCCGACCGAAAAGCGTATCCCCATCTTATCGAGACGCGCACAACGGTCAAGGAATCGCGGTTGCGAAGTTTGCCCAGGGTGATACGTGCACCACAGGCTTACCTTGCCCGCATCCACCTCTTCCAGCCAGGACAGCGGTGCGGCCAGGTTGGTCTGCACGGAGACTTGCTGCACGTGCGGCATCGCCGCCAGCGCCTGGACCGCCTCGCGGTAATGCCGGCGCACCAGCGCCTCGCCCCACGGGGTAAACTGGATACGCAGGGAGCGCTTTTGCTGCCCTGCCCAGCCCACGAACCGCGCGACTTCCGCGGCATCCTTTGCCAGCCTGGCGCGGCTATCCTTGCGCTTCGCGAAAGGACAATAGCCGCAATCATAATTGCAGCTCTCAAGCGTGCCGCGGTACAGCACTGAGAGAGGTGTTTCGACCTGAGGGTTCAGCACGACGCGCCGCCGCTGGACATCAGCTCCTGCACCCGCTCTGACGCCAACCATGGGCCGATCGTATCGGCATACGCGTAGCCCTGGTCGTTGAGGCGAAGGATAGAGCCGGTTTGCTCCGCCAGGCCCAATGCGGCCAACTCCCTCAGATCCTGCAAGTCATCCAGGCAGCTGCTGCCGAAGCGTGCCGCATAGGCCAACAGGTCAAGGCCAGGGTCTGTCAACAGGGACTGGATCACATAACGGCGCCGCTGTTCTTCCGGCCCAAGTTGGAAACCGTGGCGCGCTTCCATGAAATCTTGCTCTTCGTAAGCGAGATAGCCCTTGATGATGTCCATCGTGCCGGCGCGGCCCACGGCGTAATCGGTTGAATAGTGCAGCGCGCGCGTATAGGAACGGGCGCCCGTGCCCAGGCCCACCATGCCGTCGTTCTGGCAGCAGTAGGAAGGCCCGGCCTGTTCAGGCGCATGGGGTGCCCGGAACATGCGCATCGAAACTTGTACATATCCCCGCGCACGCAGGTGTTCACGCGCAGCGATATACAGTTGCAGGCGGCTGTCGCCCTCCGGTGCGAGCGCGATGGTATCGAAGCCCCCTGCCGCACGCCGCTTCGCCATTTTGCCCAGGCCCGTATGCTGGCGCACATAGAGCGGATACAGGTACAGCTCTTCCGGCATGAATTCCAGCGCACTGTCGATCGATGCCAGCAGGCTGGCGACCGTTTGTCCCGCGATCCCATAGATCAGGTCCAGGTTGAGGGTCGGGAAACCGGCCTCGCGAATGCGCGCGATGGCCCTGCGCACAGCATCATTTTGCTGCGGCCTTGCCAGCGCGCGCATTTCCGGCGCCGAGAAACTCTGGATACCCAAGCTCACACGATCGATCCCCATCGCGCGGCATACCGCCAGCTTATCGGCGGTCGCCGTTTCCGGTGAGGCTTCAATGCCGGACGGAGTGTCCTGCAAAGAGATTCCAAGGATATCCTCAGCGCCACGCAGCAAGGTTTCAAGCTGGCGTGGCTGCAGGAAGGTCGGCGTGCCGCCACCCAACGCGAAACGGGCAAAGCGACGTTCGCCCAGCACTTCGTTCAGCACCCGCATCTGGCGTACTACCTGCGACACATAGCGCTCCACCAGTTCGTCGCCGGGATTGGCCATGGCGAACAGGTTGCAAAAGCCACAGCGCATTTCGCAGAAAGGTACGTGGATATAGCCGAACAAGGCGGAACGGTCTTCCCCTGCCCACAAAGGTTGCAGCGGCATTGGCTGTTCCAGCGTCCGGTACGCCGACTTGTGCGGATAGGAATAGGAGTACGCCTGGTACGGTGTTTGCCGCATGCGTTGCGCCAGCGTGCTGGCGGGGACGGGGTGGTTCAAGATCGCGTCGCTCCGGGCGAGTTAAGAAAAAAGTGTGCGTAAGGGACATTCCACACGGTTTCATGCGCCAGGCGATGGCCCTGGAAGCCGGCTTCGCCGTAAGCGCTGCCGTGGTCGGAACAGATGATGACGAAAGTCGGCGCACGCGCCGCGCAGGCGGCCAGCAGCGGTTCCAATTCGCAGTCGACGTAGCGCAATGCAGCAGCATGGCTATCCAGGTTGTCGGCCTTGCAGCCACGCAGGTACACGCGGTTTGGCTTGTGGATCGCGGCTACGTTCAGGAACAGCATTACCCGCTGCTCCCCCGCCGCCTGCAGGCGTTGCTGCGCCAGCGCGGCCTGGTTGGAAGTTGAATTGGGCGCATCCACGCCCATCGTGTGCGACCAATGGCTTTCGGCGAACATCGACGGCAATACGCATCCCAGTGGGGTCTGCTTGTTGAAGAAACCGACGCCACCGATGCAGACGGTGTGGTAGCCGGCAGCCGCCAGCCCCGCCAGGATGCTCTCCTGCTCGAACACGCAGGTATGCGCGGAAGTCGTCTCACTGCCGCGGAAGGCAGTTGCGAACAGGCGTGGATGCGGACCGGGGCAGTCCGGCGTCGGCAGGAATCCGGCAAAGAAAGCATGGTGCGCGGCGTACGTGAAGCTGGCCGGCGAATGCCTGCGCTCCCAGCCGCCTGGCGGGAGGTAACGGCCAAGCACGGGCAGCTCGCCTGCCTCGTACAGTTGCTGCGCCACGTCGTAGCGCAGGGTATCGAGCGTGACGAACAGGATGTCGTGGCTGCCGACCACCTGGTTCATGTCGGGAATGCTGTGTGCTGCCAGTGTCATTGCGTGAAGCTTTTCCATTGGGCCGTGTAGGTATCCTGTTCCTGCCATAGCAGGCCGGGAAGCAGATCGCCGAAAGCGTTCGCTTCCAGCACATGGGCTTCGCCGCGCTGCGCTACCAGGTCCAGGCCGATGACGTGGCTGGCGGGAAAAGCCTGCGCGGCCTGCCGGGCGACTCGTTCCAGCGCTGCGGAGGATGCGGCGTCGAGCAAGCTGTCGGTGGCGGCACGGCGGTTATCCAGGTGCAGGTTGGTCATCATGCGCGTGCCGATGCGCGCTACGCGGTGGGCCGGCTCGCCGCCGAGCGTGAGGACGCGAATATCGTAATGGCCATTGCCTGCCCGTGGTTTAGGCAGCCACGCTTCGGCGTATGCCTGCTGCCTGGCCAAGAGGTCGACCAGGCTTCGCACGTCGGTGCCACGTTGATAACGGCTCATGCGCTTGCAGTTATACAGCCGCGTGCCATTTGAGCCATGCACCAGTTGTGCCGAAGTGGTAGCCTGCTCCGCACCACGCCGGTTGCGGCGGTAGGCGACCACACCGGACGCGCTGGAGCCGTAGCGCGTCTTGATGAAGGCCCGATCCAGGTCATGCTGGTCAAGCAAAGACTGGAAATGATCGTACCCGTCCACTATTCCCAGCACCGGCGCAACGGGTACATCATGTTTTGCGAAATGCTGCTGGCAGGCCAGCTTGTCCGTCATCAAGAGCGCTTCGCTTGGGGCGTTCATGACACGGACTTGCGGCGCGGTTGCCAGTTGTTGTTCCAGGCTTTGCAAGGCCCGTTCCAGGCCCTTGAACCACGCGCCGGAAACTGCAATTTCGCCGTGCTCCAGCGGGCCAGGCACGGCGATGCCTTCGGCAATGCAGCCTTCGGCCAGCAAGCGAGCCTGTACAGCGGGATCGTCGCCGGGGGAGTCGACCTTGAACACGCAGGGCTGCTCCAGCATGCTGCTCAAACGCTCAGGAGCGGCCAGCCAGTCGCGCCATTCGAGCACTTCGGCGGGCGGCAGCCCTGCAGCGCTGCGCGCCTGCTGCGTCAGCCGTGTGCGTTTGCCGCTTGCGACACCGAGCAAGACCAGACGGCTTGACAATGCTTTATTCTCCAACGGCGACGTAACGCGACCCGTCGTCTTCGTCCTGCGCGTCTTCCAGCACCACCTCTGGCGCCAGTGCTTTCAATTGCTGCTGCAAGGCAGGAGAGATGTAATGGTGCGACAAATCCAGACGTTGCAGCTTGCGCACTTGGGGGCTGTCCAGCAGCGCCCGCGCGCCCTCATCCCCAAGGGTGCCCAGCGACAGGTCCAGGGTGTGCAGGCGGCCGACCACTTCCTCGTTCGCCAGCCACTGCGCCAGCTCGTCGGCGATCTCCGAGTCGCGCAGGCCCAGGTAGCGCAGCGAAGGGCCTGCCAGTGCACCCAACACGCGGCGGTACAGGTCAACGTCGCCGTCAAAGCCGTATTCATCGGAGCCCAGCCACAATTCAAGATGCTCCAGCGCTGGCAGCGACGAGGCGATCAGCGCTTCCACCACTTCAGACGGCAGGCCGCCGGATTCGAGCGTCAGCTTGCGCAGCGCAGTATGCGTTACCGGATCCAACGACAAGCCCTGCGCGCCGCGGATGCGCAACTCTTCCAGCTTAGGAAACGCCTTCAGCAAAGGCGTGTAATCGCCCTGCACGATCCACGAAATCTCGCATTCTTCATACGTCATGTCGCCGATGAACAAAGCACGCAGCGCTGGCAGTTCCGGAGCACGGGCAACCAGTGCCGCAATGATGTCGTTGGCGCTTTCTTCGTAAGGTTCACCCCACATGCCGATCACCAGCGAATCAAGCTTCGATTTGTCGGCGCTTTGCAGGAATTGTTCGAACAGTTCGGACATTTTGCGCTCGTCGTCATATTCAAGCGACAGGCGGTAGACCTTGTCGCTCGACAGGTCGACCGGGGATGCCGGATCATAAGCGGTAACGGTTTTATTGAAGAAGGTTTCGGTGCTTTCGGAGATGGTCACAGTGCGCTTCCTGGAAAAGACCCCGGCGCCTTTCGCCTGGGAAATATTGAAATATTAACATGCAGCATTCTTAACTGCGGCTTAAATTACGTGATCCCCTAAGTTGACGGAGAGTATTAGGCGAACATACACTCCGCCCCGTTATCATTTTTTGGAGCCCCCTTTCATGGGCACTTGTTCGAGTCATAGTTGTCACCGAATCCAATTCGGCATCGCATAACGGCACGATCACGTCCAGGGCTCCTGTCCTACCGTCATCTGCCATGAGCGGATGATGATTCAAGCGCGCACGATCGCGGGCCCGCATCTTTGCGGAGAGCCTGATGTTCGCATCTATCACTGCACGTCCCAATCGCTGGGACTGGGCATTGCTGCCACTCGTGCTGGCGGTGTTGCTTGCTGTCGCCTACGGTGCCATGCAGATGGCACGCCCCTTCGTGCTTGGCCAGCCGATGCCGGTCAGCCTCGATCCGGCCGCACTGCCCTATTACCTGTTGCGCACCATCCTGCGCATGTTCGCCGCGCTTGGCGTGTCGCTGGTGTTTGCCTTCGTCTTTGCGGCGGTGGCGGCCAAGTACCGGCTGGCTGAAAAGATCCTGGTGCCGCTGCTGGACGTGCTGCAGTCGGTGCCGGTACTGGGCTTTCAGGCGATTGCCATTGCGCCCTTCATCGCACTGTTCCCCGGCAGCCAGATGGGCGTCGAGTGCGCGGCGATTTTCGCGATCTTCACTTCGCAAGCCTGGAATATGGCCTTCAGCCTGTATCAGTCGATGCGCGCGGTGCCGGCCGAACTGCATGAGGCGAGCCGCATGTTCCGGCTGTCGGCATGGCAGCGCTTCTGGCGGCTGGAGCTGCCGTTTGCCATGCCGGGACTGCTTTGGAACATGATGATGTCCATGTCGGGCGGCTGGTTCTTCCTGGTGGCGGCGGAGGCGATTTCCGTCGCCGGCCAGGACGTCAAGCTGCCAGGCATTGGCGCCTATATCGCGGTGGCCATCGAGACGGAGAATGGCCGCGCCATCGCATGGGCCATCGGTGCCATGTTTGTCGGCATTGTGATGTACGACCAGCTTTTCTTCCGCCCTTTGCTGGTGTGGGCAGACAAATTCCGCTTCGAAGAACTGGATGGCGAAGTGGGCCGCCGCTCCTGGCTGCTGGACTGGGTGCGCCGCAGCCGCATTGCAAGCAGGCTGACCGACAAGGCCTGGAACCTGATGCGATCCACCCTGGGCTGGTTCCCTGCCCGTCCGGTCGACGCGAACGTCGCCAGCAAGGCCGTGCGCCGCTGGCGCCTGCCGGCACGGGCTGCCGACACGCTGCTGCTGGCGCTCGCCATCTGGGCCAGCTATCGCGTGGCGGCCTTCATCCATACGGAAGTGGGCTGGCGCGAGGCGGCCAGCGTGTTTGGCCTCGGCCTGGCAACGCTGGCGCGGGTGGCTGTGCTGATCACGCTGGCGTCCCTGTTCTGGGTGCCGATCGCGGTCTGGATCGGGCTACGTCCCCGCTACGCGCAGAAGATCCAGGCGGTGGCGCAGTTCCTGGCCGCGTTCCCGGTCAACCTGCTGTTCCCGGTGGTGGTGTATTCGGTGCTGCACCTGGGCCTGAATCCGGATATCTGGCTCAGCCCGCTGATGGTGTTCGGCACCCAGTGGTACATCCTGTTCAACGTCGTGGCAGGGGCTTCTACCCTGTCGACCGACTTGCGACTGGCCGCGGCGAACCTGGGCTTGAAGGGATGGCTGAAATGGCGGCGCGTCTACCTTCCGGCAGTATTTCCTAGTTACGTGACGGGTGCCGTCACCGCTTGCGGCGGCTCGTGGAACGCCAGCATCGTGGCCGAATACGTCACCTGGGGCAAGACCACGCTGGTGGCGCATGGACTTGGCAGTTATGTAAAACAGATGACCGACGCCGGCGACTTCCCCCGCATCGCCCTTGGCATCGGCGTGATGTGTGTATTTGTAATGGCAATCAACCGCTTCGTTTGGAGCCGTTTGTATCAGGAGCAAGCATGAAAAAAGAAATCCTGGTCGACCTGCAAGGCGTCGGCAAATCCTTCCGCACTGGCGATGGCGCCAGCCGCACCGTGCTCGATGGCGTCGACTTCGCATTGGAGTCGGGCGAGGTCGTCGCCCTGCTTGGCAAATCGGGCTCCGGCAAATCGACCCTGCTGCGCATTATCGCGGGCCTGGTGCAGGCCGATGCCGGCGCTGCCAAGTATCGTGGCACGCCGCTATCCGAGCCGGTGCCGGGCATCGCCATGGTGTTCCAGTCTTTCGCCCTGTTCCCCTGGCTGACCGTGCAGCAGAACGTTGAATTGGGCCTGGAGGCGCAAGGCGTGGCGCCGGCCGAACGCGCAGCCCGCAGTGAAGCCATGCTGGACCTGATGGGTCTTTCCGGCTTCGAAGGCGCCCTGCCGCGCGAGCTTTCCGGCGGCATGCGCCAGCGCGTGGGCATCGCGCGCGCCCTGGTCACCAATCCGGATGTGCTGCTGATGGATGAAGCCTTTTCCGCTCTCGACGTGCTGACCGGTGAAACGCTGCGTAACGACATCCTCGAACTGTGGGACCACGGCCGCATTCCAACGCGCGGCATCCTGGTCGTTTCGCACAATATCGAAGAAGCGGTGATGATGTCGGACCGGATCATCATCCTCTCCAGCGATCCAGGCCGCATCCGCACCGAAATCCGCATCGACCTGCCACGTCCGCGCAACCCGGACAGCCCGGCCGTGCGCCAATTGATCGATGAAGTGTATGGCCTGATGACCATGCGCGCACCCGCAGCCGTTCCGGCACGTGGGGCCGACCCGGATTACCGCCTGCCTGACGCCGACATCGAGCGCATCGAGGCCGTCCTTTCGCTGCTGGCATCGGACGGATTCAATGGCCGCGCCGACTTGCCGCGCCTGTCTGACGAAAGCGAGTTGCCGGATGAAGCCCTGTTCCCAGCCTGCGAGGCACTGTCCCAGTTGGGATTCGCCACCGTGGAAGGCGGCGACATCACCATGACTGGCCTGGGCCGGCGCTATGAGGCGGCCGACCACGCGGGCCGCCAGGCTATCTTCGGACGGCAGTTGCTGGCACACGTCACGTTGCCGCAGCATATTTACAGTATGCTACGTGCCTCCGCAGACGGTGCGCTGCCGGAAGAACAAGTGTTGTCGACGCTGATGGAATCCAGCGAACCTGAAGCAGCGCGCCGCACCATGCGTACCGCCGTCGAATGGGGACGTTACGGAGAGATATATGAATTCGATTTTCACACGCGTCGCCTGCGCCTGGCCTGACAAGCGTGCCGCCTTGCTCGCGGCAAGTACACTGCTGTCGACCACCGCATGGGCGGGCCGCCCTTTGGCCACCGACGACGCCACCATCCTCGCGCCGGGCGATTGCCAGGTCGAGGCCTGGCACCAGCACTCTGGTTCCCTGCGTGAATGGTGGGCCATGCCCGCGTGCCGCTTCGGCGGCTGGGAACTGGCTGCCGGCAAAGGCCAGTCGAACAACGCTGTCTTGCAGGCCAAGACCGTGTTGCGCAGCCTGGACGCCAATGGCTGGGGGCTGGGCCTGGCCATTGCGACCCAGCACGGCATGACACGCCAGCATACTGTCAACCTGCCGCTGACGATGTCGTTCGGGGGCGATGCGCTGATGGTGCACCTGAACGGAGGCTGGTTGCGCCAGCCTGGCGCGCCAGGCCGCGCCACCTGGGGCATCGGCAGCGAATTGGCGTTTGCGCCGCGCTGGAGCGCTTCCGTGGAGAGCTACGGCAGCCATCACCGCCCGCCAACCCGGCAGGCTGGCTTGCGCTATACCCTGGTCGAGGGGCGCCTGGACCTTGATGCCAGCGTTGCAAAAACATCCGGGGCGCCGCATCAACTGGCCCTCGGGATGACTTGGGCCCTTCCGCAATTGCTATACTAGCGGCATGAAAACCCTGCTTCCCGTCGCAGCACTGGCTGCGCTCCTCACTGGCTGCGCCGGCATTGGCGCGCAAAGTTTTTACGCCAATCCATCGGCGGCAAGCCCTTTCGAGATGTGCAAAACGCTCGCCACGGGTTCGCCCGACATGAATTTTGCCAATGCCCTGCGCATGGAGCTGGGTCGCCGCGGCGTGGCCGAAGCATCCTGTCCCGAGGTCATCAAGGAACGCGAAACCTGGGTAACGGTCGGCGCAGTGGCCGGCGTGGTCGCGTTGGCCGTCGCGGCGAGCAAGCATAACGATGTCAGCATCGGGGTCGGCGGCACGGTCGGCCTGTACAACGACGACTGGCGCTCCGAACCGTCGCCGGCTCCGAATACCGACCGCGAATGGGCATGGGACCGCTACACCGGGGAGAACGGCAGCGAGATCTGGGCGTGCCGCGGCGTCCAGACCGGCGCCCTCACCGACCCGTCGCGCTGCCAGGGCCGCCCTTTGACCGACACCGTATGGCCGGGCCCGGCCGCGCCATTCAGGTAGAGCTTCCCGCAGCGTTCTTGCGCGAAATTAGCTATTGTGCCCGCCCGCACGATAGCGTCAGGCTTTCGGCAGATGCGGCCCACGCGTGGAGAATGATGGCGTTCTCTTCGACGGGGCCGCAAAATGAAGACAAGAAACTTTCTGATGCTTGCCACCTGCGCGGCATCTTGCGCGCTAGCCGCGCCCGCTTTCGCCGGCACGTTTGACGACGGCATGCCAGCCGCCTGGCGCTGCACTGGCAGTTGCGGCACATCGGCCGCCAACGGCGTGGTGAGCCTCGCTCCGGGCGGCGGAAGCGCCTACGGCTGGATCTCCAGCTATAACTCCACCAGCGAGGTCGCGCTGCCGGGCGTCGGCGGTGCAGGAGAAGCGGCCAATGGCTCGATCCTGCGCTCCGTCTCATTCATGGCTGACGCCAACGCTGCACTCGATTTCCGCTTCAATTACGTGACGACCGATGGCGCGGGCTATGCCGACTATGCGTGGGCGCGCCTGCTCGACGCCGACAACCAGCAAGTCGCGCTGCTGTTCACCGCACGCACCAGCGAAGACGGCAACGCGATTCCCGGCTTCGACATGCCGGCATCCGCGGCGGCTTTAACGCCGTTTCCTGTCGCCGTGGCGCCGGGCCAGACCATGTGGGCGCCCCTGGGACCGGATTCCGACGAATGCTACGACACCGGTTGCGGCGCCACCGGCTGGGTGCGGGCGCAATACGCGATCGCAATCGCTGGCAAGTACCGCCTCGAGTTTGGCGTCACCAATTGGAACGACCAGGACTTCGACTCCGGCCTGGCCCTGGACGCCATCACGGTCGGCGGCGCCCCATTGCCCATTCCCGAGCCGGGACAATATGCAATGCTGCTGGCCGGACTTGCCATGCTCGGCACGCTGAAGCGCCTGGCGCGGTGATCCGGATCGGCATCTCCGGCTGGCGCTATACGCCGTGGCGCGGCGTGTTCTATCCGCCGGACCTGGCGCAGGCGCGCGAGCTTGAATTCGCCTCGCGCGCCGTGCGCACTATCGAAATCAACAGCTCCTTCTACTCGCTGCAGCGGCCAGAAAGCTACCAGGCCTGGTACGACGCCACGCCGGACGGTTTCGTCTTCGCCCACAAAGGCAACCGCTACATCACCCACATCCGCCGCCTGCGCGAACCGGAGAAGCCCTTGGCCAATGTCTTCGCCAGCGGCGTCCTGCTGCTGCGCGAAAAACTCGGGCCCTTCCTTTGGCAGTTCCCGCCCAACTTCAAGTTCGATGAGGAACTGTTCGAGCACTTTTTCAGCCTGCTGCCGCGCGATACCGAACAGGCCTCCACCCTCGCCCGCCGCCACGAACCGCGTATGAACGGCCGCTCCGCTACTGAGACAGACGCGAAGCGCAAGCTGCGCCACGCGGTCGAAATCCGCAACGAATCATTCGCCGATCCCGCCTTTGTCAGCCTGCTGCGCAAGCACAAGATCGCGCTGGTGGTTGCCGACACGGCCGGCAAATGGCCGGACTACGAAGACGTCAGCGCAGGCTTCATGTACCTGCGCCTGCATGGGGAAAAAGAACTCTACGCCAGCGGCTACACGCCGGAATCACTGGACCGCTGGGCAGCCCGAATCCGTGCATGGGCAAGCGGCAGCCAGCCCGGCGACGCAAAACTGATCGTCGACGGCGCGCCGCCAAAGCGCGCCAGCCGCGACATCTACTGCTACTTCGACAATGACGTGAAAGTGCATGCGCCCTTCGACGCACGGGAGCTCGAGCGGCGCTTAGTCCGCTGAGGGGCGCCGCTGCGCGCGGTAAATGCCCGATTGGCCGGAAAACATGAAAGCAACAGCACAGGCCAGCGCCGCATAAGGCCCAATCGCTGGACCAAACAACTCCATTGCCATGACGGTGCAGGCCAGCGGAGTGTTGGCCGCGCCTGCAAACACTGCGACGAAGCCGATTGCCGCCAGCAGGGGGAACGGCAGGTGCAGGATGGGCGCCAGCACATTGCCAAGCGTTGCGCCGATATTGAACAGCGGCGTCACCTCGCCGCCCTTGAAGCCTGAGCCCAAAGAACCGACAGTGAACACGAATTTCCCGATCCAGTCCCACCAGTCGAGCGGAATGCGGAAGGCTTCCACCATCGGCCCGATACCGAGGCCAAGGTAGCGATGGAAGTCAATGCCTGATACGCTGCCGGCGCCAGCGACCAGCGCAATGATGGCGCCACCTGCCAGGGGCCGCAGCGGCGCGTAGGCAAAGCGTTCCTTGAACCAGGCTGACAAACCATGCGTGGCCGCCGCAAAAGCTCGTCCCACGAGGCCAAAGACGACGCCCGCCACGACGATGCCGGCCAGCGCCAGCAGCAGCGGGCCGTCCGGTGCACCGAGCGTGCCCGCCGGATAATGCGTATGGCCCACGCCCCAGGCTCGCGTCACCTGGTCCGCCAGCACCGCTGCCAGCATGCAGGGATAAATCGCGGTAAAGCGCATGCGCCCCACCACCAGCACTTCCAGTCCGAAAATCGCACCGGCAAGCGGCGTGCCAAACACCGACGCGAAACCGGCGCTGATGCCAGCCATCAGCACCGTGCTGCGGTCCTCGCGCGGAAGGCGGAATACATGGGTGAGCTGGTCGGCCAGCGCGCCCCCCATCTGCACCGCCGTGCCTTCGCGCCCGACCGACGCGCCGAACAAATGCGAGACTACGGTGCTGCCGAGGATCAGCGGGGCAAGCCGCAGCGGCACCACATTCTTCGGATCGTGGATCTCGTCGATCAAGAGGTTATTGCCCGCCTCGACGCGGCTGCCGACGTGCAGGTAAATCCAGCCGACGGCAAAGCCGGCCAGCGGCAACAGCCAAACCACCCAGCGATAAGCTTCACGCCAGGCGGTGGCCACGTCCAGCGCCACCAGGAAGAAAGCGGAAGCGCTGCCCGCCAGCAAAGCAACGATGCCGGCCAGCAGGCTCCACTTCCCCAAGTAGCGCAATTGCTTAATGATGGTCGTGCCCCTTTTTATCGCGGGTCACTTCCAGCGGTTTCACGCCGACAGGCGGCGCTGCATTGGGCGCGGATACGGGCGGCGGCAGTTCACCGGTCCACTCGTAGGCCGTGGTGCCTTTCGGCGCCTTGTACCAGCCCGGATCGGTGTAATCGCCCCGCTTCTGGTCCGGGCGCACCTTCATCAGGGTGAACATGCCGCCCATCTCGATATCGCCATACGGGCCGGTACCGGTCATCATTGGCAGCGTGTTCTCGGGGATTTCCATCTCCATGCCGCCCATCGAACCGCCTTTGTCGCCCATTACCATATAGCCCGGCACCAGCTTGTTGATCTTCTCGGCCACGCCTTTGTGGTCGACACCGATCAGGGTTGGCACGTTGTGGCCCATGGCATTCATGGTGTGGTGCGATTTGTGGCAGTGGAAGGCCCAGTCGCCCGGATTGTCGGCGATGAACTCGATGGCGCGCATCTGGCCCACGGCGACGTCGGTTGTCACCTCTGGCCAGCGCGCAGCCGGAGGTATCCATCCGCCGTCGGTGCCGGTCACTTCGAAGCGGTGGCCGTGGATGTGGATCGGGTGGTTGGTCATGGTCAGGTTGCCGGCCCGGATCCGCACACGGTCGCCCTGGCGCACGACCAGAGGGTCGATAGCGGGGAAAACGCGGCTATTGAATGTCCAGATATTAAAGTCCGTCATCGTGTTGACCTTGGGGACCATGCTCCCGGGTTCGATATCGTATGCGCTGAGAAGGAACACGAAGTCGCGGTCCACTGCATGCTGGCGCGGGTCTTTCGGGTGGGTCACCCAGAAGCCCATCATGCCCATCGCCATCTGCACCATCTCGTCAGCATGGGGATGGTACATGAAAGTGCCCGCATGTTTGGCGACAAATTCATAGACAAAGGTCTTGCCCGGCTGGATAGCAGGCTGGCTCACGCCGGACACGCCATCCATCCCGCTTGGCAGGATCTGGCCGTGCCAGTGCACGCTGGTGTGCTCCGGCAGCTTGTTGGTGACGAAGATGCGCACGCGGTCGCCCTCCACCACCTCGATGGTCGGCCCGGGACTCTGGCCGTTATAGCCCCACATCTTGGCGTACATGCCGGGCGCGATTTCGCGCACAACCGGCTCCGCGACCAGGTGGAACTCCTTGACGCCATCCTTCATGCGCCATGGCAGGCTCCAGCCATTCAGCGTTACGACCGGGTTGTACGGGCGGCCATTGGGCGGCATCAGCGGCGGCGCGGTCGAAGCGCTTGATTGCACCGGGGCTTCCGGCAGGCCGGCTGCTCCGGCACGGCTCACCAGGCCCGCGCCGATCAGGGCGGCGGCGCCATTGGCGAGGAAGGAACGGCGCTTGTTGACGGGTTGATTCATTGCTGTACTCCCTTACCGCCAATCGCGGCATCCAGATTGGCATCCGCGATCCAGTATTCCTTGAGTGCGGTGATGTAGTTATTGACGGCGGTGGTCTGTTCGCGGGCGTCGGCCAGCAACTCGAACACGGACAGCAGCATGCCGTTGTAACGCAACAGGGTCTCCTCGGAGATCTTCTGCCGCAGCGGGATCACCACATCGCGGTAATGCCTGGCCAGTTCGTAGGAAGCCTGGTAGTCCTGGTGGCTTTCGCGCGCTTCGCTGCGTGCATTGACTGCCGCCGCGGCCAGCAGGTTGACTGACTGCATATAGGTCGCCTCGGCATGCGCTACGCGGGCACCGCCCCAGTCGAACAGCGGCACTTCGACCGAAATCTCATAACCGCGCGAACGGCGCTCACCCTCGCGTTCACTGATGCCGCTCAATTCCAGCACGTTGATGAAGCGCGTGGTCTTGCTCAGGCCCAGCGAGCTCGCCGTGTGCTGCGTGGACAAGCGGGCGGCTTGCACATCGAGGCGGTCGCGCATGGCGGTGGCTTCAACATCGTCCACCTTGCGCGGGCTGGCCGGCAGCTCCGGCAGCCGCTCCGGCAGACGGTAGTTCATGGCTTCCGCACCGGCCAGGCCGAGGATGCGGGTCAGTTTCTCGCGGCTGGCAGTGGCTGCCTTGCGGGCGCGCGCTACATCGGCCATGGCATCGGCGTGGAAAGCTTCCTCCTTGGCCGCATCGTACTTGCTCCAGTTGCCGGCCGCCTGCATGCGCCGCGCCAACTCGCCGCTGGCATCGGCGGCATCGCTGATCTGCTGGGCATATTCAACACCCTGCTGCGCTGCCACGGCCTCGATCCACGCCAAGCGGGCCTGGTGGGCCATCGAAACAGCTTCGCCGGCCAGTTCCAGTTTGACCTGCTCGAAACGCTGGGATTCGATGCGGCTGGCCAGCGGCAGTGTCAGCAACTGGATGAAGTTCATGCTCAGCGTGCGCTCGATGGCGACCTCGCCGCCGCCATGCGTGCGCTTGAAGCTGAAGCCTGGATTGGCCATGCGGCCGGCCTGCACCAGTTCGGCCTCGGCGATGCCGAGGTCCCAGTAGCGCGCTTGCAGGCCGCGGTTGTTCAGTAATGCGACCTGGACGGCCGCGTCGGCGCTGAGCGGCACGGCGAGCAGCTTCTTGAGCTGCTCGTCCAGCGCGCGCCGGTCGTCGTCATTGCGCAGCAGGCGCGTTTCGGCGCCGCTGCGGCTCTTGGTGGCTTGTGCCACTGCGCCGAAGCCGCCATCGTTCGAGAACGTGGCGCAACCGGAGAGCAGCGCAGCCGCGGCGGCCATTGCCGCCAGCTTGAATGCTTGGTTCATTTTTGTCTTTCCAATGCTTGGTCGTCCTGTGCGGGGGCGCAGGATGGGTCCAGCCGGCACGGCTGGCATGGATCAGGCAAGGAGTGCCCGCGGCGGGCGTTTGGGAAGGGCAAGGTCAACCGAGTGCGGCGGCACGGGTTCGGGCAAGCGCAGGCGCTCGCCAGGCTGGGGACGGGATGCTGGCTGCGGCAAGGCGTAGCCCAGTGCGGCGCCAACGCAGCAATCTCCCATGGCACTGCCGTGCGCAGTGCCGGCGCAGTGGCTGCTCTGATCCTGCTCGCCGGCCTGCTGGGCGGCCGCCAGCATCGCAGCATGATCATGCTGACCCGCCTGCGCGACCTGGGCGGCCGACTTGGCAGGATTGGCCTTTGCGCACAGCAGCATGCTGGCCGAGGCAAAGCCCTGGAAGGGCAAAGCCACCAGCATCAGCCAAAACGCAATGACACGGATCATGGATTTCATGGGCAGCGATATTACCATGCCCGCCTTAGAAGCGGCTTATGACCCTGACATAGGCGCCACGGCCCAGCGACAGCCGGGTGGTGCCGCTGAATTCCTCGTGGTCCCGGTCAAGTGCATTGCTCGCTCCCACCGTCAGTTCCAGCGAGGGTTTGAGCTGCCAGTTGAAGTTGACGTCCAGCGCCGTATAGCCAGCCACCGCGGTAAAGCGCAGCGGGCCGACATAGCGCAAGGTCAGGTCCAGGTCACGCCCTTCTCCCAGCGTGTAGGAGGAGCGCAGCTTCGCCACGCGGCGCGGGTCCCAGTTGCCTGTTATCGAACGGTTGCCAAAATCGGCTTCACCCGGCTTGAGCGAGAATTCTTCATGCATCAGGGTCAAACCCGCGCTGAGGCGCCAGTCAGGCGTGGCCTGGACACTGCCCCAGGCCTCAAGACCGCGCGTTTCGCCCTCCATGCCGTTGCCGATCTCAAATAGCAATGGGGCAACCGGCCTCAGTGTGCGCAGCTTGTCATACAGTGCACGATAAGCCGTCAGCGAATAGCTGGCGCGGTTGCCGAATTGCTGGCGCAAGCCTGACTCCAACACCCGGGCCGTCTCGGACTGGAAATTCGGGCCACCGGTCAGCGTGCCGCGCGGACCGGCATCGACATAAATCTCGCGGTCGACGCGCGATGGCGCCCGCACGGTGCGCGACAAGGCGGCCCACCAGGACGTCGAGGGCGTCGCCTTCCACGCCAGCCGCACGTTGGGGAGGAATTCCGTGCCGGTGTACTGGTTGCGTTCTATGCGCAGGCCACCGGTCAGGTTCAGTTGCTCGCTGAGGGCGATGGTGTCCTGGCCAAACAGGCTGACCCAATGCATGGTGGCGCGCTCGGGCCGGAACGAGATACCACTGGTGACCACCACGCGGTCGCGCGCGATGCGGTATTCCGCGCCTGCCGCCAGCGTATGGCGGCCAAGCGGCGCGAAGTTGTAAAGCGCCTGCAGGTCGGCGACGTCCAGGTCTTCCTTGTAGACGCCGGTCTGGTCGCGCTTCGTGCGGTCGTAATATGCCTGCATGGACAAGCTGGCACCGCCGTAAAGCTGGCGGCTCCAGCGCCCCAGCAAATTCGTGCCGCGCATGCTAGCGGACGGCAGCGCAGTGACCGGAGGTGCCGGCACCTGGCCGGCGCCAATGCGGTAAGCGTCCGCCTGCACCGTGACGGCATCGCTGCCGCGCAGCCAGTCCGCCCGGAAGCCTGCCTGGGCATTGTGCCAGGCATCGCCAAGCGGCTTGGCTGCCAGCGTTTCACCGTGCGGCATGGCGTAATCCATGCCGTAAGCGCGCCAGGCGCCATCGTCCATCGCAGCGCCATAGCGGAAAGCGGCGCCGGACTGCTCTTGGCCCCAGCGCAGATCGGCCATGCCGCCCAGCGTGGATGCGGCGGACTTGGTAATCACGTTGATCACACCATTGACGGCATTGGTGCCCCACAGCGTGCCGCCCGGGCCGCTGACGACTTCAATGCGCTCGATCGAATCCATCTGGAGCTGCTGCACGTCCCACGACACGCCGGACAGCAGCGGCGTGTACACAGAGCGGCCGTCGATCATCACCAGCTGCTTGTTGGCGCTGTTGCCGGCAAAGCCGCGTGCGGTGATGGTGTAGTTGCCGGCGGGCGTCTGCGCAACGTGCAGGTTGGGCGCCATACGCAGCGCTTCGGCAAGGCTGCGCGCTCCACTGCGCCGGATATCGTCGGCGGTGATGATGAAGATCGAAGCGGGTGCATCGCCCAGCCTCTCCTCGCGCTTTGAAACGGACACCACGCGCACGTCGCTCAACTCCTCGAGCGACAGGTTGGCAAAGTTTTCCGGCGTGGCAGCGCCGCCCGCGGCAGCGACTGCAGGTAGCGACTGGCTGAAGACCCAGCCAGCGACCAGTCCCCACTTCAGTGAATAGCCTGCTTTGGGCATGACGGCCTCTCTTTCAGGAAGCACTGTCGAAAATCTTATCACGCCGACAGTTTTTCCCGCCACACATATGGCTTGCATCGTAAAACGAATAAGCCTCGCCCGCCATATCAGGATTCTTTATAATAGTTGGGCTTGAATCATCCTACTATCCTGATATGAAGCCTGAGATCCAGGGGTTCTTCGACCCTATTACCTCCACTGTCAGCTATGTGATTTACGAAGCTGACGGCAGCGATTGCGCCATCGTCGATTCAGTCCTTGATTACGATCCAAAGGCCGGCCGCACTTCGACCACTGCCGCCGACAAGATCATCGCCTTCGTGCACGAACACCGCCTCAACGTCAGCTGGCTGCTGGAAACCCATGCCCATGCCGACCACCTGTCGGCCGCGCCTTACCTGCAGGAGAAACTGGGCGGCCGCATTGGCATCGGTGCCGGCATCTGCAAGGTGCAGCATGCCTTCTCGGCGATCTTCAATCGCAAGGGTGAAAAGGAGGATGGCTCGCAGTTCGGCCACCTGTTCCAGGCCGACGAGGAATTCATGATCGGCAAGCTGAAAGCACGCGCCCTGCACGTGCCGGGCCATACGCCGGCCGACATGGCGTACCAGGTAGCAGACGCCGTATTTGTCGGCGACACCATGTTCATGCCGGACGTCGGCAGCGCGCGCTGCGACTTCCCCGGCGGTTGCGCAGGCGACCTGTACAAATCGGTGCACCGCCTGCTGTCGCTGCCGCCGGAAACGCGCCTGTTCATGTGCCACGACTATCCGCCGGCCGGCCGCGAGCCACGCTGGGAAGTCACGGTCGCCGAGCAGCGCGCCGCCAACATCCACATCCGCGACGGCATCAGCGAAGAAGATTTCGTGGCCATGCGCACCAAGCGCGACGCCACGCTGCAGATGCCGGTGCTGATCCTGCCAGCCATCCAGGTCAACCTCAGCGCCGGCCACCTGCCGGAGGCCGAAGACAACGGCGTCCGCTACCTCAAGATTCCCCTCAACGCCCTGTAACAATCTACGGCCGAGCCCGTGTCACACCCTGGGGTCACACCCGAAGTGTGACACGGGCTCAGCTTATTTCAGCGGTTCCGGTGCGCGGCCGATTGGGTCGTCGGTGTTGGCCAGGTACCAGGCCAGCGCCGACATCACGGCGACGTGCTTCTTCATGTTGACCGGATCGACCTTGTCGAAGGTGTCTGCCGGCGTGTGGTGGTAGTCGAAGTAGGCGCTGGTGTCGACATACGGCATGAAGGACGGCACGCCGCCTGCCTCCAGCTGGTGCACGTCCGAGCCCGATGCCGAATCGCGGCGGTTGAACACCCCGGCGCCGATCGGCAGCAAGGCATTGCTCACCGGTGCAAAATACTTCTCCGCTTCGCGCCGCACGCTGCCCATGATGCCGAAGGTACGGCCTACGCCGCCGTCGGTCTCAATAGCGGCAAACTGCTTTTCCAGCTTGCCCTTGTTGGCTTCGTAGTAGGTGTTGCCGCCCTTCAGGCCATTCTCTTCATTCGCCCACGCCACCATGCGGATGGTGCGCCGTGGCTGCAGGCCCAGTTTCTTGATGGTCTCGAGCACGCCCATCGACGTGGTGACGCCGGTGCCATCATCATGCGCGCCGGTAGCCAAGTCCCAGGAATCGAGGTGGCCGGAAACGATCACCACTTCATCCGCCTTGTCGGTACCCGGCAGGTCAGCGATCACGTTGAAAGTGTCGGCATCCGGCAGGATTTGCGGCGTCAGGGTCAACTTCATCTTGACCGGGCCGCGCTTCATCAGGCGGCCGATCAGCATGGCATCTTCCGCGGTCACGGCAGCGGCGGGAATGCGCTGGTCGTCTTTCAGCAGGGTGGCGCCGGTGTGCGGCAAGCGGTAATCGGCGCCGCCGACGGAACGCACCAGCGCAGCCACAGCACCCAGTTCAGCCGCCATGCGCGGACCGTTGGTGCGGTAGCGCGAACCCTGCCCATAGGCCGGACCGGCCAGGCCGCGGTCGGCCATGCCCTGGTCGAACGCCACGTCGAACAGCACGATCGCGCCCTTCACTTCCGCCGCGCGGGCCTTCAGCTCGTCGAAATCATGGACCACCACGATCGGCGCGGTCAGGCCAGCGGCCGGGGTCGCGCCGGAGCCACCGAGGGCCGTCAGCACCACGCGCTGGGTGATATTGGCAGGGCGCCCCTTGTAATCCACCAGCTCGCCCTTCTCTTCACCGCGCACCCAGTGCGGCACCTTGACCGGCTGCAGGGTCACTTTGGCACCCAGGGCACGCATGGCGGCAGCCACTTGTTCCACCGCGGCGGCGCCACCGGCGGAGCCGGACAGGCGCGGGCCAACCAGGTCGGTCAGGTCTTCCAGGCGCTGGTAGGAATAGTCGCTCTGCATCGCGGCATCGCGGATCTTGCCCAGCGTGGCGGCGTCGGTCGGGCTGGCGGCACTGGCGATGCCGGAGAAGCCTGCGCCCAGCAGGCAGACAAACAGGGCGGAAAGTGCGGGCTTGCGGAGGTTCATGCGTTTCCTGTGAGAAGGTTAAGTTTCGCTCGGAACTTGACACAATAGCGTATTTAATAAGTTCCTGCAGGGAGGGCAACTTAACGATACAAATCTCTCTCCCCTGTGGAGTTTGTAAGAATGTGTATATGCACTGGCGCAAGTTTTCGCGGCTAGCTAATCTACACTCCAACAGAGATTGAAAGGGGACTTACCATGTTCAACAAACGTTTTGCCGGGCTGGTTCTGATGGGCGCAGCCCTGACCGCTTCCTCCGCCGCTTTTGCCGCGGGCGACCGTGACTTCAACACCGCAGCAGGGGCCGTCATCGGCGCCGCAATCGGCAGCCAGAATGGCAGCGGCGGTGCCGTGGTGGGCGGCCTGGTAGGCGCAGCAGTTGGTAATTCCCTGCCGACCGGCCGTCACAGCCGCGGCTATGTCGAGACCCGCGTGTACTCGCAGCCGGCTCCGGTCTATTACGAGCCAGCCCCGGTCTACTACAACCCGCCGCCACGCGTGTACTACGAACCGGCTCCGCGCGTGTACTACCAGCCAGCGCCGGTTTATGTTGAACCGCGCCCGGTCTACTACTACGGTGACCGCTACTACCGCGGCCACGGACATGGCCACGGCCACCACCACGGTCGTTGGTAATCGAACAAAAACCCGGCAATCGCCGGGTTTTTTATTCGCTGAAATCGGCGTGGATCCTCGCCATCGGCAGCGTTGACTCCAGCGCCACCCGCATCGCCATTCCGGCCTCCAGCCTTCCCTGCCCCAATTCGATGGCCTGTTGCAGCGCCAGCGCGCACATCACCGGCCAATGCGCCGGATTGCTGCAGTAACGCGCGATCACCGGCTTCAGCATCGGCCACAACAAGTGCAGGTAATCGGCCGGCAGGTCGCGTGCAGCATGCTCGGGAGGCACGCGTGGCACGCCGAACTCCCGCGTGCCAATCGATTTACCGACATGCGCCCAGATTTCGGCCGGTTCCACGAAATGCGTGCAACCGTTGTGGCGGGCAGCGCCTGCCACCAGTGCCCATACCGAAAATTCCATTCCGAACAAGAGCAGGCTAAGGTCTTCCGACAGGCTGTCCCGTACCGGCATGCCATGCGCGAAGGCATTGCTGCGGGCGCTGACCTGGCAGGCGAAGCCGGCCAGCGCGCCGAGAGCGCACAGCAGCGATTCTGGACGGGTGTCGTCGCGCGCTTGCAACTGCTCGCTAACGATACGCACCAGTTCACGGCTGCCCGCCCTGGCATTTTGCAGGGGATCCAGGCGGGCGCGTTCAATGGCTTGGCGATGCAGGCTTTCGCACACCGAGCGGCGGGGATCGCGGAAGGCCAGCAGTTTTTTGAATGATGCCATTCCATTAACTCCTTCTCCGTTGAAGATTATCTTACTCAAAGGCAATGGAATGACAAAGCTCGGGGCGCAAATTGTTGCGCTTTTGGTCCATCGGGAATACAGGGGTAAAAACACCCTTTATCGAGGGAAAGGCGTGTTGCCAAGCAACGGTGTAAACGCGTAAAGTTGCGGTATCCCTACGAACGTCCTTCCATGAACAAGTGCTGTAACCCAGACCATCCGCATTGCACCTACTGGGTCATGCCAGGGGACAACACTTGCGCCGGCGGCCACGCGCAGCCGGCAGCCGAGGCGGAAGGCGGCAGCTTCGAGCTGCTGAACACCATGCGCAACGCCCGCAGCGGCCCGCCGGCCGTGCCGGCGAACGGCTACATGGCGCCAGCCCGCGTCTATCCCCAGTTGCACATCAGCGGCTTCGATCCACGTGCTGCCGGCGGCCGGCAATCGCTCAAGATGGAACTGCGCGGCATGCCGCAGGATTGCGCACCGCAGCTGTCGATCCGCCTGCGCTCGGAGCTGATCCCGAACGGCGCCTTGCAGCAGCAATTCATCCGCTCGGTGCACGGCGACTGGCGTCCGGTGTTCGTCGAGTTCTCTTCGCGCGGCAAGGAGCATGGCCAGTACCAGATCCACGCCGAAATCGTCAGCAAGGACGATAACGCCCAGCGCCAATGGGAATGCACTTTTGTCATCCTGGTGCCGCGCGTCGACGCCAGCCTGGGTGAGATCCACCGCACCTTCCTCAGCACCCACAAGAATGTGCGCGTGATGGCCGACGATGCCGCGATCGCCCGCGTGTCCGCCCAGGGCGGCAACACCATGGACATCGACGTCACCGCCCGCAATGCAGGCATCGCCCACCTCGACCTCGGCACAGCGCCGGGCAAGGTGGATGTTGGCTATTCGACCATCGCCTGGGACGAAGACCTGATCGAAATCGAACAGCCGCGCAGCGGCCCTTCGCATCCCCACCCTACCCTGGCCGCCAGCTTCATCAACGCCGCGCCGGAAAATGGCGCCTGCCGCCACATCCGCCTCTTTGCGATGGAAGAAGTCTCCTTCGGCCGCTTCGAGCTGGCCGATCCCGAAGCGGACGTCCTGCTGCACCACTTCAGCGCCGAGGGCCCGGATTCCGCCGGCCTGACGCGCCGCCTGTCCGGCCGCCACGCCGTGATCCGCCGCACCCGCAATGGCTTCGAAATCGAGGATGTGTCGCGTTACGGGCTGCTGCTGGACGGCGTCTGGCCGGGCAAGAACAAGCCGGTCCCGCTGCGCACCGGCATGAAGATTGAAATGAGCGCCAGCATCAAGGGCATCGTGCTGCTGGAAGTCAGCGCCGTGATGCCGCATGGCGTGATCCTGCACCGCATCGATGAAGGCGCACGGGCCGAATGCTTCGTGCTGCTGGCCGCCGACACGCATCCCGGCTACCCGCTGCCGCGCCACAACGCGTTGCCGAAGGCATCCAGCCTGCCGCTGCTGATGCACCACCAGGGCGGCTTCTGGCATGTCGACCAGCTGACCGGCAAGGAAACCGCGCTGGCACCCACGCCGAAACAGGAACGACTGAGCCGCGTGCCGGCCCATACCCGTTTCGCCAGCGACCCTTATCCGGAGCACTGGATCGTGCGCAGCGGCGCTGCGCACTTGCCGCCGGCCGAAGCGACCGCTTAAGTCGCGATAGCAGGACGCTTCGGCAGCGGAATGAATTCCGTCTCGCCGGGAACCTTGGCGAAACGCTGCGCCTCCCAATCATCGGCCGCCTTGACCAGGCGCTCCTTGCTGGAGGAGACAAAATTCCAGAACAGGAACCGCTGCCCATCGAGCGGCTCGCCGCCGATGATCACGAACTGCGCATCCGTGTTGGCGCTGACGCGCTGCGAATTCGACGTATCGAGCAAGGCCATGGTCCCCTGCGGCACTGGCGCACTGTCCACGTCGACCGAGCCGCTGACCGGGTAGATGGCCGCCTCCTGCGGCAAACCGCTCAGGCTCAGTTGCTGGCCGGCCTTGAGGCTCACGTCCAGGTACAGCGTCTGGCTGAAGGTCTTCACCGGCGAAGTGTGGCCGAACGCCGAACCAATCAGCACCCGCACCTTTGCGCCATCCACCACCATCTCCGGAATTGCAGCCGCCGGCGTGTGGGCGAACGACGGCTCGTCTTCCTCATGCGCTTTGGGCAACGCAGCCCACAGCTGCAGGCCGTGGGTGCGGTGCGGCACGCCTACCAGGTCTTTCGGGGTGCGCTCCGAATGCACGATGCCGCGGCCGGCCGTCATCCAGTTGATGGCGCCCGGCTCGATGCGCTGCAGCGTGCCCAGGCTGTCGCGGTGCTCCATGGCCCCTTCGAACAGGTAGGTGACGGTCGCCAGGCCGATATGCGGATGCGGGCGCACGTCATGGTCGGCATCGGCCGGCACGTCGACCGGCCCGAAATGGTCGAAGAAAATGAAGGGACCTACCGCCTGCTTGACTGCCGCCGGCAGGTAACGGCGCACGACGAAGCCGCCGCCCAGGTCCTTCTCGTGGCCCTTCAGGAGTTGCGCAATGCTCATGGCAATTACCCCAGTTTGGTGGAGATCTCGGTAGTCACGGCCGTCATCAGCTTGTGCACCGGGCACTTCTGCGAAATGGCCAGCAACTCTTCGCGCTGTTCTTCGGTCAGCTCGCCGCTCAGGTGCAGCGTGGCTGCCAGGCGGTACACGCCCTTGCGCTCTTCGCTCGCATCGCGCTCGGTGGTGACCTGCACATCTTCGACCGGAATGCCCTTGCGGCGGGCGTACCAGATCACGGTCAGGGCCTTGCAGGCGCTGACGGCGGCATCGTACAGGTCGTGCGGCGAAGGGCCGGCGTCGTTGCCGCCTTCTTCAATCGTGCCGTCGACGGAAACGATGTGGTTGCGCACATGCAGGATGCTGCGCATTGGGAGCGACTGGTCGCGAACTACTTTAACGGTCATGTTGGTTTCCTGCTTGTTGGCTTATCCCGCAATTTACACCAACTTGCGTGCCACGCGGAAGCCCACCACATCGTTCGCCAGCAGTGCGGAATAGCCGTTGCGCACGGCCGAGCGCAGGTAGCGCGGCTGGTACAGCCAGGCGCCGCCACGCAGGATGCGGCGCGCCATGTCGCCGCCCTGCTCCCACGCGTTGCCATCGATCGGAGCGCCAAGATAGTTGTCGTGCACCGTATCCTGCGTCCATTCCCAGACGTTGCCGTGCATGTCGAACAGGCCCCAGGGATTGGGCTGGTAGCTGCCGACGCGCGTGGTGCCGCCATGGCTGTTGCCTTTGGGGCCGTCGTTATAGGTGAAATGGCCGTCGTAGTTGGCGTGCTCCGGCGTGATCTGGTCGCCGAAGCTGAAGGCGGTGTGGCTGCCGGCGCGGCAGGCGTATTCCCACTCCGCCTCGCTCGGCAGGCGGTATTCCTGCCCGGTCTTCTCCCCAAGCCATTGCAGGTAGAGCTGGGCGTCATGCCAGCTTACGCAGACCACGGGATGGCGGTCGTCCTGTGCGAAGCCGGGGTCCTGCCAGTCCACGTCCATCTTCGATTGCCAGCCGGTCGCCTTGACGAAAGCGCGCCACTCGCCCACCGTCACCGGATAGCGGCCCAGCGCGAAGGACTGCTCGATGCCGACCCAGTGCGCCGGCAATTCCTTGTCCAGCCAGGTTTTCTGCGCGCCCGCTTTGACGGCGATCTTGTGCTCATGTTCGGATGATCCCATCTGGAAGCGTCCGGTCGGGATCAGCACCAGGTCCGGCCCAACGCCGCTGCCGTCGGTGAAACGGTCGCGCAGCACGCCTTCCGCATCGGCTACCGGGCTGCTGGCGGTAGGCAGCAGCGCTGCCAGTTCCGCCGCCTTGCGCGCCGCCTGCTCCTTGCGGTGGCGTTCCTGCTCGGCGCGATAGGCCGCTTCCGCTTTCAGTTGCGCCATCTTGCGCTGGTATTCTTCCTCGGCCTGGCGGGCTTTCAGCGCGTCCGCATCGCGGCGGGCGATCAGTTGCTGGCGCAGGCGTTCCTTGCGTTCCTTTGCTTCTTGCTCGGCCTGCGCCTTGCGCTGCTTTTCCTGCTCGCGCCGAAGCTGTTCCTGGCGCGCCTTCTCCTGCGCCGCAGCCAGTGCTTCGGCCTTGCGCCGCGCGGCCAGCTCGACTTCTTTCTGCCGGCGCTGCTCTTCTTCCTCGGCGCGGGCGATGGCATCGGCACGGGCCCGCTGTTCGCGTGCCGCACGCGCCTCGCGCTCCTGCTGTTCCGCAGCCGCCCGCTCTGCCTTGCGTGCGGCGTCGCGCTGCGCGGAGTCTTCGGCGCTCGGCTCGGCCGCGTGCTGCAAGGCGTCCAGCAATTCGGCGACCGATTCCGGCCGTTCGCCCGCACGATTGGCGAAACCACGCTTCAAGACTTCCCATTGCCGGGCGTTGAGCGCCGCTGGCTTGGCCGGTTCGAGCAGCGCCGTGTGCTGGTCGAACGGCAGCCGTCCCTCCAGCAACTGGTAGATCATTACCGCGACTGCGTAGACATCCACCTGCGGACGGGGCGCGCCCTGGCTGGTGCCTGCTTCCGGTGCGCGATAGCCGGCGGTGCCGGCATTCGGCGTCGCCAGGCCAAGATCGGTGCCGGTCGAACGTGCGCGCGACGCGATGCCGAAATCGAGCAGCTTGATTTCGCCGGCCTTGGTCAGGAACACATTGCCCGGCTTGAGGTCGCGGTGCACCAGCCGGTGCTTGTCCCAGGCATATTGCAGCGCATCGGCCACTGGCCGCAGCATTTGCTCGACCTGGGCCGGCGTGGCATTGCCGTGCTCCGCCAGCCAGGCGTCCAGGTCCTGGCCTTCCAGGCACTCCATGATGATGAAATAGCTGGAGGTGGCCGGATCCAGCGCCCATTCGTAGACGCGCACGATATTGTCATGCGCAAGGCGGCGCGCCTGGGTTGCTTCTTCGATCAGGAGCTTCGCGTGCGCCGGGCTTTGGGTGAGCTGGGGCGGCAGGATCTTCAGCGCCACTACGGCACTGTGGCCCAGCTCCGCGTGGGTCGCCAGGTCGGTGGCTTGCCACACCTGGCCCATGCCGCCCATGCCTATCAGCCGTTCCAGGCGGTAGCGCCGGTTGTGCGGGCCGATTTCCTGGCCGGCCATCAGGCCCAGTTCGGTGCCCTGGCGCAGGATGGTGACGGGTGTTGCCGCGCCTCCCGGCGGCGCGTATTCGGCGTCCAGGATGGCATTCTTGCGGCGGTCGAACTCTTGCAGGCTTAACAGGCCATCTTCGTGCAGGGCACGCAGTTCGCGAATCTTGTCTCGGGCTGTCTGCATCTCTCTCGTGCTTTACCTCGCTAGCG
>Ga0307408_100000145_pt1 | contig 79041 bp, 71 predicted proteins | sample 322Cmetagenome_FD_202116 | JGI IMG/M metagenome (GOLD analysis project Ga0307408, IMG submission 202116) | Maize rhizosphere microbial communities from greenhouse at UC Davis, California, United States - 322HYB-C-3 | ecosystem: Host-associated > Plants > Roots > Rhizosphere > Soil | place... | reverse complement strand
GTCGATGTTCTGGGCGTTGTAGAGCAGTTCCGAGTACTGGATGACGCTCGCCAGCGAGGTCATCTTGACCATGCTGATGAACTCGTTGCCCACCGGCGGGATGATGATGCGCATGGCCTGGGGCAGGATGATCCGGCGCAGCGCTTGCAGGCGCGGCATGCCGATGGACTTGGCGGCTTCGTATTGCCCGGTGTCCACCGAGAGCAGGCCGGCGCGCACCACTTCGGCGGTGTAGGCGCCCTGGTTGATGCTCAAGCCAAACAGCGCAGCCACGAACGGCGTCATCAGGCTCACGGTGTCCATCTCGAACAGGCCGGGGATGCCGATGGTGGGGAAGATCAGCGCCAGGTTGAACCACAACAGCAGTTGCAGGATCAGTGGGGTGCCGCGAAACAGCCAGGTATAGGTCAACGCCACGTAACGCAGGATGGGGTTGGCCGACATGCGCATGATCGCGGTGATCACGCCGAACACGATACCCAGCGCCATCGCCAGCACCGCCATGACGATGGTATTGAGCAAGCCCCACATGATCGCCTGGGAGGTCAGGAACTGACCTATGTAGGACCACTCGATCTTGCCCTCGGCGAAGGCACGCACCAGGCCGATGAGTGCGATGACGATCACCGTGGCGAAGAAAATCCGCCCGTAGTAGCGTCGGGGCACGTGGTCGTACTGGGTGATGTCGAACTGGTTTTCCGCCAGCTTGCGCTCCGCCTGGAGTCGTTCTGCCTGTGTCTGGCTCATGTTGGTTCTCCGTACTTGGTTTCGCCGCCATCACTGTGGGAGCGAGCTTGCTCGCGATAGCGGCGGATCAGCCAAGTTGATGTTGAAAGTGAAACCGTAATCGCGAGCAAGCTCGCTCCCACAGGTTTAGTGGCGCTGGTTCAAAGACGAAATCCTTGATAGTCCTCGGTCCATCGCTGCTGGGCGGCGAGGGCGGTTTTCAGGCGGCTGATCTGTTCACGCACCTGTTGCGGCGCAGTGCCTCCCCAGCCGCTGCGCGCAGCGATGGCGGCCTCGAGGGTCAGGCTTTCGCGGACTTCCGGGGTGAGCCGCGGGTCGATTTCCGCCAGCAGTGCCGCGGAGGCGTCCCACAATTCGATGCCGTGTTTCTCGCACGCCTGGACCAGTGCCCCAGTGATTTCATGGGCCTCCTTGAACGGCACGCCGCGCACCGCCAGCCAGTCGGCGACTTCGGTGGCGAGGGTAAAGCCCAGCGGCGCCTGGCGTCGCAGTTCCTCGACGTTGACCTTCATCGTCGCAACCATCCCGGCCATGGCCGGCAGCACCAGCAGCAGGGTGTCGACGCTGTCGAGCACGCCGTGCTTGTCTTCGCTCAAGTCGCGGTTATAGGACAGCGGCAACGATTTGAGCGTGGACAACAACCCGGTCAGGTTGCCGATCAGCCGGCCCGCCTTGCCCCGCGCCAGTTCGGCGATGTCCGGGTTCTTTTTCTGCGGCATGATCGAACTGCCGGTCGCGTAGGCATCGTCCAGTTCAACCCAGCGAAACTGCCGCGACGACCACAGGCAGAACTCCTCGGCGAGGCGTGAGATGTTGATGCCGAGCATACTGGCGATGAACAGGAACTCGGCGACGTGATCTCGGCTGGCCACGGCGTCGATGGAGTTCTCGCAGACACCGCTGTAACCCATTTCCTTTGCCGACTGCTGAGGTAAGCGAGCAATTGCCGAGCCCGCCATGGCCGCCGCACCCAGCGGGGACAGTGACGTGCGCGCGTCCCAGTCCACCAGGCGCTGCACGTCGCGCAGCATCGATTGGGCATGGGCCAGCAAGTGATGGGCAAACACGATCGGTTGTGCCTGCTGCAGGTGAGTAAATCCGGGGCAGATGCTCTCGACATGCTGCTCGGCCTGGTCCACCAGCGCCTGCTGCAGGCCCAGCACCTCTACGGCCAGGGTGCGCACATGGTCACGCAGGAACAGCCGCAGGTCGTTGGCGGTCTGGTCGTTGCGCGAACGACCGGCCCGCAGCTTGCCACCCAGGGCACCCAGGCGCTCGGTCAGCAGCCGCTCGATGAAGGTATGGACGTCTTCGTCATCCAGGGTCGGGGCAATGCTGCCGGCGCGGTAATCCGCGCCGATACGCTCCAGCGCGTCGAGCATCGTCAGGGTTTCCTGCTCGCCAAGCAGTCCGGCGCGCTGCAATTCCCGGGCATGGGCCTTGGACCCGGCGAGGTCGTACGGGGTGAGCCGGAAGTAACGTTCAGGACAACGGGACAGGGCCGCCAAGGCTTCGGAAGGTCCGCTTTTGAAACGGGCACCCCAGAGACGGTCGGTGGTTTGGGACATTGTTGTTTTCCTCGTCGGTAACGCGAACTGAAACGGGTACTCCAGGCCATGACGCCGCCACAAAAATCGGCGAGCGAAGTCAGGCCAGAGCAGTTTTCAAGGGGGCAGTTGCATCAGTGCGAGAGCTGATCGAAGTGTCAGCTTTTAATGTTTCCAGATCAGCGGTTTGGCGCTGATCCTCGGGATTTATTGGCAGTTGCCAAGCCTGGTTTTCTGTGATCATTATTATTAGGCCAGCGTGTTTTTGTTGTTGGGCACAGGTTGTTGAATAGGGCGCCAGAGGTAAATAAGCATTATGGAAACCCCACTTTCCAATTCCGGAAACCCGCCGCCGAAAGCGCCGCAACGGGCGCCACTGGCCCTCAGCGGGCTGGACTTCAAACTGCTCAAAGTCTTCAAGGCCGTGGTCGAGGCGGGCGGCTTCAGCGCCGCGCAGAATGAGCTGAATGTGGGGCTGGCAGCCATCAGCAAACAGATTTCCGACCTGGAAATCCGCATCGGAATGCGCCTTTGCACACGGGGGCGAGAGGGGTTTCACCTGACGGAAGAAGGACGCCTGGTGTATCAGGCGTCAATCGATTTGTTTGCCTCGGTCGACAACTTTCGCGACCGACTTAGTTCCGCGCAAAACGAACTTGTCGGCGACCTGGGTATAGGCGTTATTGACAACACGATCTCGGATTCAAACTCTCCGTTAGTTGCTGCGCTTAGACAGATCAATGAACAATCGCCCAAGGTCAGATTTCAACTTCAGGCCACGCAACTAGATGAAGTTGAAAGGGGTGTTGTCGAGGGACGGTTGGTAGCGGGAATCGTGCCGATTTATCAAAAGCGCGAAGAATTCGACTATTACGCACTTTATGAAGAACGCTCGGAGGTTTATTGCGCCGTCGGTCACCCGCTGTTTTCCATGGCGGATGCGGACATGGGCGAAGATGTGCTCAAGGAACACGAGTGCATCAACCATCGCTACGCGGTTCATCGCGACAAATTGAAATTCGCCCGCTACGACAGCTTTTCCGCGTCGGCCACCCAGGTGGAAGCCGTTGCGCTGCTGATCAAGACGGGCCGTTTCCTGGGCTTCCTGCCCCAGCATTACGCCGCGCCGATGGTGGCGCGGGGAGAGTTTCGCGCCGTTCGCCCGGACCTGATCAACATTGTCACGCCGTTCAGTCTGATCCTGCGCCATAACATCGTGCGCAGTCCCTTGGTCAAGGCATTTGCCGAGGCACTGGGCGTGGATTTGAAAGTTACCGTTTGATTGTTTGTTGCACGCAACACTTCATTATTCGGCACGGGATCAAGAAAGGCATCGGCACAATCGTCCAGACGCTCAGTGACGCGGCGCTGAAAGTTCCTGAACCTGGCTCCAGGTGATATTGAATCGAGCCAGGAATTTTCGGATGCGATCGGAATCGTTAGGCGATGCCTTGGCTGTCCGGCTGTGGGCGAAGAGCTTGCGCCCGGCGTCCGCCTGGCTTGCCGCTGTGCGACACACCCTCAAGACCGACTCCAGTTGCAGGCGATCGAACAGGTCGATCTCAAGTCCGGCGTTAGCCAAGTGCTCGGACAATGGATCGGAGGTTGCCGGCAATCGCCAGTCCTGGCGCAGTCGCTCCAACTCATCCTCCACAAGCGCCATGTCGATGCGGCCGCTATCCGCCAGGGTCGCCATGCGCGTGATTGACGCTGAGAGCTGCCTGAAGTTTCCGGACCAGTTCGCATCCCTACTCGTGGCGAACGACAAATATCGGCGCCGGGCTTCGGCACTGAAGCGAACCCTGTGACCGTTGTCCCTGGCATATCGCTGTAGCTCGAAATCGATGTTAGGTTCGATGTCCTCGCTGCGGTTGGCCAGGCCAGGCAGGACGAATGTCCAGATGTTGATCCTGGCGAGTAAATCTTCGCGGAACCGGCCTTCGATGACACGCGCCTGCAGGTCTCGATTGGTACCGGCGATCAAGGTGAAGTCAGACTCGACTTCTTTATCGGAGCCCATCGGCAAGAATCTTTTTTCCTCGATTGCTTTCAGGAGCATCGCTTGTTCATCGAGCGGCAGCTCGCCGATCTCGTCGAGGAATAACACGCCCTTGTGTGCCGAGCGCAACAACCCTTCTCGCGCCTGTTGCGCGCCGGTGAACGCACCTTTGGTATGGCCAAACAACGTCGACATCGCGGTATCGCCGCGCAAGGTGGCGCAGTTGACCTCGACGAACGTGCCATCGACGTGGTGGCGACCACGCTTGAGTTCGTAGATCTGCCGCGCCAGAAACGATTTTCCCGCCCCCGTGGGGCCGCTGATCAGGATGGGAGCCCGGGATCGAGCGGCGACCCGTTCAATCTGCTCGATGGTCCGGTTGAAAGCCGAGTTGCGTGTCGCAATGCCTGACTTGAGCAACTCCGTGCCTTGCAGGCGTTCAGCCTGGAATCGCTTGGCGATCTGGTCGTAGCGCTGCAGGTCGAGATCGGTGACGACATGTCTGCCTGCCGGGGCAGAATCGTCCTCCCGCGCGCCACTGGGTTGGGTCTGTATCAGTTTGGCGGGGATGTGGCGGGACTCGGCCAGCAGGAACCAGACGATCTGCTGGACGTGGGTACCCGTGGTGATGTGGACAAGGTAATCCTCGCCGGCGGTGTCAAACGGATAGCCCGCCGCGAAGTCATGCAGCGAGGCATACACCTCCTCGAAATCCCAGGGATTTTGCAGCGCCATGGGGTGCAGGCGAACCTCGGTTTCAGGCGATACCTGGGCGATATCCGCCGCGACTTTCAGGGCAAGATCGGTATCCCAGCGTGCTTCCCCGTGAATCAGTTCAAGCCGATCGATCAGCAGGTCGGGCTGTTGGCACAGCGAGAGGGTGGGGCGCCATTTGTTCCAGCGCTGCGAACCTTTTCCCACACGGTCGAGCTTCGATCCTAGAATTCCGATGGCGACTGTCTTTTTGGCGCGCATTGCGATCTATCCTGAAAGATATGTTTCGATAGAAAAGTATAGATATTTTATCGACCCATCGCATAGCAACGGAGCGAAGAACGCTTTCAGAGTTTCAATAATCATTTATAAATCAATAACATAAATAATTTATGATCCGCCAACGATCAAATTGGCATGCCGCTCGCTATGGAGTTCCCACACAAAAAACAGGAGCGAAACAATGACCACCCAAACCTATCAATTGCTTGAAGTCGAAAACGGTAAGCCGATCAAGATGTGGACCCGTGGTGTCCCGGTCGAGCCGGAGGCCAAGCAACAGCTGATGAACACTGCGCAGATGCCGTTCGTGTTCAAGCACATGGCAGTCATGCCCGATGTTCATTTGGGGAAAGGCTCGACGATCGGCAGCGTGATCCCGACCAAGGGTGCGGTGATTCCCGCAGCCGTCGGGGTCGACCTCGGGTGCGGAATGTCGGCAGTGCGCACTTCGCTTCGCGCCGCCGACCTTCCCGATAACCTGTTTGGCCTGCGTACGGCCATTGAGAAAGCTGTTCCGCATGGACGCACTTCCGGGCGCAACGGCCGTGACAAGGGAGCCTGGGAAACCACGCCGCAAATCGTCGACCAGGCCTGGTCGGCGCTCGAAGGCCGGTTCGACCTCATTACCGACAAGCACCCGCGCCTGAAAAAGACCAACAACCGCAAACACCTCGGGACGTTGGGCACCGGCAACCATTTCGTCGAGGTCTGCCTGGACGAAGCCGACCATGTCTGGGTGATGCTTCACACCGGTTCCCGTGGCGTAGGGAACATGATCGGCACCTACTTCATCGAGAAGGCCCGCGAGGAAATGCGCAAGCACATGGTCAACTTGCCTGACCGGGACCTGGCCTACCTGCGCGAAGGCACGTCCAGCTTCGATGACTACGTCGAGGCGGTTGAATGGGCCCAGGACTTCGCCAAGCAGAACCGCGCGGTCATGATGCTTGCGGTGCTCGACGCCGTGCGGTCGATCATCACCAAGCCTTTCGAGTCCCGGCTGGTCGCCGTCGACTGCCACCATAACTATGTGGAGCGGGGCACCTATTTCGGTGAGGACATCCTCCTTACGCGCAAAGGCGCCGTCTCCGCGCAGAAGGGGCAGATGGGGATTATTCCGGGGTCGATGGGCGCCAAGAGTTTCATTGTGCGTGGACTGGGGAATGAAGAGGCGTTCTGCAGTTGCTCGCACGGTGCCGGCCGAGTGATGAGCCGTACCAAGGCGAAAGCGGTGTTCACCGTCGAGGACCAGGTGCGGGCAACCGCCCATGTCGAGTGCCGCAAGGATGAAGCCGTCATCGACGAAATCCCGATGGCTTACAAAGACATCGAGGCGGTCATGGAGGCCCAGCGCGACCTGGTGGAAGTCGTCCATACCTTGCGCCAAGTCGTCTGCGTGAAGGGCTGATCGATGAGCCAGGATCTGACTCTGATAGACGGCACCCACGGAGGAGGGCAGGTGCTCCGTACCGCCCTCAGCCTTTCCATCATTACCGGTCGACCGTTCCGGATGACGGGGATACGCGGCAAGCGCTCCCGTCCCGGATTGTTGCGCCAGCACCTGACCGCGGTGCAGGCTGCGGCTGAAATTTGTGGCGCCAGGATCCTCGGGGCGGAACTCAACTCGACAGCCATTGAATTCCGACCCGGGAGCGTAAGGGCAGGGGACTATTCATTTGCAATCGGGACCGCCGGCAGCACGATGCTGGTGTTGCAGACCTTGCTGCCTGCGCTCTTGCAAGCGGATGGCCCCAGTACAGTCCGGATCAGTGGGGGGACGCATAATCCAGCCGCGCCGCCCTTCGATTTCATCCAAAAGGCGTGGCTGCCCTTGATCCAACGCATGGGGGCGCAGGTAGAACTGACGCTGGTCAAGCATGGATTCGTGCCCGGCGGAGGCGGCGTGGTGGAAGCCACCGTACGACCTTCGGCCCTTCACCCGCTGGCGTTGGACGGCGAGAGGGAACCCGTGACTATCGTTTCGGCCGGAGCGCTGGTTTCGGCCCTTCCTGCCTCGATTGGCAACCGGGAGCTTGATCGGCTCGCGGCAAGGCTCGGGCTGGAGCGGCGCGATCTGTCCGTTACCGAGCTGGGGGGGCAGGCGGGGCCAGGCAATGTCGTATCGATCATCGCCATGAAGGCAGGGACAACCGAGGTGTTCAGCAGCATCGGGCAAGAACGCCTGCGTGCGGAGCAGGTGGCTGACGAGGCGATCGACGAATTCAAAGCGTGGGCTCAATCGAGTTCAGCAGTAGGCAATCACTTGGCGGATCAACTGATGCTGCCGATGGCAATTGCCGGTGCGGGCCGACTCACCACGGTACGCCTGAGCAATCACATCCGAACGAATGCCGCTGTCATCCAGCAGTTCATCGATGTTGATGTGCGGCTGACCGAATCTGCTAATCAGGCCAGCATCGTTGTTGGGCCTCATCCTCGCTAGACGGTTTCCAGCCAGCCCGTTGAATCAGCGCCAATCGTTTGTGTCGCCTCAAACCGCGGCTCTACGTTTACACTTGACGGTCACACCCCCTGGAAGGAACGCCCCCGGTGAATGTCAACGACGCCAGTTTCGAGGAGCTGCTCAACGCTTTGCATGACGGCGTCTACATCACCGATGGCGACGGCAAGACGCTGAAGGTCAATCAGGCCTATGAGCGCCTGACCGGGCTCAGCGGCGCGGATCTCATCGGCCGATCCATGCGGGAGCTGGTGAAGGAGGGCGTCATTTCGCAATCGGCTACCTTGAGGGTATTGCAGGGCGGTCGGCCGGTGTCGGTGATGCAGAGCCTGAGCCAGGGCAAGAAGCTGCTTGTCAGCGCCACGCCGATTCTCGATGCTGGCAAGCGGATTTCATACGTGGTCAGTACCGTGCGCGACATGACAGAGCTGCTGCGCATGAAGCATGAGCGCGATGAGCTGCAACAGCTCAAGCAACTGCGCAACAGCACCGCGAAGCTCCACGCCGGCCAACGAGACAATCTCCTGCGTTCGCCGCTGATGGCCGATCAGGAGGTGTCCGGCCGCGTCCTCTCGCTGGCTCGCCAGGTTGCCAGCAGCTCGGTCAAGGTCTTGCTCCAAGGTGAAACCGGTGTCGGCAAGACCCTCGTTGCGCAATTCATCCATAACGCCAGCCCGCGTGCCAGCGAACCCTTCCTTGCACTCAACTGCGGCGCACTGCCGGAAAACCTGATCGAAGCCGAGCTGTTTGGCTATGTGCCCGGAGCGTTCACCGGCGCCGGCCCCAAAGGCAAGCGTGGCCTGCTGGAGCTGGCGCATCACGGCACGCTGTTTCTCGACGAAATCGGGGACTTGCCGTTGCCGGTGCAGGTCAAGCTGCTCAAGGTGATCGAAGAAAACCGCTTCATTCCGGTGGGTGGCCTGGAGCTGAAGGAAGTCGATGTGCGCATCATCAGCGCCACCCACCACGACCTCAAGCAGCAGGTGGCGCAGGGGCGTTTTCGGGCTGACCTGTATTACCGGCTCAACGTGGTGCCGATCCACATTCCGGCACTGCGCGAACGTCGGGAGGAGATTGCGCCGCTGCTGCATTACTACCTCGACCGGTTCAACACCCGTTATGAACGCCAGGTCCAATGGAGTCTCGAGGCCCTCGACCTGATGTGCGACTACGACTGGCCTGGCAACATCCGCGAGTTGATCAACCTGGTCGAGCGGCTGGTGGTGACCAATCAGACCGGGACCGTCGAGGCGCTTGATATGCCGGAAGAGCTCCTCGACCTCAATCCACCCAACACCAGTGAGACTGGCCTGCCGCTGCGCAAGGTACTGGAAAATGCCGAGCGCAGTGCGATTCGTGCCGCGCTGCTGACCCACAAGACCACGCGACTTGCGGCCAAGGCGTTGGGGGTGAGCCAGGCCACCGTGGTGCAGAAGATGAAACGCTGGGAACAGTCTGATTAGGATCCTGATCAGACCCAGCCAAATCGATCAGAAAACTAATCGGCATTGATCCGTAAAAACCCTCCTGCTCGCGTGAAAATCGCGCAAGGCCCCGTGCAATAAGGGCCTTGTGGGCATTGGCACGCCTTTCGCTATCTCCTGTGGCACGTCTTCCAATAAAACAACATCAACTGGACGAGCCCGATGAATATCTCTGCTTTCAAAATCGCTAACAAATTGATCACCGGACCTGGCGCAATCGAGCAGCTTTGCGCGGAACTGACGCGCCTGGAGGTCAATAATCCGCTGATCGTCACGGACGTCATCCTGGTGAATTCCGGCACTGTTGACCTCGCGCTCGCGCAACTCGGCGACCGCCGCTACGGCATTTTCGACCAGGTCAAGCCGGAGCCTGAAGTAGCCATCGTCGAAGATTGCACCCGTGCTTATCGTGAGGGCGGCCACGATGGATTGATCGCCGTGGGTGGCGGTAGCGCCATCGATATCGCCAAGGGCGTCGTGGCGTTTGCCGGGCATGCAGGTCCGCTGAGCGAACTGTTCGGTGTTGATCTGGTGAAACGCAAAGGCCCAGCGTTGATTGCCATCCCGACGACTGCCGGCACAGGCTCGGAGGTCACCAACGTGGCCATTTTTTCCGACAAGCAAGCGCAGTTGAAGAAAGGCATCGTCAGCGACTACCTGTTGCCCGACGTTGCCTTGGTCAGCCCGGCCATGACATTGACTTGTCCGCGCAGCGTGACGGCGGCCAGTGGTGTCGACGCACTTGTGCATGCGGTCGAGTCGTATATTTCGGTAAACGCTTCGCCAATCACCGATGCCATCGCCCTGGGCGCGATCAGGCTGATCACCAAGGCGCTGCCGAAGGCCTATGCCAACCCAATCAACCTGCAGGCTCGGGAAGACATGGCCACCGCCAGCCTGATGGCCGGCATGGCGTTCGGCAACGCGGGGGTAGGGGCGGTGCATGCGCTGGCGTACCCGCTGGGCGGGCGGTTCAACATCGCCCACGGCGTCAGCAACGCCTTGCTGCTGCCGTACGTGATGGCGTGGAACAAGACAGCCTGCGTCGAGCGTTTTCGCGACATCGCCGAAGCCATGGGCGTGCGCGTCGCGAACCTGAGCGACAAGGATGCGGCAGACCAGGCTGTCAGGGCCATGGCCGATTTATGTGCCGCCGTGGATATCCCCTCCGGCCTGCGCAGTTTCAACGTGCCCGAAGACGCCATCCCCGCGATGGCCGACGAAGCCAGCAAGATCGACCGCCTGATGCGCAACAACCCGCGCAAGCTGACCGCCGCCGATATCGAGAAGATCTATCGCGCTGCCTATTGATCTTTGTCACTCACGACTCCGGTGCTGCCGGAGCATGCGCCCGCCATTACAAATCCAATAAAACAGGTGAACCGAATGTCCGACACTCCTGCGCAACGGAGCGAAAGCCCGTACATCCCGCTCGGTCCTTTCAAGGTCCGGCTACCGTTTATCCACTACAAGATCGAGCTTCCAGACTATCTCCAAGGCTTGCTCATGTGCGCCGTGGACCTGGCGGCGATTCCGCTGATGACCGAACTGCTCGGCATGCCTTTTGAGGTTGCGCTCGCCGTCGTGATGCTCAACGGTTTGCTGTACCTCGCGCACCATTTGCTCGGCGACCCGACCGTACCTGGCTGGATCACCCCGGCGGTGCCGTTGTTGATGGCGTACTGCGCGCAGTTTCCGATGGGCCCGGAGCGTGTCCACGCCTTGATTGCCTTCCAGTTGATGCTGGGGATTTTTTCAATCGCCCTGGGGGCGACCGGCATGGCGAAGAAGGTGGTGGAGTATGTGCCCTCGGCGATCAAATCGGGGATCATCGTCGGCGCTGGCTTGAGCGCGGTGATCGCCGTATTCCAGGTCGGCGGTAAATTCAATGTGCTGCCCTGGACCATTTCCATTGCGGTCGGTATTGCCTTCTATTTGATCTTTTCCCAGCACTTCAACGAGCTCAAGCAACGCAACCGTTTCTGGTGGAACTTCGCCAAGCTCGGCATCTTGCCGATCGTGTTATTGGCCGTGGTGATTGCGCCGTTGTTCGGTGAAGCGCCCTGGCCAACCCTCCAGTGGGGCATCAGCCAACCGGATTTCGCTGGCCTGTGGAACAACTACACGGTATTTGGCCTGGGTATGCCGCCGCTCTCCATGTTCATCTCCGCGCTGCCGACCATGCTCGCGGCCTACATCATCGTTTTCGGCGATGTCCTCAGCGCGAAATCATTGCTCGACGAAGCTGAAACCGTCCGCACCGACGAAGTCGTCGACTACAACGCCGATCGCGCCCACCTGATCTTCGGCGCACGCAATGCGTTCATGAGCATCTTCGGCCCGGACGTCGCGATGTGCGGCCCGAAATGGGCGGCGATGCTGGTGGTGGTACTCGAGCGTTTTAAAGGCGGGCCAAAGGCGATGAAGTCGATCATCGGCGGAGTCGGGTCGTTCCGTTGGGGGACCAACAGCGGTCTGTTGCTGTTGCCGGTCGTGACGTTGGTGCAGCCGATCCTCGGTGTAGCCCTGTCGCTGACGCTGCTGATCCAGGGTTACGTGAGCGTGCGTTTGGGCATCCTTGAAGCGCGTAGCCAGCGCGACCTGGGTATCGCCGGCGTGATTGGAGCGGTATTGGCGATCAAAGGCGCGAGCTGGGCATTCGGGATTGGCGTTGTGTTGTGCTTGCTGATTTATGGCAAGAATTTCTTCAAGGGGGAGGTGGATGGGACGTTTGCCAAGGATTTGAAGTCGGTGGATGGCAAGCCGGGCAAGGATGTGGAGCCGGTTATGGTGAACAAGCGGGTAGTGGGGGAGGCTATGGCTGATTGATCGGGTTTGTATGCCCTGAACGGTATGGACGCAAGGCGCATCTGCCGTGCGCTTTAATAATCACGGAAATAAAAAAAGGAAAACGCTATGACCACTGCAGTTCCCACAATGGATGAACTATTAAAGGACGCGCCTTCAAACTGGGGCAGATGGGGAGCGGAAGACGAAGTTGGCTCGCTGAATTACCTGACCGCGCAAGAAGTCCTGCGCGGAGTTGCGCACATCAAGAAGGGAAATGTATTTACCTTGCAGCGCATGATCGGGAATCCTGCTGGCGATCCGGTCTGGCCAGGCCGTACGCCGGCAGAACGCACCATGATTCTCGACGAGTCGAGTTGGGACGATAATCATGGCCCTTGCTACCCCGGCGGTTTGCACTACGCCGATGACAAGATCGACGCATTCCTGCAAGGATCCACGCAATATGATGCGCTTGGCCACCTCTGGTACGGCGGAAAAATATGGAACGGCTACGACGCGCGAACAACGGTGGGAGGTCTCGACAAGGCCAGTGTTGCACCTATCGGCGAACGAGGAGTCGTCGGACGCGCCGTATTGCTGGACATGGCAAGGCATCGTGGCAAACGCATGCTGGATAAAGGCGAAACATTTACCCATCTAGATCTCGAGGCATGCGCAGAAGCTCAGGGCCATACGATCGAGCCTCATGACATCCTGATTATCAGAACCAACTTCCTCCAGGCTTTCTATGAGCAAGGCGAGGCGTTTTATGACGGGTTCTGTGAGCCAGGTCTTACGTATTCGGAGGAACTTGTCCGATGGTTCCACGACAAGGAAATTCCAAACCTTGTCACCGATACCATCGCCAACGAAGTCACGACCGACCCGGTATCAGGTGTGGCACTGCCTCTGCACTGTGCATTGATGCGCAATCTGGGTATCGCCTTTACGGAGATTTGCGACTTGGAAAAGCTGGCTGAAAATTGTGCCGAAGACGGGCAGTACACATTTCTCTATGTGGCCGCGCCGTTGAAAGTCCATCGCGCTACCGGATCACCGGTCAATCCGGTGGTGATTAAATAGTTTTTGCGTGCTGGGGCAGGTTTGGTCCTGCCTCAGTGTGCGTTAAGCGACTGGGATCCGGCGCAACGCAGTACATTCGCTCAAAGGTAGGGCAAGCACATAAACATCATGTTTAACATAATATACATTATGCGCATATTCTTGTTTAGGATTGGGCATCGTTACAGGCTGCTTTTCAGCATGCTCACGGCAGCTTTCAAGGCGCGGACTTTGGTGGGTTCCTTTCCTGCCGTAATGACATCCTGCAGAACAGCGTCTTCGCCCTGGAATCTGAATTTTGATGGTCGTCTATCTGGCCAAGTCTCACGTCTACAACGGCTCCGCCGTTTGAATCAGTGAATTGAGCACCAGCTTGATTTCCGCAGCCGGATCTTTATGCCCCTGCAGGATCAAGCCTTCCGACAATGCAGTGAAAGTTCGCGCCAGTGCTGCGTATGCCAACGGAGGCTTCTTGCCGGCGTGATTGAAGATGATCGTGATCAGTCTTCCTAGCGCCTCGCTGTTTTCTTCATGCAGATCGTAGTAATGCTTTGCGAATTCTTCATCACGCAAAGCGATCAACTGCATTTCGGCGTCAAGGATGGCGCAGTTGGTATTGTTTTTAAGCGTGTCGATGTAAGCATTCAGGCCCTGAGTCAGTTGCTCTGCCGAGTAGCCCGCCGCCAAGGTGCTGCCCAAGCGATCTATCTCGACTCTCTTGAAGCGCTGGGTAAGTTGAAGCAGCAGTTCCGACTTGCTTGAGAAGTTTGAAAAGAATGCACCTTTTGAATAGCCGGCCTCTTCGGAAATTGTATTCACGCTGGCGGCATGAAAGCCTTTCTTGATCATCAGATCCGTAGCAGTGTCGAATAATTTATCTCTTGTTACTTGCTGACTTTCCTCTCGCCCCAATCTCTTCTTGATCACGCCCTCGGCTCCTTTGGCCCGATGTATATATTTGTAACTAGATGAAACGAATCAACGATTCAGCTAGCAAAACAGGTGTTTTCTACCTTACCACCCACCTTGGCTGTTTGCATTTAAAGTTTTGGAAGTGGCATCTAATGACGACGCATTCCAGGCTGTAACAGACCTTCGCAGGAAGACAATTTTCGGCCGGATTCCAGGGGCAGGCGCTGTGACACACCCTTCCCGCCCAGCGTGAAAAATCGCTGGAGTGCCTGAAAAATGGCGTCACCCGCATGACGAATACACTGAGACTTGCCGTCTCAGGCCCGAGCTAGACACCTCGTCTTTGGTCTTTTCGCTAAATACCGCTTGATTTCCAGATACCGAATGGTTTTTACTTGCGCCGTTGGATTGTCCGACACTTGTTCAGCGCCAACCGTGCTCGGACAGGTACCTCAAAGGAGCTGGATTTTAATGGAATATGCCTTTGTTACAGGCGCTACAGGCCTGCTCGGAAATAATGTCGTCCATGCGCTTTTGAAACGAAACATCAAGGTCAAGGCCCTTGTACGCTCCGTTGAAAAAGCCAGGAAGCAATTCGGTGGGCTGCCTGTTGAGTTGGTTGAAGGCGATATGCTCGATGTTGGCGCGTTTAGCCATGCGCTGGAAGGCTGCGACGCTTTGTTTCATACCGCCGCGTACTTTCGCGATAGTTACAAGGGCGGAAAACATTGGCAAAAGTTATATGACACCAATGTGACCGGCACCGAGCGCTTGTTACAGGCCGCTTATGCCGCTGGGATTCGCCGTGCCGTCCACACTTCCTCCATCGCGGTCCTGAAGGGCGACAGGGACGAGGTGATCGACGAAACCATGTCACGTGATGAATCGGAAGCTGACGATTACTACCTGAGCAAGATCCTGTCCGAGCAGAAGGTTCGGGAGTTCCTGTCGTTGCACCCGGACATGTTTGTCGCAATGGTGTTGCCCGGCTGGATGTTCGGCCCTGGCGACATTGGCCCCACCTCGTCAGGTCAGTTCCTGCTGGATTTTGTCGGACAGAAGTTACCAGGTGTTCTTCCAGGCAGCTTTTCGGTGGTGGATGCCCGGGACGTGGCGGAACATCAAATCGCGGCGATTACCCGCGGCAGATCGGGTGAGCGTTATCTGGCCGCCGGCAATCATATGGACATGAAAAGTATCTTCCGGGCGCTGTCCAGTGTCAGCGGCGTACAAGCACCTGAGCGCCCTGTCCCATTGTTCATGCTACGGCTCATCGCCTTCGTCTATGAATGTTATTACCGCGTCACGAAAAAGCCTGTGCTGATCAGTACTTCCACGGTCAAGCTTATAGAGCAAGAGCAAGGAAGAACGCACTTCAGTCACAGCAAAAGTTCAAGCGAATTGAAATGTGCATTCCGTCCCGTCACGGAAACGCTGACCGATACGTTGGAGTGGTATCGGAAAAACAATTACCTGCACGTTAATTGAACCCATTCAAACAGTAGCCTGCCTCTGCAGTACTTTTTATCTAACCATGACTTCAAGGATTGAGAGGTTGGTGAATGAAAAGCCTTACCCATAAAGAAGGTTTTCTGCATCGTTTCGTCGGTTTTTCCCATTCGTATCCCGAGCACATCGCTATCCGGGACTTGGATGCAGAAGAAACCGTCACATACCGGGACCTGCGAATCAGGGCTGAAGAATGCAATGGTTTTCTCCACGCCCTGAACGTATCGCCCGGGGAGAAAGTAGCCCTTGTGCTGCCCAACGGCGTGGATTTCATCGCCTATTACCTGGCAGTAATTGGCCATGGCGCTGTCCCGGTGATTCTCAACTACAAACTGACGGCATTCGAGCTGGGTAATGTCCTGGGCATTTCCAAGCCATCGCTGATCGTCACGACTGGCACGCTGTTTGAGCAACACCAGGACATATTCCAGCCGACCCACGCCTTGATCGTGGGCAATGGCGACGAGCCGCCTGAAAACGCCACGGTTGAAGCGACGCTGCCACGCCACGCCCAGCCCCTGTTGCTACCAGACGATAACCCGATTGTCTCGATGCAGTTCACCTACCGTGGCATCGGTAAGCCGCTGGCGGTCTGTCATCGCTACCTCGACCTGACGCAGTCAAGCGATGGCCTGCATGAACAGTTTCATCCCCAAGGCGTGGGGTCGGTCCACCTGGTGACGCTGCCGCTGTACGCCATCTTCGGATTGTCGGTGATGATGGTGTTCCCGCTGAGCATCGGCGCCACGTTGCTGATGACCAACACCCTGCTCAATCGGGACTTGGCGCAAGTGTTGTCCGAACACCAGGTCACCTTTGCCTGCCTGGTGCCCGACGTTATTCGTTATTTCAATTCGCGACTTGCCAAGCGCAAAGGTCCGCGTTTGCCCCTGCATCCTCACTTGATGATGTATTCCGGCGGCAGTCATCTACCGGCCGATGAAGGCGAGAAACTCGGCAAGTTGTTGGGATGCGCGGCTGTACTGCAAGGCTACGGGCTGACCGAAAGCATGCCGGTGATTGTCCAGAGTTCTGTCGGCGAGGTTCATCGCGGCGCCATGGGACGACCGATCAGTGGCGTCGAGGTGCGGGTGGTCGACGCGCAAGGCCAGGATGTCGTCGCGGGGCGTATCGGCGAGCTGCTGATACGCGGGTCGATGGTCATCCCCGGCTATGACGCTGCGCCAGAGATCAATGCGCGATTTTTCCGGGACGGCTGGCTGCACACCGGCGACCTGGTCTGGCGAGATGAAGAAGGCCATGTCTTTTTCTATTGCCAGCGCCTGCGCATCTCGAAAATCAAAGCGCAGATGGTTGATCTGGCGGAAATCGAATCCGTCGCCCTGAAGCACCCCGATGCGGTGCGTGCCAGGGCCTACATCGTCCCGGACCACAAGGAAGTGAATGTCTTGCACTTGTCAGTGGAAGGCGACGGTGAGTTGAGCCAGAACAGCGTGACCACCCTGCTTTCGCGTTACCTCTCCGGCTTCAAATTGCCAAAAATCATAGAGATTGTCCCTCTCAAGGAAGCGCTTCATGCACGCTGACAGCACACGACCGGTATTGGCCGTTTTCGATTTCGACGGCACGTTGACCGACAGGCACACGTTCTGGCGCTACATGCGCTTCATCGTCGGAACCCGGGCGTTCTGGCTCAGGATCATTCCCCTGTTGCCAAAGATGCTCAGCGTCATCCTGGGCATTACGCCGTTGATGCAAGCGCGTCTGGCCTTTATCGCCTGTTACCTGGGCGGCCTGACGGTAGAGCAAGAGCGCGAACACGCCAGGTTCTTCATCACCGAGCAATTGCCACTCTGGCTGAGGCCGCAAGCGTTGCGCCGGCTGCAATGGCACCAGTCCATGGGGCACGTGACGGCGCTGGTCAGCAATTCGCCAGAGAACTACCTGATCCCGTGGGGCCAGGCGGTGGGTTTCGACCACGTATGCGGGACCCGGTTGGCGACGGCCAAGAACAAGCTGACGGGTGGAATCTCCGGCACCAATTGTGTCGACCGGGAAAAAGTGGCGCGGCTCCGGGACTGCTTGAGCAACCTCGATGACTTCTACATCTACGCCTACGGCGACTCGTCCGGGGACGACGCGCTGCTCGGCATTGCCAACTCTCCCTTCTACAGAAACTGGTACTGATCGATGAACACTCTGAGCACTTTAGCCCCCAAGCATTTCAAACAGCCGGGCAACGCTGCGACGGTGATGATCGTCGGTGCCGGCCCCATTGGCCTGTCCCTGGCAATCATGTTGAAGCAATGGGGCGTGGCTTTTCGCATCATTGAAAAAAACGCCGGCCCCTCGACCGCGACCAAGGCGATGGCGATTCATTCCAGGACCCTGGAAATCTTCCGCGACCTCGGCATTGCCGAGCAGGCGCTGGCCGATGGTTTTACCATCAACCAGTTTTCGGTCCAGTCCAATGCAAAACGGGTGCTGAACTACAACTTTTCCTACCTGGACGCCACCTATCCCCTCCTCCTCAGCTTGCCGCAGCCGCAGACTGAAAAGATCCTGCTGGAGCGACTGAACCTGCTCGGCGCGGACGTCGAATGGAACACTGAACTGGTCGACATCGAAAACCAGCCAGGCGCCGTGCACATGGCACTGCGTCGTGCCGACGGCAGCGAAGAATCCGTTACCAGTCGCTGGGCAGTGGCCTGTGACGGCGCCCGCAGCAACATCCGAAAACGCCTGGACATGACGTTCGAGGGCTCCTCCTACGACCGTTTCTTCATGCTCGCCGACGCCGACATCGAATGGTCCGGCAGCAAGGACGAAGGCGCGTTTTTCCTTGGCGCGCAGGATGGGTATGTCGCGGTCGCGCCGATCAGCGATCAATCGCGTTATCGCCTCTTTATCGAGATGCCCTACAACCTGCCGCCGGAAGGCGAGCGCCCGCCGCTGACCCTGGAGAATTTCCAACGGCTGTGCGAAGGACGCGGGCAGAAGATGACCCTGTCCAATATCTCCTCGACCACCATTGCCTCGTTCCAGCATCGCCGAGTGCAATCGTTGCAGCAAGGCTCGATCTTCCTGGTGGGTGACTCCGCGCATATCGGCAGCCCGATCGGTGGCCAGTGGATGAACCTGGGCATTTCCGAAGCCTATAACCTGGCGTGGAAAATGGCCTATGTCGATCAGGGCCTCGCCGATCCGTCGCTGTTGGAAAGCTACAACGACGAACGCTACCCGGTTGCCCTCGAAGTGGAAAACACCGCGCATCGCCTCACCGGGCTGATTACCGTCAGGCATCGTGCCCTGGTCTGGTTACGAGACAACGTCCTGCCGTTGCTGAGCAATCGCCAAAAGATCCAGCGCAAGCTGCCGTCGATGATTTCCGGCCATCAATACCACTATGGCAAGAGCGAATACATCCAGGAATCGCTGACCAAAAAGCAGCGCAGCAGCTGGGCCAGAAAAGGCAAGAAAACCCCGTTCCAAGCCCCCGCCCCTCGTTCGGGACAACTGGCGCCAGATGTCGAGCTGTGGCAACACCAAGGCATGCCACCCAAACGCCTGATCGATCTGTTCCAGGGAACCTTCACCCTGCTGATCTTCAGCGCGGCGGATCAATTCTCGCCGCTGTTGCCAAGTCATTACTCGCTGGCCGCCTCGGTGGAGCGCGACTACCCGGCGATCAAGGCCTACTGCGTGGTCGATGCCCTGAGCAGTGTCGGGTTGCCCGCGGAGCAATCTACCCTGCTGGACCCTGACTGGCGCCTGCACAAGCGCTATCACGCCAAGGAAGGCACGTTGATGCTGGTCCGGCCCGATGGCTACATCGCCTTCCAGGGCGCCGATGCAATAACGCTGATGACTTACTTGAGCGTGCGGTCCGGGTTGCTCAAGGGCGCCGGGAAGACAGCTTTTTCCGAAATCGATGCGGTGGAGCTCCCACTTCAAGTCGTGACTGCCGATCTGCCCTGCTGATTCTCATGGCCCAGCCCTGGGCCATGCCTTGATGACTGAATATACCGACTCACTTATGGTTAAGGAGAACCTTATGCGCTTGCAGCTCAACGACGTTGTGCAGGAGTTCATCGTGTCCAACGGGAAAATAGCCCACAGCTATTTTTCACTGTCCGAAAAAATCATCGATTCCCTTTGCGAATCCAACATCGCAAAGGAATCCATCCTGATGCGCCTGCTGGAGCAGGCCGAAACCGTTACCGCGCATTACTTCAACGCTCATCAACAAGTGCTCGAGGGCGTCTACGCCCACGGTGTCCAAGCGCCTGCCAAGGACAGCGTCGCTGCACTCGAGCCGGTTATCTCGCAGCCATCGGTGCTGGCCGCGGCGCCGGTCGCCGAACAACTGCCTGCACTCACCTATGCGCAATGGCTGCGTACGGAAATAAGCACGGTCACGGGTTTCAAAAGCGAGCAGATCGATTTCGACCAGAGCTTTGAAAGCCTGGGCATCGACTCGCTGGGCTTGGTCGATATCTTCGAGTCGTTGGCCCAGCACTTCCCGGAAAAGAAAGACCTCACTTCGCAGCTTTTCGATGCGCCGACACCGACAGCCTTGCTCGCCAGGCTTGAGGCCAACCCGCAGGCGCCGGCAATGGACGTCCAAGCCTGGGTCCTCGACCAACTGGCCGGCATCACCGGTTTCACCGTCGATCAGCTCGATCGCCAACAAAGCTATGAAAGCCTGGGAATGGATTCTCTGGTGCAGCTGGATTTCCTCGAGTCGGTCGTCGCCTTGTGGCCACAGCTCAAGGCCCGGAGCAGCGAGTTGGCCAACGCCAAATGTGCGCAGCAAACCATTGCGCTCATCGAAGATACCCTTGCCAATGACGCGCCACGCAGCGCTGCCGATGAGCCTGCAACCGGCACCGCAGAAGCATCGACGCAGATCGGCGAGGTGTTGCTCGGCGCCCTCTCGCCACTGGTCGCGGACGCGCCATCGGCGCTGGATGTCGAGACGCCCTTTGCCCAATTGGGGCTCAACGGTTTTGATCGGGAGGCGCTTTGCCAATCGATGGCCCAACGCTGCCCCGACAGTGAGTTTGCCGGCGAAGCGCTGATGTCGCGCCGCACGCCACAGGACGCGCTGTCGCTCTTGGAAAGAATGGGCTGAAGCCCGCTGGCAGGCGCTGCCAACACATGGAATGGAAACCGGGTGACCGACAGGTGACCCAGCTTTAGTGAATCAGGAGATAGCAATGAGTGGCGCGGTAACGACAGAGGGTGACTTGTGCTTCAGCGCGATGGCGGGCGAATTCCCGGGAGCGCCTTCGACGGATGCCCTGTGGAATGTGCTCGTCCAAGGCGGGATAGCACCCATCCAGGCCATGCCGGCACGTTGGGAGCTGGATAAAAGCGCGATATTTTCGGCCAAGGCTGGCGAGAAGGACCGCACCTACCTGGACAGTGCCTTTTGCCTGACCGACGATGCATCGATTCCCTCGCGTCACGATGGCCGGCAGGTGGCGATCGGCAAGAAAGTCCTCCAGACGCTGCTCACACAACTGGCGACCCAAGGCTCGGTGCTGGATACCAAGCGCACGGCGCTGGTGGTCGCCACTTCATGGTGCGACGAAAGTTATTTCGCGACAGGAACCGCGAACAGCTCCGGCGCGCCTGTCGGTTTCACCCCGGGCGAACAAGTGGCCGCACTGGCCAGCGCTTTCGCCTTGGGCGGGCCGGTGTTGTCCGTGGATACCGCCTGCAGTTCCTTCCCCTATGCGATCGACATGGCCAAGGCGTTGCTCAGCAGCGGCCAGGCGGATAACGCGATCGTGATGGCCTTGAACACGGTCCTGCCGCCCGCGCTGTTCCTTGGCTTCTCGCAACTGACAGCATTTTCCGCCCGGGCCAGCATGCAGGCGTTCGGTCAGGACGCCGACGGCATCGTGCCCGGGGAATGTGCAGCGGCATTCCTGGTCGAGCCAGTTTCCCAGGCATTGGCCGCCCGGCGGCAGCCGCTGGGGGTCCTGCGGGCGCTGGGCTTGTCCGCCGACGGTGCCGAAGGCTCGGTGTTCGCGCCGGGCAAACAGGCTCAATATTGCGCCTATGAGCGCGCCTACAGCGACCTGGACCCAGGCAGCGTCGACTATATCGAGACCCACGGCACCGGCACCCCGTTGGGTGACGCGACCGAGTTGGCCTCCCTGGACAGCTTCTTCGCCGCCCATCGCAACACCGGCGAAAAGTTGACCATCGGCTCGATCAAGTCCGTCATCGGCCATCCGCTGGCCGCCGCGGGAGGAGCCTCGCTCGCCAAGGCGCTGATGATCCTGCGTCACCGGAGCGTCCCGCCCCAGCCTGACTACCGCCCCAGCGCAAAAGTCGACGAAACCTGCCTGCAACTTGCCACACGGCAACCGCAGTCCCTGGCTGATCGCCAAGCGGCCATCCGGATCGGGATTTCCAGTTTCGGCTTTGGCGGCGCCAACGCGCACCTGGTGGTGGATGAATACATCGACCACGGGCACGCGCCCGCCGCCCGGGCAGTCCCGGGCGTGTTGAAACTCGATCTCGCCGTTGTCGAGGCTGAAGCTGCGTTCAGCGGTTGCGATTCACTGCAGTCATTTCAACAGCAGCTCGACCAGCCAGCCGCGCCCGCCGTGCTGTTTCCTTACGGTCGCTTCGTCGATTACAGCGGCGACCTGAGTCGGCCGCTATCCGGGAAGTTCCTCGCCCAGGACCCGCTCATCGACATCGCCGGTTTCGGCATGGGCCCCAAGCCCCTGGCCCATGTCGACCCGTTCAAGCTGCTGGTCACCGACCGGGTCAACCACTTGCTGCGGCGTCTGCCCGGCGTGGCGGGGTCAGCCGAGACTGCCATGGTGATGTGCTGCAACATGGGCGGCGAACGGTTCAGCAATGCCTACAGCAGTGCCCAACAGTTCTACGCTCGAAGCCAAGGCACACCGCCCGGCGTGGAGGTGACGGACGTGGCGACCATGTTGCCGAACATGCTCTCCGGCTACCCGGCGCAAGTTTTCGACTTCAAGGGATTCCACCAGACGTTGGCCGGCACCCCAGGTCTGTTCTGGCAGACGCTGTTGGCTTCCCGGCAATGGTTCGAGCAAGGCATTACCACCCTGCTGCTGGGCGCCGGGCGGTTTATCAGCGGTGAAATCGAGATCGATCGCGCCCTGCGCAGTACAGCGGTACAAGGCGAAGGGCTCGGCGTGGTCGCCCTGCGTCCCTATCAGCCTGACTCCGGTGATGCGCCGCTGCTGGTGATTCGTGCGGCGGTCCTCGCCCATGCCGCGACGTCGTTGGACGAAGCGTGCCAGTTGGCAGGCAAAAAACGCGACCAGTACCCGCACGTCGAGGTCTGCGAATTGCAACCGGAAACGGCCCAGGCCAAGGGACCGCTGCGAGAAATAACCGGTTTCCTGGCGGAAGCCAGCGGCATCGAGACCTTGCTGGCGGTGATGTTGAATGCCTCGGCGCACACAGTGATCGAGGTTCGCGAAGGCGGCACGCCGATCATGTGGCTGTTCACCGAAAAGCTCCGGGACTGGAAACCGCTGCCGGCCGACCTCGCCCCTCCCCTCAAGCATCCGTTCAGCCTGCGTTTCGCCCATGAGGCGCCGCGTTCGCTGCAACCGCTCGCCGCACCTGCGCGCCCCGGCCAAATCGTCCGGGAACCGCAACACGACGGCGTCGACGTATTGCAGCTCAGCGACCTGCTGACGAGCACGGTCCTGGCCGGGTTGCGCGTTCGCGTCCGCGCGATGGAAGGGCTTTTCGCCCTGCAGCAGGGCCCAGCGGCCCAGCGGCCGACGCAATGGCCTCGTCGTCCCGAAAACACAGTGATCAGCCACGTGCAACGGGCCCCGCGTTCGCTGCGCGCACAATTGCTGGTGAACGAGGCACACCCTTATTTCTTCGACCACCCGCTGGATCATGTGCCCGGCATTCTCCTGCTCGAAGGCGTGATGCAATTGATCGAGCAGGCCATGCCCCCGCTCAATGGCCGCGTCGCCTACGTCAAGACGCTGGGCATCAAGTTCCAGCAATACGTGCAGAAGGAAGGCGTGATCGACCTGCACGTAGAGCAAGATCAGGACGCTCATGTCTTCCAGGCAAAGGTCATGCAGGGCGGGAAACTGATGTGCACGTGCGTGCTGGGAATGGCCTACAACTCGGCCTTCGAAACCGCACCGCACGGCGAGTTCACCGCCCGCCGATGTGGCAACAAGGCGTTCCTGCACAAGGCCAGGGAAGAGAACGTGATCGTCAGTGAGATGAGCTCGGTGGCCCAAGGCTTGAGCGTCGACACCGTCAAGCTGCCCGAGGGGCACTTCTTCCACGAGGGCGACCCCGCGCATTTTTCGATGGTGTATTTCCTCGAGATCGCGCGCCAGTGCTACATGCAGATTGCCCACGGCCATCTGCAGATCCCCCTCAATGTCCCCATGAACCTGTTGGCCCTGAGTTTCAGCCTGGACCGGCCTATTCCGCGCAACAGCCCGCTTTCGCTGGCGCCGCAAGCCGGCATGGAAGCGCAGTTGCAGTCCTTCAAGACCAACCGCATCCACATCGATCTGTTCAACCGGGGCGAAAAAATCGGCCAGGCAAATATCACCGCGCAAGTGCTGAGCCAAGCCGCGCCTGCCGCCTGAAGCGTGGCTCGAAGTCCACTTCGAGCACGACCGTGCCCCAACAGCCAAGGTAATCCCATGAACGATGTCACCGTAAACGTCATAGTCCGGTCACCACCGCCGGTCATATGGAAGATCTGGAGCAACTTTCCAGAATCGCCACTGTGGGACACCGACGTCCGCCACTGTGAGCTCAATGGCCCGTTCCAACCCGGGACGCAGGGCAAATGCGTCCTGAACAATGGCCTGAAAATGCCCTTGAAGCTGGAGGCGGTGAAGCCTCAGGAAAGCTATCGCAACAGCGCGAAACTGCTTTGGATAAACCTCGAATTCGATCATCGGCTGCGCAGGCTCTCGCCCAATGAAACCCAGGTCATCCACAGCGCGAAAATCTCCGGCCCCTTGAGCTTTCTGTACCGAGGGTTGATGCGCAAGGCATTGACCGTGGCGATGACCACGGCGTTGAACAACCTGAAGGCTTTGGCTGAGCTGCGGGCGGATGTCGCCTGCACCCCCGATGGCGAGAAATCTGAAACACACCTGCACCTGGTATGACCGCCTCGGGACATCATGTCCCGAGCGCGAGCTACGGCAATTTTTTTGATAACGGCACATTTGGACCGAGCATGAACCTACTGAAAAACACCCAATACCTGGCGCTTAGCATGATCGGCATCGGCCTCATCGTCCCGGCGTCCAGCTTCGCCGACACGCTGGGCCCTTACGCCAGTCTGATGGGCGGCGCGAACTGGGTCGCTGAGCAGGACCTGACTCAAAACGACCTGGATTTCGTCGAGATGGAGTTCAACCAACCCACCGAATCCGGCTACGCCACTGGCCTGGCCTTGGGCTGGCGCTTCCCTGTAGGGCTGAGGCCGGAGATTGAACTGGGCTATCGCAAGAACACGCTGACCCAGTTCAACAACCGGGTCTATGAGGGCGGCGGGAGCATCGACGGCAAAGGCGAAGAGAAAGCCACGACCTTGATGGCCAATCTCTGGTACGACGTGTTGAACCTGCCGGCGCCGTTCGACCGATTCACACCCTACGTCGGTGGCGGCCTCGGCTATGCCACCCTCACGGTCAGCGGCCTGGAGGCCGGCGGTGTCGAATTCGGCGGTACCCATCGTGACACGGTTTCGGCTTACCAACTGGGTGCCGGCGTGGGGTACGAGTTCACCGAGCACTGGTCCATGTCGGTGGATTACCGGTGCCTGAAGACGCGCGAAGCGCATTTCGGTGACATCGAGCGCTTGCCCCAGGGCGACGTGAGCACCGAGTACGAGGCCCAATCCGTGATGCTGGGCCTGCGTTACTGGCTCTGACGCGGTAGGCCGGCGCCTTACTTCGGCAAGGCGCCGCTTTCGCCAGCCAGGGGCTGTTTCAGGTACATGCCCGTCAGCATGTCCTGGCTTTCCAGCGGCCAGTTGTGGTTGATGATCGCGAAATCCTTCACCAGTTGAATGTGGTACGGCCCATTCTTGCCGGTTGTTTGCGCTTGCGACACGACAATGAGGTTTTCGGTTTCCATCGGCACAATCTGGTGTTCGCTCACGATGCCTTTCACGGTAACCGTGAATTCAGCCATTTCTTTCCCATCGGCGTTGCGATCCGGCAGGACCTTCAGGTCCAGATCACCGTCGCGGCCCATCGAGTCCTGACGCATCTGGTAATGGCCGCTGCGTTGATCCGACTCGACATCGCCGGTCTTGTCGTCATCCGACTCGCGCTCATCCTCGTGCAACACAACCCTCTGCGGGCGGTTATCGTTCCTGTCGGCACGGATCCGGGTGCCTATGTATGGGTAAGGATCGACCTGTTCCCGGGCGATGCGCCATTCGCCGATCCGCCGGCCGTCATCGGCATATTCGCAGAGGTTGACGAATTCGTCGTCGCCCTCGTCTTCCCGAGTCCCCACCAGCCTGACTGACTCGGTGCCGGTCGCCTTGAGGTAGCGTACTTCTCCAATGACCACCGCGCCCTGCTTCTGGTACCAGATCTCCAGCGGGACATGGTCTTGCAGGCTGCCGACAAACAACTGCGGATCCTCACTGGCCGGCCCGTCCAGGGTCGATTGTTCGTGCCACTGGCCGTCCCGCCAGTCGCCGACGGTGCGCCGGGTGTAACCGCGCGGCATGCTGGAGGTATCGTCGTATTCGGTCGGCTGGATGTTGTCCTCGGTGTCGCAATGCAGGCGGACCAATTCGTCACCCTGCATTCTCCATCGACACGTACGCGTCCAATGGCCGTCGCGGTCGGTTTGGGAAAACAGATTTTCATTCGGGATGACCGCAAACATCCCGCCATTGCTTTCCTTCGCCAGGTTCGTCAACGCCCGGTTGAGGACCCACTGGTTGCTCTGCGGATCTTGCAGATAGACATCGTAGTTTCCTTTATAGGCCACTTCAGGATCGTCGCCGTTGCGAATCGCCAGGTCCAGACGGCCATCAAAGTTGAAATCATCGAAGTACACCAGGCTGAAACGACCGAGCATCCAGCCGTTGTCCTTGCCATCGCGGTCCAGGGGAATATTGCCGGCCTGGGTCTGCAATTGCTGCAGGACGTCTTGCGTGGCCGGGTTGCGCACGGTGATGACCGCCGCAGCCAGTTGCTTTCGATCTTCGGGTGGCTGGGGGAACAGCACTTCAACGAGGTAGGCTCCGCTGCCCGCGCTGAACGAAAACGACAGCGGCTCGGCCATGGCCTGGGCTGCAGGAAGCACAAAGAACAACACTGCCTTGAATAAAGCACGCATCCCGCGTTTTCCTGGCGTAAGGGAGGGGCCGTAGTGTAACGGCGATGGCGTAAAGCAGGCAGCCCTGCCCTCCCCTCAGCCTTCACTGCGGCGCCTGCCTTGGGCGTCCGCCAGTCAAGCCGCCGTGCTGTGCCTCGGGACGATCGGCCCGGCTTCGCCCAACAGCGCCGCGACGGTACGCTCGCCAAGCGCCAGGCCGACGCTCATGCCCAGCCCGGTATGCATCACCACCGCGGTGACGCCGTCCGCCGCATCAAGCACGCTGAACGGCCCCGGCCCACGTGCGCCATAGACGCCCTGCCAGCGCTCCAGCACGTCGACTTCGCCGCCCAAGGTGTCCTGCGCCAAATCGATCAGGATCCGATCCACCTGTTCGGCGTTGAACGGCGAGATATCGCCGCCATAGACATGGGAATCGCCAATGATCAGGTCACCGTAGGGTGTCGGGCTGATGAGCAAATGAATGCCATGGGCTTCCAGTTCCGGCTGCTGGCTGCGGATCTGCGCGCGGATGGCATCCGCTTCGGGCAGGTCGGCAAAGGCGCCGTAATGCACACAACTCAGCCCCGTCAGCAGCGCATGCCGCAGGGCCAGCGGCTGGCGCGGGCGTACGCGCAGCATTTGCAGGCCGCACACCTGCGGTCGCAGCGCGGCGAGTGGCTCGGCCAGCAGCGTCTGGTAGTCATGGCCTGAGCACACGACGATGTGCCTGGCGGTAAACCGACCGGCGCTGGTGACGGCACGGTGGGTCTCGACATCGCGTACCAGCGTCGAGAAATGGAACTCGACGCCCAGTGCCCGGGCCAGATACTCGACGATCTGCGGTAGCGCCTCGCGGGAATACAGCTGTTGGTCATCAAGGCCAAGCAACGCGGCACGATGATGGGCAAAACGGCCGTCATACAGGGCCTCCAGCGCATCGCCGCGCAGCAGCTCGGTGCGATAACCCAAACTCGCGCCGCGCCCGTTCACGAACGCTTCGAGCAACACCTCCTCGGCTTCCGTCCGGGCGAACAGCAACGAGCCTTGCTGATGCAAATGCAAGCCGGTGGCCTGCCCTAGCGTCTTCCACAAACCGTTTGCCTGGCGTGCCAGGTCAAGCATGATGCCCGGCGCCTGGCCACCGACCAACGCTTGGCCGAAGTTGCGGATCGAGGCACCCAGCGGTGTGTGGCTACGCTCGAACACCTTGACCTTGAGGCCGCGCTTGGCACCGGCCCAGGCATGGGCCAGGCCGAGAATACCCGCACCGACGACCAGCAGGTCGCAGTCGTGCTCAGACATGGAGACTCCTTGAATTTTCAATGACCAGGTGAGGCCCGCTCGACACCTCGGGCCTTGGAACAGCCGAGTTACTTGGCGACAGGCTCGGACTTGCCGTCGTAGCGCTTGCGCCACTCGGCCAAGATGTTGTCGCGGTTTTCCGACGCCCAGTTGAAGTCGTTGCGGATCAGCCGCTGCTCATAGTCCGCTGGCAACTCCGGCAAGCGCTCGGCGATGCCCGGTTGTGCCAGGACGGCGAAGTTGGCTTTGTACAGATCCATGGCCTCGCGGCTGGCGGAAAAATCGGCCAGTTTCCTCGCCGCCTCCAGGTGTGGCGTACCCTTGATCACGGCGGTGGCTTCGATTTCCCAACCCAGGCCTTCGGCGGGCAGCACGATGTCCAGTGGCGCGCCCTTGCGCTTGAGCTGGATGGCCGGGTATTCGAACGAAATACCGATGGGGAACTCACCGGAGGCCGCCAATTTGCAGGGCTTGGAACCGGAGTGGGTGTATTGGCCGATGTTGGCGTGCAACTTGTCCATGTAGGCCCAGCCCTTGGCTTCGCCGAATGTCTGCAGCCAGGCGCTGACATCCAGGTAGCCGGTGCCCGACGACGCGGGGTTGGGCATCACGATCTTGCCTTGGTACACCGGGTTGGCAAGGTCTTCCCAACGGGTGGGTTTCGGCAACCCGAGCTTCTGCGCTTCCACCGTGTTGAAACAGATGGACGCGGCCCAGACGTCCATGCCGACCCAGGTCGGCGGCGTGTCGGCGTCACGGTAGTTTGCTGCAATCTGGCCCAGGTTCGCCGGGCTGTAGGCGTCCAGCAGGCCTTGCTGCTTGAGGATGGCCAGGCTGGAACCGGCAAGGCCCCAGACCACGTCGGCTTGTGGGCGATCCTTTTCCGCCAGCAGCTTGGCGGTGACGATGCCGGTTGAATCGCGCACCCATTTGATTTCGATGTCTGGGTTCTTCTGCTCAAAGGCTTGTTTGTAGGCCTTGAGCTGCTCGACTTCGAGGGCCGTGTAAACCGTCAGTTCGGTATTCGCCTGGGCTTGAAAAGCACAGGCGGCCAGCAGGCCGGCGGCCAAGGCAGTGCGTTTGGACATGGTACGGCTCCGTATCGGTCAGTGGGGCTTTCAGGTGTGGGACGGCAACATGCCGCGGGCCAGTCGCGCGTTGATGTCATCGATCACGGCGGGCAACTCGGCGATCGTGTCGATCAGGTAATGCGGGCGGCTCGCGGCGAACAGTCCATCGATGCGCGTACGCTCGGCGGCCAACTGCCGGGCTGGCAGAGCCTGGAACTGTGCCCAGTCAAGCCCAAGGAAATTGCCGGAAAAACGCAGCGCCACGGTCCACATCCCGGCCCGGCGGCCTTCGAGGATGCCGGGCTCGGTGTCATCGACCTTCACGCAGCCGGCCACATCGTCCAGGCCCAGGGCGATGACGTTGGCCAAGGCCTGCGCCGGGCTCGGCCGGCCCTTGGGCACGTCATCAGTGGCCACCACATGGTCGGGGCTGTAGCCTTTAGTCGCGGCCAATTCGACGACCTTGTCCATGACCTGCCGGGGATAACCGGAACAACTGCCGATTTTCAGGCCTCGTTGGCGCAGTGCGGCGATGCTTTCCAGCGCACCGGGGATCAGGTCCGAGTGCTCGGCGACCTTGGCGATTTGCAGCGGCATGAAGCGTTGGTAGATCGCGGTCACGTCGTCGTCGCTCGGCGTACGCCCGAACCGGCGGACAAATCTTTCCGCCACGGCGGGTTGATCACACAGGGCACGGATGTGATCCCACTTGCCCATGCCCATCGGGCCACGAGCCTCCTCCAGGCTCAGCTCGATGTCGAAACTGGCGAAGGCTTCGACGAAGATCCGCGTCGGGGCGAACGAACCGAAGTCCACCACGGTGCCCGCCCAATCGAGGATGGCGGCTTGCAGGCGGGTTGGCGTTTGGTAGTGCATCAGAATCTCCAACAGGTTTTCAAAGACCCGGCGCTGGCTGGCGCCAGGCCTGGGAGCGACGCAGCAGGCGCCGGGAGAACGTCGCAAGCAGCAGCGAGACACTGGCCGAGGTCAGCAGGATCAAGGTGGACATTGCGGCTGCCCCGCCTACGTTGCCGGCGTCGTCCATGTTCAGGACCGCCACCGCGGCCAGCACGCTGTCCGGGCTGTACAGGAAAATCGCCGCCGAGACCGTGGTCATCGCCGAGACGAACAGATAGCGGACAATGTCGAGCAAGGCCGGCAGGCACATGGGCAGCGTGACCCGCAGGAAATGCCGCGCCAACGGCACTTTGAGCGCCAGCGCGGCAGCCTCGAATTCGTCGTCGAGCTGGCGCAGGGCCGCGCTGGCCGTCATGTGCGCGGTCGTCAGGAAGTGAGCGACGGTGCACACCACCAACAGCGCCAGGCTGCCGTACAGATTGCCGAGTGGATTGCCCGGCAGATTGAAAAAGAATACGTACCCAAGGCCCAGGACCAGGCCGGGGACCGCCATGGGCACAAAACTGAGCAGCCGCAGGATTCGGGTCAGTGCGCTCTGCCGGGTTTTTTCGATCAGGTAGGCGCCGGTGAAGATCAGCAAGCTGCCGAACACGGCGCTGCAGGCGGCCAGTAACAGGCTGTTGCGATAGGCCAGCCAGCCGCCGGGCAGGTCGGAAAACCCATAGTTATCCAGCGACAAGGACAAATCGTAGGGCCAGAACTGCACCAGCGACGCGTACACCGCCATGCCGAACACCCCGAGCAATACGCAACAGACCATTGCCGTCACGCCCAGGAAAGCCGCATCCCGTCCCGCTGATGGCCGCGGGTGATAGACCTGGGCGCGGCCGCCCATGGCGTCGCGTTGACTGCGGCGCAGCCACACGTCCACCGCAAAACTGAGCAAGGCCGGCACCAGCAAAACCAGGCCGATCAACGCCCCGCGCCCGAATTGCTGTTGCCCAACGACGGCCTTGTAGGCTTCCAGCGCCAGCACCTGATAGTCACCGCCCACCGTGACCGGCACGCCGAAATCGGTGATGCACAAGGTGAATACCAGGCAGAACGCGGCAAACACACCCTGCCGGCTACCGGGCCAGGTAATGCTGCGAAATGCCCGCCAAGGCGATGCGCCCATGCTTGAGGCCGCATCGAACAGCCGGGCGTCCGCCAGGGCCAGCGCCGACATCAGCACCATCAATGCGTGGGGAAACGTGTAGATCGCCTGCCCGAGGACGATGCCCCAGAAGCCATAGATGTTTTCCGTCATGAAGCCGCGCAGCAGCCCCTGGTTGCCGAACAGGTAGATCAGAGCGATTCCCGGCAGCATTGACGGCGCCAGCAGCGGCAGCAGCGAAATACCCCGCCATAGCGGCTTGGCGATGATGCAGGTGCGCTGCAACGCATAAGCGAAGGCGTAGGCCAGCGGCACGACGATCATCGCCACGGTCAGAGAAACCGTCAGGCTGTTGCCCAGCAACCAGCGGAAGTTCGCGCTGGCAAACAATGTCAGTGCGGCGTGCACGCCCCCGCCCTGGCTCGCATCACCGCTGACGGCACGCCACAACATGGCGAGCAGCGGTAGCAGGACCGCCACGACCAGCAAAATGAGCAGCAACCATTGACCGCCGCGAATGAACAGGCGATCGGCGAAATCACCGGCCACCTGGCGTGGCTGGAACACGGTGGGCTTGAGGGTCATCGTGACATCCATATCAAGCGAACACCTGCAGGCACTGGGGCGGCAGCGCGACTTTCAGGTGGGCGCCGGTCAACGGCGGCATGGCGTGCGGCTCCAGCTCAGCCAACAAACCATGGCCTGGCAGCGCATCGAGTTCGAAGCTCAGCCGGCAGCGATTGCCGAGGAAAGTCAGCTCCCGCAGTTGCGCATCGAACAGGTTGTGTTCCGGAGTGGTCGGATTGACCCGGACGGCTTCCGGACGGCAGAACAGGCGTCCGCGCGGTCCAATATCATTGCCGCCCAGGGTGAGGTTCAGTTCGCCAACCCGCACCTGCCCATCCTGGCCGCGCTCGAACGGCAGCCAGTTGCCCTGGCCGATGAAATCGGCGACGAAAGCCGTCGCCGGCGCGCGGTAGATCTGTTGCGCGCTGGCAAACTGTTCGACGCGCCCTTGGTTGATCACCGCGATGCGATCAGCCATCAGCATCGCCTCGTCCTGGTTGTGAGTGACCATCAACGTGGTGATGCCCAGGCGCTTTTGCAGCCCACGCAGCTCCGTGCACAAATGCTCACGCACCCGCGCATCGAGGGCCGACATCGGTTCGTCGAGCAGCAACAGCGAGGGCGCCGGGGCCAAGGCACGGGCCAGGGCGACCCGTTGCTGCTGGCCGCCGGAAAGCTGGCCGGGGTACTTTTTCTCGCTGCCACACAGCCCGACGAGATCAAGCATCTCATTGACCCGGCCGCGAATGGTCTCGCGGCTATTACCCGCCAACCCGTAACCGACGTTCTGCTCCACCGTGAGGTTGGGAAACAGCGCGTAGGACTGGAACAGGATGCCGTAGTCCCGCGCTTGCGGCGCCAGGCGGGAGACATCCCGCGCGCCGATCATGAGCGAGCCGCGATCCTGCCGCTCCAGGCCGGCGATGCAGCGCAGCAAGGTGGTCTTGCCACAGCCGGACGGCCCGAGCAGGCACACCAGCTCACCGGCGGCAATGTCCAGCGATACCCCGTCCAGGGCCTTGAAGGCACCGAAGCTTTTATGGATGTCGCGTATCTGCATGTCTACGGAGTGTGTTCTGGTCATGACGTTACCTCGATGAGCGGTCAGCTCGACGAGGGTCATGGTAGGCAGGCAGTACGAAGGCTTGATTGCAGTTGGGTAAAAGCTGCCGATAGTGCCATCGGCAAATTTGCGTAGCCGGCTCAGGACTCGGCCGTTTCCCGTGCCAGGCCAAGGAACGCCGAAGGCAGCCGAGCCTGGCGGCGTTCCTTCAGGCAATAGAGGTACTCGGCGATCAATGGCGCGCCCTCCAGTTCCACCACTTTGAGCTGCGGGTTCTCCGGCACCTCATGACGGGCGATGACACTGATGCCGATGTTGCGCAGGACCGCTTCGCGAATCGACTCACGGCTGCCAATTTCCAACAGTGGCCCAATCGCAACGCCAGCCTCTCGCAGCAGCGTTGTAGTGAGCGTGCGGGTGGTCGACCCCTTTTCACGCATCAGCAGGCAGTGCCCGGCCAATGCGCCGGGCGCCACGCGGTCATGGCTCGCCAGCGGGTGGCTGCGGTGCACCGCCACGACGAGAGGGTCGTGGCCCAATACCAATCGGGTCAAGCGAGAATCTTCCACCAGTTGCGAGGACGCGGCCAGGTCCACGCGGTACTCTTCCAGCGCCTCGATGACCTGCAATGAGTTGCCGATTTCCAGGGTCACTTCGCACTGGGGAAATTGCTCGCGAAAGCCCTTGATGATATCGAGCACGTAGTACGGGGCCGTGGCGCCGATTCGCAGCGTGCCTTGCACCTGGCCGCTGTTGCGCAGGAAAAACTCGATGTCGGCTTCCTGCTGCAACAGCTTCTGCACCATCGGCAGCAACTGCGCGCCTTCGTCGCTGAGGGTCAGGCGGCGACCGCCGCGAAAGAACAGTTCGACGCCGTACTGGGCCTCCAGATTGCGAATCTGCGTGGTCACCGTCGGCTGGCTCAACCCGAGCTTCTTGGCCGCCTGGGTGACGCTGGCCAGGCGGGCGACCATATGGAAAGACTTCAGCTCGGCGCTGAGCATGTCGTGGATGCTCCAGAAAGAGGATAAGGGCAAGCGACTATAAAGATTTACCTGATCACCGGAAACGATCAAAATCGCCGCCATTCGTCTACCCTCACAACGCGCCCGGCAAGAATGCCCGGCGCTTGAACATTCATGCTTCCAAGCACCGGAGATTTTCATGCTCAAGCGTACCCTGGCACTGGCCGTCGGTTTCACCCTGACCGTGAGCGCTGTCCTGGCGCAGGCCGCCGACACCCTGAAAGTCAGCGCGATCCCTGACGAGGCGCCGACCGAACTGCTGCGCAAGTTCAAGCCACTGGGGGCTTATCTGGAACAGCAGATCGGCATGAAAGTCGAGTTCGTCCCGGTGAGCGACTACCCCGCCGTGGTCGAGGCGCTGGCCACCGACCGGATCGACCTGGCCTGGCTGGGCGGCTTCACCTTCGTCCAGGCTCGCCTGAAGACCGGCAACGCCATTCCGCTGGTACAACGCGAACAGGACGCTCAATTCACCAGTAAATTCATCACCGCCGACCCCGCCGTGAAATCCTTGGCCGACCTCAAGGGCAAGAGCTTTGCCTTCGGCTCGATCTCATCTACCTCGGGCAGCCTGATGCCGCGCTACTTCATGCTCAAGGACGGCATCAAGCCGGAAACCTACTTCAGCCGCGTCGGCTACTCGGGTGCCCATGACGCGACCGCGGCCTGGGTCCAGGCGGGCAAGGTCGATGCCGGCGTGCTCAACGCCAGCGTCTGGGAAAAACTCGTGGCCGCCGGCAAAGTCGACACCAGCAAGGTCAAGGTCTTCGCCACCACCCCGGCATATTTCGACTACAACTGGACCGTGCGCGGTACCCTCGACCCGGCGCTGGCGGCCAAGCTCAAGGCAGCGTTCCTGGCGCTCGACCCGGCGAATCCGAAAGACAAGGAAATCCTCGACCTGCAAGCCGCCAGCCGCTTCATCGAAACCAAGCCCGAGAACTACAAGGGCATCGAAGAGGCCGCTCGCGCCGCCGAACTGCTGAAATGACATTGCGTTTGACCCAGGCCAGCGTCACCCACGCCAACGGCGCCCAGGCGCTGCGGGGCGTGGACTTGCACATCGAGGCGGGTGAACAGGTCGCTATCATCGGCCCGTCCGGCGCGGGTAAATCCAGCCTGCTCAATGTGCTGGCGACCGCCCTGCGGCCGGGAAACGGTGAAGTCCAGGTGTTGGGCGAGCGTGCCTGGCACCTGTCGGCCCGCCAGCGCCAACGCCTGCGCGCACGCATTGGCCTGATTCATCAAGCGCCGCCGCTGCCGCCGCGCCAACGGGTGGTCACGGCGGTGTTGGCCGGCAAACTGGGCCAATGGGGCATGGGCAAGAGCCTGCTCAACCTGCTGCATCCGCTGGACATCCCGGGGGCGCGGGCCGCGTTGGCCCGCTTGGACCTGGGCGACAAGCTCTTCGCCCAATGCCAGCAACTGTCCGGCGGCCAACTGCAACGCGTCGGCATCGCCCGGGTGCTATACCAGGCACCCGAAGTGTTGCTGGCGGATGAGCCAGTGTCGGCGATGGACCCGGTCCTGGCCGAACACACGCTTTCGGTGCTCTGCCAGCATGCCCGGGAACACGCCGTGACCCTGGTCACCAGCTTGCACGCGGTGGAACTGGCGCTGGCGCATTTCTCGCGGATCATCGGCTTGCGTGACGGCCAGATTCTTTTCGATTTGCCCACCGAAGCCGTCGACCGCAAGCGGCTTGACGCGCTTTATGCCAACGAGCAATTGGCGTCCATGTCGAAGCCTGCGCCACCTTCGAGCGTGCAGATTCCGCGATGCTGAAGCACGACGTCCGGGACCCTGCTGCCCGCCCTCGCCTGCTCCTCGGCCTTTTGGCCGTCGCCCTGCTGTGGCCGGGCATTCATTTCAGCGAGTTGGACCTCAGCGTATTGCTGGCCAGCGACAGCCAGAGCGAAATAGGTCGGTTCGTCGCGGCATTCTGGCCGCCGGCCCATGACGAAGCGTTCATCGAATTGCTGCTGCAGGCCACGTTGCAGACAATCGCCATCGCCACGGCCGGCATGGCCCTGGCACTGCTATTGGCGGTTCCCGCGAGCCTGCTCGCCAGTCGTGCGTTATCGTTGTCGGCCGCCTACCGCGCCGGCAGGCCCGGCCTTTGGGGCCAGTGGCTGCGTTGGCCGGTCCGTGGCCTGCTCATCCTCCTGCGCAGCGTGCCGGAGATCGTCTGGGCCTTGCTCTTCGTCCGCGCCGTCGGTCTTGGCCCTACCGCCGGGGTATTGGCCATCGCCATTACCTACAGCGGCATGCTGGGCAAGGTCTACGCGGAAATCTTCGAGTCGGTCGACCAGCGTCCGGCGCACGCGCTGATGCAAGCCGGCAGCGGTCGGCTTGCGGCGTTCTGCTACGGGATCCTGCCCAATGTCGTGGCCGAACTGCTGTCGTACACCGTGTACCGCTGGGAATGCGCCATTCGCGCCTCGGTGGTGATGGGCTTCGTCGGTGCCGGCGGCCTCGGCCAGCAGATGGACCTCTCGTTGCGCATGTTCGCGGGCGGTGAAGTCGCCAGCCTGTTGCTGACCTTCCTGGTGCTGGTGCTGCTCGCCGACCAGCTCAGCCGCCTGTTGCGCTGGAGGCTGGCATGAATCGCCTGTTCAACGTGCTTTTGCTGCTGGGCCTCGGCGCGGCGGTAGTTGCCTCGTTTGTCTATCTGGGTATCGACCTGGCCGCGCTCGGTGACCACTCGAACCTCAAGCAAATGAGCGCTTATGCGCAGCGTTTTCTCACGCCTGACCTGAGCCCTGCCTATCTGAAGGCGATCGGTCACGGCATGCTGGAAACCGTCGCCATGTCTGCCCTCGGCACGCTGCTCGCGGCGGTACTGGGCCTGGCGCTGGCGCTGCCGGCCGCCGGGCGACTTGGCTGGCCATTGCGAAGCGCGTCTCGCCTGGTCTTGAACGCCTTGCGCGCGGTGCCCGAACTGGTATGGGCGGCGTTGATGGTGTTTGCCGCCGGGCTCGGTCCCAACGCCGGGACACTGGCGTTGGCCCTGCACACCGTCGGCGTGCTCGGCCGGCTGTTTGCCGAAGCGCTGGAAAACACCCCGCCACAACCCGCCGACGCCATTCGCCTGCAAGGCGGCAGCGCGCTGTGGGCGTTTTGCTACGGCACGCTGCCCAACCTGATGCCGCAACTGCTGGCCTACACCTTGTACCGCTGGGAGAACAACATCCGCATGGCCAGCGTGCTGGGCTTCGTCGGCGCCGGCGGCCTGGGCCAGATGCTTTATGTCAGCCTCAGCCTGTTCCAGGAGGCCCAGGGCAGCACGGTGATCCTGGCGATGTTGCTGCTGGTCTTCACCGTCGATACCTTGAGCAGTTGGAGTCGTCAGCGCTGGGTCAAGGCCTGACACTCCAGGTGGGCCGTCACCACAACGCCATCGTATAGCTGACGATCAGCCGGTTCTCATCCAGGTCATTGCCGAAGTTCGAGCGCACCGTCGCATTGCGCCACTTGAATCCCAGCCCCTTGAACGTGCCGTCCTGGATCACGTAGGCGAGGTCGGTGTTGCGTTCCCATTCCTGACCCTCTCCTGGCGCGCTGCGCTGCACGTTATCGCCGCTGATGTAGCGAGTCATGAAGGTCAGGCCCGGCACACCGAGGGCGGCAAAGTTGTAGTCGTAGCGGGCTTGCCACGAGCGTTCGTCGATATTGGCGAAGTCGCCGATCTGCACGAAGTTGACCAGGTACGGATCGCTGCGGGAGATGTAGGGAAACGGATCGTCGCCGCTCATGCGCTGATACCCCAGGCCCAGTGCATGGCCGCCGAGGCTGTAGGTGAACAGCGCGCCGAATGCCTGGTTGTCGATATTGCGGAAACTGCCATCCTCGGTGCTGCGGGAATAACGCACATCACTCTTCAATGACTGGCCGGCGCCCAGGTCCAGGGTATGGACGAAACCCAGGTAGTTCTGCTGATAGATATCCTCCAGCTTGCCGTAACGGTACTGCGCCGTGAGATTGGGCAGGAACTGGTAGTCGGCGCCGGTGAACTGGAACTTGTCGCTTGTGCCGCCAATGCGGTTGGCGGTCATGTCCTGGTAGTCGGTGGAATCGACAAGATTGATCTGGGTGAGCTGCCCGGCGGTGAGTTTCAAACGGTCGATTTCCTGCACGTTCAACAGCCCGCCCTTGAAGGTGCTCGGCAACAGGCGCGTATCGTTGGAATTCACCACCGGATCCTTGATTTGCAAGGTGCCGACTTTCAGGGTGCTGTTGGACATGCGCATCTTCGCGGTCAGGCCGACTTCACCGTAGCGGTCCTGGGAGCCGCCGGACAAATCCGCCGGCAGCAGGTTCGTGCCCGCCGTGCCACCGCCGGAGTCCAGTTTGAAACCGGCCATCGCCAAGGCGTCCAGACCGAACCCCACGGTGCCGGCGGTGTACCCCGACTCCATGCGCAGCAGGAAGCCCTGCGCCCATTCCTCGGCCTTGTCCCGGGCACCTTCTTGCCTGAAGTCGCGGTTGAAATAAAAGTTGCGGGCTTCCAGGCTGGCCTTGCTGTCGGCGATGAAATCGGCGTGGGCCATTGGCGCACCGATCAGGCCCAGGCCGAGCAAGGGACCGACCGGTGAACGGCTCCAGCGGGTGTCAATGAAACGGGGCATGGCGTGCTCCTTTTTATGGACGCGAACGATCCCTTCGGGGACGGCGTACGCGCCTCGCTTATTGTTGGGGGCAGATTCTTCGCAGTGGCGCAGGCAAGGGTCAAACGGAAAAAAGGCGCCCTCGGGCATAAGAAAATTTGATGCGCATCCGGGCCCGACCTGGAGTAACAATTGCAACCATAAGAACGACAAACGCCAAGAGAACCACCATGAACCTCAAGTTCCTCGAAACCTTCGTCTGGGTCGCCCGGCTGCAAAGCTTCAGCCTGACCGCCGAAAAGATGTTCAGCACCCAGGCAGCGATTTCCAGTCGGATCGCGTCGCTGGAGGACGAGTTGGGCCTGCGCCTGTTCGTGCGTGATTCACGCGGGGTGTCGTTGACGCCGGAGGGCACGAAAGTGCTCGAATACGCCGAACAAATGCTCGAAGTCCAGCGTGCGCTCAAACAGTCATTGGACAAAAGCACCCCGCAGCAAGGCCTGGTGCGCATCGGCGTGATGGACACGGTGATCCACACCTGGCTCAGTCCGTTGATGTCCATGCTGATGCAGGCGTTTCCCGCCGTGGAGATCGAAATCACCGCCGACGCGGCGCGCAATCTTTGCGAGCAGTTGCAGAAAGGCTACTTGGACATCGCGTTCCAGACTGACCTGGTCCGCCACGAAAGCGTGCGCAACCTCGAACTGGGGCATTACCCGATGCACTGGATCGCCGCCAGCCAATCGATCTATGCCCGGCCCTACGCCTCGCTGGCCGAAATGGCGAATGAACGCATCATCACCTTCGTCAAGCAATCGCGGCCGCACCAGGACGTATTGAACCTGCTGTACGCCCACGGCGTGAGCACGCCGAGGGTCAGTTGCGTCAACTCGGTGTCGGCCATGACCCGACTGATACGCGACGGCTTCGGCATCGGCGCATTGCCGGCGGCGCTGGTGGCCAAGCCCCTGGCCCGTGGCGAATTGATCCAGCTGGAGCCCGGCGCGCCCCTGCCCCAGCTCGATGTCGTCGCGTCATGGCGTGCGGGCGTGGGTCTGGAGCTGATCGAGAGCATCGTGCACATGAGCCGCCAGGTCGTCTGCCAATACGCCACGGACGTCGGGCCCCAGCGCATGGTGGCGGCGGCGGGCCTGTCGACGGTCGAATAACTTTTACTTGTCAGGGGGTAGCAATTTTCCTTGTTGGACGCCGTCGTCCGGGTTTTCTACAAAGGGATCTCTAATAAAAACCTACGGAGACCCCGCGATGAGTTCATCAGCCCTGTCATTCGAACAACTGCAGCCCTGTTCACCGCAAGCGTTGCGCCAGAACATCGCGGCCGGTCGATACCACGGCCACACCAGCGGCCTGGGCCAAGGGCGGGTGCAAGCCAATATCGTGATCCTGCCGGGTGACTGGGCCGACGAATTCCTGCGCTACTGCACACTCAATCGCCAGGCCTGCCCGGTGCTGGACGTGAGCGAACCCGGCGACCCGTTCCTGCGCAACCTGGGCGCGCCCATCGATATCCGCCATGAGGTGCCGCGCTATCGCGTCTACCGCCACGGCGAGTTGAGCGAAGAGCCGCTGGACATCGAGCACCTGTGGCAGGACAACCTGGTTGCGTTCGCCCTCGGCTGTTCCTTTTCTTTCGAACAACCGCTGCTGGAGGCCGGCATACGCCTGCGGCACATTGACCTGGGCCGTAACGTCGCCATGTTCCGCACTAACATCGACACGCGTCCTACCGCGCGCTTGTCTGGCAAAATGGTCGTGACCATGCGGCCAATGAAAGCCGCTGCTGCGATCCAGGCCATCCAGATCACCGGGCGCATGCCCAACGTCCATGGCGCGCCGGTGCACATCGGCGACCCTGCGTTGATCGGCATCCACGCCCTCGACCGGCCGGACTACGGTGACGCGGTGCCGATCGAGGCGGATGAGATACCGGTCTTCTGGGCTTGCGGCGTAACGCCCCAATCCGTGGTCCAGGCGTCTCGTCCGCCGCTGTGTATCACTCACGCCCCCGGGTGCATGCTGGTGACGGATCTCCTGAACAGCGCCCTGTAGACCTTTTAACGGATTGAAACTGATGACCACTGCGCAACGATCGATCGAGCACTACATCCACGCCAAGGATGGCAACCGTCCGCACCTGCTAGACCAGGCCTTCACCGCTGGGGCGACCCTCGACATGGTGGTTCACACCGGTTCCATTTCATTCCCGGATCACGTCGAAGGCCGTCGCGGGATCGGTGACGTCCTGGTCAGCCGTTTCAACCAGACGTTCGAAAACGTCTACACGTTCTGCCTGGAGGCACCGCCTGCCGACAACATCGAGACATTCCAGTGCAAATGGCTGGTCGCGATGTCGGACAAGCACAGTGGCGAGGTCCGCGTCGGCTGCGGGCGATATGACTGGCGGTTCAGCTCCTCGTCCTCCTTGGCGGAGGGACTGGTCATTACCATCGAGCACATGAAAACCTTGCCGGCAGAAGAGTTGCCGGCGGTGATGGCCTGGGTCTCGCACCTGGAGTATCCATGGAGCAACGCGGACGCCGCCGTGGGTACGGCGCCGGATTCAACGCCGCTTGAAGACGTGGTCCAATACATCTCAGTGGGCTGATCTGCCTTCGGGAAGCCCAACGCCCTGCCCTTCAGTTTCGAGGAGCCGCCGACGTGAACATCAAGTTTCTGGAAACGTTTGTCTGGGTCGCACGCCTGAAGAGCTTCCGGCTGACGGCGGAAAAGCTCTTCACCACCCAGGCGTCGATTTCCAGCCGGATCGCGGCCCTGGAGGACGAAATGGGCGTGCGCCTGTTCGTGCGTGACTCCAAAGGTGTGTCGCTGACCGCCGAAGGCCAGCGCGTGCTGGAATATGCCGAGCGGATCATGGACACCATGCATAGCATGAAAGCGGTGATCAAGGATCCGCGCCAGGTGCGTGGCCGGATTCGGATCGGTGCGATGGACACCGTCATCCATACGTGGCTCAGCCCGTTGGTGACACGGCTGATGGAGCGTTACCCGGCGCTGGAAATCGAGCTCACCGCCGACACCGCGAGCAACCTGTGCTCGCAACTGGAAAAGGGCTACCAGGACATCATTTTCCAGACCGACATCCTGCGCCTGGACAGCGTGCGCAACACCTTGCTGACCCGCTATCCGATGCATTGGGTGGCGCGTACCGGTTCCGTCTACGACCGCCACTACGCCTCGCTGGAGGACCTGTCGCAGGAACGTATCGTGACCTTCTCGCGCAATTCCCGGCCGCATCAGGATCTGCTCAACATGTTGCATTCGGCCAACCTCGTCTCGCCGCGTATCAACTGCGTGAACTCGGCTTCAGCCATCACCCGCCTGGTTCGCGATGGCTTTGGCATCGGCGCCATGCCTGCGGCGCTGGTGGTGGGTGAACTGAACCAGGGTTCGCTGGTCTTGGTGGACGGCGTGCCGCTACCCTCGGTCATGGACATCGTCGCCAGTTGGCGGACCGGCGCGGGCATGGAGCGCGTCGAAGACATCGTCAGCCTGACCCGGGAAGTGGTCGACGACTACGTCGCGCAACTCCCGGCGGAGTACCGCCTGGTGCCGAGCCAGGCCTGAGCGCTTCGCCGGACTGTCAGTGAACTGAAACATCCCCGACTTATTCTGGGGCGAGCGCACTGCGGCGAACTGCTGGCTGTGCCAACCGCTCAGGATGATCCAGGGAGTCCCGCCATGAAAATCAGTGTGTTCGGCAGTGGTTACGTTGGATTGGTGCAAGCCGCAGTAATGGCTGAGGTTGGCCATGACGTGGTGTGCATGGACATTGACGAACACAAGGTCGCCAACCTGCGCCAAGGCCTGGTGAGTATTTTCGAACCTGGCTTGGCAGCGCTGGTGCGCGAGGGGCTGGAGGCCGGGCGCCTGCATTTCACCAGCGATGATCAACTTGCCGTACAGCATGGCCAGGTGTTGTTCATTGCGGTCGGTACGCCGTCGAGGGACGACGGTTCTGCGGACCTGCGCCAGGTGCTGGCCGTTGGCGAGGCGGTGGCCCGCTACCGCGAGCAACCGCTGATCGTGGTGGAAAAGTCCACCGTGCCGGTGGGCACCGGCGATATCCTGCGGGCGCATATCGAGAAATGCCTGCTCAAGGCTGGGCGCCTGTTGCAGTTCGATATCGTCTCCAATCCCGAATTTCTCAAGGAAGGCTCGGCGGTCGCCGATTGTCGTCGCCCCGATCGCATCGTCATCGGCTGCGAGCGCGATGAAGTGCGCGATACCATGCGCGACCTGTACGCCCCGTTCAACCGCAACCACGATCGGGTCCTGTTCATGGACCTGCGCAGCGCGGAACTGACCAAATACGCCGCCAACGGCATGCTCGCCACCAAGATCAGCTTCATCAACCAGATTGCCGAACTGGCGGAGCACCTGGGGGCCGACATCGAGTCCGTGCGCCTGGGCATCGGCGCTGACTCACGGATCGGCTACCACTTCATTTATCCAGGGTGCGGCTATGGAGGCTCGTGCTTCCCCAAGGACATGCGCGCCTTGATCCACACGGCCGAACAAGCCCATTGCTCCAGCGACCTGCTGCAAGCCGTGGAAACCATCAACCTGCGCCAAAAACACAAGCTGTTCGAACGCATCAAGGCGTTCTACAAAGGCGACCTGCGGGGCAAGACCTTCGCGTTGTGGGGCCTGGCCTTCAAGCCCAACACCGACGACATGCGCGACGCACCGAGCCGCACGCTTCTGGAATCGCTGTGGGCGGCCGGGGCGAGTGTTCGCGCGTTCGACCCCGAGGCGATGCAGCAAACCCAGTTGCTCTACCCCGACGAGCCGAAACTGATGCTCATGGGCACCCCGGAATCGGTCTTGCCGGGGGCCGACGCCCTGATCATCTGCACCGAATGGCAGCCGTTCAAGGCCCCGGACTTCCAGTTGATCCAGCAACGGCTCAAGGCCCCGGTGATTTTCGACGGTCGCAACCTGTACGACCCGGATCGCATGGCGGACAAGGGGTTTATCTACTTCCCGATGGGGCGCGGGCAATCCTGCAATTTACCGATTGCACAGCAGGCGTGGCTTGAGGTTTCCAAAAGCGCCTGATTCGTTACTTCAAAATTAATGCACTCAACCAGCATTAATATGAATTTGTAACCCAGGGGGGCGGACGGCACACTGTGCACCGTTCCTCCCCCAACTGTTGGAACACTTAAAGGGCTTTCTGGGATTTACCCCGTAAGCCCCTTTTTTTGTTCGTTTTTTGGATGTTGCTGAATGTTTTCTCGCTGGTTCCCCGCAGCTATCAATACCCGTCCTACCGAATGGAGCCGTGCCGCCATCGGCATGTCCTTCGGCACCTTGTTCAGTGTCTGGCTCTGTGGCCAGGTGTTCGGCCTTGAGGTGGCGCAGCACCTGATCGGCCCGCTCGGCGCCTCGGCTGTGCTGCTGTTTGCGGTGTCATCGGGCGCCCTCGCCCAGCCCTGGTCGATTTTCGGCGGTTACCTGTGTGCCTCGGTCCTCGCCTTGTTGGTGGCCCATGTGCTGGGCCGCACGCTGGAAAGCGCCTGCCTGGCGGCGGGCATGGCGCTGATATTGATGTGCTGGCTGCGTTGCCTGCACCCGCCAGCGGGAGCCCTGGCCGCAACGCTGGTGCTGGCCGATCCGTCGATCATTGCCTTGGACTGGCAGGCAGTGGCGGCGGCGATGCTGGCCGGCTCTGGCCTGCTCGTCTTTGCACTGGCCTACAACAACCTGACGCGCGTGCGCTATCCCAAGCGCGCCAGCGAGCCGGTGGCGGTGATACCGGCCGACCATCCCCCCGTTGATCGCCAAGCCATCACCGCTGAAGACTTGAAGTCGGCACTTGAGGAAATGGAAGCATTCTTCGACGTAACCCCCGAAGACTTGGAGCAATTGATCCACGCCAGCGAGCGTCATGCCAAGCGCCGCAGCATCACGGAGGTACTGTCGGGTCGCGGTTGAGCCTGTGGCTGCTATAAATATGCAGACAGGACCTGCACGTATCCCGGTTGTGCAATGCAAATTTGCACTGTTACGATCCCGACCGGGTACGCGCGACATTATTTATAAAGAACAATAAAAGCAGGGAGTTAGCGATGACAGCTCAGGTTTCATCCCAAGCTGCGGACCGCGTCGAAACCGCGCCTTACGAGGTGCTGGTCGACGTCCGCAACCATATTGGCCACTTGACCCTGAACCGCCCCGCCGGCCTCAATGCCCTCACCCTGGGCATGGTGCGCAGCATGCAGCAACAACTCGATGCCTGGGCCCACGACCCGCAGATCCGCGCCGTGGTCCTGCGCGGCGCTGGTGACAAGGCGTTCTGCGCCGGCGGCGATATCCGTTCGCTGTACGACAGCCACAAGCAGGGCGATACCCTGCATGAAGATTTCTTCGTCGAGGAATACGCCCTCGACCTGACGATCCACCACTATCGCAAACCGATCCTCGCCCTGATGGATGGCTTCGTCCTGGGCGGTGGTATGGGCCTGGCGCAAGGCGCCGACCTGCGGATCGTGACCGAACGCAGTCGCCTGGGCATGCCCGAAGTCGCCATCGGTTATTTCCCCGATGTGGGCGGCAGCTATTTCCTGCCGCGCATTCCCGGCGAGCTGGGTATCTACCTCGGTGTCAGCGGCGTGCATATTCGTGCCGCCGACGCGTTGTATTGCGGATTGGCCGACTGGTACCTCGACAGCCGCAAGCTCACCCAGCTCGACGAGCGTCTCGATCGGCTGGAATGGCGCGACACGGCACTCAAGGACTTGCAAAGCCTGCTGGCAAAAATCGCTGTGCAACAGCTCCCTGCCCCACCCTTGGCCGACCTGCGGCCGGCCATCGATCATTTCTTCGCCCTGCCCGACGTCCCCAGCATGGTCGAGCAGATGCGCCAGGTCACCGTCGCGAACAGCCATGAGTGGGCGCTGAAAACCGCCGAACTCCTGGAGACCCGCTCGCCCCTGGCGATGGCGGTGACCCTGGAGATGTTGCGTCGTGGCCGGCACCTGAGCCTGGAAGACTGCTTTGCCCTGGAGCTGCACCTGGACCGCCAATGGTTCGCGCGCGGCGACCTGATCGAAGGCGTGCGCGCCTTGCTGATCGATAAAGACAAGAACCCACGATGGAACCCACCGACCCTGGAGGCGCTGGACGCCGCACAGGTCGCGAGTTTCTTCGACGGCTTCGACTACCACGGGAATTGAACATGCAAGACCTTGAGCTGACCGAAGAACAAGTGATGATCCGCGACATGGCCCGTGACTTCGCCCGCGGTGAAATCGCCCCCCATGCCCAAGCCTGGGAAAAGGCTGGCTGGATCGATGACGCTCTGGTGGCCAAAATGGGCGAATTGGGCCTGCTGGGCATGGTGGTGCCCGAGGAATGGGGCGGCACCTATGTCGATTACGTCGCCTATGCCCTCGCCGTGGAAGAAATCTCCGCGGGCGACGGCGCCACCGGGGCGTTGATGAGTATCCACAACTCGGTGGGTTGCGGGCCGGTCCTCAATTTCGGCACCGATGAACAGAAACAGACCTGGTTGGCGGACCTGGCCAGCGGCCAGGCGATTGGCTGTTTCTGCCTGACCGAACCCCAGGCTGGCTCGGAAGCGCACAACCTGCGCACCCGCGCCGAACTGCGCGATGGTCAGTGGGTGATCAACGGCGCCAAGCAGTTCGTCAGCAATGGCAAGCGGGCGAAACTGGCGATTGTCTTTGCCGTGACGGACCCAGACCTTGGGAAGAAAGGCATTTCGGCATTCCTGGTGCCGACGGACACGCCGGGGTTCAACGTTGACCGCTCCGAACACAAGATGGGCATCCGCGCGTCAGATACCTGCGCGGTGACGCTGAGCAACTGCACCGTGCCCGAGGCCAATCTGCTCGGCGCCCGTGGCAAAGGCCTGGCCATCGCCCTGTCCAACCTGGAAGGCGGTCGCATCGGCATCGCCGCCCAAGCCCTGGGCATCGCCCGCGCGGCGTTCGAAGCGGCCCTGGCCTACGCCCGCGATCGGGTGCAGTTCGACAAGCCGATCATCGAGCACCAGAGCATCGCCAACCTGCTGGCCGACATGCACACCCGCCTGAACGCCACCCGCCTGCTGATCCTCCACGCCGCGCGCCTGCGCAGCGCCGGCAAGCCGTGCCTGTCGGAAGCCTCGCAAGCCAAGCTGTTCGCTTCGGAAATGGCCGAGAAAGTCTGCTCGTCGGCGATACAGATCCATGGGGGTTATGGGTATCTGGAGGATTATCCGGTGGAGCGCTACTACCGGGATGCGCGGATTACCCAGATCTATGAGGGGTCGAGCGAGATTCAGCGGATGGTGATTGCCCGGGAGTTGAAGCACTACCTGGTGTAAAGCTTCGCGAGCAGGCTCGCCCCCACAGGTTTTTTGAGGTGTACACGGATATCGCATACACCTCAGGCCAACTGTGGGAGCGAGCTTGCTCGCGTAAGCGGTGGGTCTGCCGCATCCACGCCGAATGTACCCCCGCCTTCGCGGGCGCCAGTTGCGCTACTTGTCTTGGAATTCCGCGGCACGCTTGGCGACGAACGCGGCCATGCCTTCCTTCTGGTCCTGCGTGGCGAACGCGGCGTGGAACACCCGACGTTCGAAGCGCACGCCTTCGGACAGGCTGACTTCAAAGGCACGGTTGACGCTTTCCTTGATCATCATACTGATGGGCACGGATTTGGAAGCAATCAACGCCGCCGTTTTCAGTGCTTCGTCCAGCAGCTCATCTGCCGGCACGATGCGCGCGACGATGCCGGAACGCTCGGCTTCCACCGCATCGATAAAGCGCCCGGTCAGGCACATTTCCATGGCCTTGGCCTTGCCTACCGCGCGTGTCAGGCGTTGGGTGCCGCCCATGCCCGGCAGTACGCCGAGGTTGATTTCCGGCTGGCCGAACTTGGCGTTGTCGCCGGCCAGGATGAAATCGCACATCAAGGCCAATTCACATCCGCCGCCCAAGGCAAAACCGTTCACCGCGGCGATGATCGGTTTGCGGCGGTTGGCAACGCGGTCGCTGTCGCTGAACAGATCATCCAAATAGATTTGCGGGTAGGTCAGCTCAGCCATTTCCTTGATGTCGGCGCCGGCGGCGAAGGCTTTTTTCGAGCCGGTCAGCACGATGCAACCGATCTTCGGGTCTGCTTCCAGGCGGTCCAGCGCTTGGTTCAGCTCGCTGACGATCTGGGCATTGAGGGCGTTCAGCGCCTCGGGACGGTTCAGCGTGATCAGGCCGACGCGGTCCTTGATCTCCAATAAAATCGTTTCGTAATTCATGCAGGACTCCTGTTCAAAGATTGCGCGAAATAACCATGCGTTGAATGTCGCTGGTGCCTTCGTAGATCTGGCAGACCCGCACGTCGCGGTAGATGCGCTCCAGCGGGAAATCGTTGAGATAACCGTAGCCCCCCAGGGTTTGCAGCGCCATGGAGCAGACCTTCTCGGCCATCTCCGAGGCGAACAGCTTGGCCATGGACGCTTCCACCAGCGCGGGCTGGCCGGCATCGCGCAGCGCGGCGGCATGATGAACCATCTGCCGTGCCACGGCGATCTGCGTCGCCATGTCCGCCAGGCGGAACGCCACGGCCTGGTGCTCGATGATCGGTTTGCCGAAGCTCTGGCGCTCGCGGGCATAGTCGCGCGCCGCTTCGAACGCCGCGCGGGCCATGCCCACCGACTGCGCCGCGATGCCAACCCGCCCGCCTTCGAGATTCGCCAGGGCGATCTTGTAGCCCTCGCCTTCTTCTCCGAGACGATTGGCCACGGGCACTTTCAAATCCTCGAAGAGGATCTGGCAGGTGTCGGAGGCGTGCTGGCCGAGCTTGTCTTCGACCCGTGCCACGCTGTAGCCCGGCGAATCGGTGGGCACGATGAACGCGCTGATGCCGCGCTTGCCGGCGCCAGGATCAGTGACCGCGAACACAATAACCACCCCGGCGTTCTGCCCGGAAGTGATGAACTGCTTGCTGCCGTTGAGCACGTAATGGTCGCCCTCCAACCGCGCCCGGGTCTTCAGGCTGCTGGCGTCGGAGCCGGCCTGGGGTTCGGTCAGGGCAAAGGCGCCGAGCATCGCGCCGCTGGCCAGGGGCGTGAGGAACTTGGCTTTCTGCTCATCAGTGCCGAACTTGAGGATCGGCACGCAGCCCACCGAGTTGTGCACGCTCATGATGGTCGAGCACGCCCCGTCGCCGGCGGCGATTTCTTCCAGCGTCATCGCGTAGGCCAGGTAACCGGTGTCGCAACCGCCCCATTGTTCCGGCACCAACATGCCGAAAAAGCCCAGCTCGGCCATTTCACCGATGGCTTCCTTGGGGAAACGGTGCTCGCGGTCCCATTCAGCCGAGAACGGTCTCAAACGCTCCTGGGCGAACTGCCGGGCCATGTCGCGGATTTGGGTCTGTTCTTCAGTCGGGAGCATGGTGATTCCTTAGTACAGGCATTCAACGGCCATGGCCGTGGCTTCGCCGCCGCCGATGCAGATCGCCGCGACGCCGCGCTTCAGGCCCTTCTGGCGCAAGGCCGACAGCAGCGTCACCAGGATGCGTGCGCCGGACGCACCGATCGGGTGCCCCAGTGCGCAGGCGCCGCCGTGGACGTTGACCTTGTCGTGGGGGATTTCCAGCTTGTCCATGGTCACCACGCCCACCACGGCGAAGGCTTCGTTGACCTCGAACAGGTCGACCTCGTCCAGGGACCAGCCAGTCTTGCCCATCAGCTTCTTCACCGCGCCAATCGGTGCCGTGGGAAACAGGCCCGGGGCGTCGGCAAAGGCCGCATGGCCGTGAATGACCGCCAGTGGTTTCAAGCCGCGCTGTTGCGCCTGGCTCTGGCGCATCAGCACCAGGGCCGCGGCGCCATCGGAAATCGAACTGGCATTGGCCGCCGTCACCGTACCACCGTCGCGAAAGGCTGGCTTGAGCGTGGGAATCTTGTCGATCCGCGCCTTGGGTGGCTGTTCGTCGTGGCGCACGGTGACCTGTTCCTTGCCGACCATCACCTGCAACGGGACAATTTCAGCATCGAAACTGCCGTCCTTGATTGCTTGCTGGGCGCGGGTGGTGGAGGCAATGGCGAAGGCATCCTGGGCTTCACGGCTGTAGCCGTTGGCCTCGGCGCAGTCCTCGGCAAAGGTGCCCATCAGGCGGCCCTTGTCATAGGCGTCTTCAAGGCCGTCGAGGAACATGTGGTCGAGCACCTTGCCGTGGCCCATGCGCAAGCCAGCGCGGGCGCGGTCCAACAGATACGGGGCGTTGGACATGCTTTCCATGCCGCCCGCCACCACCACATCGGCGCTCCCGGCGACGAGCATGTCATGGGCGAGGATCGCCGCTTCCATGCCCGAGCCGCACATCTTGTTCAGCGTCGTGCAGCGGGTCGATTTGTCCAGCCCGGCGCCGAGCGCTGCCTGCCGTGCCGGCGCCTGGCCTTGTCCGGCGGCGAGCACACAGCCGAACAACACCTCTTCAACCGCATCGGGGGCAATGCCGGCCCGTTCCACGGCGGCCTTGATGGCCGCGGAACCCAGCTGCGGCGCGGTGAGGCTTTTCAGTTCGCCCTGGAAACCGCCCATCGGGGTGCGGACGGCGCTGACGATGACAATCGGATCGTGGGACATGATTAATCCTCCTATTTGGCGGCCATGCGCAAGGCGCCGTCGAGACGGATCACCTCGCCGTTGAGCATGCTGTTTTCAATGATATGCCGGACCAGCGCCGCGTACTCGGCGGGTTTGCCCAGGCGCGGCGGGAACGGCACGCCGGCAGCCAGGGAGTCGCGCACTTCCGGGGTCATGCCGGCCATCATCGGGGTTTCGAAAATACCGGGGGCGATGGTCATCACGCGGATGCCGAAACGTGCCAGTTCACGAGCGGCTGGCAGGGTCAGGCTGGCGATAGCACCCTTGGACGCGGAATAGGCTGCCTGGCCGATCTGGCCGTCGAAGGCCGCCACCGACGCGGTGTTGATGATCACGCCGCGCTCGCCATCGGCGTTGGCTTCGGTTTCGGCAATGGCCGCCGCGGCCAGGCGCAACAGGTTGAAACTGCCGATCAGGTTGACGTTGATCACCTGGCTGAAACTGGCGAGGGCGTGGGGACCGTTCTTGCCGAGGATCTTCTCGCCGCGCACGATGCCAGCGCAATTCACCAGGCCATTGAGGCCACCCAACGCATCGACCGTGGCCTTGACCGCGGCTTCGGCGGCTGCTTCGTTGCTGATGTCCGCGACCACGCTCTGGCAGCCAAGCTTCTGCGCCTGTGCAGCCACGGCGTCGGCGTTGACATCCAGCAGCATCACCTTGGCGCCGGCCTTGACCAGCATTTCACCGGTGGCCGCGCCGAGGCCGGAAGCGCCGCCGCTGACGAGGAATATCTTGTTGTCGATCTGCATCATGGTTTCCTTGGATTCAAGCTGAAACGTTCTGCGCCGCGGCTTCTTGGGCCTTGGCGATTTCCTGGTTGCGCAAGATAAAGCGCTGCAACTTGCCGCTCGGGGTTTTCGGCAAGTCGCTGACGAATTCGATTTCACGGGGATAGGCATGGGCGGCGAGACGCTTGCGCACATGCTGACGCAGTTCTTCGGCCAGCTCGGGCGCGGCGCGGTATTGGGCGCTGAGCACGACGAAGGCTTTTACCAGCTCGGTGCGCTCCGGATCGGGCTTACCGACCACGGCGGCCTCGACCACGGCCGGGTGCTCGATCAGCGCACTTTCCACATCGAACGGGCCAACCCGGTAGCCAGACGTGGTGATCACGTCATCGCTGCGCCCGACGAAGCTGATGCTGCCGTCGGGGTTGAACTCGACGGTGTCGCCGCTCAGGTAATAATCGCCGACGAAGGCCTTGGTCGGGCCCCCTTCGTAACCGGCGAACCAGCACATCGGCGACTGGCTGCGATCGACGGCGAGAATGCCCGGCTGGCCGACGCCCAGCTCCTGGTGGTTTTCATCGAGCACCACGATGCGGTGCCCCGGCGAGGCAAAACCCGCCGCACCCTGGTGCACCGGGTGGTCGAGGCCATGATGATTGCACAGCACCATGCCCAGTTCGGTCTGGCCGTAATGGTCGTGGATCACCACGTCCAGGTTGTCGGCGAACCAGCGGATCACTTCCGGGTTCAGCGGCTCACCGGCGCTGCTGACGATGCGCAGCTTACCCTTGATCGACCGGGCGAACTGCTCGCCGCCGGCGATCAGCAGGCGATAGGCCGTGGGCGAACCCGCCAGGTTGGTGATGCCGTATTTGTTGATGACGCGGCAGGTACTGTCCAGGGTGAACGGGCCGTCGTAGAAGGTAATCGGGTGTCCCAGCGCCAACGGGCCGGTCACGCCGAAATAGATGCCGTAGGCCCAGCCCGGGTCGGCGACGTTCCAGAACGCGTCTTCCGGCCGCAGGTCCACCGCGTCGCGCATGTAGCTCTGGAACGCCACGATCGCCTTGAGCGGCACCGACAACGCCTTGGCCGGTCCGGTGGTACCGGAGGTGAACATCAGCAGGAACGGATCCTCGCCCGTCAGCATCAGGGGTTCGCACTCGTCGGACTGGTTGGCGACCTCGGCCCAGAAACTGTAATCGCCGCGGACGATGCCCTCGCCCTTTGCACCGCCGACGGTGACGACGGTGGGGCAACCGGTGACTTCGTTGAGCTTGGGACGGTTGACCGCGTCAGTGACCACGATCCGCGCGCCGGAGCTGCCGAGGCGGTGTTCGATGGCCTTGGGACCGAACGCGGTGAACAGCGGCTGGTACACGGCGCCGATGCGCCAGGTGGCGAGCACCACGATCAGCAATTCGGCGTTGCGCGGTAACAGGCCAGCAACCTTGTCGCCTTTGCCGACGCCTTGGGCGCGGAGGAAATTGGCGAAGCGCGCGGCGTTGTCTTGCAGCTCACGGTAAGTCCAAGTCGCGTCGCTGCCGTCACGGCCCTCCCAGAACAAAGCGATGCGGCCAGGCAGCGCGTGCCGGTCGCAACATTCAACACAGGCGTTGAGTGCCTCGAGCGAGCCGTGCAACGCGGCATTGACGGTGTTCAGGTAATCGAACTGCGACGTGGCGGACGAATAATCGCGCATGACCAGAATCCCTCTGTACTTTTTATTGGGTGGGGGAACCGTGAATAGCAGGCAAATACTCGCGCCGAAGGGCGTGGGGGGCAATGGTCAAAGCCATCAAGTTGCTTGACTGGTTTGGCCATGGACTTAAGTCGGTGTTGCCAGGAGTGGCCTCATCGCGAGTTGGCTCGCTCCCGCAATGGCTGGCAGCCACAGCAAGCCTGCTTAAACACCTGTGGCGAGGGGATTTAGCGAAACGTCGCACCGCCCCTTGGGCTGCGAAGCGGCCCCCAACCAGACAACCCGGTGTGCCAGTAAGATCGAGGTCGTTGCTGTTGGGGCTGCTGCGCAGCCCAGCGGGGATAAATCCCCTCGCCACGGGGCCATCGTTTTTCTTAAGTGAGGAGTATTACTGCCGCTACAGGGGCTGTTTCCAGGCAAAGGAATAGGCCTTTTCCGGCGCCAGGGGCTGGCAGCGCTGGTTGTCCGCATCGGCTCCCACCAGGAACCACTTGGCCCGGGAGGTATCGCCGACCCGGCGGGCCTTTTGTGGGTCGTAACAACGCGCCAGGTTACGTTCCGGCACCAAGGCAAACGCCTGCGGATGGCTGCGCAGCCAGGAAGCGGACTGTTCCAGGGCATCGCCGGTATGAAAACCGAAATGCACGATGGGCTGTTGCGCGAACAACCAGTGGCCTTCCCGCCAGCCCACCAGCACCAATTCACTGTTGCCCGTCAGTCGCGCCACATCACGCATCAAGGTCTCATGGGGGTTGACGCCTTCCTTGTAAGGTTCAATGAAACCGCGCACGAACCAAGCGCACAGCCACACCGAGGTCAAGGCGGCGAACACCACCCTGCCCCTCGGCCGCTTGCCAAACCAGCGACGGAGCATCCACGGCACCAGCGGTGCAACCAAGAGGATCAAGCCCGGCAACGCCGGAAAGATATACAACTTGCGCTTGCCGCTGCTCAGGCTGAAAAACAGCAGGACCAGGATCACCCAACCGAGCAGCACCAGCACCCGGCCGTCCTGCTTGATGAGCTGCTTGCGCCACGCCGGCACCAGCCAGGGGAGCATGAAAAACAGCGGCAACCAGTATTTCGGGATCACCTGGACGATGAAATACCAGAACGGTTCTCGGTGCTCCCAGGCGTTGGCATAACGTCCCGCCGTCTGTTTGAACAAGATCTCCTGGACATACGCCAGGCTGTCAGGGCTGCCCTGCCCGACGATCACCAGCAACGGCCCGAGCCATACCGCGATGGCCGCCAACGCAACGACCAGCCCCAGCCACCAGGCCAACGCTTTGCCGGGCATCGGCACTACGCCCTTCCAACCCTTGCGCAGCGCATACGCGTAGGGAATCAGCATCAACGCCGGCAGAAACCCCACGCCCTTGCTGATGATCCCTAACCCCATCGCGGCGCAGGCCGCGTAGTACCAGCCCCAGGCCGGGCCGAGCAACAGGTGTCGGCACAAACCATAGATGCCCAGGATGGTCCAGAGCGCAAGAAACCCATCGATCTGGCCCGTGCGCAGAATGCTGTAGGTCTGGTAAGTCGCCAGGAACAACAGCGCAGCGATGCTTCCCACGCGCCGCCCCCACAGGCGCCGGCCCAGGTCATACAGGCACGCCGTGGTGACTGCGCCGGCCAGCAGCGCAGGCAGATACAGCGCGATTTTGGGCAGATGGGTCAACTGCACGAACAACGCCACCGCCCACATGAACAGCGGCGGCTTGTCGGCGTAGATTTCACCGGCGCGATGGGGAATGAACCATGAGCCGTTTTGCAGCATTTCGAGCGCGACGCCGAGAAAACGCTCCTCGTCGACATTCATCGGTTGGCGCCAGCCCAGGCCGGCACCGACCATGATCAAGGCCAGCGCCGCCCATGCCAGGCATTCGAGTCGCGAGCTGGACAGTCGTATCCTCACCGTCTCAGCCCTTCCCTGCCACTTCGCGGCTCTCCCGCCCGTGGTGCTTGGCAATCAACTGCAGATTGCGCAGGTAAACGATAAAGCCGAACGACTGGCCGACAATGAAAACCGGGTCCTGGCGGTAGATCGCATAGGCCAGCAATAACGCGCTGCCAATGATACTCAGGTACCAGAAGCCCACGGGAATCACGCTGCGCTTCTTGTATTCACTGTACAGCCATTGCAGGGCGAAACGGCCGGTAAATGCCAGTTGTCCCCCGAAGCCGACCGCAAGCCACAACGATTCTCTGCCCATGTCAAACCTCGGTTTCTTGTGCGTGGGTGTCCAGGCGGGTGCGCTTTATCAGCCACCACACACCGAACAGATCAAGGATGCCCACCAGGGCGCGATCGAGGTTGCCGTAGTTGGAGACCCCCGCGCCGCGCTCACGATGGTTGACCGGCTGGACCAGCATCCGGCCGTTGTGACGACGAATCAGCGCCGGAATGAAACGGTGCATGTGATCGAAATACGGCAGCCGCAGGAATGCCTGGCGCTCGATCAGCTTAATGCCGCATCCAGTGTCCGGCGTCTGGTCCTTGAGCAGGCTGGCGCGCAGTTTGTTGGCAAATCGCGACGCCCAGCGCTTGCTCGCCGTATCCCGGCGGTTGACGCGATGCCCGGCCACCAACTTCACCCCCCCGGGCGCGCCTTCCGATCCACGGACCAGGTCAAGCATCTTCGGCAAGTCTGCCGGGTCGTTCTGACCGTCGCCATCCAGGGTCGCCAACCAATGCCCGCGCGCCACCTCGGCGGCGTGGAAAATCGAGGTGCTTTGGCCGAGGGAACGGGCATGGCTGAGCACCCGCAGCTGGGGATAGCCGCCGCGTTGCAGCGCACGCAGCTCGGCCGCGGTGGCGTCGGTGCTGCCATCGTCGACCACGATGACCTCAAAGGCCTCGTTGGCCAGTGCAACACGCACTTCTTCCAGCAAGGGAATGAGGTTGCCAGCTTCGTTTTTCGCCGGAATCAGGACCGACACATAAGGAGTTTCTAGCATGGCGTTCCAATCTAAAACACGGGAATGGGTGGGTTAAACGCGGTAATAGTGGCGGTACCAATCGACGAACGACTGCACGCCAACGGGCACCGGGACCTGCGGGCGAAAACCCACGCGCTCCTCGAGTTCACGGGTGTCAGCCCAGGTATCGACCACGTCGCCGGACTGCAACGGCAGGAAATGCTTGACCGCGCGCATGCCCAAGGCCTCTTCGATGCACTCGATGAACTGCAGAAGTTTCACCGGCCCGCCGAAGCCAATGTTGTAGACCTTGTTGGGCACGCCAGCCTCATCGGTTGGCGGCAGCGGCAGCAAGCGCACCAGGCCCTCGACGATGTCGTCGATATACGTGAAGTCCCGCGACATCGCGCCATCGTTGTAGACATCGAGGGGACGGCCCTTGAGGATGGCGTCGGTGAACTTGAATGGCGCCATGTCCGGTCGCCCCCATGGCCCGTACACGGTAAAAAAGCGCAGGCCGGTGGTGGGAATGCCGTAGAGATGCGAGTAGGCGTGGGCCATCAGCTCATTGGCGCGCTTGGTCGCCGCATAAAATGAAACCGGCTGGTCGACCGGGTCGGTCGTGGCGTAGGGCAGGCGTTCGCTCAAGCCATAGACCGAGCTGCTCGACGCGTAGACCAGGTGCGCCGGCCGATGGGCTCGGCAGGCCTCCAGGATGTTGAGAAAACCCACAAGGTTGCTTTGCGCATACAGGTCGGGATTGTCGATGGAATAACGAACGCCCGCCTGGGCCGCGAGATGGATGACGTATTCAAAGGCGTTCTGCGCGAAGACCTCCGTCAGGGCCGTCTTGTCCGCCACGTCCAGCCGTTGGAAGCGGAAGTTGTGGCATTGCGCCAACTGCGCGAGGCGCGCCTGTTTCAACTCGACGCTGTAGTAGTCGTTGAGATTGTCGATGCCGATCACTTCATGGCCGTCGCTGCACAGCCGCTTGGCCACATGAAACCCGATGAACCCCGCAGCACCGGTGACCAGCACCTTCATACGCTACCCAAAACGGTCACTTGCATACGCTACCCTGGCTGATGACCCGGCTTTTCCGGGCGCTGCAGAGCCTTTTAGCAAAAATAGATGACGGTTTTATGAGCGTGCCGGTCTGCCCAGTGAAACCTATGTGGGAGCGAGCCTGCTCGCAAAGGCGGTGGGTCAGACGACACAATTGTCGATTGTTAAATCGCTATCGCGAGCAAGCTCGCTCCCACAAAAACTCCCTGCGCCTATCCAGGGGAATCAGTGAGGATCGTTGAGAATCAGGCTGCGGTAATGCCCCGGATTGGACCCGGACCACTTGCGAAACGCCTTGTAGAACGAACTGGCGTCGGCGAATCCCAACCGCGAGGCGATTTCCACGAAGCTGATGGACGGCTCGGCCAGCCAAGTAATCGCCAGCTCCTTGCGTACGCTGTCCTTGAGGCCTTGGTAGGTCTGCCCCTCCTCCGCCAGCCGACGGCGCAAAGTGGACGCTGAAACACACAGTTGCTGGGCCAGTGCCTCGGTTTCCGGCCACTGTTGCGCAGGCAATTGGCGCAAATCATGCCGGATTCGGCTGGAGAGGCTTTGCGGGTCGCGGTACTTGACCAGGATGTTCGCCGGCGCCTGGGCCAGGAAGCGCTTGAGCTCTTCGGGACTGCGCCGGATGGGTTGGTCCAGGCATTCTGCGGAGAAAATCATCCTGGTGCGAGGGCGGTCGAAGCGTAGGTTCTGGGAGAACATGACGCGATAATCGTCGCAGAAATCCGGCGCTGGGCAACGTAACTCGACCGACAGGATCGGGATGCGCCGTCCGGCCAGCCAGCAGGCCACGCCGTGGACAATCATCCAATAGGTGAAATAGGTAAACGCCCGACGCGGCGCCTGGCCTTCTTCGAGCAGGACGATTTCCGCCAGGCTCTGCTGGCGAACCCACTGGGCTGGCAGATGTTCCAGCATCAGCGACAGGAACCCCAGTCCTGCAGTCAAACCCGTAGCCAACGTCGGTTGGGCCATGGCGCACTGGCAAAGAAACGCCAGGCTGCCGGACTTCAGCTTGCGCGGGTCCATGCCGAAGAACTCGTCATCGCGGCGCCGGGCCAGCAGCCGCCAGAGCCGCGCATAGGCATGGGCCGGCACCCGGGCCTGGGAATCATCGAGCAAAGCCGGAGCTATGCCGACCTTTTCCAGGACTTCATCCGTCGCGGCTCCTGGCGCGCAGCTTTGCAACAGCGCCTCACGCACCAACTGGATGGAGATGGTGTCTTTTTCCGCCATGGCACGGGTGTTCACAGGATCCGATAAAGCAGTCGCTCAATCCGCACCCGGCTGACGCGCTTGAGGAACTTGCCCACCGCCGCCGGATAATCCGGCAGGGTTTCCAGGTCCAGGTAGCGTTCGATGCGGTGGGTGTGGCGATAGATCTTTTCAAGCTCGGCCTGGCGCGACGCCAGCAGTTCGCCCTTGGGGTCGTCCAGCAACAGGGCGTTTTCCAGGTCCAGGCGAAACGCCCTGGGGTTCAGGTTGTTGCCGGTCAGCAAGGTGTAGCGCTCGTCGACCCACATGCCCTTGAGGTGGTAGGTGTTGTCGCCGTCGCGCCACAGGTGCAGGTTCAACTGGCCGCTGTCGATGTAGCGCTGGTGCCGCTTGGCGAAGCGCCGCAGGCTGATCTCGTACAGATACGGCAATGCGGCGATGATCTTGAACGGCTCGCTTGGCGGAATGTAGAAATCGTTGGCGGTCTTGTCGCCGACGATAATGTCGATCCGCACCCCGCGGGCCAGGGCCCGGTTGATTTCCCGGGTCACCGCCAGCGGCAGGTTGAAGTAAGGCGTGCAGATGGTCAGTTGCTGGCGGCTGCTGGCAATCAGTTCACCGATCACTCGACTCAACGGGTTGTTCTTGCCGACGCCCAGCAGCGGGCTGACCGACAGGCCACTTTTATCGAGGCTGCCAGCCGTGGTGTCGTAGGCGGCATATTTGAGGCGACTGCGCAGGTCGCCGATGTCCTTGCGCAAACTGCGGGTGCTGGGCAGGTTCGGCAAGTCGAGGCGATGCACCGCCCGGGAGGCAACCAGGCCGTGCTGCACCAGGTGATGCATCGAATCGGCCAGCGCGGTGTTCTGTAGCAGGTGATAACGGTCGTAGCGGTATTTATCGAATTTGTGCAGGTAGACGTTGTTCAGGCTGGCGCCGCTGTAGAGCACGCAGTCGTCGATCACGAAGCCTTTCAAGTGCAACACGCCGAACAGCTCGCGGGTCTGCACCGGCACGCCGTAGATCGGCACTTCGCTGGCATGGGTGCGCGTCTGTTCCTGATACCACGCCGAGTTGCCGGGCTGCTTCTTGGCCCCGATCAATCCGCGCTGGGCGCGCAGCCAATCCACCACCACGACCACCTCCAGCTCGGGACGCGCGGTCTTGGCGGCATGCAGGGCATCGAGGATTTCCTGGCCGGCCTCATCCTGTTGCAGGTACAGGGCGACGATGTAGATGCGCTGGGTGGCCTGGGCGATTTTCTCCAGCAGGCAACGGCGGAACTCGGCGGCGCCATCAAGGATGGTCACGGCATCGGCGGTCAGTGCAAAGCTGCGCAGCTTGGGCAGCAGGGAGCGTTTGAAAAGCGACGGCATAGGGCTCGCAAAAGGTCAAATCCGAAGAACCGACGAGCTTACACCATGATGGACGGCTTTGGGCCTCCCCCGTCCGATGAAAAAAAACATTTGACCAAGGAGAACGATCATTCTACTTTTAGGCCCATGAACGAAATCAATAGCAGTGAAACACGAGACATCATCCTCGATGTCGCCGAAAAACTGATCTACAAAAGTGGCATCGCTGCCACCGGCATGGATCTCCTGGTGAAAACCGCCGGCGTCTCCAGGAAAAGTATCTATCGCTACTTCGCCAACAAGGACGATCTGGTCGTTGCTGCGCTCAAGCGCCGGGACGAACGCTGGATGCAATGGTTCAGCGGCGAAGTGGACAAGGCGCCGACCCCGCTCGCACGGCTGCTCAACCTGTTCCCTGTGCTCAAGGGCTGGTTCGAGAGCGAAGGCTTCCGCGGCTGTGCGTTCATCAATACCAGCGGCGAAACCGGCGACCCCCGGGATCCGGTTCGCCAAGTGGCGAAAATGCACAAGCAGAAGTTGCTCGACTACGTGACCGGCCTGTGTGTCGAGCAAGGCATCGAGCGGCCGGAGCAGCTGGCTCGGCAGGTGCTCATTCTGATCGACGGCGCCATCACCCTCGCGCTGGTCATGGGCGATCACGACGCTGCCGATCAGGCCCAAGACGTATTGAAGACCCTGCTGGCCATTGAATAAGCAACACGCGTACCTGCAAGACCGCCTGTTATTTATGCACTCATCATCTGGAGATTTGCCATGTCGTCCTCTGCCGAAGTTCGTCCACCGCTGCCGCCGTTCACCCGTGAAACAGCCATCGAGAAAGTTCGCCTGGCCGAAGACGGCTGGAACTCTCGCGATCCGCAGAAAGTTTCGCTGGCCTATACCCTCGATACCCAATGGCGCAACCGCGCCGAATTCGCCCATAGCAGGGAAGAAGCCAAGGCTTTCCTGACTCGCAAGTGGGCCAAGGAACTGGATTACCGGCTGATCAAGGAACTCTGGGCCTTCACCGACAACCGCATTGCCGTGCGTTACGCCTATGAATGGCACGACGATTCGGGCAACTGGTTCCGTTCCTATGGCAATGAGAATTGGGAGTTCAACAACGAGGGGCTGATGTCCAACCGCTACGCCTGCATCAACGACATGCCGATCAAGGAAAGCGAACGTAAATTCCACTGGCCGCTGGGCCGTCGGCCAGACGATCACCCGGGGCTTTCCGATCTGGGGCTGTAATACCCAAACCTGGACTGACCCCAACCTGTGGGAGCGAGCTTGCTCGCGATGAGCTGGCAGTCGACACCTCTGTTGACTGGCCGGCCGCCATCGTCGGAACGCCGCCCGGAGCAAGCTCGCTCCCACACTGTTTTTTGTCAGTCTTTGGTTCGATTCAGCAAAAACTCCAGCAACGTTCCAGCGCAGGCCTCGATACTTCCGTCCACGATCAGTTCGTAACCGTGGGTATTTTCCGTCGGGATCGCAATGCAGCCGCCTTGGGCCGACACCCCACTGCTCATGATCGCACTGGCATCGCTGGCGAAATCCGCCAGCAGCGCGAATTGTGGCGTCAGCCCGCAGCGCTTGCCGGCCTGGTACAACTGGTCGACGATCCCACGGTGGTAGCAGCCATTTTTATCGCCGGTGTTGATGATCGGATCGACGCCCAGGCGGGTGGCGTATTCCGCGACCACGGGGCCGACCTCAACGGCAACCGTCGCATCCCCTGGCAGGTGGCTGGCGGCGTAGAGCGCGCCGGCATTGGATTCCTCTTCTTGCGTGGTGAACACGAAATACACGTCGTGCGTGAGCGCCTCGCGGCGGCTGCCCAATAACGTGGCGGCCTGGAGGCTGGCGACCATGGGCGCGCGGTCATCGAGGAAATGCGCGGCGATGGCATCGCCGACCCGAAACGGGCGCCGCCAGTGCTGGCTCAAGACCACTCGCGTGCCGGGGCGTACGCCATGGGTTTGCAACTGTTCACCGGAGCATCGGGTGATCACATGCACATCGCCCCAATTGACGTTCCCCGACAGCACATCCGCCCCCTGGTGGGTTTCACCAGTGCTGTGCATCGATCCGAATGACAACACACCGGGGATGAAGTCCCGGTCACCGAGAATGTCCACCGGGCACACCCCGAAGTTGATCGGATTGGCGCCGCCCAATGAGACCACCCGCAACGTGCCGTCGGGCTCGATACGCTTGACCAGCATGGCGATTTCGTCCAGGTGCGCCATGATCCGGACCGGCGAATTCGTTTCAGCGCCTGACAGGTTTCCCTTGATCAGGCCGATGACATTGCCGGCCGGATCGACCCAGGTTTCGTCGCAGTGCGGCTCCAGCTCCCGCAGGCAGATATCGCGCACTTCGTGCTCCTGCCCGCCGGGCCCGCGGGCCATCAGCAGCTCTTCCAGCAGCGGTAAGGTGGACGGATTGGATTGCATCGAAGGGAGTCTCCTTTTCCAGGTGCGACCTGCTGACGAAGCGGGCCGCGACGTGTTTGTCTTCTTGAACACGGCTGGCGCTGAAAAATTTGATCGGATCCTGGCGAAACTGACGAGCGGGCCTTGCCGGCGCGCGGACAGGCGGCCCGTTCGAAGGGTTGACCGACGCGCCGCCAGGCATCACATTGCCTGGGTCGCCCCTACGCCAAAAGGCGGTTTTGCTGTGTCGCAGATCTCGTGGAGCCCATGACCGCGTCGATTCCGATCCGTCCCCCCTGCCCGCCTGGCGTGTGTGATTGCGGGCGTGATGCATTGCTGCAAACGCCTGGCAGCGATTTGCGCATCCTTTGCCTGAATCGCCAGGAGGAGAAGCGCCTGCTTGAGCGTTTGGAGAATATCCAGAGCCTGGACGAGCTCGAACGGTTGCAGCAGCGGCTGTTCGAGAACCTGGGCGTGCGGGTGACGATCGAGCCGGGTCATAACGAGGTTCGCACCATGCGCGGTATTGCCATTGAATTTCAGGAGCAGCCAGGGCTGTGCCGCAAGATTCGCCAGTCGATTCCGGCTGCGATTCGGCGAGGGCTGGAGAAGCGGCCTGAAATTGCCTGGCGGCTGTTGGATTCCCGGGATCTGTTTGGTGGGGGTTGATGGGGTTTTTCCATACCTTCGTCCATACCTTCGTATAGTCCCCTCACACCCACGCGTGCCCGCACTGACCCTATGTAGAAGTGCCCCGCCTCTCTCCACCACCTACCATCTCCCACAGCGAACCGAAGCTGAATACGCCTGGCGATTCCAAACGCCAGGCCAAGCCCTTCCGCTCGTTCGCCACACGGTCACGCTGAAACAAACAATTCAACGTATCGATTTCGTCTTTGGGAGCACATCATGAAACAGCACATCTTGATCGTCGGCGCCGGTTTTGGCGGGGTATGGAGCGCACTCAGCGCCGCTCGCCTGCTCGACCAGCATGATCGCAACGATGTACAGATCAGCGTCCTGGCGCCCCAGGCGGAGTTGCGCATCCGCCCGCGTTTCTATGAGCCCGACGTCCATACCATGATGGCGCCCTTGGGCGAGTTGTTCGATGCGGTCGGCGTGAACTTCATCCACGGTGTCGCCGAAAGCATCGACGTAAACCGCAAACAAGTCGGCTACCGCGACGTTTTCGGCAGCCTCGCCACGCAAAGCTACGACCGGCTGGTACTCGCGGCGGGCAGCAAGCTGATGCGCCCTGAGCTGGAAGGCATGCTGGAACACGCGTTCGACGTCGATGAGATCGAACAGGCTGCGCGCCTGGAAGCCCATCTCAAATCCCTCGCAACCCTGCCCGACAGTCCCGCTCGCAACACCGTGGTGGTGGCCGGCGGTGGCTTCACCGGGATCGAAACCGCCACCGAAATGCCCGCCCGCCTGCGCGCCGTTCTCGGCAGCGATGCCAACATCCGCGTGATCGTCGTCGACCGTGGACCGTCAATCGGTGCCGCGCTGGGCGAAGGGATCAGCCCTTCGATCATCGAAGCCTCCGATCAGCTGGGTATCGAGTGGATCCTCAATGCCTCGGTCGAATCGGTGGATGCCAGCGGTGTCACCCTATCGGACGGCCAGCGCATCGAATCCAGGACCGTGATCTGGACGGTCGGTTTTCGCGCAAGCCCACTGACCGAACAAATACCTGGAACCCACGATCGCCAGGGCCGATTGCATGTCGACGGACATCTGAAAGTCCTGGGACAAAACGACGTCTACGCCACCGGCGACGTGGCCTATGCCGCGACCGACGACCTCGGCAATTACGCGGTCATGTCTTGCCAGCACGCCATCGCGCTGGGCCGCTACGCGGGCAACAACGTTGCCGCCGACCTGCTCGGCGTCGCGCCGATGACCTACAGCCAACCCAAGTACGTGACGTGCCTGGATCTCGGCGCCTGGGGCGCGGTGTACACCGAAGGCTGGGATCGCCAAGTGAAATTGCTCGGCCAGGAAGCCAAGGAGCTCAAGCACCAGATCAACTCGGTGTGGATCTATCCGCCCGCCGCCGACCGCGCAACCGCACTGGCGGCGGCTGACCCGTCCATCCCGGTGGCCTGATCCTCATATCCAGACGCGCCCTACTCCGGCCAGTCCCTCCTTCTGTGCCGGTTTTTCCCAGACGCCTGCCAAGGATTTTTCGGCGGGCGTTTTTTCTGCCCGCTCGACAAGCCAGCCTGGATATCGCCACTGCCCAGCAAAATCCGTTGCAACCCCCGTCGCCCCGCACCGGCGGCTCACGGTAAGGTAGGCGAAACCATCCGGATCGAGGTGTGCCGTGGCGTCCTATTCCCTGCGTCAGTTGAAGTATTTCGTCACCACCGTGGAATGTGGCAGCGTCGCCGAAGCCTCCCGCAAGCTGTACATCGCCCAGCCGTCGATTGCCACGGCGGTCAAGGGCCTGGAAGACAGTTTCGGCGTGCAATTGTTGATCCGCCATCACGCCCAGGGCGTCTCGCTGACCCCGGCCGGTGCGCGTTTCTATCGCAAGGCCCAGGAGCTGTTGCGCATGGCCCGGGAGTTCGAGCAGAACGCATTGGCCGACAACGACGTGGTCAGTGGACAGATCGACATCGGTTGCTTCGAAACCGTCGCCCCGCTCTACCTGCCACGGCTGATCGCGGGTTTTCGCGAGCGCTTTCCCGGCGTGGAGATCCGCGTGCAGGACGGCGAGCAGCAGGAGCTGGTCCAGGGCCTGACCGGTGGGCGTTTCGACCTGGCGATTTTTTATGAGCACGACCTCGACAGCACGATCGAAACCGAAGCGCTGACGGCGCCGCAACGGCCTTATGCATTGCTGCCGGCGGATCACCGCTTCGCCAATCAATCGCAGGTATCGCTGCGCGACCTGGTGCTTGAACCGATGATCCTGTTGGACGTCCAGCCCAGCCGTACCTATTTCGTCAGCATTTTCGAGGAGCTGGGCCTGACGCCGAACATCGTCTTCAGCTCGCCTTCCATCGAGATGGTGCGCGGCATGGTCGGCCAGGGATTTGGCTTTGCCGTGCTGGTGACCCGCCCGCAATCGACCTGCACCTACGACGGACAGCACGTGGTATGCGTGAGTATCGCCGAGGACGTGACGGGTTCGGCACTGGTGGCCGGTTGGCTCAAGCGCGCGCACCTGACCAAGCCGGCGCAGTTGTTCGTGGATTATTGCAAGGAGCAGTTCAGGGAGTGGTTGGCGTAGACCGGCGAGCCTGATACCCCGTGGCGAGGGAGCTTGCTCCCGCTGGGCCGGTCCGACGCCTCGGGCGCAGCAGCCCCAAAAACCTGACGCGGTCCACCTGCTACACCACGATCACAGGGTAAAGGGGGCGCTTCGCACCCCAGCGGGAGCAAGCTCCCTCGCCACAAGAGCGGTTCGATATCAGGTTGGATACTAGCGAGCCGCCCAGGCGTTGAAACGCTGCTCCAGCTCCTCTCCGTGATCGACCCAGAACTCCGCATCAACGGCTTGCGCCTGCGCCAGGTTGGCCTCGGCGGTGGGCAGTTGCTCACGGACTTCAGCGGGCAACAGGCCCAGCGTCTGGCGATGCACCGGTCCGTACGGGATGTTCTCCGAGAAAACTTTCTGCGTCTGCGGCTGGCTGGCAAAGGCGATGAACTTTTCGGCCAGGGCCTTGTTAGGCGTGCCTTTGACCACCGCCCAATACTCCGGGTCATACAGGCTTTGCGGCCAGACGATGCTCAGTTTCATGCCTTCCTTCTGCGCCGAGGCGATGCGACCGTTGTAGGCGGCACTCATCGCCACGTCCCCGGCCACCAGCCATTGCGCCGGCTGGGCGCCTGCCTCCCACCACTGGATGTTCGGCTTGATCTGGTCCAGCTTGGCAAATGCCCGTGTGACGCCCTCCGGTGTGTTCAATACCTTGTACACGTCCTCGGTCTTGACGCCATCCGCCAGCAAGGCGATTTCCAGGGTGTACTTGGCGCCCTTGCGCAAACCGCGCTTGCCCGGGTACGCCTTCACGTTCCAGAAATCCGCCCAGGACGTCGGCGCCTTCGCAAGTTTGCTCTGGTCATACGCCAGGACCATCGACCAGACGTACGTCGCCACGCCGCACTCGGTGAGCGCTCCCGGAACGAAATCCCCGGCTTTGCCGATGACCGTCGGGTCGAGTCTTTCGAACAAGCCTTCTTCACAACCGCGCAGCAGCTCGGGACTTTCCACCTCGACCACGTCCCAACTGGTGTGCCCGGCCGCGACCATCGCCTTGATTTTCGACAGCTCGCCGTTGTATTCGCCGGCCACGATGTTTCCCGCACCGCTGGCGTTGAAGGGTTGGAAGTAGGCCTTGTCCTGGGCCAACTTGGTGGCGCCGCCGAATGAAATCACGGTCAGGCTTTGTGGCGCGGCCAGGACGCTGGTGCTCAGCAACGCCAGGGCACACGCAATGTTGCAACGCAAGGATCTGGACATGAAGCGGTTCCTCGAAAATGCCGGCTCGCCCGCACGAGTCGGCGACGGGACTTAAAAGTGACCGTAAGCGCGGGCGGCGTGGTCTACAGCGATTACAAAACTGTTCATCCTGGGTCCCGTCCATCGGGCTCGCTCAGGTGAATCGCCAGGCGATCCATCAACCGATCGCAGGCGGCCATTTGCTCGACACTCACGTACTCGTCGGGTTTGTGACCCTGGTCCATGCTGCCGGGACCGCAGACCACCGACGGGATGCCGGCCTGATGGAACAGCCCGCCTTCGGTGCCAAACGCCACGGTGCCGAAGGCATCGCTGCCACAGAGTCGGGCAACCAGGCGCGCGGCTTCGCTGTCCGCCGAGGTCGCCAGGCCGGGATAGGCCGACAAAGGCTCGAAACGGATCGCGGTGTCGGCGTGAACCGCCCGCATCCTTGGCAGCAGCGCCTGTTCGGCGTAGTCCTGCAATTTCTCCACCACCCCCTGCGGGGCAAAGTCCGGCAAGGCGCGTACCTCGAAGTCGAAGCGGCAATCGGCCGGGACGATGTTCAGCGCCGTGCCGCCCTGGATCACGCCGACCTGCACCGTCGAATAGGCCGGGTCGAAACGCACGTCGTGCTGCGAAGGCTCGGCCAGCTCGGCGCCGATCTCACCCAGCTGGCCGATCAGGCGCGCCGCCTGCTCGATGGCATTGACCCCGTAGGGCGCGTAGGCGGAATGGCAAGGCGCGCCCTTGACATGGCAACGCATCGCCAATTTGCCCTTGTGGCCCAGCACCGGTTGCAACTCGGTGGGTTCGCCGATCAGGCACAAGGCCGGTTGCGGAACCCGTTGCGGCAGGATTTCCAGCAGACTGCGCACACCCAGGCAACCGACTTCTTCGTCATAGGAAAAGGCCAGGTGCACCGGACGCCGCAGCGGGCTGGCGAGAAAAGTCGGCACCGCCGCGAGCACGCAAGCCAGGTAGCCTTTCATGTCCGCCGTACCGCGCCCGAACAACTTGCCGTCCCGCTCGCTCAACCGGAACGGCTCGACCGTCCAGGCTTGCCCATCCACCGGCACCACATCGGTATGCCCGGACAGCACCACGCCACCCGGCACCGACGGGCCGATACTCGCCAGCAGGTTGGCCTTGGTGCGCTCGGCGTTGTAGATCAGCTCGCTGCTCACGCCCAGCCCTTGCAGGTAATCGCGGACGAACTCGATCAGCGCCAGGTTCGAATCGCGGCTGACCGTGGCAAAGCCCACCAGTTCGGCAAGCAATGCGCGGCTGCGCAGCTCACTCATCGCCCGGCACTCCATAGCTGGGCGCCTGGGTTGGATCAAGGGCGCGGGTCAGGTAGTCCTGCAACTGCGGCTGATAGGCGAGCCAGAGCTTCTCCAGTTCGCCGATGGGGTTTTCCTCCGCCCAATCCACCCGCAGATCGACAATTGGCCAGGTCAGGTCATCCACCACTGACAACGCCGCCGAATGCACCGCTCCGGCTTCGCCACCGGCGGCCTGTCCCGCCTGCAATGCGCCCAACAGCCGGGACGCAAGACTGCCCTCGCCCTGCTCGAATGCCGCGACCATGGCGGCGATGACCCCATCGCCCGCTAGCAGATTGCCGGCCGCCACACACTGCTCACCGACCACGACGCCGTTGACACCCAAGGCGTGGCGACCACTGAAAACCGCCGTGCGCCCCTGGGCATCCACCACGGCGACCTGGCGATACTCGCTGTAGCCGTTACGCGCCAGGGCACGGTCCAGCGCCTCCTGCGCCCTCGAACCGGCCGCCAATTCGTCGAGGATCTGCGGACCCAGCGCAGGCAATGTGATGTTCTGGCTCGACACCGCGCCCACCCCGGCCCGCAGCCACGGGCAACGGGCGCCGACGGCAATGCTCGAAGAGCTGATGGCGATGCCCAACTGGCCGGTTTCGGCGCAGCGTCCGACGATGGAAAACGTCATGTCGTACTCCTTATTCGGGGATGACCGCGATCACATCGATTTCCATCAGCCACTGCGGCTGGCCGAGGGCGCTGACCACCAGCCCGGTGGAAATCGGGAACACGCCCTTGAGCCATTTGCCGACCTCTTGGTACACCGGCTCGCGGTAACGCGGGTCGATCAGGTAGGTGGTGGTCTTGACGATGTGGCTCAGGTCGCTGCCGGCTTCTTCCAGCAATTGCTTGACGTTGCGCATGGCCTGCTCGGCCTGGGCACGCGGGTCGCCGAGGCCGACCAACTGGCCGTCGAAATCGGTGCCGACCTGTCCACGGACGTACACGGTATTGCCCGCGCGCACGGCCTGGCAGAGGTCGTTGTCCAGGGTCTGGTTCGGGTAGGTGTCCTTGGTGTTGAACATGCGGATGCGAGTATGAGTAGGCATCAACGGACTCCCGTCAGGCTGGTTTTCAAAGGTTGCGAATCGCGTTGGGATGCATCGCGGTAGTCGAAGTACGTGCGTTGTTTGACGATGTGGTCGGTGATGTGCCGGGCGTCGTGCCACACGCCCCAGATGAACGCCGAGCCGCGCCGCGACAGCCATGGCAGGCCGACAAAATACAGACCGGGCTCGCTGCTGACGCCGCGCTGATGGCGAGGCTTGCCGTCGGCTTTCAACACATCGACGTTCAGCCAGCTGTAATCCACCGAATACCCGGTGGCCCAGATGATGGTCGTGACGCCCGCCTCGGCCAGGTCCAGCTCCTGGATCGGATGGGTCATGCATTCAGGGTCGGGCAACAACCGGCGCGCCTCGGGTTCGGGCGGCAGGTCCAGGCCATTGCGCTCGATATAGGCATCGGCAGCGTCGAGCAAGGCCAGGTAGTTTTCATCGCCACGGGCGATGTTCTTGGCAAGGTTGGACTCGAAACTCACCACGCTGCCGTTGAAGGCCCGCGTCAGGCCCACCAGCGTGATGCCTTCGTGGGCCAGCCGACGAAAGTCCACGGTATGGCCGCCCCGCGCCCCGCTCACGGCGATGGTCACGTGCTCCTTGCCCGGCTTGACCGCTTCGGCATCCCACTCGCCCAACACCCCCAGCCACCAGCAGAAATCTCGGTTGCGATAGGCCCGTGGCGGACGATCGTGAGCGCCGACAGAGAGATAGACCTGCCTGCCGGCGCGCTGCAGTTCATCGGCGATCTGCACCCCCGACGACCCCGCGCCGACCACCAGCACGGCGCCTTCGGCCAACTGCGCGGGGTTGCGGTATTGCGCGGAATGAATCTGGGTGACCGTTGCCATTTCAGGCGCGATGGGCGGGATGACGGGGCGTTGGAAGGGCCCGGTGGCGACTACCACATTGGTGGCTTCGATCAGGCCGTCCGACGTATCAACGGTGAAACCCGGGCGACCGACAGTGCGCTCGACCTTGCGCACCTCCACCCCGGTGCGAATCGGCGCATTGAATTTGCGGGCATAGGCTTCGAAGTACTCGGCCACCTGGTCCTTGGAGGCAAAGGCATCGGGATCCAGGCCGGCGAATTCGAGGCCCGGAAAGCGGTCATGCCAGGCCGGGCCGTTGGCGACCAGCGAATCCCAGCGCGCCGTGCGCCAGGCCTCGGCGATGCGGTTGCGCTCGACCACCAGGTGCGGCACGCCTTGGCGGCTCAAATGTTCACTCATGGCGACGCCGGCCTGGCCGGCGCCTATTACAAGCGTATCGATGCGTAGGGTTTCAACGGGCATGTCTGGGCACTTCCGGCAGTGGGTTTGGCTCAGGTCGGCGCGGTGCCGCCTCGGGTATCTTTTCTTGTTGTTCTGCGATTGCAGCTATCGAAATGAGCTGTCGAGGCGATTGTGTTGGCAGGCAGGAATTTGCGAAACGAGGCTTTTTATTGCGGCTGGGAAGGAAAAAACTGCTCGGTCCGGCGTTGCGCCAACCGAGGGCAATCCAAGGTCAAGAAGTACCGAAAAGGTGCGTTCAGCCCGGCCGGGCCGGGAACGCCTTGAGCTCGAGTTTCTCCATCACCAACCCGATGAATGCCGAGACCGCCAAGGGCAGTTGCCGTCGGCTGGGGTAAAGCACGTTCAGGCCGAAACCGCTTCGTTGGTACTGCGGCAGCACGCGCACCAGCCGGCCGGCTTCGAGGTCCATGGCGCTCAGCGCCGACGGCAGCACGGCGATGCCCAGGCCCGCGACCGCAGCCTTGCGCAATGCCTGGGCGGTATTGGCGTTGAAGCGGCTGGGTATCTGCACTTCCACTTCATGGCCATCCGGACCGATGAGCTGCCACTGGCTCAGCCCACTGGGATGGGGAAAATTCACGCTATAGTGCCGAGCCAGGTCATCCAGCGACGTCGGCATGCCCCACGCAGCGATGTAGGCCGGGCTGGCGACCATGCCGTCGCTGGCATTGCCGAGCAATTGCCGACCGACGTACCCCGAGTCCTGCAGTACACCGCCTCGAAACGCGACATCAATGCGGTCGGCAATCAGGTCGACACGGGCATCGCTGAGCACGAAATCCAGTTGCACCCGCGGGTGCGCGGCGAGGAAGTCGGCAATCCATTCCATCGGGAAGAAGTCGAAGAAATCCGCCATCGCGGCGATCCGCACCAGGCCGGCTGGTTCGTCGCTGCCGTGCATCAGTGCCTGGCCCGCATCCATCAATCCGTCTACCGCGCCCACGCAACGCTCGTAAAACCCTTCGCCCACGTGGGTCAGCGTGAGCTTGCGGGTGGAGCGCTGCAGCAACCGTGAACCCAGTTGCGCTTCCAATTGCTGGACGCGCCGGCTGACGGTGTTCGAAGGCATGCCCAGCCGCCTTGCCGCTTCGGCAAAACTGCCGCTGCGCACCACTTGGACAAAAAGCGCCACGTCGTTCAGGTCCAGCATCGGCATTCCTTCGTTTTATGGATGAGTTCAATCCGATTGTATCGGCTAATCAAGCCATTGGAAGCGGCTTAAGCTTTCCCCATCGACGCCAACGTGCTCCAGAACTCCGAGGTCTTTCATGAACAGCATCGTCGCGACGCCACCGCGCGCCATCGTCCACCGTACCCGCGGCAGCAGCCATGGGCCTATCACTCGGCTCATGAGCCCCGGCGATCTCGGCCAACTGTGCAAACCTTTCGTGTTCCTCGACCTGTTCGAATTAAACGCCAAGGGCATGCCACGCGGCTTCGGCATGCACCCTCATTCCGGGATCGCAACGCTGACCTACATGATCGAGGGCGAAGTGGCCTACGAGGACACCACCGGCAAATCCGGCACGCTACCGAGTGGCGGCATGGAATGGATGCAAGCCGGCCATGGCGTTTGGCATGACGCCCGCCCCGTTGGCGGCTCCGCCATACGCGGTTTCCAACTCTGGGTAGCACTGCCGCCCGCCCAGGAGAATGCGCCGGCCCACAGCGTCTATCTCGCTCCCTCGGAAATCCCTCGGGAAGGTCCGGCGTTGGTCCTGCTCGGTCAATACGGTGCTGCGCGCAGCACGGTTAACGCCCCCGCGGGCATGAACTACCTGGCCGTGCAGCTCAAGGACAAGGAGCGCTGGCGCTACACGCCGCCGGCCGGACACGACGTTGCGTGGCTGGCCGTGAACAGCGGCAGCCTCGACGCGGGCGCAAATATCACTGCTGGGGAAATGGCGATCTTCCAGGACTCCGCCGCAGCCATCGACATCGTTGCCCGGGGCGCGACCTCCTTCGTGCTCGGTTCCGCGGTCAAGCATCCCCACGACCTGGTGATGGGGCACTACTCGGTCCACACCAGCGAGGCCGCGCTGGAACAGGGCGAAAGCGAAATCCGCCGCATCGGCGCCCAGTTGAAACAACAAGGGCGGCTGGCCTAGCCGTCCCTCGATACCCCTTTTCAATCCTGATAATCAAAGGTGCCTCATGAGCCACATCGGTCTTGATCTTCTGCTTTCCCGCGTCCAAGTCGGCACGCTGTCCTTGAAAAACCGCATGGTCATGGCGCCCATGACCCGCAGCCGCGCAGGCGACGGCGATGTCGCGACGCCGCTCATGGCCGAGTACTACAGCCAGCGGGCCAGCGCCGGGCTCATTGTTACCGAAGGCTCGCAGGTTTCGGCCCAAGGCAAGGGTTATCTGCGCACCCCCGGGATTTTCACCAGCCAGCAAGTCGCCGGCTGGAAACAGGTGACCGACGCTGTTCACGCCCAAGGTGGGCAAATCTACTTGCAACTCTGGCACGTGGGCCGGTTGTCCCACTCCCTGGTCCAGGCTGACGGCGCCCTGCCCGTGGCCCCGTCGGCGATCAAGGCCGACGGTGAAATCTATACCGCCGAAGGCCTCAAGCCCTATGAACTGCCACGGGCATTGGCGCTGGATGAAATCCCTGGGGTGATCGACGATTTCCGCCAGGCCGCCCTCAACGCCAAGCTCGCCGGTTTCGACGGCGTGGAAATCCACGGCGCCAACGGCTACCTGATCGACCAGTTCCTGCGTGACGGCACCAACCAGCGCACCGATGCCTACGGTGGCTCGATCGAAAACCGCGCGCGCTTTCTCAAGGAAGTGGTCGAGTCAGTGATCGAAGTCTTCGGCGCCAGCCGCGTTGGCGTTCGCCTGTCGCCGATCTTCAGCTATTTCTCGATGAGCGACAGTCATCCCCAGGCAACTTTCGACTACACGGCCCGGATGCTCAGCCGCTATGGCCTGGCGTACCTGCACATTGTCGAATTGGGCGAAGGCCCGTTCGATTTCGTCGAACTCAAGCGGCGCTTTGGCGGCCCGTACATCGCCAACGGCGGCTACAGCGCTGAACGCGCGGGTGCGGCGATCAGCCAGGGCACCGCTGACTTGATAGCGTTTGGCACACCGTTCCTGGCGAACCCGGACCTGGTGGAGCGTTTCCGCTTGGGTGAAGCGTTGAATGCGCCCGATCCCGCCACGTTCTATCAAGGTGAAGAGGCTGGTTATACGGATTATCCGACCCTGCCCGCCCAATAAAGGCCAGCACCCGGCGACGCGCATGGAAGCGTTTCACGGCTCGCCACATCAAGTTGTACAGAAAACCAAAATACTTATACAAATCGCTTTATCTAGTACAACTCATGCAGTACGCTCCGAATACTTGTACAGAAATAGAACCATGTACAACTTTCGGAGCCTGACATGTCTGCCTTTCTCAAAGGTTTCGCCCACGCGTTCGCCGAGCTGGATGCCAGCCGCCTGGCTGAACTCGACAGGCTCTACAGTGACGATGTGCACTTCCAAGACCCCTTGCACCGGGTCGAAGGGCTGCCGGCCCTGCGCGATTACTTCGCCCAGCTCTACGCCAACGTCAGCGACGTGCGTTACGACTTCCATGGCTACGATGAAACCGGCCCCGGCGAGGGCTACCTGCGCTGGACGCTGCGCTTTCGTCACCCGCGCCTGAACGGCGGGGCGCCGATCGAATTGCCAGGCTGCACCTACTTGCGCTGGAACGATCGGGTCTACCTGCATCGGGACTTCTTCGACGCCGGCGCCCTGCTCTACGAGCACTTGCCGCTCTTCGGCCCACTGATTCGCTGGCTCAAGCGGAGGCTGGCATGAGCCGCATCTGGCTGACCGGTGCCAGCAGCGGCATCGGCGCCGAGCTGGCTGCGGTGCTGCTTGGACAAGGCCATCGCCTGGCGTTGAGCGCTCGGCAGGTCGGGCCACTGCGAGCCTTGGCCGAACACTTTCCGGATCAGGTGCTCGTCCTTCCGGGAGACGTGACCGATCCGGAGCAGATCGCCGCCATCCTCCAGCGCATCGACCGCGAATGGGGCGCCCTCGATCAGGTGATTCTCAACGCTGGCACCTGCGAATACCTGGAACCGGGGCAGTTCGACTCGCGCCTGGTGGAGCGCGTACTCGACACCAACCTGCTCGGCACCTGCCATTGCCTGGAAGCAGCCCTGCCCCTGTTGCGCCGAGGCCAAGCCCCGCATCTGGTCGCGGTGTGCAGCGCGGTGACCTGGCTGGCCCTGCCCCGGGCCGGTGCCTACGGCGCGTCCAAGGCCGCGTTGCGTTACCTGCTCGAGTCGTTGCGCATCGACCTGGCTGCCGAAGGCATCGACGTCACCCTGGTGAGCCCCGGCTTTGTCGATACGCCTCTGACCCGGCGCAATGACTTTCCCATGCCCCAGATCTGGTCGGCACAACGGGCCGCGCAGCACATCGCGCGACGCCTGGGCCCGCGCCCGCTGGATATCGCGTTTCCGTGGGCCTTCATTTTTGTCATGCGGTTGCTCGGGCACCTGCCTGCGCGCTGGCGCCTTGCGCTTGGCCGTCGTCTTTCACGTAACGCGGAAAGGACTTGAACCATGCGCATCGCAATCATCGGCAGCGGTATCTCGGGACTGACGTGCGCCTACCTGTTGGCCCGCCAGCATCAGATTACGGTGTTCGAAGCTGACAACCGGATCGGCGGCCATACCCATACCGTGGATGTCGATTGGCAGGGCCGACGCTACGGCGTGGACACCGGTTTCATTGTTTACAACGACTGGACCTACCCGAACTTCATCCGCTTGCTGGACCAGTTGGGCGTGGCGTCGCGCCCGACGGAAATGAGTTTCTCGGTGCATGACCCAGCGTCCGGCCAGGAATACAAAGGGCACACCCTGGACAGCCTGTTCGCCCGTCGGCGCAACCTGTTGTCTCTGAGCTTCTGGGGCATGCTGCTGGATATTCTCAGGTTCAACCGCGAGGCGACTGCGGACCTCAAGGCGCAGCGTATCGACGGCGCCACTCGACTGGGTGATTACCTGCGCGACCGGCGCTACGGCCAACGCTTCATCGACCATTACATCGTGCCGATGGGCTCGGCGATCTGGTCGATGTCGCCGGCCGGAATGCTGGCGTTCCCGCTGCAATTCTTCGTGCGTTTCTGCCACAACCACGGCCTGCTGTCGGTCAACCAGCGTCCGCAATGGCGAGTGCTCGAAGGCGGTTCCCGCGCCTACATCGAGCCGTTGTGCGCCCGCTTTCGCCAACGCATCCATCTCGACTGTCCGGTGCAGCGGGTCAGCCGCGACGCCGACGGCGTGACCGTGCACAGCCATCGTGGCCCGGAGCGATTCGACAAGGTGGTATTCGCCTGCCACAGCGACCAGGCCCTGGCGCTGCTCGAAACCCCAAGCGTCGATGAAGTCGATGTGCTCGGTGCCCTGGCCTACGCCCACAACGAGGTGCTGCTGCACACCGACACTCGATTATTGCCACGGCGCCAGAACGCCTGGGCGAGCTGGAACTACCGTCTGGGCGGTCCGCCACAGGCACCTGCCGCATTGACCTACAACATGAACATTCTCCAGGGGTTCGATGCGCCGGTGACGTTCTGCGTGAGCCTGAACCAAAGCGCGTCGGTGGACCCGGCCAAGGTCCTCGCCCGCTTCGACTACGCCCACCCGCAATACAGCCTCGCCGGGATCGCCGCCCAGGCTCGGCAAAATGACCTGCAAGGACAGCAGCACAGCTATTTCTGCGGCGCCTACTGGGCCAATGGCTTCCATGAAGACGGCGTCGTCAGCGCGCTCGCCGTGGCGGAGCATTTCGGAGAAGTGCTTTGAACAGCAGCCTGTGTCAGGGCTGGATCGATCATCGGCGCCATACGCCGCGCGTCCACGCGTTCCGGTATCCGATCGGCATGTTTTACCTCGATCTCGCCGAACAAGCGAGCCTGCTGAGACTGTCACGTTTACTGCGGCCATGGCGTGTGGCGCCGCTGTGCTGGCGTGAGCGTGACTACCTGCCGACCCTTACCCAAGCGGGCATCCCGCTGGTTCAAGCGGTGCGGGAAGTCGTAGGGCAAGCGCTGGGCTCCGTTCCTCAAGGCGCAATCCATCTGTTGACCCAACCACGCAGTTGGGGCCTGTCATTCAATCCGGTGAGTTTCTTCTTCTGCCATGACACTGCCGGGCGCCTGGCGGCAATTCTCTGTGAAGTGCGTAACACACCCTGGCGTGAGCGCCACCATTACGTGCTGCCGGTAACCCCCGGCGAGCCGCACCTGTTCCAGGTCGCCAAGGCGTTCCATGTTTCACCGTTCCTGCCACGGGACATGGACTACCGCATGCGCTTCCTGATCCAGGACTCGCACATCCGCGTGCACATGGAAAACTGGCGCGCCGGCCAAAAGGTGTTCGAGGCCGACCTCGCGCTGCAACGTCGCCCTCTCGACGCGCCAGCACTGCGTCGCTACGTGCTGGCGTTTCCGTGGATGAGCTTGCGCACCGTGAGCGCCATCTATTGGCAGGCCCTGCGCCTGCTCTTCAAACGCACGCCCCTGCACGATCATCAGGCCAGCGATGGCAGCCTGACTGTCGGCCAAACCGCCCATAAGGATCCAGACCATGTCCGAACCCACCCTGAGCGTCACTAAGGCCAGCGGCGGCTGCCCGTTGAGCGGCGGCCTGTTCAAACAGGCCGTGTTCGCACAACTGCGCCGCCTGCGTCACGGCCACCTGCGCCTCATGCTGGATGGCGAGCCGTTGAGCTTTGGCGACGTGTCCAGCCCTTTGGTGGCCGAGGCCGAGATACTGGACGGTGCCGTCTGGGGCATGGTCGCCGGCAATGGTTCGATCGGTGCCGGCGAGGCGTATATCCACGGCTACTGGCGCAGCAACGACCTCACCGCCGTCACTCGCCTGTTCGTCGCCAATCTTGACGTGCTCGATGCCATGGACAGCGGCCTGGCACGCCTGGGCCGGCCTTTGCTGCGCGGCTTGCACTGGCTCAATCGCAACAATCGCAAGGGCTCGCGGCGCAACATCATGGCCCATTACGACCTGGGCAACGAGCTGTTCGAACGCTTGCTAGATCCAACGATGATGTATTCGGCGGCCATGTTCGAACATGCCGAACAAAGCCTCGAACAGGCCCAGGTCAACAAGCTCGAACGCATCTGCCAGAAGCTTGATCTGCGACCCGGCGACCATCTGCTGGAGATCGGCACCGGTTGGGGCAGCCTGGCCATCCATGCGGCTACCCATTACGGCTGCAAAGTCACCACCACGACACTTTCCAAAGAGCAGTACGCGCATACCTGTCAACGTGTCGCGGCGCTGGGCCTGCAACAACGCATCGAAGTGCTGTGCCAGGATTACCGCGACCTGGAGGGACGCTTCGATAAATTGGTGTCCATCGAGATGATCGAAGCAGTCGGCCATCGCTACCTGCCCGAGTATTTCCGCCGCTGCGCCGCGCTGCTCAAGGACGACGGCCTGATGCTGATCCAGGCCATCACCATTCGCGACCAACGCTACGACCAGGCCCGGCGCTCGGTGGATTTCATCCAGCGGCACATCTTTCCCGGTGGGGCGCTTCCGTCCCTGTCGATGCTGCTCAAGACCGCCAGTGCCCAGACCCCGCTCAACTTGCTGCACCTGGAAGATTTTGGCGCGCATTACGCCCGCACCCTGCGCCACTGGCACGACAACTTCCGGCAGTCGCGCCAGGCCCTGCTGGCGTTGGGTTATGACGAGACGTTCCAGCGCCTTTGGGAGTTTTACCTGTGCTATTGCGAGGGCGGGTTCCAGGAGCGTGCCATTGGCGTCGCGCAACTGCTGTTCGCCGCCCCCGGGGCCCGCCCCGCGCCCTTGCTGGAACAGCGTCAAGCATGATCAGTCGCACCGCGCTGATTGCCAATGCGCTCTGGCTGCAATTGGGCTGGTGGGCGTGTGTACTGGGTGCGCACCAGCCGGCATGGCTTGCTGCCGTGGTGGTTGGATTGCTCGCTCACCTACTGTTGTGCCCCGACCCGAAGGCCGAGCGCCGGGCGATGCTGCGTGTCGGTGTGAGCGGTATGTTGCTGGATGGGAGCCTGGGGATCTTGGGCCTGTTCGAATTCGCTGAAAGCCCGTTGCCGCTGTGGCTGGCGCTGCTCTGGCTGGTTTTTGCCAGCGGGCTGCGCCACAGCCTGGCATGGGCTGGAAAAAAGCTGTGGCTTGGCGCCCTCGCGGGCGCAGTCGGCGGCCCCCTCGCCTACTGCGCGGGCGCACCACTGGCGGGTGTTTCACTGCCGCTGGGGATGCTCGGCACCGCGCTGGTGCTGGCGCCGCTATGGGCGATAGGGCTGCCGCTGGCCGTACGCCTGGCCGACGCCCAGTAGCCACGGCATCGGCCTGTCTACCAAGGCTCATCCAGGAAAAGCGGCAGGCGCAGCGGCTCGATCAGCCCTTCACGCTGGCCGCACATTTCATCATGGACAACCTGTTGAATCAGCGTACAGGGCAGGCGCGGCACATCGCGCAACAGCTCCCGCAGATGCGTGGTGGAGCGAACTCGAAACGAATGTCCCGACTCGTCAAGCAACGTGAGCACTTCCCGGTCCAATCGAACACGTAGAAGGTAGATTCCGCCTTCCAGTGAGAGCAATTCCAACTCGACGATCCGACCCTCGACGGCCAGTTGGAGCAGTTCTTTCAAAGTCATTGCATGTCCCCCGCCTGGCGACGGAAGAACAGCGTCACTTGTCCCAGTTCGATGCCGGCTTTGCTCATGCTGGAGCGGTTGATCAGCGTGTCCTCGTCCATCAGGTACATCCAGTCGTCAAACGTCACCTCGTAAGTGGAATCGTCCACTTGCAGGTTCAGTCGATAGCGCCAGCGCAGCGCATTGCCCGCCACCTCCCCTAACGCCTCGCCAATTACATCGTCGGCGCGACCACTCCAAAGGCCCGGGCCGGTTGGCGTCAATGTCCAGACCCTACGCTGCCGGCTTCCATCGCTGTAGAGAAAACGCTCGTCGAGTATCAGTCGATCGCCCTCGCGGCGGCTGGAAATATCCACTTCGAAACGCTTGATCACTTCGCCCGAGCGCTTCTGATAGATGCCCCAGGCCTTGACGGGTTTGCTGAAGAAACGCTCCAGATCGAGTTGCGGTTGCTGGTCGGCATAGCGGCCTACGTTGACATTGCCGCAACTGGTCAGGCCCATCACCAGCAACAAGATGGCCAGCAGACGGATCATGGCGTGCTCCTTTTTGCGTTTGACGTATCGAGCCCCAGCAATCGTTGGCGCAACTCGGGATGACGCGTGCGCGGATCGAGCCAGATCGAGAAAAAACATCGGG
>Ga0307408_100000144_pt1 | contig 79329 bp, 71 predicted proteins | sample 322Cmetagenome_FD_202116 | JGI IMG/M metagenome (GOLD analysis project Ga0307408, IMG submission 202116) | Maize rhizosphere microbial communities from greenhouse at UC Davis, California, United States - 322HYB-C-3 | ecosystem: Host-associated > Plants > Roots > Rhizosphere > Soil | place... | reverse complement strand
CAGGATGATCCGGCCCCGGAGGACGGATCATCCTGGCGCCATCGGCCACCACGCCAAACGGCAGGCTGAACCAGAAGCGGCTGCCCTGGCCCTGCGCGCTGTCCACGGCGATGTCGCCGCCCATCAGTTCAATCAGTTTTTTGGTAATGGCCAGTCCCAGCCCCGTGCCGCCAAAGCGGCGCGTAATGCTTTCATCGCCCTGGGTAAAGGCATGGAACAATTGCGCCTGCTGCGCTTCACTGATGCCGATGCCGGTATCGGCCACCTCGAAGCGCAACGTGGCCCGGTCACCGTCATGCCCCTCGAGCGCCACGCGCACCACCACTTCGCCCTGCTGCGTGAACTTGATCGCATTGCCGGCCAGGTTGACGAGGATTTGCTGCAGCCGCAGCGCATCGCCATGCAAGCGGCGCGGCACATCCGGCGCCACGGCAATCGCCAGTTCCAGTTCCTTCTCGCCCGCGTTCATGGTCATGGTGGTGGCCAGGCTGCTCATGGTGTCGTCCAGGTCGAAGTCCACCGGCGCCAGTTCCATGTGGCGCGCCTCGATCTTGGAAAAATCCAGCACATCATTGAGGATCGCCAGCAGGGTCTGGCCGGAGGCCTGCACCATGTTCAGGTACTTGCGCTGCTGCGCCGTCAGCGGCGTATTCCCCAGCAAATGCGCCATGCCCAGCACGGCATTCATCGGCGTGCGGATTTCATGGCTCATGTTGGCCACGAAATCGCTCTTGGCGCGGTTGGCCGCTTCGGCGCGGTCGCGCGACTGTTCCAGCAGCAGCGCATGGGCTTCGCGATCCTGGCGCACGCGTTCGCGCTCCGTAATGTCGGCAATCACCGCCAGCACTTTCTGGCCCTCGCCGGTGCGGATGGCCGACAGGTTGATTTCGGCCGGGAAGCGGCTGCCATCCTTGCGCAAGCCTTCCAGCATGCGGCCGCCGCCCATGCGCACCGGTTCCGGCGACAGCCGTGTCGACACGAAGCCATGGCGCAGTTGCTGGTGCGCCGCGCGCTGGCCGGGCGGAATCAGGTTTTCCACCGGCTGTCCCAGGATGTCTTCGCGCGCATGGCCAAAGCAGCGCTCCGCTTCGCGGTTGAAGGTTTCAATCCGCCCTTCCGCGTCGATCACCACGATGGCGTTCGGCGCCAGGTCGATCATGTCCAGCAGGCGGCGGTCGGCCACTTCGCGCTGGCGCATCAGGCTGTTGAAGGCCAGCGTGACTTCGCCGATTTCATCCTGGGCCGAGACGGGAATCGGCGTAAAACCGTCCTGGCTGGAACGCATGCGCAAGATCGCCGCGTGCAGCCGCGCCAGCGGCGCCATCAGCTTCATGGTCAGCCAGCCGATCAGCGCGGCGGCCGCCAGCGATGCCAGCACGCCCCACGCGGCCATCCGCGACAGCATGCCTTCGAATGGCTCAAACGCTTCCTCCACCGGCAGTGAAGCGGCCAGCACCCAGTCGACGGATTTCAATGTCTTGAAACTGTTAAAGGCGTGCAAACCCGTGCTGTTGGTACTGATGGCGGTGCCTTCGAAGCCATCATTGAGGGCGCGCGTGGTGGCGGGACTGGCATTGGGCGGGCGCGGTTTCAGCAGGCGCTCGAGATCGGGATGCAGCACATACAGCGGCACTTCCGAACGGGTGACGGCGAAGTAATAACCGGTGCGGCCGACTTTCGCGGTGCGCAGGTGGCCCAGCACATTATCCTTGTACAACCGCAGCACGCCAACCAGCACGGCCTGCACTTCGCCTTTCTGGTCCAGCACCGGCGCCGCCATTTGCACGATCGGCTGCTTGCCGGTGCGGCCGATCACCGGTTCCGCGATCAACGGCTGGCGCGTGGCCAGCACCCGCTTGAAGAAGTCGCGGTCGCCCGCGTTGACCTTGGTGCGGCCCGCCACTTCCGGCAAATCCGCGATGACCTGGCCGTTCCGGTCCAGCACCAGGATATCGTCGAACAGCGACAGCACGGCGCGGTCCATATAGTACGCGCGCAGCGCGGCGGGATCGTGGGCAATCGCCAGCGGCTGCACTTTGGCGGACATCGCAACTATACCCAACAGCATGCTCAACTTGTCGTCGAGTTCTTCCGCCGTACGGTTGATCAGCGCGGTCTGTTGGGCAAACAGGACCCGGGTGAAATCCTCTTCCAGCTTGCGCATCTGCATCGCCGTCACAAAGCCCACCACCACGACCGACGTGATACTGGTGGCGAGAGCAACCTTGACTTTGATGCCGAGCGGTTTCATGTCGTCCTTGGAGGGGAATGCTGGGAATTTTCCTACCTAAGCAAGTCCGTGGCAAGGATACCATGGCGAAAAGAGAGGGGCTCCTGACAACATTCCCGGGGAAGGCCACAGGAAAACAGGGGACACGCGGCCGCTGGCCGCGATCGGATAGGGGTTTTACGTATTCCCCGCCACCAGGGTCACTGCCGGCTGCACCGGCCAGTGCCAGCGCCCTTCCAGCCGCCAGTCGCGCCGGCCGCTTTCCACCAGCACTTGCCAGCGGGTGCGCTCGAGCATCGGCAAGGCCGCGCCAAACACGCCATCGGGCGCCGGATGCACGGCCAGCACGATGTCCCTGGCCGGTTGCGTGGCGTGCGCCAGGCGCAGCATCACGGTCGATGGCATGGCGCCGTGGCTGTCGATCTTGCCGGTCAGGATGCCGCGTGCCGGGTCATAGCGCAGCACGGCCGTAATGCCCAGCTCCAACGCCGCGCGGTCGCGCCGCAAGTCCTGGTTGATGGCCTTGCCGCGCTTGTAATAATCGCCCACCACCAGCGCATCCGGCTGGGAAAAGGCCAGCCAGCCGGTATACAACCCGGCCAGCAGCACAATAAACGGTCCCAGCATCAACAGCCAGGGCCAGCGCTGGCGCCACCAGGGTGTGGTATCCATGTTGTTTCCTTTCAGCGGCGCGGTATGATGAATACCGCTTCTTCCTGCACATGCAATGCCGGGTCATCGAGCGCGGTCAGCGCAACGGTGATCCGGTTCGACCCTCTTTGGCCGTTCCCCGCGGCGACACGCAGGCGCAATGGCGCCGCCAGTGTTTCGGTCGGCCCCACCGCCACCACGTCTTCCGTCACCGGCGCCAGCGATTCCAGGCCCGCCACCGTGATGCGGTAACGGTGCGGCTGTTCCGTGGTATTCATGATTTGCAGCCGGTACACGTTTTCAATCGCGCCATCTTCCACTTCGCGCCCCATGGCGCCCCGGTCGCGCAATACATCGAGCTTGAGCGGTGTGCGCAGCCACAATGCCGCGCCAAACGCGGCGATGATCAGCCACAGTACCGCGCTGTACACCAGGATGCGCGGCCGCAGCACGCGGCGCCACGTGGCCTGTTTGCCATTGCCGGCCGCGTAGTGGATCAGCCCGCGGGGCCGGCCAATCTTGTCCATCACGCCATCGCACGCGTCGATGCACACGGCGCAGCTGATGCATTCATACTGCAATCCCTTGCGGATATCGATGCCGGCCGGGCATACCTGCACGCACATCGAGCAATCGATGCAGGCGCCGCCCTCCTTGCCCAGCGGTACCCGGGGTTCGCCCCGCTTCCCGTCGTAGGTGACGATCAGCGTCTCGCGGTCGAACATCGAACTCTGGAAGCGCGCATAGGGGCACATGTAGCGGCACACCTGTTCGCGCAGCCAGCCCGCGTTGCCATAAGTGGCGAAGCCGTAGAACAAGACCCAGAACGTTTCCCACGGGCCGAACTGCAATCCGCTCAGCACGCGGATCGGCGTGAAGTAGCCGACAAAGGTAAAGCCGGTCCACAGCCCCACCAGGGCCCACGACAAATGCTTGCCGCCGCGGCGCCATGCCTTGTCGAACGTGAAGCCCTGCTTGTCGAGCCGCAGGCGCGCGCTGCGCGGGCCTTCCCAGCGGCGCTCCAGCCACAGGAAGATTTCCGTGTACACCGTTTGCGGACAGGCGAAGCCGCACCACACGCGTCCCGCCACCGCCGTCACCAGGAACAGGCTGTAGGCGCAGATGATCAGCAGGACCGCCAGGTAAATAAAATCCTGCGGCCACAGCACCAGGCCAAAGATGTAGAACTTGCGCGCAGCCAGGTCGAACAGCAATGCCTGGCGGCCATTCCACTGCAGCCACGGGGTGGCATAAAACGCGATCTGCGTCAGCCACACACACAGCCAGCGCAGTCGCGTGTAATGGCCTTGCGTTTCGCGCGGGTGGATCGCCTCGCGCGGCGCATACATCTTAATGATTCGTTCCGGGGCGTTCATCATGGGTTACGGCGACTGCCGCGTGGTTAGCCTGAGTCGGTTTTACGGCCGGTGCGTTTGACAAGCTCCACACATACGCCGCCAGCACATGCACCTTGCCTTCGCCCAGGAAGTCGGCAAACGCCGGCATGGTGCTGTTGCGGCCACGGCTGATGGTTTCCTTGATCGATTCCAGGCCGCCGCCGTGCAGCCACACCTTGTCGGCCAGGTTCGGCGCGCCCAGCGCCTGGTTGCCGGTGCCGGCCGCCGTGTGGCACGCCATGCAGGCGGCGAACTTGCCCTTGCCGAACACCGCCTTGATCGGATCGGCCGAACCGCCGGACAGGCTGGCCACATAGTGCGCCACGTTTTCCACATCCTTGTCCGAGCCCAGCGCGGCGCCCATCGGCGGCATCACGCCGTTGCGGCCATGCAGGATGGTGGCCTTGATGACCTCGGGCGCACCGCCATACAGCCAGTCCTTGTCCGCCAGGTTGGGAAAGCCCTTGCTGCCGCGCGCATCGGAACCGTGGCATTGCGAGCAATACGTGAGGAACAGGCGCTCGCCCATCGCATGGGCTTGCGGATCGGCCGCCACGGCCGCGATATCCTGCTTCAGGTAACCGTCGAACAGCGGGCCGTAGTTTTTCGTGGCCTGATCCAGCTCGGCCTGGTATTGGCCGCTGGACTTCCATCCCAGCTTACCGGCATAGGTGCCCAGCCCCGGATACAGGAACAGATAAGCCAGGCCGAACACGATGGTGATGTAGAACAGCCACATCCACCAGCGCGGCATCGGCGTGTTCAATTCCGTCAAGTCTTCGTCCCAGACGTGGCCCGTGGTGCCAATGGGGTTGTCCTTGCCGGCCTTGATCTTGTGCATCGACTGCGAGTACAGCAGCACGGCGCAGCCGATCACGCCCAGCACGGTGAGGACGACGATGTACAGATTCCAGAATTCGCTGGTGAAGTCGGACATGATCAATCCTCCCCGTCAGCAAACGGCAGTTGCGCGGCTTCCGCGAAGCGGGGCTGGTTGTTGCGCGCCCAGGCCCACAGCACAATGCCCATGAAAGTGATGAAAGAAACGACCGTCATCACACTGGCGGCGCGGTCGAACAATAAATTCAGGTCCATGTCAGTTCCTTGTTCAGTTGCGTGTCTTGATGGCGGTACCCAGGCCCTGCAGGTACGCGATCAGCGCATCTTCTTCGGTCTTGCCTTCCAGCTCTTTCGGTGCGGCGGCAATGTCGGCGTCGGTGTACGGGTCGCCCAGGCGCTGCAGCGCGCGCAGGCGCGGCACGATCTCGGTTGGCTTCAGCGCCGTCGCCGCCAGCCACGGATAGCCGGGCATGTTCGATTCCGGCACCACGTCGCGCGGATTGACCAGGTGGGTGCGGTGCCATTCATCGCTGTAGCGGCCGCCCACGCGGGCCAGGTCCGGGCCGGTGCGTTTCGAGCCCCACTGGAACGGCCGGTCATAGACGAATTCTCCGGCCACCGAATAATGGCCATAGCGCTCGGTCTCGGCGCGGAACGGGCGGATCATTTGCGAGTGGCAGCCGTAGCAGCCTTCGCGCACATACACGTCGCGCCCGGCCAGGCGCAGCGGGCTGTAAGGCTTGATGCCCGCCACCGGTTCCGTGGTGGATTTCTGGAAAAACAGCGGGATGATTTCCACCGCGCCGCCGACCGACACCACCAGCACCACCAGCACGATCAGCAGCCAGGGGTTTTTCTCGATCCATTCATGGGAAAATTTCATTTGGCTCTCCTCAGGCCGTTTTCAGTTCAGGCGCTTTTAATCCCGGTATTTGGGCTTCCGGCGTTTTCTGGCCGCGCAGCGTCATCCAGGTGTTGAAGGCCATCACCCCCATGCCGCTCAGGTACAGCACACCACCCAGGACACGCACCACGTAGTACGGATAGGTGGCCTTCACGCTCTCGACGAAGGTGTAGGTCAGGGTGCCGTCCGGATTGACCGCGCGCCACATCAGGCCCTGCATCACGCCGGCAATCCACATCGCGGCGATGTACAGCACGATGCCGATGGTGGCGACCCAGAAGTGCACGTCCACCAGTTGCGTGCTCCACATTTCCTTGCGGCCCGCCAGGCGCGGCAACAGGTAGTAGATCGAGCCCATGGTGATGAAACCGACCCAGCCCAGCGCGCCACCATGGACGTGGGCGATGCCCCAGTCGGTGTAGTGCGACAGGGCGTTGACGGTCTTGATCGACATCATCGGGCCTTCGAACGTGGCCATGCCGTAGAACGACAGCGAGACGATCATGAATTTCAGGATCGGATCGGTGCGCAGCTTGTGCCAGGCGCCCGACAGGGTCATCATGCCGTTGATCATGCCGCCCCACGATGGCGCCAGCAGGATCAAGGAAAACACCATGCCCAGCGACTGGGTCCAGTCCGGCAGCGCGGTGTAATGCAGGTGGTGCGGACCGGCCCACATGTAGGTGAAGATCAGCGCCCAGAAGTGCACGATCGACAGGCGGTACGAATACACCGGGCGGTTGGCCTGCTTTGGAATGAAGTAGTAGACCATGCCCAGGTAGCCGGCGGTCAGGATGAAGCCCACCGCGTTGTGGCCATACCACCACTGGATCATCGCGTCCTGCACGCCGGTGTAGAACGAATACGATTTCCACAGGGTGGCCGGCATGCTCATGCCGTTCACCACGTGCAGCAGGGTCACCGCCAGGATAAAGCCGCCGAAGAACCAGTTGGCGACATAGATATGCTTGACCTTGCGCTTGATGAGGGTGCCGAAGAACACGATGGTGTAGGCGCCCCACACCACGGCGATCAGCAGGGTGACCGGCCATTCCAGTTCCGCGTATTCCTTGCCGCGCGTGAGACCGGCCGGCAGGGTGATGGCGGCCGCCACGATGACCGCTTGCCAGCCCCAGAACGTGAAGGCGGCCAGCTTGTCCGAGAACAGCCGGACCTGGCAGGTGCGCTGCACCACGTAATACGACGTGGCGAACAGGCCGGACACGCCGAACGCGAAGATGACGGCGTTGGTATGCAAGGGCCGCAGGCGGCCATAGGTCAGCCAGGGGATGTCAAAATTCAGCGCGGGCCAGGCCAGCTGGGCGGCAATGATGACGCCGACCAGCATGCCGACCACGCCCCACAAGACAGTCGCGACGGCGAACTGCTTGACGACCCGGTAATTATAGTTTTCCACTTTGGTGTTCTCCCGTAGAACGCTTTGATGATGTATGTCAAAGGTTACGGGGGTGGGCAGTAAAAAACTTTGATGTGGATCAAAATTGCCCGAATGGATTTCGTTTAAGGGGGCGGCGTTACGTCCGCCTGATCGTCATCCTGCAAGACGCGCAAACCCGGCCCCACCAGGTCGTCGAACTGCCCGCTGTCGGACGCCTTGAAGAACAGCCAGATCGCGCCAAACACCAGCGCGACGCTCAACGGCACCAGCAAATACAAGGCTTCCATGATTATGCCTTTCGCAATCGCATGGCATTGATGACCACCACGGCGGAACTGAGCGCCATGCCGACCCCGGACAGCCAGGGATTGAGCAGCCCAAAGGCGGCGGCCGGTATCGCGGTGGCGTTGTACAGCATGGCCCAGGCCAGGTTTTGCCGGATCACGCCCATGGCGCGCCGGGCGCAACGGGCGCTGTCGGCCACCGCATGCAGTTGGCCGTTCAACAACACGGTGTCGGCATGCGCCTGCGCCAGCGCGGCGCCACTGCCCATGGCAAAGGACACGTCGGCGCTGCCCAGCACGGCCGCATCGTTGATGCCGTCGCCCACCATCGCGACCACCGCGCCGTCCCGCTGCAAACGCTGCACATACTCGACTTTTTGATGTGGCAGGCAATCGCCCTGCACCATCGCGATGCCCAGTTGCCACGCCACTTGCCGCGCCAGGGCATCGCGGTCGCCGCTCAGCAGCACCACCTGCTTGCCGTGTGCACGGAAATAATCGACCGTCCGCCGGGCATCGGTGCGCAGCGCATCGGTGATGTAAAAACAGGCCAGCCAGGCGCCGTCCATGCCGAGGTAGACGGCGCTCATGCTGTCGCCGGACCATGCCGGAGCGCCCCCCTCATCCGCGCCTGCGCCCGTCTGCGCGCCCATGTCCGGTCCGGCAATCGCCGCCACGAAGGCGGCGTTGCCCAGGCGGTAACGCTGGCCGCAGATCGATCCTTCCAGGCCCTGGCCCGAGGTTTCCATCACATCCATCGCCGTCCACCGCGCGGCCAGCCCGCCTTCCGCGGCGGCCGCCAGGATGGCGCCGGCGATCGGGTGCGCGCTGTGCGCTTCCAGCGCGGCGGCGATCTGCAGCGCGGCGCGGTTGTCGGGGCCGGCCCCCGGGCCCAGCCGCGCCACATGGCGCACGGCGGGTTTGCCTTCGGTCAGCGTGCCGGTCTTGTCGAACACGATATGGGTGGCGCGGTGCAGGGTCTCCAGCACGTGCGGCTGCACCACCAGGATGCCTTGCGCCAGCAGGCGGTCGGTGGCGGCCGCCAGTGCGGACGGCGTGGCCAGCGACAGCGCGCAGGGGCATGACACCACCAGCACGGCAATCGCCACCGGCCAGGCGCGGGCCGGGTCCATCCAGTGCCACCACAGCCATGCCGCCGTGGCCAGCAACAGCAGCGCCGCCACGAACCACGACGCGGTGCGGTCGGCCCACAAGGCGATGGCAGGTTTGGCGCTGCCGGCTTTTTCCACCAGTTTCAGCAACCCCGCCAGCGTGCTGTCGCCGGCCGCCCGCGTCACGCGCAGCAGCACGGCGTGACCGGCATTGATGGCACCGCCTGGCACGCTGGCGCCGGCGGCCACGGCTTGCGGCGCGCTTTCCCCCGTCAACAGCGACAGGTCGGCCGAGGTGGTTCCTTCGATGATGTCGCCATCGGCGGCAAATGCTTCGCCGGGCTTCACCGCAATGATGTCGCCCGGCTTCAGCAGCGCCGCGTCGACCACGGTGGCGCCACGCGCGGCCGGCCAGCCGGCCAGCAGCGAGGCCGACGCGGGCAAGCCATGCAGCAGGCGTTCCAGCGCGCAAGCCGCCTTGCGCCGCGCCGCCAGTTCCAGCCAGCGGCTGCACAGCAGCAGGAAAATGAACATCGTGACCGAGTCGTAATACACCTCGCCGTGACCGCGCCAGGTGGCGATCACGCTGGCGCCAAAGGCGGCGGCAATCCCCAGCGCCACCGGCACATCCATGCCCAGGGCGCGGGCGCGCAGGCTGCTCCAGGCGCCACGGAAGAAGGGCGTGGCGGAATAGCAGATCGCGGGCAAGGTCAACAGCAGGCTGGCCCATTGCATCAAGGCCGCCATGCCCGCGTCGAGCGTTCCCTGGTTGACCGCGTCATCGGCCAGGTAAGCCGGCGCCACATACATCATCACCTGCATCATCGACAGGCCGGCCACGAACAGGCGGCGGCCCAGCGCGCGGCCCGATTGCTGCAACTGGCGGCTGTGGCGGGCCGCGTCATATGGCCATGCCGGATAGCCGATCGCATGCAGCGCGCGCAGCACGTCCGCCGCTTCACAAGCATCCTTGCGCCAGCGCACGCACAGGCGGCCGGTCGCGACATTCATCTCGGCGCCGACCACGCCCGGCAACCGCAGCAGGCGGCGCTCGATCAGCCACACGCAGGCGGCGCAGCGGATGCCATCGACCAGCAAGACGGCCTGGCAATCGGTGGCGTCCAGTGCAAAGCGGGGATCGTCATTGCGGTACAGCGCCAGCTCAGGCGGCAGCGCATCGGCGCCCGCCGCCGTGGCGGCATAGCCGTCGCGCGTGGCATACCACGACGACTGGCCGGCATCGACGATGGCTTGCGCCACGGCGGCGCAACCGGGGCAGCACATGGCGCGATCAGCACCATCGATGACAACTTTCCATGGGGAGGAGATGGCGGCCGGCAAGCCGCAATGGAAGCAGCAGGCGTCCTGGCGCCGGGCCGCATCCGGGACAGCCGCGCCGCCATCCCCGGCGCGCGCCATGCCGGAGCGCACAATGCGCCGCGCCGCGCCCCTGTCAAAAGCCGTTTCGAATGCGGCGTCCATCACACACCTCCGATACACAACACATCCGCCCACCCATGCAGCGCCGGCATGCCGGGAATGAGCACGCCCGCCAGCCGCAGCAGGCCCAGCACGCCAAACATCATCACCAGCCCGCCGCAAGCGATGCGCACCGCGCGCCGCTGCAGGAAGCGGCGCAGCGCCATGCCCGCCAGGCCTGCCGCGAACAGCAGCGGCATCGTGCCCAGGCCGAAGGCCAGCATGATGGCGGCGCCATTGAAGCCGTCGCCGCTGAGCATGGCGGTCACCAGCATGCTGTACACCAGGCCGCACGGCAGCCAGCCCCACAGCGCCCCGGCCGCCAGCGCCTTGGCCGGCGTATCCATCGGCAGCAGCGGACGCAGCAGCGGCTGCACATGGCGCCAGACCCGCTGCCCGGCCCGTTCGACATGGGCCAGTCCCTGCCATGCATTCATCAGATACAGGCCCGCCGCCAGCAGCATCAGGTTGGCCAGCGCCAACGCGGCCTGTTGCAGCGGCGCGGCCGCCGCCAGTCCCAGCGCGCCTTCAGTGAGGCCGCCGGCCACGGCGCCCGCCATCGTGTAGGTGGCGATACGGCCCGCGTTGAAGCTGGCGATGCGCAGCAGGCGGGCCAGCATGGCATACGCCGCCGCCGGCGCGGCGCTGGCGGTGGCAGCGGTGGCGGCGCCATCACGGGGTGCATGGAATACCAGCGGCGCCACCATCTCACCGGATCGTGGCCGTGGCGCCGCCGCGCCGCCCAAGGTGGCGGCAATCCCGCCGCACATGCCCACGCAATGAACGCTGGCGGCCAGGCCGGCGGCAAAGAAGGGCAGCAGGTTCATGACATCAACCCGTCAGATGGTGCGGGAAAAGCGCAGCGGCTGGGCCTCGGCGGTCTCCTGCGCGGCGCGCGGCAAACCCAGGTAACGGTCGAACACCATGCAGATATTGCGGATCAGCAGGCGGCCCTTCAGGGTCACGGACAGCCACGCGCCGTCATACGTCACCAGGCCATCGGCTTCCAGCGCCTTCAGCTGCGCCAGTTCCCTGGCGAAGTAATGATTGAAACGGATCGGATACGCCTGTTCCAATGACGCCACCGCCAGTTCGAAATTGCACATCAGCTGCTGGATCACGTGGCGGCGCAACAAGTCGTCGGTATCGAGGCGGATGCCGCGCGCCACCGGCAGGCGGCCCAGTTCCAGCTGTTCGTAATAGGCGTCCAGCGTCTTTTCATTCTGGCTGTAGGTATTGCCGACCGAACTGATGGCCGATACGCCCAGCGCCACCAGGTCGGCATCGGCGTGCGTCGAATAACCCTGGAAATTGCGGTGCAACCGGCCCTGGCGCTGCGCCACGGCGAGGTCGTCATCGGGCTTGGCAAAATGGTCCATGCCGATATACACATAGCCCGCCTGCGTCAGCTGGTTGATGCACAGGGCCAGCATGTCGAGCTTGACGCCGGCAGACGGCAAGTCGTCTTCACTGATGCGGCGCTGCGGCTTGAACAGGTGCGGCATGTGCGCGTAGTTGTACAGTGAAATGCGGTCCGGGCTGGCGGCCACCACCTTGGCGATGGTTTGCTTCATGGTCGCCAGCGTCTGCTTCGGCAAGCCGTAAATCAAGTCGATGCTGATCGAACGGAAACCGGCGTCGCGCGCCGCCCGCATCACCGCCAGGGTTTCCGCTTCCGGCTGAATGCGGTTGACGGCTTTTTGCACGTCGGCGTCGAAATCCTGCACGCCCAGGCTGACCCGGTTGAAGCCCTGGTCGCGCAGCGTTTGCACCCGTTCCGGCGATACCGTGCGCGGATCGATCTCGATCGAGTATTCGCCCGCGCTGTCCGGTGCGAAGGCGAAGTGGCGGCGCAGGTGCGCCATCAATTCTTCCATCTGGCGGTCGCTCAGGTAAGTCGGCGTGCCACCGCCGAAGTGCAACTGGTCGACCTGGTGCATGCCGGCGAACAGCTTGCCCTGCATTTCAATTTCCTGCTTCAGGTACGACAGGTAAACCGCCGCCTTGGTACGGTCGCGCGTGATGATCTTGTTGCAGCCGCAGTAGTAGCAGATCGACTCGCAAAACGGGATGTGCACATACAGCGACAGCGGGCCGCGGGGGCCGCGCATCTTGATGTTGGCTTGCGCTTCCAGGAAATCGCCATAACGGAACCCGGCGGTAAACCGGTCGGCGGTCGGATACGACGTGTAGCGGGGGCCGGACGTGCTGAGCCGCTCGATGGTGCAGGCGTCGAATTGCACAGGATACTCAGGTGCGATGGTATTCATGACAGTACTTCCTCAGGCGACCAGCCTGTTGACGTTTTCAGGTACGGATGCGGCGGCGCCACGGACCGGATGGACGGCGGACGGAGCGGGCGGCAGCGCCGTCCGTCCGTTCGCGGCACCGCCAAACTTGAACAAGCTGACCGCATGTTTCAAGCCACCGGCTTCGTTGGCCAAGCTGGCCGCCGCCGCCGCGGCTTGTTCGACCAGCGCGGCGTTTTGCTGCGTCACCTGGTCCATATGGACAATCGCCTGGTTGACCTGGTCAATGCCGATGCTTTGTTCGCGCGAGGCGGTGGATATTTCACGCATGATGGCGGTCACTTGCTGCACCGCGCCGACCACCTGCTCCATGGTGTCGCCGGCGCGGTTGGCGCGCTCCATGCCGAGGCTGACCTTGGTGACGGAAACGTTGATCAATTGCTTGATGTCCTTGGCCGCCATCGACGAGCGCTGCGCCAGGTTGCGCACTTCCCCCGCCACCACGGCAAAGCCGCGCCCCTGTTCGCCGGCGCGCGCCGCTTCCACGGCGGCGTTCAGCGCCAGGATATTGGTCTGGAAGGCGATCCCCTCGATCAGGCCGATGATGTCGACGATCTTTTTCGACGACGCATTGATTTCATCCATGGTGGCAATCACTTCGGATACGATCTGGCCGCCTTCCACCGCCACGTCCGACGCCGCTACCGCGAGGTCGTTCGCTTGCGCGGAATTTTCCGCATTCTGTTTCACGGTGGACGAGAATTCATCGATGCTGGACGCGGTTTCTTCCAGGCTGGCCGCCTGCGATTCGGTGCGGCCGGACAGATCGGCATTGCCGGCCGCGATCTGGCGCGTGGCCACCGCCATGGTTTCCACGTTGACGTGCACGTCGCGGATGGTGGCGATCAGGTTATTGTTCATTTGCTGCAGCGCGCGCAACAACTGGCCCACTTCATCGGTGGCATCGGTATCGAAGCTGCCGGACAAGTCGCCGGCGGCAATCGAGCGCGCGCCTTCCAGCGCCCGGCCCAGCGGCTGCAGCACGCTGGTGCGCAGCGTGTACCACAGGAACACATTGACCAGCAGGCCGATAAAGGTGGCGCCAAAGATGGTGTAACGCGTCAGGTCCGATGCGCCATCGCCAAACAGGCTGGCAATGCAGACCAGCGCCAGCAGCACGTTGACGCCGCTGGTAGCGGCCCAGATGCGCATGCCCAGCGACATATGGCTGAGGCGCGACAGCATGCGGTTGAGGCCGAGGTGGATCACCTGGCCATTGCGGATCGCAACGCGCTTGTCGCCGGCGCGGATCAGCTGGTAAGCCGCTTGCGCGGCGGCGACCTGGTCGCGGTCCGCCTTGGTGCGCACCGACATGTAGCCCAGGGTACGGCCCGCTTCCTTGATCGGCGTGATATTGGCTTTGACCCAGTAATAGTCGCCATTCTTGCAGCGGTTTTTCACCAGGCCGGTCCACGGCGTGCCTTCCTTGATCGAATGCCACAGGTCGGCGAACGCTTCCGGCGGCATGTCCGGGTGGCGCAGGATATTTTGCGGCGCGCCGATCAACTCGTCTTCGGTGAAGCCGCTGACTTGCATAAAATACGGGTTCACATACGTGATGTTGCCGTTCAGGTCAGTCTTGGAAACGATGGCTTGGTCGGCCGATAACTCGACTTCACGGTTGGTGACGGGTAAATTCGTGCGCATCGCGCCCTCCGGCTGTTGGTATTCTTGCTATGTCGCAAGTAATACAGCCAGTTTACGGAGTGGGACGCGAAATTTTATTGACGTAGATCAAAATTCCCCGGATTAGGAGAGCGTATGGGATCGCAGCAAGGCACGGTGGATTTTCTCGTGGACCAGTTCGCCGCGGCGGGTGCGGTGGAGGCCCGCAAAATGTTTGGCGAATATGCCATTTATTGCGATGGCAAGATGTTTGCGCTGGTGTGCGACGACCGCCTGTTCATCAAGCCGCTCCCCGCCAGCAGAGACTACATGGGGGAGCCGGAACAGGCGCCGCCGTATCCCCAGGCCAAGCCGTGGTACGTGGTGCCGGAAGAACAATGGGATGAACGCGAGTGGCTGTGCGGACTGGCGCGGGTCACGGCGGCGGCCCTGCCGCCGCCCGCACCGAAAAAACCGAAAGCGCCGAAGAAAAAGTCAGGCCAGGTCGCTGGTTGACGAGCGGGACGTGCTGCTGTCGCGGACATTCTTTTGCACCGCCACCGCCGCAAACAGGCTCAGGACGAACGACATCGCATAAAAGCCTTTTTCGCTGGAGGCCAGCGCCGCATTCCACAAGCCGACCGTCAGCAACAGCAACACCAGCAAGACCGACATCCAGCACAGGCCGAAATACAGGTTGGTCACGGGAATGCCTTCCATCCGGTCGCGCACGGACTTTTGCAGCGAGACGGCGGAAAACAGGCCATACGCCAGCAACGTGAAGTAATACCCCTTTTCATTGAGCGCCATGGAGGCGTTCCACAAGCCGGACAGGTAAGTGATGACGCCCACCAGCAGGGCTGCCCACGACGCGCTGACAAACGCGGCGCTGGGACGCTGACTCACAGGCTCTTTCGTCATATTTCCTCCTTGCAAGGTTGAAACACCATCATCGGCACCCCGCGGCCTTATGCTTTGCGGCGGAACAAATTCACCACCTTGCCCACGGCAGTGACCACGGCCAGCACCAGGCCGCCGGCCACCACGCCGGCAATGGCATCGAGCGCCGGTGGCGTGACAGCCGCCAGCACCGGGCCGATGCCGGCGATGCCTTCCACCGCTTGCTCCGCGTGGTGGATCACGTCATGCGCGCCCGGGATGCCGTGCGTCAGGATGCCGCCGCCCACCATGAACATGGCCAGCGTCCCCGCCACCGACAGGAATTTCATCAGTTTCGGCGCGGCGGCCAGCAGGAAGCGGCCCACGCCCTTGACGAAACCGCTGGCGCCGGGGCGCTGCGCCAGGTACAGGCCCGCGTCATCCATTTTCACGATGCCGGCCACGATGCCGTACACGCCCACCGTCATCAGGCCGGCCACGCTGGCCAGCACCGCCACCTGTTGCCCGAATGGCGCGGACGCGACGGTGCCCAGCGCAATCACGATGATTTCCGCCGACAGGATGAAGTCGGTACGGATCGCGCCTTTGATCTTGTCTTTTTCCAGCGCCACCATGTCGACCGCCGGGTTGGCCAGCGCGGCCGTCAATTCCGCATGGTGCGCTTCATCCTCGGCGTGGCTGTGCAGCAGCGGATGGGCGATCTTTTCAAAGCCCTCGAAGCACAGGTAAGCGCCGCCGATCATCAGCAGCGGCGTCACCGACCACGGCGCGAAGGCGCTGATGGCCAGCGCGGCGGGCACCAGGATCGCCTTGTTTTTCATGGATCCCACCGCCACCGCCCACACCACGGGCAATTCGCGGTCGGCTTGCACGCCCGCCACCTGCTGCGCATTGAGCGCCAGGTCGTCGCCCAGCACGCCGGCGGTTTTCTTGGCGGCGACCTTGCTCATGGCGGCAACGTCGTCAAGGATGGTGGTGATGTCGTCAATCAGCATCAGCAGGCTGGTTCCGGCCATATCAGCAGCCCTCCATAGGCGAGGTGGACAGTCGGGGTTGTGCGGCAGGTTTCATGGCGAGTCTGGGTTGGGTTGATTTCAGTTAAACGTAGCGGCAATCTTACCGCATATGCAACAGGCAACCCAATAAATAGACAGCCGCTACAATGGTTGAAACTTTCTCCGGAGTACTGCCATGACCTTTGCCACCTGGATCACCTTTGTTATTGCCGCCTGCATCATTGCCGTCTCGCCCGGTTCCGGCGCGGTGTTGTCCATGTCGCACGGTCTGTCGTACGGGGTGCGCAAGGCCAGCGGCACCATCCTGGGCTTGCAGGCCGGCTTGCTGCTGGTGCTGGCGATTGCCGGCGCCGGGGTCGGTTCGCTGCTGCTGGCGTCGGAAGTGGCGTTCAGTGTCGTGAAAACCGTGGGCGCGCTGTACCTGATCTGGCTGGGTTTGGCGCAATGGCGCGCCACGGCGGCGCCGGGACCGGGCGCGCAAGTGGTGCAGGCGCACGCACCGACCTTGCGCCGCCGCGTGCTGACTGGTTTTCTCACCAACGCGACCAACCCCAAGGGCATTATTTTCATGGTGGCGGTGCTGCCGCAATTCATCGCGCAAGACCATCCGCTACTGCCGCAATTGCTGATCCTGGCCGTCACCATGTGCACCATCGACTTGCTGGTCATGCATGGCTATGCCTTCCTGGCCGCCTCGATGCAGCGCTTTTTCCGCGATGCCAAGGCGGTCCAGGCGCAAAACCGCGTGTTTGGCGGCTTGTTGATGGGGGTCGGCACGGCGTTGTTCTTCGTCAAGCGCGGCGGCGCGCACGCTTGATGTTATGCAGAGCGCCTGGTTGAAAAAATGTGTAACGGAAGTCGTCGTTGCGCCCGATCAAGCGTTTAATACCTATCATTCCCCTGCTCCCGGAGCGCAACGCCATGCATCGCAAAATCAAGCATCTCATTCTGTTGTCCGCGCTGGTCGCCGTGACGTCATTGGCGATGGCCCAGGATCCGCCGGCCCGCGTGGCGCGCGTGTCCGTGGTGGAAGGGCAGGTCACCGTGCAGGAAGCCGATGGCGACGAGGCGGGCGGCAACCTGGTGAACTGGCCCGTGACATCGGGCACCCGCATCACGGCGGCGCCGGGATCGCGCACGGAATTCCGTGTCGGCTCGACCGCCGTGCGGCTCGATGGCGACTCCAGCATGGAAGTGCTCGACCTCGATGACAATGTGCTGCGCCTGCGCCTCGATTACGGCACCGCCAGCGTGCGCGTGCGCAATCCCGAACATGTCGGCGGTTTCGAACTGAGCACGCCTCAGGCGCGCGTGACGCTGACGGAGCCGGGCGCGCTGCGGGTTGATACCGAACGCGCGCCGGACACCAGCGTGGTGACCATGCTGGCCGGTACCGGCCGGGTCGATGGCGCCGGTACCTCGATGAGCCTGCGCGCGGGCAAGCGCCTGGAAGTGCGCGGCGACGACTTGTTCACCGGGGTGGCGCAGCGCACGCAGTTCGACGACTGGGTCCAGGCGCGCGACCGCCGCGATGACAATTCGCAGTCGCTGCGCTACGTAACGGCCGACATGACCGGCTATGAAGAGCTGGACCAGCATGGCAGCTGGCGCGAAGACCCGGATTACGGCCCGCTGTGGGCGCCCCGTGGCGTCGCGTCCGACTGGGCGCCTTACCGCGATGGCCGCTGGACCTGGCTGGAACCGTGGGGCTGGACCTGGGTCGACGATGCGCCGTGGGGCTATGCGCCGTCGCACTATGGCCGCTGGGTATTCGTGCAGTCGCGCTGGTTCTGGGCGCCGGGCCGCACCGTGGTGCGCCCGGTGTGGGCGCCGGCGCTGGTGGGCTGGGTCGGCGGCAGCGGCTGGAACGTCACGTTCCGCGACCACCGCGCCGGTCCCGGCGTCGGCTGGTATCCGTTGACGCCGCGCGACCGCTATGTGCCGCACTACCGCGTCTCGGTGGAACATGAACGCCGCCTGGAATGGCAGCACAACGGCAAGGTGCGCTGGAAGGAAGATCCGCGCCGCGACGGCCGCCGCGATGGCGTGACCGTGCTGCCGCGTGAATATTTTGAACGCCGCAGCATCGTCAACGTGGGCCGCGAACCGCGTGTGGCGCTGCCGCCGGGCGACGTGCGCAAGGCGCCGCTGATCAGCGCGCCGCCGATGGCGCCGCAACTGGTCAACCGGCCGGGCCGCGTGATTGACGCGCGGCGCGATGGTCGCGATGACTGGCGCGAGCGCCACGGCGACGGCCAGCGTCAGGTCATCGGCCAGCCGGTGCCGGGCAATGCCTTGCAGGGCCAGCCGCAGCGCGTCATGCCGGGTGGCGCGGTGGTGCAGCAGCCGGGCGCCGGGCAGGATGAGCGCCGCCGCTTTGACCGCCCGGGCCGCGACGATGGCGAGCGCCGCAATGACCGCGATGAACGGGGCCGCATCAGCCAGCCGCAGCCACAAGCGTTGCAGCCGGGGCAACTGCCGCAGCAACACGTCGAACAGCAGCGGCAGGAACGCCAGCGGCTGGAGACGCTGCGCCAGGACCAGCAGCGGCAAGAAGGGCAGCGCCAGGAACGCCAGCGGCAGGACGCGCAGCAGGAACAGCAACGCCAGGAAGCGCTGCGCCAGGACCAGCAGCGGCAGGAATACCAACGCCAGGAGCGCCAGCGCCAGGATGGGCAGCGGCACGAGGCGCAACGGCAGGAACAACAGCGCCAACAGGAAGCCCAGCGTCAGGATGCACAACGGCAAGAGCAGCAACGCCAGCAAGAAGCCCAGCGCCAGGATGCGCAACGACAAGAGCAGCACCGCCAGGAACGCCAGCGCCAGGAGTCCCAGCAGCGGGAACAGCAGCAACGCCAGGACCAGCAACGCCAGGATGCCCTGCGCCAGGACATGCAACGGCAGGAGCAGCAGCGCCAACAGGAAGCCCAGCGTCAGGACGCGCAGCGCCAGGAACAGCAGCGCCAGCAGCGTGAAGCCATGCGCCAGCAGCAGGCGCAGCAGCAGCGCCAGGAACCGCGCCAGGAAGCCCGTCCCCAGCCGCAACCTGCACCGGCGGCGGAGCAGCGCCGCCCGCAACGGGAAGAAAAGGATAACAAGGACAACGGCCGCCGCAAGAACCTGGAATGACGCAGCCTGGATGGATCGCTGCCGCCCAGCCCTGGATTTTGGTCGTTCATCCCTGCATTTCCGCAGTCCGTCCCAACGCGGTGGCGGGGCCGGAAGGAAATCTTTATAGTGGCGTCACGTGATCTTCACTACTATTTTCCTCCCAATACAAAATAGTTTTATGCCAGCCCTTACCGGCTGGCATTTTTTTTATCCGGGAATCAGCCGCCGCCTTTCGGATCGGCCAGCAAGCGGATGCGCGCGCGCCATTCGCCCAGCGCCGACAGGGCCGCATTGAATTCGCGTTCGATCAGGTCGGCCTCGGACGGCGTGATCTTGCCGTCCATGAGCGACTGCGACACGGCTTCCGCCACGTCGCCGACCTGGCTCATGACACGGCACACGGTTTGCGACAAGTCATCTTGCGCAATCTTTTCCGGTACCGGCACCACGAAGGCCGCCATACCATGCCGGACCAGCATCGCGTGCAGCGGCATCAGCGCATTGGGGACGCCGGCTTTCTGGCACAGGTCGATAATGGTCGACACTTCTTCAAACGAAGGGTAATGGGAAGCGATGGTTGGTGACAATTTGTTACGTAAAACGTTCACCGAAATGCCCATGCATTGGGACAATGCTTCGATGCCGCCAGGATAGTTTCGAGCGACGGTATACAAAGCGTCGTGCTGATTCATGTCAGAGTATTTGCGTGTCATGGTGGTAAAGCCGGTGTTTTTTTACCGATGCGTAAATGTTTGCCAGCTATTATGCTGTTATTTAATCAACCTCAAGACGATCAGGATACATGATGAAGTCTCTCCGCAAAGCCGTAGTACTCGCTTTATCGCTGTCGCTGGCGATCGGCGGGCCGCTGGCGGAAGCCAGGCCGACCCAAAGTTCGGGTTCATACAAAGGCGGATTTTCGTCGCAACGCAGTAATACCGCCAGGAGTACGCCGTCGCGCAGCCCGTCCGCAGCGCCGGCGCCGAGCCGCGGCTCGTTTGGCACCTTTGGTTCCCGCCGCGCGCCGGAAACGGAGTCCGCTGCCGGCGGCAGCCGGTCCGCCATGAACCGCGACATGTCGCAACGGACGGCGCAAGACAATGCCGTGCGCACGATGGACCAGCGCACCGCGCAACAGCGCCAGTTGCCGCCATCGGACCCGGTGATGCCGCGCCAGGCGCCGCAGCAACCGCCACAGTATGGCAACCATGGCGGCTACAACAACAACCCCGGCTATAACGGCGGTTATAGCGGCGGCAATAACGGCGGCTACCGCCAGGACCAAAGCCGTCCGAGCGGCTGGGGCACCGCCGGCGCGGCTGCGGCCGGCGCCGTGCTGGGCAGTGTGATCGCCGGCGGCGCCCATGCGAACCAGGCGCCGCAACAGCAGCAACAGCAGCCGCTGCCGACCAACGTGCCGTCCGACGTCGGTTCCATCGGCCCGGTCGGCAGCGCTGACACCAGCACGTCGCCCGGGATGGCGACGGTGCCGAATCCGATGAATCCGGAGGCGCCGGCCGCCACGCCGGTGCCGCCAGTGCAGGAACCTGCGCCAGCGGCGGAACGGACGGCGCCCAAGGAATCGTCGGGCATCGGCTGGTTTGGCTGGGTGATGCTGGGCATCATTGGTTTTACGCTGTACAAGTTCTTTACGCGCCGCAAGGTGAGCCGCCAGGGCGCCAATTATTCGCTGGGAGACTGACATGGGTTGGAAGGATGCATTCGGGTATGTACGCAACGCGGCGATGAAGCAGGGCGCGGTCGATGCGCCGGAAGACCAGCACCTGCCGCTGAATGCGCGCATCGGCAGCATGGTGACGATCCAGCAAGGCTCGCTGCTGCGCGCCAATACGGCCGGCTCGCTGATCGCGCTGCCGCAGGCGGCCGACTTCCGCATCCTGGCGATTTCGCGGCTGAAGCTGAATTTGTCCGGCAAGGTCTACCGCTATTACCTGGACAAGGGCGATGACCAGGCCGATGAAAAGTTCCTGCAAGTGTATGTCGATGCGCAGGACAACGTGGCCGAGATCATGTATTGCACGCAGCTGGCGCGCGTGATCCCGGAATCCGTGGAAGACCAGGAAGCGTACACGGGCGAGCGGGGTTATGGCCTGGGCGACCGCAGCTATACGCTATGGCGCAACCAGCTGGGCGACTATGGCCTCGATGAGCAAGACCTGGAGCTGGTGTTCGGCGCGGAAGAAGGGATCGATTTCCAGCGCGATGCGGGCGACCCGAACGCCGAATGGGTCCAGCCCTACCAGGGTGGCGAAACCCGCATCGACGACGCGGCGGGACGTGGCGGCTTGCAGCAGGATGTGTATTTCATGCCCTATGTGCGCGAATTGCGCGGCGGGGCGGGACCGGAATTTTTGCTGATCACGACGGAGATCATCCGCAGTGTGAACGGCGACAGCAGCAAACGCGGTATCCATGTGGACTTTGTCATTGGGATACCGGTGGAGCAGGAACGGATCGTCATCCAGTGATGACGGCCGCGATGGGCAGTAACTTTATCTAAACCGAAAGGAAGGACACGACTATGAGCAACTCCAATGGCTGGGGCCTGACCGCACGCCTGATCTCGAAACACTTTGGCGCGCTGGGCGACCGCGTATCCGAAGCAATCGCCAACTTCGATCCAGAAACGGCGACCGAGGCAGACCGTGACCGCCTGGCCGACACCTTGCGCAGCACCGCGCAAAAGCTGGCCGCTGCCCGTTCCTCCTTCGACAAGGAACGCAATGACGTCATCAAGCTGCGCGAACTGATCGCCAACGATGAACGCGCCGCGGATACGCTGGGTGAGCGCCTGGCGGCCGGCAAGATTTCGGAAGCCACCATCAACCTGTTCTGCGACGAGCTGGAAGCGAACAAGGCGCGCCTGCCGCTGGAAGAACAGGAAGCGGCCGATGCGCAAGAGTACATGGATGAGCTGCAAAAAATCGTCGACGCCCTGTCGCAGCAACTGGCCGACTTCGATGCGGCCGCCAAGAAAGCCATGCAGGCGCTGGCGACCGCGAAAGCGCAGCGCGATTTGCAGCAAGTGCGCGCCGAGCGCCAGGAACAGTTGAATGGCCTGAAAGGCTTGCAGGGCAATTCCAGCGCGCTGAATGCGCTGACCCGCCGCGCGCAGGCCGTGTCGAATGAAGCGGCCGGCATGAAGATCGTGGCGGACATCGGCCAGCGTCCACACGACCAGAAAGCCGAACTCGATGCGCTGCGCAAGTCGGTGGCGAACGAAGCGGCCGGCGGCGGTGAATCCGCGCTGGACCGGCTCAAGCGGCTGTCGGCGAAGCAGGCGTAATGCCGGCGTGGCGGCGTTCGCCGGGGGTGCCGAGCCTTGGCGGAAGCCGCCATGCGTGCAGGCCTGGGCGCCCGCCATCATCTTGAAAGCCGCGTGCTACGGTACAATATTGCCTGTATCTATTTGTTTTGACAGGAATTACTATCATGGCCACGCCTATCGCCCCGTCCGAATCGCTGATCGAATACCCCAGCGATTTCCCGATCAAGATCATGGGTCTTGCCCACGCCGAGTTCGCCACCACCATGCTGGCGCTGGTGATCAAGCACGACCCGACCTTCCATGAAGGCAAGATGGAAGTGCGTCCATCGTCCAAGGGCAATTACACCGGCTTGACCGTGATCGTGCGCGCCACCAGCCGTCCGCAACTGGACGCGCTGTACACCGAACTGTCCGGCCATCCGATGGTCAAGATCGTGATGTGAGGTCCGACCCGAGGCGCAATTGCGGCAGGAATTCCGCAATCTGCGCCAGCAGCCACGCGCGGAAGGCTTGCACGTGGGGCTGCGCCGCCGCCGCGGGCGGGCTGACAAAGTAATATTCATCCACACTGGGCGTGGCAATATCGAACAGCCGCACCAGTTGTCCCGACGCGATTTCCTGCATCGCCACCACGTGGCGCACCAGGGCCACGCCGTCGCCATCGACGGCCGAGCGGATCAGCATCGACAAATCCTCGTACATGACGCCGCCCGACGGTTCCGCCAGGTTCAGGCCGGCGGCCCGGAACCATGGCAGCCACGGCTCGTTCGAGCGCAGCAAGGTCGCCTGCGCCAGGTCTTGCGGCGTGCGCGGCAATTCTCCCCCCCGGTACGACGGACTGACCACGGGATAATAAATGTCCCCCATCAAATGCTGCGCCACCAGCCCCGGATAGCGGCCCCGGCCGAAGCGGATGCCGACATCGATCGCTTCCCGTTCCAGGTCCTGCAACTGGCCGGACGCCTGCAGCAGCACTTCGATATCCGGGTGGCGCTCGATGAACTGGCCCAGCCGGGGCGCCAGCCAGCGCGCGGCAAAGGACGGGATCGAGGAAATCGCCAGGCGGCGGCATCCCTGTTGCGGCCGTACCGCCTCGGCCGCCTGCACGATATCGGCAAACGCCTTGTTCAAGGCCTGGGCAAACTTGCGGCCGTCGGGGGTGATTTTCACGTGGCGGCCATGGCGGATGAACAGTTGCACACCCAACTCGTCCTCGAGCGCGCGCACCTGGTGGCTGATGGCGCCGTGAGTCAAATGCAATTCATCAGCGGCACGGGAAAAATTCTCGTGCCGTGCGGCCGCCTCGAAGGCACGCAGGGCGGGGAAGGAGGGCATGCGCATTTTCTTGTGAATTAAATTAACAAGGACAGCGAAAATATATCGTTATGTGGTTAATTGAGCAAGTCGTAACATGAAATGCCAACCACAAGGAATTGCCCCCATGAACATCAAGCTCTACGTCAACAGCGAATTCTCCAGCCCCTACGCCATGTCCGTGTTCGTCACCCTGACGGAGAAGGGCATTCCCTTTGAACTGGAAGTGCTGGATTTGAATGCCGGCCAGCACCGGCAGCCGGCCTACCGCGACCTGGCGCTCAATGGCAGGATCCCCGCGCTGGTGCATGGCGACTTCGTGCTGACGGAATCGTCGGCGATCACCGAATACCTGGAAGAAGTGTTCCCGGCCCCGGAATACCAGGCGGTGTATCCAAAATCCTCGCAGCAGCGCGCCCGCGCCCGTGAAATCCAGGCATGGGTGCGCAGCGACCTGATGCCGATCCGCGAAGAACGCAGCACCTTGACCGTTTTCCACGAGCCGGCCACGCAACCTCTGTCCCCAGAGGCGCGTGCGGCCGCGGACAAACTGTTCCGCGCCGCCGATAAACTGGTTCAGGGTGCCAACCTGTTCGGCGCATGGTCGATTGCCGACACGGACCTGGCCATGATGCTGCAGCGCCTGGTCCACAGCGGCGATGAGGTGCCTGCCAAACTGAAGGACTACGCCAACGCCCAATGGCAGCGCGCGGCGGTCCGGCAGTGGCTGGCGTTGGTGGAAAAGGCAAAATTGGCCGCGCGCTAAGCTTGCCTGCCGCACCAATAAAGCCTCGATAAAGCCTGTCAAATCGCTATCATTTTGAAATTTTCTGCTGACAAAATAGGCAGGGCGCCGGGAAAGTAATTCATTAGTGACTTATAATGGCGGGGTTTTCAGTAACAAACCCGTCCATGTCTACTGTCCCGGCGCTTATTCGACACCTCGGCCAGGCCGATTACGAACCCACCTTTGCCGCGATGCGCGCGTTCACTGACGCGCGCACGCCGGACACGCCTGATGAACTGTGGATCGTCGAGCACCCGCCCGTCTACACCCTGGGCCTGGGCGCCGACCGTGGCCACCTGCTGGGCGCCGCCACCGCGATTCCCGTGGTGCAGACCGACCGTGGCGGTGAAGTCACCTACCACGGCCCCGGCCAGGTGGTGATTTACCTGATGATGGACCTGCGCCGCAACAAGCCGGGCGGCAAACTGTATGCGCGCCAGTTCGTCCATAAAATCGAACAAGCCATCATCAACGTCTTGCACACGTATAATCTTGCCGGTGAACGCATCGACGGTGCGCCGGGCATTTATATCGCTGGCGGCCCGAAACAAGGCGCCAAGATCGCCGCACTGGGACTCAAAGTGCGCGGCAACGGCTGCACCTACCACGGGGTGTCGCTGAATGTGGGGATGGACCTGACCCCATTTTCCTGGATTAACCCCTGCGGTTACTCTGGACTGGAAACCATCGACATGCGTTCGATGGGCGTGGACGCGCCGCTGGCCGATGTGCAGCTGGCGCTAGCCAACGAACTGGTGCGGCTGCTACAAGCAGCCGTTCCTGCCGAAGTAACCACTGTATCGAATTAAGCCTATGACTACCGAGACCACTTCCAGCAACGCCCCCGCTTACAACGCCAGCGAAAAGCAGAAAGGCGCCAGCAAGACCTCGCGCATTCCGATCAAGATCACGCCGATCGAGCAGGTGGAGCGCCTGAAAAAGCCGGAGTGGATCCGCGTCAAGGCCGCGTCGACCTCGTCGCGCTTCTATGAAATCAAGGACATCCTGCGTGAAAACAAGCTGGTGACCGTGTGCGAGGAAGCGAGCTGCCCGAACATCGGCGAGTGCTTCGGCAAGGGCACCGCCACCTTCATGATCATGGGCGACAAGTGCACCCGCCGCTGCCCGTTCTGCGACGTGGGCCATGGCCGTCCGGACCCGCTGGACAAGGAAGAACCGCAAAACCTGGCCAACACCATCGCCAAGCTGCGCCTGAACTACGTGGTGGTGACGTCGGTCGACCGCGACGACTTGCGCGACGGCGGCGCCGCCCACTTTGTCGAGTGCATCCAGAAAACCCGCGAACTGTCGCCGCAGACCACGGTCGAAGTGCTGGTGCCGGACTTCCGCGGCCGCCTGCAAAAAGCGCTCGATATCTTCGCCGACGGCTTGCCGGACGTGATGAACCACAACCTGGAAACCGTACCGCGCCTGTACAAGGAAGCCCGTCCGGGTTCCGACTACATGCACTCGCTGAAGCTGCTGAAAGACTTCAAGGCCCTTTATCCGAACGTGAAAACCAAGTCCGGCATCATGGTCGGCCTGGGTGAAACCGACGAGGAAATCCTGCAAGTGATGCGCGACATGCGCGAACACGACATCGACATGCTGACCATCGGCCAGTACCTGGCGCCATCGAACAGCCACCTGCCGGTGCGCCGTTACGTGCACCCGGACGTCTTCAAGATGTTCGAAGACGAAGCGTACAAGATGGGCTTCAAGCACGCGGCCGTGGGCGCGATGGTGCGTTCGTCGTACCACGCGGACCAGCAGGCCCATGGGGTTCTCGAACCTGTGTTGGAACAATCCTGATTGGAAAAGGTCCGCATCGAAGCGTCCTGGAAGCGCGAGCTCCAGGACCAGTTTGAGCAGCCATACTGGGATGCTCTGACGGCGTTCGTGCGCGATGAATATGCGTCCGGACGCTGTTGTCCCCAGGGCCGCGATATATTCCGAGCCTTTGACTTGACGCCGTTCGACGACGTCAAGGTCGTCATCCTCGGGCAAGACCCGTATCACACGCCGGGCGCCGCCATGGGCTTCTGCTTTTCCGTCCCGGAAGGCAACCGCCCGCAACCGAGCCTGCAAAACATCTTCAAGGAACTGGCCGACGATCTCGGCGTCGCGCGCACCCGCACCGACTTGTCCGACTGGGCACGGCAGGGCGTGTTCCTGCTGAACGCCGTGCTGACCGTGCGGGCCCACGAAGCCGGATCCCATGCCGGCAAAGGCTGGGAACAATTCACCGACAGCGCGATCCGCAAGCTGTCACAGGACAGGGACAACCTGGTGTTCATCCTGTGGGGCAGCTACGCGATCAAGAAGCGCGAACTGATCGATGCGCGCCGCCACCTGGTCATCACCTCACCCCACCCTTCCCCGCTGTCCGCGCACCGGGGCTTCTTCGGCAGCAAACCGTTTTCACGGGCCAACGCGTACCTGGAAGCCAAGGGCAAAACGCCCATCGTCTGGGCGTAATCCGATTCAGCTGCCCTTCGTCCGCTGCGGTGCTGCAGGCGCCAGCTTTTCAGGACGCGGACTGCTGCGCGCCAGTTCCCGCTCGTCGATGACGAGCGCCCGCTGCTGGCGTTGCAGCACCCCCATGCGGCCCTGGTCCAGCAGGAACAGTTCGCGGATTTCATATGGCCCCGTGGCGGCGGCCCGCAGCTCCGGCGCAAAGTTCAGCGCGATACTGCCGCTGCCCGCTTCCATCCATTGCGCCGCATGCGCCACGCCTATGGGTTTCAGCACGCCCTGCACCGTGCCATACAGCACACCGCGCACTTCGTAGCGGCCCGCCTGCGCCGCTTCGACACCGAAGTTCACCTTGACACCGCCGCTGCTGTCGGCCAGCGCCACCTTGCGGTCCAGTTTTGCGGTCGGCATCGCCACCGGGAAGGCCAGGCGCAGCGAACGCATCACGTCGCCCTGCCTGGCCTTGCCCTGTCCGTGGGCGTGGACTTCCCACAAGCCCGGCGCCAGCTCTTCATCCGCATCCAGCGCCAGCTGCGCCGTCATGCGCCCGCCCGCGCCATTCTTGAACGTCAGCGGGAAACGGCGGCCGGCCGGCGACATCACGTACCCTTCCAGCTTGGACCACGCCGGTTTGGCGCCATCCTTGCTGCGCAGTTCCGACGTCAGCGACAATTGCTGGCCATGCAGGTACGCGGCGGCGCCGGCCTGCATCGTCAGCGAGACCGGGCTGTCCGGCTCCACCACGTTGATCAGGAAGCGTTCGTTCTCGCCCAGGTTGTCCGCGCGCAGCTTGAACTGGCCCGCGCCCAGGCCCTGGTGCAGGCGGAACGCCGAGGTGCCGGGCGCAAACGGCAGGTCCGCCTTGGCCAGCTTGTCATCCGTGACCAGCGCTTCCATCGCCTCGGCGGAACCATGGGCGCGGCCCGCCTTGTCGATCACCGTCATCGATTGCGGGTGGATCGCCAGGTTGGAACGGGGGCTGCTCATGTCGAACGCCTGCACCCGCACCACGGCGCGCGGCGCCGTGGTATGCAGCGGCACGCCCTTGGCCAGTTCCGCGCCGGTGACGATGGTGTAGGACTCGCGGCTTTCCGCCAGGTGCGGCGTGGCCGCCGCCATGCCCGCGTCCGTCGACGCCCAGCTCAGCGCCACCGCGTCGCGCGACTGGCCCGGGGCGCCGGCCTTGGCCGCTTGCGTGGCCGGTTTTGCCGCCGCCACCAGCGCCGGTTCCAGGTCGCCCGCCTGCTTCGGCAACAACTCCACGGCGGAAGCGGAGGAACAGGCAGCGGCCAGCGCCGCCGCCATCATCGATAATTTCAAGTTCATGTTGGGCTCTCCGTTCAGATATCGTTGCGCAGGATGACGTCCAGGCCGAAGCACTGGCGGCGGCTCTGGTTGTGCGACAGGGGTTCCGCTTCGGCCGTGCGTTCCTTGTCCTGGAACCAGCGCAAGCCGGCGCCGGCCTGGCTGCTGCAATCGAGGAAGCCATCCGAACAGCTGTTCAGCCAGGCCTGCGTGACTTCCAGCCCCACGTTCAAGTGGTAGCCGCCGCAATAGCTGTCGCCATCGAACAGCGATGAATCCACATCCGTGCCCACCACGTGATAAAACGGTTTCGGCAGCGCCGGACGGCCCGCCGTGCCATACAGCCAGGAAGCGTTATAGCTGGCCATCCAGCTGGTCTGCTGCTGGCGTACCGCGTCGCTCTTGTAGCCCAGCAGCCAGCCCACGGCGCTCTCGAACGCATTGCCGCTGATGGTGGCGTCGGCCAGCGGCGTGCCCAGCGACGAAGGCGCCAGCGCATTGACCCAGCGGATCGCATTGATGATGGCGGGATAGCGACTGTCCTGGGTCGGGTTGGACATGACCCAGCGCAGGATATTGCCGCCGTTCGAATGGGTCTCCACCACCAGGTCCGTGATGTTGTTGTTGACGATGAAGGGATGCAGCTGGTCGGCCAGGCAGCCCGCCGCGCCGGCGGTCCACATGTACTGGTCGAAGTCGCAATTGATGACGATCATCAGGTTCTGGTTCGGCAATCCCTGGCGCACCGAATTGATCATTTCATGGGTCCAGTAATCGGTCGCGGCGTCCGTTTGTTTGCCGGTGCCGTGGACGAAGGCCAGTCCCGTATTGCCCGCCATTGCGGGTAGCGCGGCCGAGGCCAGGGCCAAGGCGCTTCCCATCACTGCCAACTGCTTTTTCACCACCATTCTCGTCTCCTGTTCTGGTTTTAAAAAACGCTCGTGCGAAATCAGTCTAGGAGCCGGGTTCCCGCCGAGTATTGTTAAAAAATGTCACCGTCTTGATTTATTACGCCAACCGCTTGAAGAACCGCGCCACGCCGTGCAGGTATGATGTTGCGTTATCTCTACACGCAAGGACCCTGTCATGGACGCATCCCGCTTCAACCTCGATATCTTCAACCAGCGCAGCCAAGGCAAGCTGCCCGGCCACCTGGACATCCGCTTCACATCGATCCAGGAAGGCGAAGTGCAGGCGGAAATCGCCATCCAGCCATTCCACCTGGCGCCGAACGGCTTCCTGCACGCGGGCAGCGTGGTGACCCTGGCCGATACCGCCTGTGGCTACGGCTGTATCGCCCACTTGCCGCAGGGCGCGGAAAATTTCACCACCATCGAACTGAAATCGAACCACCTGGGCACGGCCCGTGAAGGCGTGATTGCCGTCACGGCGAAACCGGTGCACCTGGGCCGCACCACGCAGGTGTGGGACGCCACCGTGATCCACCAAGACACCGGCAAAACGATCGCGTTGTTCCGTTGCACGCAAATGGTGTTGTGGCCGAAATAAGCGCCTGCAAACGCCAGCGGCAAGGGGACGATCTGTTACAGTGAACCGGCCGTGCTTAACCGTTTTGTCGAGAACAAATAATGCGGAAAACCACCCTGTTTGCTGCAACCGGCCTGCTGCTGGCCTCTTCGCTGGCGCTGGCCCAGACTCCCTACACGGAAGACACCACTTACCGCGGCCTGGGCGGCAAGGACGGCATCCGGAAAATCACCGATACCTTCCTCGAACTGGTGCTGGCCGATCCCCGTATCAAGGACAACTTCGCCGATTTCGATATCCCGCAAGTGAACCAGCGCCTGCGGGAACAGTTCTGCGAGTATGCGGGCGGCCCGTGCAAGTACACCGGCAAATACCGCGACAAGACCATGGATGGCGTGGGCACCGTGCGCGACATGCAGTCCGTGCACATCGACCTGAACATCACCGACGCGATGTTCAACGCGCTGGCCGAGGATTTACAGCTGGCGATGGAACGCCACGGCGTCTCGACCTACGTCTCGAACCGGCTGATCGCCAAGCTGGCGCCCATGCGCCGCGATATCGTCACCGCTTCCGCGCCGCCGGCGCCAACCCGGCCGGACAGGGGCCGCTTCCTGGCCACGGGCGGCGTCAGCATGGTGGAAGGCGCCGGCGGCGGCGGCATTTCGCCGTGGGCGCTGATTACCGGCTACGGCACGCGCGACAGCTGGGGCGGCAATGTGCATTACACCCGGGTCCAGACCCAGGATTATTCGCTGGGCACGCGCGGCGTCGCCATCGGTGTCGCCGACCGGCTGGAATTGTCGGTGGCGCGGCAGGATTTCCAGGGCGACCTGGCGCCATTGAACCTGCTGCGCATCCAGCAGGATATCTTCGGCCTGAAGGTCAAACTGGCCGGTGACGCCGTGTATGACCAGGACCGCCCCATGCCGCAGGTGGCGCTGGGCATCATGTACAAGAAGAACAAGGGCATCAGCGGCCTGGGCGCCCTGGGCGTGACCAATGTGACGCAGCTCGGTGCGAAGGATGACAGCGGCTATGACTACTACCTGTCGGCGACGAAAATCTGGCTGGAACGCAGCCTGCTGGTGAACGGCACCCTGCGCGCCACCAAGGCCAACCAGATGGGCATCCTCGGCTTCGGCGGCGACCAGGGCGACCATGCCAAACTGCAGCCGGAAATCTCGCTGGCCTGGCTGGCGCACCGCACCCTGGCGATCGGCGCGGAATACCGGCACAAGCCGCACAACCTGGGAGCCGATCCGGAAAAAGCGTATTACGACGTGTTTGCCGCGTGGTTCCCGAACAAGAACATGTCGGTGACGGCCGCGTATGCGAACCTGGGCACCATCACGGTGTTCAATCCGAAGACGCAAAAGGGGTGGTATCTGTCACTGCAAGTGGGGATGTAAAACCCTGCGGCGGTTATCCCTGCAGCGCCTTTTCCAGCAACTGGTGCAGGGCCTCGAATTCCGGCTCGCCCACGTAGCGCTTGATGATGCGGCCCTGCTTGTCGATAACGAACGTGGTCGGCGTCATTTTCACATCGCCATACGCCTTGGCGGCCTCGCCTTTGACATCGAGCGCGACCTTGAAGGGCAGTTGCCGGTTTTCCGCGAAATTGAGCACGTAATCGGGGCGGTCGTAATCCATCGCCACGGCAATGAATTCCAGCCCCTGCGCCTTGTACTTGTTGTACGTGTCGACCATTTGCGGCATTTCTTTCACGCAAGTGGTGCACGACGTGGCCCAGAAATTCACCATCACCACCTTGCCCTGCAAGCTGGCCGGGGTGATCTGCTCCCCTTTGATGCCGATAAACGTGACTTTCGGCGCCGGGTTGGCGCTATTCAATGAGAAATAGGCGGTCAGCCCGACACAGGCCAGGGCAGCGGCGGCCAGTGCGGGTTTGATCCAGGCGCGGGAAGTCGTCATAGCGGGCATCCGGGAAGCGTGGTCAGTTACCGGCCTTGGCCTGGTACTGTTTCCATTCGTCTTCGGAAATATATTCGAAGACTTTGACGACTTTGTACACGCCAGGCACGCCACGGGCGACATCGGACGCGATATTGCCTTCGCGCTGCGTGACGCGGCCCATCAGGTACACATTGCCGCGTTCGGAAACGACCTTGACGGAATTGGCGGAAATATCTTTCGCATCGACCAGGCTGGCCTTGACCTTGGTGGTCAAAATGGCATCGTTGGAACGGGACGTGAAGCTCGACACGCCCGCGATTTCCAGTTCATTGGTCACCGACAGCACGCCTTCGATGGCGCGCACTTCGCGTTCCACGGCATTGCGCAATGCCTCGTCGCGCACTTCGCCGGTCAACAGCACGCGGCGGTTAAAGCTGGCGATATTCACGTGGCCGGCGCTGCCGACCAGGTTGGGAAACTTGACTTCGGCCTTGACGGCGATGGCCTTGTCTTCCGTTTGCGCACCAAAGGTGCGGCGGTCGGACGCGGCCAGGGTGCCGCCGACGGCGCCGGCGGCCACCAGGCCGACGCAACCGGACAACGATGACGCCAGTGCGGCGCCCAGCAACACCACGGCCAGCGGGCGCTGGATCTTGCCAGCAACCTGGCGTACAACTTTATTCATTCACATCTCCACCAAACAACGCGACATCAATGCCGTCGCACAAGGCATGGATCGTCACCAGGTGGACTTCCTGGATACGGGCGGTACGGTCCGCCGGCACACAAATATGCACATCCGCATCGGTCAGCATCTTGCCGATCGCACCGCCGCCCTTGCCGGTCAGGGCAATCACGCGCATTTCCCGCTCCAGCGCCGCTTCAATCGCCGCCATCACATTGGCGGAATTGCCGGAGGTGGAAATCGCCAGCAAGATATCGCCGGCCTGGCCGAACGCTTGCACTTGCTTGGAAAAGATTTCACGGTAGCTGTAATCGTTGGCCACCGCCGTCAGGATCGAGGTATCGGTCGCCAGGGAAATCGCCGGCAGCGGGAAGCGCTCGCGCTCGAAGCGTCCCACCAGCTCCGCCGCGAAGTGCTGGGCATCGGCAGCGGAGCCGCCATTGCCGCACGCCAGGATCTTGTTGCCATTGGATAAAGCCGAAAACATCATTTCAATCGCCTGCCCAATGGGCTGCGCCAGTACCGTCGCGGACTGGATCTTGATTTCGGCACTTTCGTGGAAGTGGGAGAGGATGCGTTGAGTATTCATGGGTGGGAATTATAGTGCAGTCGTCAGCCGGCTCTGACAAGCGCGGTAAAAAATGCTTACATTCCTTCCACGATAGCATTACGCAGCCAGTTCAGGTGATCGCCATCGATGGCCACCACGTCGAAGCGGCACGGCGGGTACCGCCGGTAGCGCTGCAGGTAAAACTGCGCGGCGCGCACCATGCGGCGCTGCTTGCCCGGCGTCACGCTGGCAATGGCGCCGCCAAAGTCGTCCCGGCCGCGGCGGCGCACTTCGACAAACACCAGGCAGCCCTGGTCGTTCATGACCAGGTCGATCTCGCCCACCTTGCAGCGGAAATTGCGCTCGACCAGCGTCAGTCCGCACCCGGACAGGTATTCCAGCGCGCGGTCTTCGCCCGCCTGGCCGTGCAATTGGCGGCCGGTGGCGCCCATGTCACGGTTGCTGGCTGACAGCCAGCGGTACCGGCACGCCGTTCTTATACACCGCCTGCAGCGCGCGCCGCTCGAAACGGGCCGCGCCGTCGCCAAAGCTGACGTTCAACTGGCCCGTCACGCCATCGAGACGGAAACGCGCGGCCGGCTGGTCTTGTTGGCGGGCGATTTCACGGGCCACGCGGTACGCGTCGATCCCCAGCGCATACAGGCGTTCCATGTCGGCATCGGGCTTGCGCTCGCTGGACGGCGCCAGTTGCGGATAGACCATGACGGCCGGATGGTCGCGCTGCAATTGCCACGGCAGGTCCAGCAGGCGCACGCCATCCATTTCCGTCCCGGCAACTTGCCGCGCCCGGCCCGGGTTCAGCGACGACGTGCCATAGATCGGCACCTCGCCCAACGGCGGCGCGGCCAGCGCGATGCGCAACTGGCGGGTCTGGTCCGGGTCCAGCGCGGCAAACACCACGGCGCCCGGCTCCGTTTGCAGGCGTCCGCGCAGCGCCACCAGTTCGCCATCGTTGAGATAACCATTCACCGTGCTCACTTCCACGACTTTGGCGGCAAGGCCGATGCGCTGCCACTGCGCGGCAAAGGCGCCCGCGCTGCGGCGCTGCCACGCCACGCTGCCGCCCACCACATACGCGGTGGCGCCGGGCTGTTCGCGGCTGGCCCAGTCGGCCATCTGGCGCGCCTCATCTTCGATCGACAGGCCAATCACCATCATTTGCGGCGGCAGGGCCACGGTATCGCGGTTATCGGGGTAATTCAGCGCAATCGTGGGTTTGGCCACCTTGCGGCTGTTGGCCACGGCGGACACGGCGGAGCGGGCCAGCGGCCCGACAATCATGTCCTGTTGCGCCAGCGCCTCCATATAGGACGCCAGCACGTCCGGCGCGGCGTCGCCGGTCTCGATGACCGACACCGTGACGCCCTGCTTGTCGCGCTCCCAGCCGGCCAGGAAGCCGGCGCGCAGCGCTTCGGACGCCTGGCGTAGGGCATCGGAACGCAGCGGCAACAACAAACCAATGCGGTAAGAAGGCGGCGCGGCGTCGCCTTGCCGGGCGGGTTGCCCCGTGGCGGAGGCGTCCTTGAGCGCGGCGCCGGACGCGGCGGAAACACCCGACGCCCCAGACACACCTGACACACCTGACACACCCGACACGCCTGAAACGCCTGAGACACCCGAGACACCGGCCCCGCCGCCAGCACCCGCCGCAGCCTTGCCGCCGCTGTCCGCCGTGCCGCCCGAATCTCCTTGCTGCGGCGCCGATGCGCCGACATTCCCGTTCGCCCCCGACGCGCCGGCCGTCTCCTGCACCGGCGGCGTCTCCACTTCGACAGTCAACCCCGGCTGCGCGCCGGGCAGCACCCCGGCCAGGTCAACCGGGAAAGTCTGCACCTGCGCCGGCGGACCCAATTCGCGGCGCGGCGCGGCGTTCGCCGGCGGCGCCGGTTGGGGCTGCGGCATGGCTTTTGGTGCCGGCGCCCTTGTCACAGCCGGGCCGGACGCGCACAATTGGGCGCTCACGCCGCACGCCATCGATGACATGGCCGGCATGGGCGAGTTGCAGGCGCTGGCGAGTCCGGCCACCAGGCAAACCAGCAGCAATTTCACTTTTATCGGCAGCATCCCACTCTCCAATGACAGATCAAGCAACCAGCATTGCCACCCTGCCCGTCCTGGGCGAAGCGGTGAACCAGACCTATCCTATCGCAACATTGTATGTGGTGGCGACGCCCATAGGAAACGTTGCAGATATCACTGTGCGCGCCTTGCATGTCTTGAGTTTAGTCAATGCGGTGGCGTGCGAGGACACCCGCAACACGGCGCAATTGCTGACCCGCTTTGGCTTGCACAAACCGCTGATTGCCGCGCACCAGCACAACGAGCGGGAAGCGGCGGACAGCCTGATTGCCCGCTTGCAGGCCGGGGAGAGGATTGCGCTGGTGTCCGATGCCGGCACGCCGGCCGTGTCCGATCCGGGCGCGCGCATCGTCGATGCGGTGCGGGCGGCGGGCTTGCGCGTGATGCCCCTGCCGGGCGCCTCGGCGGCGGTGACGGCGCTGTCGGCCAGTGGCCTGGTGAACGATCAATTCCATTTTGTCGGGTTCCTGCCGGCCAAGGCGAAACAGCGCGACACGGTGTTGCAGCAATTGCGCAGCGTCACCGCCACGATGGTGTTTTATGAAGCGCCGCACCGCATTGCCGAGTGCGCGGAAGCGCTGGCGGCCGCGTTCGAGCCGACGCGCCAGGTGGTGTTTGCCCGCGAATTGACCAAATTATTCGAAGAAATCCACCGCTGCCCCCTGTCGGAAGCGGTGCAATGGCTGGCCGCGGACGCCCACCGGGAAAAAGGCGAATTTGTGGTACTGGTGGAAGGCGCGCCACAGGCCAGCGACGCGGACGAGGCGGAAGCGGAACGGATTTTGAACATTTTGCTGGCGGAGTTGCCGCTCAAACAAGCCGCCACGCTGGCGGCGCAGATCACCGGCAAGAAGAAAAATGCGCTGTATGACCGGGCCTTGCAAATTAAGGGTTGACCGTTTCCGCAAGAACAGATATAGTCTTGCTTCTTCGGAGTGTAGCGCAGCCCGGTAGCGCATCTGGTTTGGGACCAGAGGGTCCAAGGTTCGAATCCTTGTACTCCGACCAAATTTAAAAGCCTGTGAAATGGAAACATTTCACAGGCTTTTTCCATTCCAGCCGTTAATAAATAAGCTTCTCAGGCCAAGCCTATTTGACCATTCGGCCCGGCCCGAGTATGATGTCGGTATTCGGAGTGTAGCGCAGCCCGGTAGCGCACCTGGTTTGGGACCAGGGGGTCCAAGGTTCGAATCCTTGTACTCCGACCAAAATTTAAGAGCCCGTGAAATCGCAAGGTTTCACGGGCTTTTTCCATTCCGTCGCTCAATTACGCGGACAGGCGCCGCAAGTTGTCGATGTCCCGCCGTGGCGGCGCCCCAAACAGCCGGCTGTATTCACGGCTGAACTGGGACGGACTTTCATAGCCGACCTGGAATGCCGCCGTGGACGCGTCCAGATGATCGGCCAGCATCATGCGCCGCGCCTCATTCAGGCGCAGCCATTTCTGGTATTGCAACGGACTCATCGCGGTGAGCAGGCGGAAGTGGTGATGGAAGGTCGACGGACTCATTTGCACATGGGCCGCCAGCGTTTCGATCCGCAATGGCAGCGCGAAATGCGATTTCAGCCAGTCAATCGCCCGCGCCACCCGGTGGCTCTGGCTACCCACCGACGCGATTTGCCGCAGCCGTGCGCCCTGGTCGCTCATCAGCAGCCGATAACAGATTTCACGCTGGATCAGCGGCGCCAGCACCGGAATCGAGTCCGGATCGTCGAGCAGTTCGAGCAGCCGCGCGAACGCTTGCAACAGGTGCGGCGTGGTATCTCCCATCACCATGCCGCAGGCGCCGGGCGCGTCGGACGCCGGCGCCATCCCGCCTTGCATGGCCAGTTCCGCCACCATCCGCAAATCCAGCTTCAGCACCAGGCCCAGGTACGGCCGGTCCCGGCTGGCATGCACCACCTGCATCATGACGGGCAAATCCAGCGACGTGATCAAGAACCGCGTGATGTCATAGTGATAGGCATGCTCGCCCAACAGCGCCTGCTTGGCGCCTTGCACAATCAGCGCAATGCTCGGTTCCACCATGCACGGCGCCGGCCGCGTCGGCGCTTCGCAGCGGGCCAGCATCAGGCCTGGAATCGGCGTCACCACCCGGCTCTCGCCGGCGGTCCAGCGGGCCGCGGCGGCGGCGAGCGGCTGGCGCAGGGTTTCAAGTAGGTCGCTATCGGGCAATGTCACGGGGGAGCTCCTGGATTGATCCCGGCGATGGTAATCCATGCTGCCCGATCCGTGGCGGGCTTCGCAGGATTAGGCAAAAAACTCACAGGATCGTGCTATCGGTTGCGGCGCCGCACGCACGAGAATGCAATCCACCTCTTCCCCCGTCCCTCAGGAGTCCCCGATGATCACACTCGACATCAACTGCAAGGCGATCCGCATCGATGCCGCCCCCGACACCCCGCTGTTGTGGGTCTTGCGCGATACGCTGCACATGACCGGCACCAAATATGGCTGCGGCATGGGTTTGTGCGGCGCCTGTACCGTGCACCTGGCCGGAGAACCCATCCGTTCGTGCAGCACCCCGATTTCCGCCGCCGTTGGCAAGAAGGTCGTCACGATCGAAGGCGTGGACCAGGCCAGGACCGCCAAGGTCGCCAGGGTGGTGCAGGACGCCTGGCAACAACTCGACGTGGTGCAGTGCGGCTATTGCCAGTCGGGCCAGATCATGAGCGCCGTCGCCCTGCTGCAAACCAACCGCAAGCCATCCGACGCCGATATCGACGCCGCCATGGCTGGCAATATCTGCCGCTGCGCCACCTATGTGCGCATCCGCGCCGCCATCCACGATGCCGCCAAATCACTGGCCTGAAAGGGACGCCATGACACCGCATATTGAAAATGCCAGCCGCCGGGGCTTCCTGCAAAACGCCGCCGGGCTGACGCTGGCGCTGTACCTGCCCGGCGCCGCCAGCGCGGCCGCCAATGCCGCCGCCACAGCGGGCGCGCCTGCCGCGCAGTCCTTCGCGCCGGGTGCGTTCCTGCGCATCGGCGCCGACAGCACGGTCACCGTGATTTCCAAGCACCTGGAAATGGGCCAGGGCGTATACACCGGCCTGGCCACCATCGTGGCGGAGGAACTCGATGCGGCCTGGGCGCAAGTGCGCGTCGAAGGCGCACCGGCCGACGCCGGCCGCTATAACAACATACTGTGGGGGCCGGTCCAGGGCACGGGCGGCAGCACCGCCATGGCCAATTCGTGGGAACAGCTGCGCACGGCCGGCGCCTCGGCACGCGCCATGCTGGTGGCGGCGGCGGCGCAGCAGTGGCAAGTGCCGGCCGGCGCCATCACCGTCAGTGACGGCGTGGTGTTGCACGCCGCATCGCGGCGCCAGGCCACGTTTGGCCAACTGGCGCAGGCGGCGGCACAGCAGCCGGTCCCCGCCAGCGTCACCCTGAAAGACCCGAAAGACTTCAAGCTGGTCGGCAAGCGCGCACCGCGCAAGGACACCGCCGCCAAGATCCGTGGCCAGGCGCGCTTTACGCAGGACGTGCACCTGCCCGGCATGCTCACGGCGGTGGTGGCGCACCCGCCCCGCTTCGGCGCCACCGTCAAGTCCTTCGATGCCAAGGCGGCCCGCTCGGTCAAAGGCGTGGTGGACGTGGTCGCCATCCCGACCGGAGTGGCGGTGCTGGCAAAAGATACGTGGAGCGCCAGGAAAGGCCGCGACGCGTTGCAGGTGACATGGGACGAGTCGCACGCCTTCAAGCTCGGCACCGATGACATCTTTGCGCGCTACCGCGAACTGGCCAGGACGCCGGGCAAGATCGCGCACCAGGCCGGCGATACCGACGCCGCGTTTGCGGCGCCGGCGCGGGTGCTGCGCGCCGCCTATGATTTCCCTTACCTCGCGCACGCGGCCATGGAACCGATGAATTGCGTGGTGCACCTGACGCCAGGGCGCTGCGAAATCTGGAATGGCGAACAGTTCCAGACCATCGACCAGGCCAAGGTCGCCGCGCTGCTGGGGCTGAAGCCGGAACAGGTCATCCTGAACATGCTGTACGCGGGCGGCAGCTTTGGCCGGCGCGCCTGCAAGGATGCGGACTATATCGTCGAAGCGGTGAACATCGCCAAAGCCATCGATGGCAAGGCGCCCGTCAAGCTGGTATGGCTGCGCGAGGATGACATGAAAGGCGGCTACTACCGTCCCGCCTTCCACCACGTGCTGGAAGCGGCGCTCGATGCGCAGGGCAAGCTGACGGGCTGGCGCCACCGCCTGGTGGGCCAGTCGATCCTGGCCAATTCGCCGTTCGGCGCCATGGTACAAAACGGTATCGACCGCGTCTCGGTCGAAGGCGCGGCCAACCTGCCCTATGCGATCCCGAACCAGCTGGTCGACCTGCACTCACCGGACGACATCGGCGTGCCGGTGCTGTGGTGGCGCTCGGTGGGTTCCACCCATACGGCCTATTCCACCGAAACCTTCCTGGACGAGGTGGCCGCCGCGGCGGGCCAGGATCCGGTGGCCTTCCGCCTGGCGCTGCTGGAACACCACCCGCGCCATGCCGGTGTGCTGAAACTGGCCGCCGACAAGGCCGGCTGGGGCACGCCGCTGCCCGGGGGCGGCAATGGCGACCGGCGCGGGCGCGGCGTGGCCGTGCACGAATCGTTCAAATCATATGTCGCGCAAGTGGCGGAAGTCACCATCAAGCCCGATGGCAGCGTGGTGGTCGACCGCATCGTGTGCGCGGTCGATTGCGGCATCGCCATCAACCCCGACAACGTGCGCGCGCAAATCGAGGGCGGCGTCGGCTTTGCCCTGTCCGCCGCGCTGCAAGGGGCCATCACGCTCAAGGACGGCATGGTCGAGCAGTCGAACTTCCACGACTATGCGCCGCTGCGCATCAACCAGATGCCGAAGGTCGAGGTGCACATCATGCCATCGGCGGAAAAGCCGACCGGCGTGGGCGAACCGGGCGTGCCGCCGGTGGCGCCGGCCGTGGCCAATGCGATCGCGGCGGCGACCGGGAAGTACCTGCGCAGCCTGCCGTTCAATGCCGAGACGTTGAAGGCATAGCGAAAACTCAAGCACCGTAGGGTGGTTTTCGTGGGGGGGCGCCGAGCCCAGCGAAAGCCGCCATGCGTACGTTGCCGCAGGCATGGGCAGTACCGGCTCGCATGCATGGCGGCTTCCACTGCGTGGAAACCGCCCTACCGATTCCATGCCACGTCCTGCGCTGGCGCTATCACCCCGCCCGCTTGGCGGCGATCGCATTGCCGGCGCGGCTGGCGGCCTTGCGGTTGAGGATGGCGGAAATGTACTGCCCTGCATCGACCACGAGATCGAGGTCGATGCCGGTCTCGATGCCGAGGCCGCTCATCATGTACAACACGTCTTCCGTCGCCACGTTGCCGGTGGCGCCCTTGGCGTACGGGCAGCCGCCCAGGCCCGCCACCGACGAGTGGAAAATCGATACGCCCACTTCCAGGCTGGCATAGATATTGGCCAGCGCCTGGCCATAGGTGTCGTGGAAGTGGCCGGAAATGCCATCCAGGCGGAACACCGCGGCGGCGCGTTCCATCACGGCCTGCGTCTTGCGCGGCGTCGCCACGCCGATGGTGTCGGCGATGTCGATTTCATCGCAGCCCAGGTCGCGCATGCGTCCCACCACGTCCGCCACCGCATCGAGCGGCACGTCGCCCTGGTAGGGGCAGCCGAATGCGCAGCTGATCGAACCGCGCAGGCGCAAGCCATGGTCCTTGGCGGCCTTGGCCACGTCGACAAAGCGCGCGATCGATTCCTCGATCGAGCAATTGATGTTCTTTTGCGAGAACGCTTCGGACGCGGAACCAAAGATCACCACTTCGTCCGCTTTCGCCGCCAGTGCCCCTTCCAGGCCCTTCATGTTCGGCGTCAGCGCGGAATAAATGGCGCCGGCGCGGCGCGTGATGCGGTCCATCACTTCCGCGCTGGTCGCCATTTGCGGCACCCATTTCGGCGACACGAACGACGCCGCTTCGATGTTGGCAAAACCGGCCGACGACAGGCGGTTCACCAGCTCGATCTTCACGTCGGCGGAAATGGTTTCTTTTTCATTTTGCAGGCCGTCGCGCGGGCCGACTTCAACGATTTTGACTTTCTGCGGCAGTATGCTCATTGCACTATCCTTTTCAATAACCCCTGGTACGGTCGATCACGTCAGCCACCGGTTCACCCTTGGCCATTTGCCGCATCTTGCCGGCGATTTGCTGCACGCTTTCGCGCCGCAAGGTCAGCGCGGAAATATGCGGCGTGATGGTGATGCGCGGCTCCTTCCAGAACGGGTGCTGCATCGGCAGCGGTTCGTTGCGGAAGACATCGAGCGTGGCCGCCTCGATATGTCCGGTGCGCATCAGGTTCAGCAAGTCCGGTTCCGACACATGGCCGCCCCGCCCCACATTGACGATAAATGAGCCTTGCGGCATTTTCGACATGTTGGTCAGGTTCAGGATGTTGTTGGTGTCATCCGTCAACGGCAGCATGCACACGGCCACGCGCGTGCCGCGCAGGAACGTATCGAGGCCGTCGGCGCCATGGAAACACTGCACGCCATCGATGGCGCGCGCCGTGCGGCTCCACGCCCGCAGCGGGAAGCCGAACGGCTTCAATGCTTCCAGCACGCGCGAACCCAGCACGCCGGTGCCCATCACGCCCACCGCGAAGTCTTCACGCACCGGCGGCAGCAATGGCGCCCACTGCCCGGCGCGCGCCAGGTCTTCGTATTCGTGGAAGCGGCGGTAGTAGCGCAGCACGGCATGCACCACATATTCCGCCATCTGCGCGCCCATGCCGGCATCGGTCAGGCGCACCACCGGGATGTGCGCGGGAATCGCATCGCCAAACCGCAAGATGCCATCGGCGCCGGAACCGGTCAGGAAGATAGCTTTGACTTCCCGCAGTTCCGACAGCATTTCCTCGGGCGGCACGAAGACCACGGCATAATCGCAGGGTGGTGTTTTCACGCCTTTTTCCCATACGATCACTTCCGCTTCCGGCAGGTAGCGCGCGAAATCCCGGATCCATGGCTCGGTCTTGCCGTCCGCGCGGTGCAGCAAAATACGCATCTGCTCCTCCTGCAATCGTGCCATTACGCCGCGCGGAACGCCAGCAGAGGCGCACCGTCCGACACCTGGTCACCCACCGCGTACAGCACGTCATCGACCACGCCGTCATGCGGCGCCGCGATGGTGTGCTCCATCTTCATGGCTTCCATGATGACCAGCGCATCGCCTTTCTTGACTTCCTGGCCCTTTTCGGCCAACACCGCCACCACCTTGCCCGGCATCGGCGCCGTCAAGCGGCCGCCTTCCGCTTCGGATTCACCGGCATGGGCCATCGGGTCGTTGTAGCCGAGCGTGTAGTGCAAGCCGTTGGTGAAGACGTGGAACAGCTCGCCGTCGCGGCGCACGCTGCCGTGCACCGCCGTGTCGCCCAGCTTGATGCTGATATCGGCGCCCCGCTGCGACATCAGGGTCAGCAGCTGCGGTTTGCCGTCCGCACAGGCAGGCAAATTGAACATCCAGCCATCGTTCAGGTAAGTCACTTCCACGCCATACGCCTTCGCAGGCAAGCCCGCCGCGTAATCATCCGTAAACGACAGCTTGCGCACATACGGCTGGTTCATGCGCCAGCCCAGCGCCTGGCCCCACGGGTCGCCCGCATTGGCGCCCGACTGCGCCGCCGACTTGTCTTTTTCTGCTTCGATCAGCGCGACGGCGGCCAGCGCCAGCGCGCCGGCCGCGGCCGGCTGCGCGGCCGGGAACAGCGCGTCGTGGTTACGCTCGATCAGGCCGGTATCGAGGTCCGCCGTGGCGAACGCTTCGCCCTGCACCAGGCGGTTGAGGAACGCGATATTCGATGCCAGGCCGACGATCTGGTATTGCGACAGCGCCTGCGCCATGCGGGCCAGCGCCTGCTTGCGGTCCGCGCCCCATACGATCAGCTTGGCGATCATCGGGTCATAGAAGGGCGAAATCGCATCGCCTTCGCGCACACCAGCGTCGATCCGCACGCCGGCCGGATGGCCGGGAATGCCGCCCAGCTCGAAGTTGACGGCGTCCGGCGTGCCGAGGTGGCGCAAGGTGCCGATCGATGGCAGGAAACCCTTTTCCGGATTTTCCGCATACACGCGCGCTTCGATCGCGTGGCCGTTGATGGTCAATTCGCTTTGTTTTTTCGGCAGGACTTCACCGGCGGCCACGCGCAACTGCCACTCCACCAGGTCGGCGCCGGTGATCATTTCCGTCACCGGGTGTTCCACCTGCAGGCGGGTGTTCATTTCCATGAAGTAGAACGAGCCATCTTGGTTGGCGATGAATTCCACCGTGCCCGCGCCGACATAGCCCACCGCCTTGGCGGCGGCCACCGCCGCCTCGCCCATGGCGGCGCGGCGTTCGGCCGACATGCCCGGGGCCGGCGCTTCTTCCAGCACTTTCTGGTGGCGGCGCTGCACCGAGCAATCGCGCTCGAACAAATGGATGCAATTGCCGTGCGTGTCGGCGAACACCTGGATTTCAATATGGCGCGGGCGCTGCAGGTATTTCTCTGCCAGCACCTTGTCGTCGCCAAAGGAGCTGATGGCTTCGCGCTTGCACGACGCCAGCGCATCGCGGAATGCTTCCGTTGACTCCACCACGCGCATGCCCTTGCCGCCGCCACCGGCCGACGCCTTCAGCAGCACCGGGTAGCCGATGCGGTCAGCCTGGGTTTGCAGGAAATCCGGATCCTGGTTGTCGCCGTGGTAGCCCGGCACCAGCGGCACGCTGGCTTTCTCCATCAGCGATTTCGCGGCGGACTTGGAGCCCATCGCGCGCATGGCCGATGCCGGCGGGCCAATGAATACCAGGCCCGCTTCCAGGCAGGCATCCGCGAATTCCGCGTTTTCCGACAGGAAGCCATAGCCCGGGTGGATCGCTTCGGCGCCGGTGGCCTTGGCCACGGCGATGATCTTGTCGCCGCGCAGGTAGCTTTCCTTGGCGGCGGCGGGACCCAGCAAGACGGCTTCATCGCACACGGCAACGTGCTTGGCGTTGGCGTCCGCTTCGGAATACACGGCGACTGTCTTGATGCCCAGGCGGCGCGCGGTGGCGGCGACGCGGCAGGCGATTTCACCACGGTTGGCAATCAGGATTTTTTTGAACATGGTCTCTCTCTATTCAGCTCGTGGCTGGCAGTTTTCGTTGGCGTTCAATTGGGCGGCCCATGTTTCGCAACTTGTGGTGCTGCATGGGGCCCGGTTATGCATGCTCGGCGGCTTTGTAAAAGCCGCCCTACGGAGATGGGCCCGCCGCTCCTCTTGGCTGCCTGCGGCCTGGTTCCGTAGGGCGGATTCCGCAGGAAGCCGCCATGTGTGCAGCCACGCGGCTTAACAGCCGCAGCGTTCCTTCTGTACCGATTCCAGCGTGTTGGCGCGGGTCTTCAGGCCCAGCTTGGCCAGCAGCGCGCGGTCGTCGTTGGCTTCCGGGTTATCGGTGGTCAGCAGCTTGTCGCCGTAGAAGATGGAATTGGCGCCGGCCATGAAGCACATTGCCTGCACGGCTTCGCCCAGTTCGCGGCGGCCGGCCGACAGGCGCACGCGCGCCTTTGGCATGGTGATGCGGGCCACGGCGATGGTGCGCACGAATTCCAGCGGGTCCAGCGGGTCCAGGCCGTGCAGCGGCGTGCCTTCCACCTGCACCAGGTGGTTGACCGGCACCGATTCCGGATACGGATTCAGGTTGGCCAGCTGCGCGATCAGGCCGGCGCGCTGGGCGCGGGTCTCGCCCATGCCGACGATGCCGCCACAGCATACTTTCAGGCCCGCGTTGCGCACGTGGCCCAGGGTATCGAGGCGGTCCTGGTATTCGCGGGTGGAGATCACGTTGTTGTAGAACTCCGGCGCGGTGTCGAGGTTGTGGTTGTAGTAATCGAGGCCGGCCGCTTTCAGGCGCTCGGCCTGTTCGGCTTCCAGCATGCCCAGCGTGGCGCAGGTTTCCAGGCCCATGGCCTTCACTTCGCGCACCATGTTTTCGACTTTATCCATGTCGCGCTCTTTCGGGCTGCGCCATGCGGCGCCCATGCAGAAGCGGGTGGCGCCGTTGTCCTTGGCCTGGCGCGCGGCGTCGAGCACGGTGTCGATATCCAGGATCTTCTTGGCTTCCACGCCGGTATCGTAGCGCGCCGCCTGCGGGCAATAACCGCAATCCTCTTCGCAGCCGCCGGTCTTGATCGACAGCAGGGTCGCCAGTTCGACGTCACCTTCCGGCCAGTACGCGCGGTGGGTTTCCTGTGCGCGGAACATCAGCTCGTTGAACGGCAGCTCGTACAGCGCCATCACGTCTTCCAGTGGCCACGTGGCGGCTTCGGGCAGCGTAATGGCCTTGGCCGGACGATGCAGCTCCACGGTATTGGTGGTCTGTACGGTCTTCGGTTCTTGCAGGGTCGCTTGCGACATCATGTTTCCTTCACATTCATTGATTGTTGCGGCGGGTGGGCCAGTTCGGCAGGCCCGCCAGATTCACATACTCGGCGGCGGCGGCGGCGGTCGGCTGCGCCAGGCGCGGGATGCGTCCCAGCAGCGGCGCGCCGAGGCGCTGCTGCAATGCCGCCACGTTTTCATCGGCGAACGCCATCTCCGCCTGCACTTCATTGGCGATCCATCCCGCCAGTTTCAGGCCGCGCGCGGCAATCGCTTCGGCTGTCAGCAGCGCATGGCTGATGCAGCCCAGGCGCAAGCCCACCACCAGGATCACCGGCAAGTCGAGCTGTTGCGCCAGGTCGGCGGTGTCAAAACTGTCGTTGAGCGGCACGCAAAAGCCACCCACGCCTTCCACCACCACGGCATCGGATGCGGCCGCGATTTCAAGGTACGCGGCCAGGATCGGCACCGAATCGATGGTGACGCCTTCCAGCGCCGCCGCGATATGCGGCGCCGCGGGTTCCATCAGCAGGTACGGCGTCGTCAGCGATTGCGGCATCGTCACATTGCCGGCCGCGATCAGCATGTCGGCGTCGTCGTTATGCAGTACGCCGTTGCGGATTTCCGCGCCGGCCGCCACCGGCTTCATGCCGCAGGCGCGCACGCCCTGGCGCACCAGCGAATGCAGGATGGCGGCGGACACCAGCGTCTTGCCGATTTCCGTATCCGTGCCGGTCACGAAGCACGTGAAACGGGGTGGCCAGCCGGCGGCGGCCGCCGCCGGCTGTGGTTCGGTTTTGGGTTCGTTGTCGACGACAGCGACGCCCACCACGGATTCGCCCACGACGACAGTCGGCAAATCCGCCTTGGGTGCGATAAAACCCGGCTTGTCCGTGCTCATGATTGATCCTCCAGCACATGAATCGCCGCGACCAGGCGGTCCACTTCTTCCATCGTGTGGCCCGCCGCCAGGGTCACGCGCAAACGCGACGTCCCCACCGGCACGGTGGGCGGACGGATACCGCCCACCCAGAACCCTTGCGCGTACAACGCGGCGGATACGCGCATGGTTTCAGCATTATCGCCGATCACGATCGGCTGTACCGCCGTATCGGATGGCATCAGTTGCCAACGTTTCAACTTCAGGCTGGCTTTCAGGTGCGCAATCAGCGCCTGCACGTGGGCGCGGCGCTGGCGCCCTTCCTCGCCTTCGATGATATCGACGCTGGCCAGCAGCGCGTGCGCCAGCGCGGGCGGCGCGGCGGTCGTGAAGATGTACGGGCGGGCGCGCTGGATCAGCGTTTCAATCACGACTTCGTGCGCGGCGACAAAGGCGCCGCCGACACCGGCGGCCTTGCCCAGGGTGCCGACATAGACCAGGTACGGCGAGCGCAAATTGAAGTGTTCCAGTGCGCCGCGGCCGTTGTCACCAAGGGTGCCGAAACCGTGCGCATCGTCGACCACCAGCCACGCGCCATGTTTTTCGCACAGCGCCAGCAATTCCGGCAGCGGCGCCAGGTCGCCATCCATGCTGAACACGCTGTCGGTGACGACGACCTTGTTGGCCGCCGTGCTGTGTTCCAGCAAGGCCGCCAGTCCCGCCACGTCGGCATGCTTGACCACCTTGACCGTGGTGCGCGACAGGCGCGCGCCATCGATCAGCGAGGCGTGGTTCAGCGATTCGGAAAAGATCTCCGTTTCCTTGTCGCCCACGGCCAGCGCCGTCAGCACGGCCAGGTTGGCCATGTAACCGGTGCAGAAATACAGCGCTTTCGGCGCTTCGAGATAGGGGCCGACAAAGCCGGCCAACCGCGCTTCCAGCTGCGCGTGCGCGCGGCTGTGGCCGGAAATCAAATGCGATGCGCCACTGCCGGCGCCATACAAGGCAACGCCTTCCTGCAGCGCGGCCATGACTTTCGGATGACCCGCCAGGCTCAGGTAATCATTGCTGGAAAAGCACAGCATGTCGCGGCCATCGACCGTCACGCGCGGGCCGGCCGGTGTTTCCACGTGGCGGCGCTTGCGGATCAGGCTTTGCTGTTCCAGGCCGGCCAGCTGGAGTTGCAGTTGATTCAGTAAATCCATGCTCACGCCCCTGTTCCGGCAATCGTGGCTTCGAACACCGACAAGGTGCGCGCCGCCAGGCCGTCGATTTCCTCGTCATTGAGGATGTACGGCGGCATCAGGTAAATCGTACTGCCGATCGGGCGCAACAACAATTCCTGGCGCGTGGCTTCGGCGAAGAAGCGGCGCGAGAATCCCGGCCCGGCATCGACGGCGTCAAACGCCCAGATCATGCCGCGCTGGCGCGCATGGGTGATGCGTTCATGATGGGCCAGCGGCGCCAGCGCTTGGGTGAGCTTGTCGGCGCGCACCTTGTTCGCAGCCAGCACGCCGTCTTCCTCGAAAATATCGAGCGTGGCCAGCGCCGCGCGGCACGCCAGCGGGTTGCCGGTGTACGAGTGCGAATGCAGGAAACCGCGCGTGACATCGGCGCTATAAAACGCCTGGTAGATTTCCTCGCGCGACAGCACGATCGACAGCGGCAAATAACCGCCGGAAATCCCCTTCGACAGGCACAGGAAGTCCGGCCAAATGCCGGCCTGTTCGCACGCGAAGAAGGTGCCGGTGCGGCCGCAGCCGACCGCGATTTCATCGAGGATCAGGTGCACTTCGTGCAGGTCGCACAGTTCACGCACCAGTTTCAGGTACAGCGGGTCGTGCATCGCCATGCCGGTGGCGCACTGCACCAGCGGCTCGATGATGATGGCGGCGATATTGGCGCCGTTCTCCTCGAACAGTTGCTGCACATCGGCCGCCGCGCGGCGCGCCACGTCTTCGGCGGATTCTCCGTCCACCGCCTGGCGCGCATCGGGCGACATCACGATCCGCGAGGAACGCAGCAGCGGGCCATAGGCATCCTTGAACAGCGCCACGTCGGTGACCGCCAGCGCGCCGAGGGTCTCGCCGTGGTAACTGTTCTTCAGGCAGACAAATTCCTGCTTTTGCGAGCGGCCGGCGTTACGCCAGGCATGGAAACTCATCTTCAACGCGATTTCCACGGCGGACGCACCGTCCGACGCGTAAAACGCGTGGCCCAGCTGGTGCCCGGTCAGCGCCGACAGGCGTTCCGACAGGCGGATCACGGGTTCGTGCGTGAAGCCGGCCAGCATCGCGTGTTCCAGCATGTCCAACTGCTCTTTCAGCGCGCCATTGATGCGCTGGTTGGCATGGCCGAACAGGTTGACCCACCACGAACTGATGGCGTCCAGGTAACGGTCGCCATGGTGGTCGTACAGCCACGGACCACGGCCGTGGCTGACCGCGATCAGCGGCACAGACTCGTGGTGCTGCATCTGCGTGCAGGGATGCCACACACTGCGCAGGCTGCGCGCCACCCAGTCGCTGTCGGCTTGCTTATGTTGCTGCGCGCCTTGTTGATTTGCTTCCAAAACTGCTCCGTTTCCGTTACCGCCACGGGCTGCGTGCGGGCTATAGCCAGGATGGCTTGCGCTTCTCCAGGAAGGATTGCACGCCCTCGCGGCCCTGCTCTGACGCGCGGATATTGGCGATGCGCAGCGCCGTGTCGGCCAGTAGCGCATCGTCGACGGGACGTCCCGCCACATCGCGCACCAGCGTTTTCGCTTCGCGCACCGCGTTCGGGCTGTTGCCCAGCAGGGCCTTGACGAGTTCCGCGGTCTTCGCAGCAATGGTCTCTGGGGTCGCCAGTTCATGCACGAAGCCGATGCGGTGCGCCTCGGCCGCTCCGAACCGCTCGGCGGTCAGGAAATAGCGGCGCGACGCTTGTTCGCCCATGGCTTTAATGACATAAGGTGAAATGGTGGCCGGGATCAGTCCCAGCTTCACTTCGCTCAGGCAGAAGTTTGCCACGTCCGCGGCAATCACGATGTCGCACGCCGCCACCAGGCCCATGCCGCCGGCATAGCAGTCGCCATGCACCTGGGCGACCACCGGTTGCGGGCACAGGTAAATGGTGCGCAGCATTTCGGCCAGCATCATCGCATCTGCATTGTTTTCGGCGTGCGTATAGCCCGCCATTTTCTTCATCCAGTTCAAGTCGCCGCCGGCGCAGAAGGCGGGGCCATTGGCCGCCAGCACGATCGCGCGCACCTCGTCCCGCTGCGCCAGCTCGCCGAACGCCAGCGTGATTTCACGGATGGTCTGTTCGTTGAACGCGTTGCGCACGTCCGGACGGTTCAGGGTGACGGTGGCGATCTTACCGTCGATCGTTACTTGCAGGGTTTCATAAGTCATATAGTCACCCTCCTTACATGCGGAATACGCCGAACTTGGTGTCCGGGATTTCAGCGTTCAATGCGGCGGACAGGCCCAGGCCCAGCACCATGCGGGTATCGGCCGGATCGATCACGCCGTCGTCCCACAGGCGCGCCGTGGCGTAGTACGGGTGGCCCTGGTGTTCATACTGGTCCTTGATCGGCTGCTTGAACGCGGCTTCTTCATCAAGCGACCACTGGCCGCCCTTGCCTTCGATACCATCGCGTTTCACGGTGGCCAGCACGGACGCCGCCTGTTCGCCGCCCATCACGGAAATGCGGGAATTCGGCCACATCCACATGAAGCGCGGGCTGTAGGCCCGTCCGCACATGCCATAGTTGCCGGCCCCAAAACTGCCGCCGATCACCACGGTGAATTTCGGCACGGCGGCGGTGGCCACCGCCGTCACCATCTTGGCGCCGTTGCGGGCAATGCCTTCGTTTTCATACTTGCGCCCCACCATGAAGCCGGTGATGTTTTGCAGGAACACCAGCGGGATCTTGCGCTGTGCGCACAGTTCAATGAAGTGCGCGCCTTTCAGGGCCGACTCGGAGAACAAAATGCCGTTGTTGGCAATGATGCCGACTTTCATGCCATAGATATGGGCGAAGCCGCATACCAGCGTGGTGCCGTAGCGCGCCTTGAATTCATCGAATTCGCTGCCATCGACAATGCGGGCAATCACTTCGCGGATATCGAACGGCTTACGGGTATCGACCGGGATCACGCCATACAATTCCTTGGTCGGGTATTTCGGTTCCACCGCTTCGCGCAGGGCGCCCTGTTGGGGCTTGGTGCGGTTCAAATTCGACACGATGGTGCGCGCCAGCGACAGCGCATGCAGGTCGTTTTGCGCCAGGTGGTCGGCCACGCCGGACAGGCGCGTATGCACGTCGCCGCCGCCCAGGTCCTCGGCACTGACCACTTCACCGGTGGCCGCCTTCACCAGCGGCGGGCCGCCGAGGAAAATCGTGCCCTGTTCCTTGACGATGATCGACTCGTCGCTCATGGCCGGAACGTAAGCGCCGCCCGCCGTGCACGAACCCATGACCACGGCGATTTGCGGGATGCCCTTGGCCGACATATTGGCCTGGTTGAAGAAGATGCGGCCGAAATGGTCGCGGTCCGGGAACACGTCGTCCTGGTTCGGCAGATTGGCGCCGCCCGAGTCCACCAGGTAGATGCACGGCAAGTTGTTCTGGTCGGCGATTTCCTGCGCGCGCAGGTGCTTCTTCACCGTCATCGGGTAATAGGTGCCACCCTTGACGGTGGCGTCGTTGCACACGATCACGCATTCCTGGCCCGAGACGCGGCCAATGCCGGTAATGATGCCGGCCGCCGGGGCCGCATCGTCATACATGCCGTACGCGGCCATCTGCGACAGTTCGAGGAACGGCGTGCCGGGATCGAGCAGCATTTGCACGCGGTCGCGCGGCAACAATTTGCCACGCGCGGTGTGCTTGGCGCTCGCCGCTTCGCCCCCGCCCTGGGCCAGCTTGGCGACCTTGGCGCGCAGGTCGTCGACCAGCGCTTGCATGGCGGCCGCGTTGGACTTGAAATCGTCGCTGCGCGGATTGAGTTTGCTTTCGATATGCGGCATTCGGGTTCCTCTTCTCGACGCGGTGTCTCGGGCCGCGTCACAGTGGTCACTGGTTATTCGGGAAAAGTACCGTCGACGTAAAACCAGCGCGGCCCCTCGGACGAAGGTTCGCGCAGAAAGCGGCTGAGTTCGTGCAAGCGCTGGCCACGGCCATTGACGCGAAATCTTGCAACGAACTCAACGAAGTCCTCGTTTTCTGCTTTACGTTGACGTAAACGTAAAGCAGATTTTACCTCAAGTCCCAGCCATTGCAATTTTTCATTTGGGCTGATCACAGGCTCCCCCGGGCGGGTGCTGGCGTGCCACGTGGCCTGCAGGTAAGCCTCGTTTTTCAGCGTGTACGCGGTGTAGCGCGAGCGCATCAGTTGCTCCGCGGTTTGCGGGATGGCGGCGCCTTCCATATAAGGACCGCAGCAATCGGCAAGGGCGGCGCCGCTACCGCAAGGGCAAGGGTTGGCAAGGGTCTTGGATTTGGACATCAGGAGACAAAAAGCAACGGGAATCAGGCATTATCCGCCATATTGCGCGCACGGTCCCATGTTACGGCGTGGCCGCGGAACGTGCCGTCCGCTGGATTGAAAATAATCTAACCAATTGATTTTTAAGTTTTTTCAATAAATTTCTATTTTTAAACAAATTTAAGTGAAAAAGCATATGAGTCAATTAGTTAATTTTGTCACGCAAACTGGCCGGAAAGGTCTTGATTTCATCAAATCCCAGGGCAGGCAAATATTGCTGTACAAGCTGGACCACGACTTTCGCCTGGTTGGCATCCCGCGTCTTTTTCAGCGGATCCCTGTCCTTCTGTTGCGCCATCCAGACTTTGAACAGTGCGAACGCCCGGGGATCAACCGTCACCATGTTGGCCATGTTGCCATTGCTGCCGACAATCACTGCCTCGAACTTGGGCGCACTGAGCAGCCAGTCTGTATTGCGGGCACGCACAGCCCAGAAATCGTCCGGGTTGTCCAATAACTGCGCCGGCTCCTGATCACTGCCCGGTCCCATACGGCGCACAATGTCGATCCGATACCCGGCATCGTTCATTGCGGTGTAAAGCTGTGCTGGCCTTAGCAATTTGAAAGACTTGTCGACACGCTGGAGAATTCCCAGCAAGCCTGTGCCGGTAATATTTTCTTTGATTTCTAACGTTAAATGCTTGCGGTTATCCCAAAGGAGGTACAGGTCTTGCGTCGCCAGGTGCTCTTCTTCAATCCGAACACCGGCCGCTGCTTCATAAGCATAGAGCGCGTTCGTGCCAATGACGGTCAAGTGTTCCGCCAACCCGGCTTTATCCATTGCATTCAACACGTCGATGATGGTTCTGTCCACGCGGTCCAGGTACATGGCCTTGTTCAGGCGAACATGACGCGCCATCTTTTCGCGCAGGCTGGCAACGCGCTGATCGCTCTCCGATTTGCGGGCACTAAACTTTTCAAAGGTGGCTTCCGCTTCGGCACTACGAGGTCCAAGGCTTTTCTGCGAACCGCCTCGCCCTGTACGGATGAGGTATTCCCTGTCATCGACCGTTCTCCAGAACATCGAGCCTTGCAGCGATTTTGCTTCTTTTTCAGCTTGGCGCAGACCAAGAAAAACCTGACGGGCGTTGATGTATTGCTTGCGCTCGTCCCCAGACAATTCCACCATTGCATAAGACATTTCCATGGCTTGGATGCTACAAAATAAGTCATTGAATGTAAATGAATTTCATCGAATTCTCATACCGCCAGCCAACCGTTCCAGCGCCAACGGAGCGGCTTTTCCCCGCATTAAATCCGCCAGCAACGCCGCCGTCCCGCACGCAAAGGTAAAACCCAGCGCGCCATGCCCCACGTTCAGCCACAGGTTCGGATAGCGGGTAGCACCGACGATGGGCGCGCCGTCCGGCGTGGCGGGGCGCAGGCCGGCCCAGGGTTCGGCCCGGTCGTAATCAGCGGCCCCCGGCAACGCGGCGCGGGCGAGGCGCCGCAGGGAAGCCATGCGGCGCGGGTCGATGGCGGTGTTGTCGCCCACCAGGTCGGCCATGGCGGCCACCCGCAAGTTGCCGCCGATGCGCGCATACAGCACCTTGCGCTCGGCATCCGTCACGCTGATGTCCGGGGCCCGGTCGTGCGCGCGGATCGGCGCGGTCAGGCTGTAGCCTTTTAATGGATAAATCGGCAAGTACAGGCCGGCGCTTGCCGCCAGGTCGCGGCTGGCCACACCCGCCGCCAGCACATACCGGTCTGCCTGCAAGCAGCCGGCACTGGTCAGCAACCCATCGATCTTTCCTTGCCGGACCTGCAATTGCCTGGCCTGGGCCTGCACGATCCCCTGGAAGCGGGGGTGTGTTTGCAGGCGCCGCGCCAGTGCCAGGCAAAACGCATGGCAATCGGCCACGGCTTCACCCTCGTTATAAATGCCGCCGGCCAGGTGTGGCGCCAGCTCCGCCAGCGCCGGTTCGCGCTGCACGATTTCCGCCGGCGACCAGACTTGCCGGACATGGTCCGGATCCGGGCGCGACAGCACCGCGTCGAGCACGGTGCGCGAGCGGTACACCACCAGCTTTCCCGCATTACGCCAGGCAAATTCCTCCGGCGGCACCACCAGCGCCAGCCGCGCCATGGCCTGGCGGCTCAAGGCGCCCAGTTGCAGCAGCATGGCCGTGGTGCGCCGGTTGGCCTCACTGTTACAACAGGCAATAAAGCGCGCCAGCCAGCGCCACTGGCGCCAATCCGCCTCCGGTTTGAAGCGCAGCGGGCCATCGGGCTGCAGCAGCCAGCGCAGCGCCTTCAGCGGTACCCCCGCGTCCGCCAGCGGCGAGACATAGCGGTAACTCAATTGCCCGCCGTTACGGTAGCTCGAGGCGCCGCCAACGATGGCGGCCTGCTCCACCAGCGTGACCCGGTAGCCGGCTTCCAGCAGCCACCAGGCCGAGGCCAGCCCCACCACGCCACCGCCGATGACGATCACTTGTTGCGCGGAAATCGTAACGTTTGCCATGCCGCCAGCTTACCGGCGAAACGCGCCGTGTGCGGCACATAACCCTGGTCCAAGCAAAAAATGGACGCAAAAGCGCTGCGCCGTTTACACTGGAGGCCTAGGAGAAAACCCGTATGAGCCAGACCAGCGTTGAATTCCACGCAGATGTATCAGACAATTCGCCGCTGTACATGCAGATCGCGCGCAAGCTCAGCGACGACGTGCGCAATGGACGCTACCAGGTCGACCAGGCCTTGCCGTCCGAGCGCACGCTGTCGGAACTGTTGAACGTGTCGCGCGTCACCGCGCGCAAAGCCATTGACCAGCTGGTTGACCAGGGCCTGGTGGTGCGCCGGCGCGGATCGGGCAATTACATTGCACCCCGCATCGAGCAGCCGCTGTCCAACCTCACCAGTTTTTCGGAACAATTGCAGCAGCGCGGCTATACGCCGAAATCGCGCTGGCTGAAACGCGCCATCGTCACCGCCTCGGCGGACGAGCAAATGAGCCTGGCCCTGTCGCCCAGCAGCAAGGTGGCGCGGCTGGAGCGCTTGCGCATGGCCGACGATGTCGTGATGGCGTATGAAGTGTCGGTGCTGCCGCAGCATATCGTGCCGAAACCGGAAGCCATCGGCGATTCGCTGTATGCCTTCCTGGAATCGACCGGCAAGGCGCCGGCGCGCGCGCTGCAGCACATCCGCGCCATGAATGCGCCGGCCGAACTGGCGCAGCAGCTGGAAGTGCCGGAAGGGCAGGCGGTCCTGTTCATCACCCGCATCGCCTACCTCGATTCCGGCGAAGCCGTGGAACTGACCCATTCGTATTGCCGCAGCGATCATTACGACTTCGTGGCGGAAATGCGACGCGCGCCCACATAACCGTTCAACCCAACCTCCAGGCCGAGCGATGCTGAAAACTGAGACCCCCAGTGTTCGCCACGCGCAACTGGACCAATACGCGGATGCGGACCTGGTCGGCGCCTTTGTCGACGACCAGCTGCAAGCGGTGCAGGCGGTGCGCCGCGCCGCGCCGCAAATCACCGCCGCGATTGCCGCCGCCGTGCCCCGCCTGCAGGCGGGCGGACGCCTGCTGTACGTGGGCGCCGGCACCTCCGGCCGCCTCGGCGTGCTCGACAGCGTCGAACTGTATCCCACCTTTTCCTGGCCGCACGAGCGGGCCGTCGCCCTGCTGGCGGGCGGCGCGGGCGCCATGTTCCAGGCGGTGGAAGGGGCCGAGGACGACGCCGCGCAAGGCGCGGCCGATTTAACCGCCGCGGCGCCCGGCCCGCGGGACGTGGTGTTCCTGCTGGCCGCCTCGGGCGGCACGCCGTATGTGCTGGGCGCGCTGGCGGCGGCACGGAAAGCCGGCGCGCTGACCGTCGGGATCGCCAACAACCGCGATGCCCCGCTCGCCCTGCAGGCCGACATCGGCATCACCCTGGACACCGGCGAGGAAGTCATTTCCGGCAGCACGCGGCTGAAGGCGGGCACTGCGCAAAAAATCGTCCTGAACACGATTTCCAGCGCGCTGATGGTGCGCCTGCATAAGGTGTACGGCAACCTGATGGTAGACTTGCAGGCCACCAACGCCAAGCTGGTGCAGCGCGCCGTGCGCCTGACCATGCACGCGACCGGCGCGGACGACACCACCGCGCGCGCCATGCTGGAACAGTGCCATTACCACGTGAAAACCGCCATCGTCGCGCTGCTCAACGGGCAGACCGCGCAGCAGGCCGAAGCCGTGCTGGCGCAAACCGGCGGCAGCGTGCGGGCGGCGCTGGCATCCGATCGAACCAACTGAAAGTCCACATTGCAAGCAACCGAACAACGCAGCGCCTGGCGCTGGATTCCATCGCTGTATTTCGGCCAGGGCATCCCCTACGTGGTGGTGATGACGTTGGCCACGGTGATGTACAAAAACACCGGCTTTTCCAATACCGACATCGCGCTGTACACCGGCTGGCTGTACCTGCCATGGGTGATCAAGCCGCTCTGGTCGCCGCTGGTGGAAATGTTCGGCACCCGGCGGCGCTGGGTGGTGGTGCTGCAATTCCTGCTGGGGACCAGCATGGCGATGGTGGCGCTCACCACCCACCTGCCCGCGTTCTTCCAAGTCAGCCTGGCCGTGCTGTGGCTGATGGCGTTCAGTTCCGCCACCCATGACATCGCGGCCGACGGCTTTTATATGCTGGCCCTGCGCAAGCAGCAGCAAGCCGCGTTCGTCGGCGTGCGCAGCACGTTTTACCGGGCCGCCACGATCCTGGGGCAAGGCGCGCTGGTCGCCCTGTCCGGCGTGCTGATCGAACGTTATGGCGATGCGCGCACGGCATGGTCGATTGTGTTCTTTACCCTGGGAGCGCTGTTCCTCACGCTGTTTGCCTGGCACGCGTTGGCCTTGCCGCGTCCGGAGGCGGACCAGCCGCCGGCCGCCGGCCATGGGGGCAACCAGCTATACCGTGAATTCCTCGATACCTTTGCCGCCTTCTTCCGCAAGGACGGCATCCTGGTCATCCTGGCCTTCCTGCTGCTGTTCCGCCTGGGCGAAGCGCAATTGCTGAAAATGGCGACACCGTTCCTGCTCGACCCGCGCGACGTGGGCGGGCTCGGCCTGTCGAACAAGGATTACGGCTTTGCCTATGGCACGGTGGGCATCCTGGCGCTGACCCTGGGCGGCTTGCTGGGCGGCGTCACGATTGCCCGCTTTGGCCTGAAACGGTGCCTGTGGCCGATGGCGTTTGCCGTGCACGTGCCGGACCTGGTGTTTGTCTACCTGTCGAGCGCCATGCCAGCCAGCCTGCCGCTGATCACCGGCGCCATCGCACTGGAACAGTTTGGCTATGGCTTCGGCTTCGCGTCGTACCTGATGTTCATGATCATGGTGGCCGACGGCGCGCACAAGACCGCCCATTACGCGATTTGCACCGGCTTCATGGCGCTGGGCATGATGCTGCCGCAGATGGCCAGCGGCTGGATCCAGCAGCAGCTGGGCTACCAGCATTTCTTCATCTATGCGTGCCTGGCGACCATCCCCGCGTTTGCCGTGACGGCGCTGCTGAAGATCGATCCCGCGTTCGGACGCGAAGGTTAACTCCTTCGCGCAGCATTGCCGGGCTTACCGCTACAATACCGGCGCAATCACTGACTCGAGGTATGGTTTTGAATCCGAAAAAGCGGCTGACCCTGACCGCCGGCGCTGCCGCCGCCCTGGCGGCGCTGATGAGCGCCTGTTCCACCACGCCGATGGCGCCACCGCTGCCTGGCGCCCCGCCATCGGGCCCCGCCACCACGCCCGGCGCCGGCGCCACCGGCACCGCGCCGGCCGCCGGCACGGCGCCCGCCGTCAACGGCTTGCAGCCGCCCCCGGCGCCGCGCGAATTCCGCGCCGCGTGGGTGTCAACTGTCGCCAACATCGACTGGCCCAGCCGCAGCAACCTGCCGGTCGCCAAGCAGCAGGCCGAAGCCATCGCCATCCTGGACCGCGCCCGCGCGCTGAACCTGAACGCGATCGTGCTGCAGGTGCGCCCCAGCGCCGATGCCATCTATCCATCCGAGCTGGAACCGTGGAGTGAATTCCTGACCGGGCAACAGGGCAAGGCGCCGTCACCCGCCTATGACCCGCTGCAATTCTGGATCGACCAGGCGCACGCGCGCGGCCTGGAATTGCACGCGTGGTTCAATCCGTACCGCGCGCGCCACGCCACCGCGAAGTCGCCGGCCGCGCGCAGCCATATTTCCGTGGCCAAGCCGCACACGGTGAAAACCTATGGCCGCTACCAGTGGATGGACCCGGGCGAAACGGAAGCGTCGAAGCACACGCTGGACGTGGTGCTGGACGTGGTGCGCCGCTATGACATCGATGGCGTGCACATCGACGACTATTTCTATCCGTACCCGATCGAAGCGCCCAGCGCCACCGGGGCGGAAACCGCGGCGCTCGATGTGCCTTCCGGCGGCGGCATGAAGCCGGAACTGGAATTCCCCGACCAGCCGGCATGGCAGCGCTATGTTGCCGGCGGCGGCAAGCTCGATCGTCCGTCATGGCGGCGGCAAAACGTCAACCTGCTGATCGAAGCAATGTATACCGGCATCCACCGCGAAAAAGCGTGGGTGCGCTTCGGCATCAGCCCGTTCGGCATCGGCCGCCCGGACCGCCGCCCGCCCGGCATCGTCGGGTTTTCCCAGTATGACAAGCTGTATGCCGATGCGGAACTGTGGCTGAAAAACGGCTGGCTCGATTACCTGGCCCCGCAGCTGTACTGGCCGATTGCCCAGCAACCGCAGGCGTTTGACGTGCTGCTCGATTACTGGCTGCGCGAAAACACGCGCGGCCGCCACGTATGGCCGGGACTGTATACGAGCAAGATCGACAACACGCCGAAATCGTTCGAGCCTGACGAAATCGTCAAGCAGATCGGCATCACGCGCAGCCGCCCCGGCGCCAATGGCCATGTGCACTTCAGCATTGCCGCGCTGATGCAAAATCGCAAAGGCGTGGCCGACCAGTTGCGCGCCGCCAGCTATACCAGCGCGGCGCTGGTGCCGCCCACGCCGTGGCTGGGCAGCTCGGCGCCGGCGGCGCCACGCGTTGCGGCCAGGCGCGGCACGGCCGGCCTGGACCTGAGCCTGTCGGCCGGCAAATCCACGACGCAATATGCGATCTGGGCCAAATATGGCAATGAATGGCGCTTCATCACGGCGCCGGCCAACCTGACGGACGTCACCCTGGCCGACGACGGCGCGCTGCAGCCGCTGGTGGCCGTGGTCAGCGCCGTGGACCGCCTCGGCAATGAGAGCGAGCGGGTCACCGCCCAGCCCTGACTAATCGACATGATTTCACTATCGGTTGGCTTTGAATGATGAACAACACTGATCACGCCCTGGGCCTTGGCATCGATGCCGGGGGCACGCGGACGCGCTGGGCGCTGGCGGGGGCCGATGGCGGGATCGTGGCTGAAGGCAGCGTTGCCGGCTTGTCCGCCTTGCAAATGGCCAGCGAAACCGGCCGGGCGGCGATACAGGCCACCTTTGCCGCGCTGGCGCAGGCGGCGCTGGCCTGCGGACAACCGCGACGGGTCTGCGCGGGCTTGACCGGCTTTGGCGGCGACAGTACCTTGCCGGTGCAATGGCTGGCGGCGCTGCTCGGCCTCGCGCCCGATCACATTACCGTGTCGAACGACGTGGAAATCGCCTACCTCGACAGTTTCACTCCCGGCGCAGGCTACCTGGTCTACGCCGGCACCGGGTCGATTGCCGCCTATATCGACCCGCAAGGCGCCTTCCACCGCGCCGGCGGCCGTGGCGTGGGCCTCGATGACGGCGGCGGCGGTTACTGGATCGCCCGTGAAGCGCTGCGCCACATCTGGCGCCGCGAAGATGAAGCGCCCGGCGCCTGGCGCGGCTCGCCCATGGCGCAGGCGGTATTCGACCATGTCGGCGGCAGCGACTGGGCCTGCTCGCGCCAGTTCATGTATGGCAGCGAGCGCGGCGCCATCGGCCAACTGGCGCTGGCCGTTGCCGCCAGCGCGGAGCAGGACCCGGCCGCCCATGCCATCCTGGCGCAGGCTGGACAAGAACTGGCGCGCATTGCCATGGCACTGGTGGCGCGCTTCGGCGTGCGCCCGGTGGCGCTGTCCGGCCGCGCGGCGGAACTGCACCCGCTGATCGAACAGGCCATGCGTGCTACGCTGGCGTCCAACGTGCCTTTGCACCGCCACGCGGTGCAGCCCCATTACGCGGCGGCCCGCCTGGCGGCGCGGTCCATGCGACCTACTCGTCCCGACCCCGGAGAATGACCTTGCTGAAAACGCTGTTAGTGCCACTGATTGCCATATTGCTGGCCGGCTGCGCCACCGCGCCGCCCGCCGCGCGGCTGGACAACACCTATACCGCCCGCAGCCAGAGCAGCCGCGTGAAATTCGTGATCCTGCATTACACGGTGTCCAACCTGCCCGGCTCGATCAAGACCCTGACCGAACAGGCGGTCAGCAGCCATTACCTGCTGACCGATGAACCCGAGCCGAAATTTTATGTGCTGGTCGATGAGTCCCGCCAGTCCAACCACGCCGGCCTGTCGAGCTGGAAAACCTTTTCCAACCTGAACCCCGCCTCGATCGGCATCGAAATCGTCAATCCCGGCTATACCGACCATGCGCGCGGCACCTATGCGCCATTCAGCCAGGCGCAAATCGACCAGCTGATTTTGTTGTTGAAGGACATCGTCCAACGCCACCAGATCGCGCCGCAAAACATCCTCGGCCATGCCGATGTCGCCCCCCAGCGCAAGCAGGATCCCGGCCCCATGTTTCCCTGGCACCAACTGGCGCGGGCAGGGCTGATCGCATGGCCCGACGCGGCCCAGGTGGAAGCGCAGCGCGTCGTGTTTGAAACCCAGATGCCCGATATCGCGTGGATCCAAAAGCGGCTGGCCCAGCATGGCTATGCCCTGGCGCAAAGCGGCGTGCTCGATGACGCCACCCGCAACGTGCTGTTCGTCTTCCAGTCCAAATACCGCCAGGCCAAATATGACGGGGAGCCCGACGCGGAAACCGCCGCCATCCTCGACGTGCTGACCCGCCCGCAGGCGGCGCCAGTCACACCGCTGGCGCCCGCTCCAGAACTGCACTAAGCTGCAATCACGACACCGGCCGACAGGCAAATCTGATGAAAACCATCCACAGCGAAGACGTGCCATCGCATCCGGATTTCCGCCGGCTCGACAGCATTGCCGGCATCCGCTGGGATTTGCGCTATGCCAGCGCCAACAATTTCGTGGGCCGCGACCTGTATTCGCCCTACGATTGCGCGTGGCTGCACCGCGAGGCGGCCGCCGCGCTGGAACAGGCCGTGGCATGGCTGGCGCGCGAGCGTCCCGGCTACACGCTGCTGGTGCTCGACGCGTTGCGCCCGCAGCGGGTGCAGCAACTGCTGTGGGATGCCTTGCAGGGCACGGACTTGCAAATCTACCTGGCCGAACCGGTGCGCGGTTCGATCCATTCATTCGGCATGGCGGTCGATATCACGGTCTGCGATGCACAGGGCCGGGAACTCGACATGGGTACCGGCTTTGACGATCTGACGGAGCGCTCCCACCCGGCGCTGGAAGGGCGGATGATGGCCAGCGGCGAACTGACCGATGCCCACCTGGCCAACCGCGATCTGCTGCGCGGCGCCATGCTGGCGGCGGGCTATGTCGGCATCAATACCGAATGGTGGCATTTCGATTGCGGCGACCGCACGCGGGTGCGCCAGACGTATACCCGCGTGCTGTAGCCTTCGCCCCGCAGCCTTATTTCAGGCCGGCGATCCAGTCGATCAGCGCATCACCCACCTTGCGCCCATTGCCGTTGCCCACCAGGTCGTGGTTGATGAAGGCGACGACGATGCATGGCTCGCCATTGGCGTCGGGTACATAGCCGGCAATCGCCACCACGTTTTTCAGCGCACCGGTCTTGATGCGCGCCCGCATGGCGGCCGGCGTGCCGGCCAGGCGGCGGCGCATGGTGCCGTCGACCGCCGCGATCGGCAAGCTGCTCAAGAACTCCGGCTGCCACAACGAACGCTGCGCCGCCTGCAGCAGCGCCGCCATTTGCGCGGGCTTGATGCGCTCGCTGCGCGACAGGCCGGAACCGTTGTCGAGCACCAGTCCCGCATCGTCGATGCCCTGGCGGCGCAGCCAGCCACGGATGGCCTGTTCCGCGCGCAAGGCCGTCGGTTCGGGTGAAGCTGGCACATGTGCCGCGTTGAGCATGGCCGCCCCCTCCGCCGGCAACGGCCCGCCGCCAATCACGGGAATGCGCCCTGTGGGCGCCGCCAGCGGCCTGCTGCCCAGCATCGCGTCCGCCTCCAGGCTGCCCAGACTCAGGAACAAGGTACGCGCCAGTCCATTGTCCGACGTCTTGTTGATGTCGCGCAGCACGTCGGCCAGGGGCCGCGACACGTGTTCGGCCAGCAGCCGGGACGGCAGTGGCGTCGCGTTGCCGGCGGACGCTTCGCGCGCCACGCCGTGGAACTTGCCGCCCAGCTTCGCCCACGTGCCGCGGAACAGGCGCTCCGCGTAATCGCCGCGGTCCAGCACATTCACGTTGACCGTCTTCGGCCCGCAATGGCGTGGGAATGCGCCGTGCAAGGTCACGGTGATGCGCGTGCCCTGGCGCGCCCAGGTCGGCGGCTTCCACAGGTCATCCCATTTGGCGCAATCGGCATCGACCAGCGCCATGTCCGCCGCCACGCGGACATTGTCCAGCTGCGGCAGCATATCGAGCCGCAGCTTGCCGCCGCTGGAATCGGCCGTGATGCGCAGCATGTTCATGTTCAGCAGCAGCGCATCGGGCACCAGGTTGTAATACGCGTCCGGATATTCATCGAATGGCGCCGCGCCGAGGTCCGGCCGGGACGGCTGGAACAGCGTGCGGTCCAGGATCAAATCACCGTCGATCTTGCGGATACCCGCCGTGCGCAACTGTTCCAGCATGTGCACCAGCGCATCCTCATTGAAATCCGCATCGGCGCCGCCGCGCAGATACAGGTCGCCTTTCAGCACGCCTCCCGCCACCTCGCCGGTGCTGCGCAATTCGGTGCGGCCCCGGAACACGGGCCCCAGCACCTCCAGGCCCGCCAGGGTCGTCACCAGCTTCATGGTCGACGCGGGCTGCATCACCTTGTCCGCCTGGTGCGACAGCAGCACGGCATTGCCGCGCACGACCACGGCGCCCACCGCATCCTCGGGAATACCGGCGGCCTGCAGTTGCTTGAGTACCGCGTCAGGCAAGGCCGCCTGCGCGCCATGCAGGCCGGCGCACGCCAGCAATGCGGAAAGGACCAGGCGGCGCATCATCAATGCCCTCTCAATGGAAGAACAGGTAAGCCACGGCAATCGCGGTAATGACCCCGGCGAAGTCCGCGATCAGGCCGCAGGAAATCGCATAACGTGTCTTGCGGATACCGACCGAGCCGAAATACAGCGCGACGATATAGAACGTGGTGTCGGCGGAGCCCTGGAACACGCACGCCAGGCGGCCGACGAACGAATCCACGCCATAGGTCTGCATCGCATCGATCATCATGGCCTTGGAACCGCTGCCGCTCAAGGGCTTCATCAGCGCGGTCGGCAAGGCCGGAACGAAATCGGTGTTGAAGCCCAGGCCCGAGAAGATCCAGTTAAAGCCGGTCACGACAAAATTGAAGATGCCGGCATTGCGGATCACGCTGATTGCCACCAGCATGCCCACCAGGTAGGGAATCACGGTAAGCGAAGTCTGGATGCCGCCCTTGGCGCCTTCGATAAAGGCTTCATACACGTTCACCTTCTTGCGCAGCGCGCCGACGATAAACACGGTGATCACGCCGATCAGCACCAGGTTGCTGAACACCTTGGAAAAGGTTTCGATTTCAGGCCGGGTCAGGTGCTGCGTGAAGTAGTAAATCAGCGACACGATGGCGGCGGTAATCCCGCCCAGCCACGACAGCACCACGCTGTCGAACAGGTTGATGCGCTGGCGGATCGAGACCGCGATAATGCCCGTCACCGTGGCGACATAGGTGGCGATCATGCACGGAATGAAAATGTCCGACGGATCGGCCGCCCCCAGGATCGCGCGCTGCGCCATGATCGCCAGCGGGATCAGGGTCAGTCCCGACGTGTGCAGCACCAGGAACATGATTTGCGCATTGCTCGCCTCATCCTTGTTCGGGTTCAGCGTTTGCAGGCTTTCCATGGCTTTCAGGCCGAATGGCGTGGCCGCGTTGTCGAGGCCCAGCAGGTTGGCGGAGAAATTCATCACCATGTGGCCGGTGGCCGGGTGGTCTTTCGGCACGTCCGGGAAGATGCGCGAGAAGAACGGCGAAATGATTTTCGCCAGCCAGCCAATGGCGCCGGCCTTCTCCCCGATATTCATGATACCCAGCCACAAGGTCATGACGCCCGCCAGCGGCAGCGCGATATCCATCACGCCCATCCGTGCCGACTCGAAGGTGCCGTCGATGATGCGCTTGAATATCTCGTTGTCGCCGAGAAGGATCCATTGCGCCAGGGCGGCGGCAAAGCCGACGAGGAAAAAGCCGGACCAGATGTAATTGAGGGACATGACGGATGCGCGGGATGCAAAGTGTGAAAGTATAGGCCCGTCCGTAGAAATACGGGTAGCCCGCATGGCCGCCGGTGCCGTATCCTGATGTCCGCACCCCGATCTTCGCTAAAAATGGCACGTTTCCGAATTTCCACGCTGGCGGCGGCATTGACCGCAGCCCTGACCACCGTATTGGCCGGCCCGGGTGCGGCGGCTGGCGTTGAAACCCCGCTGGCGCCGCCCGGCCCGCACGACAAGGTCTTGCGCACCTTCCTGTCCACCGGTGAAACCGCGCTCGACCCGGCCACCGCGTCGGACATCGCCACCCTGGCGCTGCTGGAAAACCTGTTTGACCCGCTGCTGCGCTATGCCTACCTGGCGCGCCCCGTCAAACTGCAGCCGAATACCTTGCGCGACATGCCGAAGCTGGACAAGGATGGCGTGACCTATACCTTCCACCTGCGTTCCGGCATCTATTTCACGCCCGATCCCGTGTTCAAGGGCAAGCGGCGCGAAGTCACGGCCGACGATTACGTCTACAGCCTCAAGCGCCTGTACGATCCGGCCTTGAAATCCCCGTGGCTGTTCCTGTTCGACGGCAAACTCGCGGGCGACGCGGCGCTGAAGAAAAAATTCGATATCGCCACCGCCATCCCCGGCCTGCAAGCCATCGACCGCTACACGCTGCGCATCCGCCTCAGCCAGCCCGACCCGAACTTCCTGTTCTACCTCGCCGTGCCCGCCACCAGCGTGGTGGCGCGCGAAGCGGCGCAGGCCTATGGCGCCCAGTTGGGCAACCATCCGGTCGGCACCGGGCCGTTCATGGTGGGCGAATGGAAACGCAGCGACAAGATCACGTTGCTGGCCAACCCCGGCTTCCGCGACACCGTGTTCCACGCCGGTCCCGATACCCCGGCGGAAACACGCGGTTATGCGGCCAAACTGGAGGGTAAACGCCTGCCGCTGGTGCAGCGCATCGAAGTCAAGGTGATGGAAGAGTACCAGTCGCGCGTGCTGGGCTTCTTGAACGGGGAATTCGACTATATCGAGCAGGTGCCGGAATCCATGCGCGACCTGGTGCTGGCCGACAGCACGGCCCCCGCACTGAAGCCGGAACTGGCCCAACGCGGCATGGAATTGGCGCCCTTCCCCGTGCTGCAGACGTATTACATGTGGATGAACATGGACGATCCGGTCATCGGCGGCTTCGGCAAGGACAAGATCGCATTGCGGCGCGCCATTGCGCTCAGCTACAACGGGCCGGAAGATGTCGCGCTGCTCAAGAAGGGCCTGGCGCTGCCGGCGCAGTCGCCGCTGCCGCCCAGCGTGCGGGGCCACGATCCGGCCTACCGCAGCCCGGTGGCCTACGATCCCGCCCTGGCGCGCGCCCTGCTGGACCGTTTCGGCTACAAGGCGGGCAAGGATGGCTTCCGCACCTTGCCCGATGGCCGCCCGCTGCTGCTGACGATGCACACGGATGCCACCACGGTGGGCCGTTTGCGCGATGAGTTGTGGCGCAAAAGCCTGCAGGCGATCGGCTTGCGGGTGCAGTTCAAGAGCGACAAGAAGACCGAGATCATCAAGGCGTCGCGGCTGGGCAAAGTGATGATGTACGAAACCAACTGGATTGCCGATTTTCCCGATGGCGACAATTACTACCAGTTGCTGTACGGCCCCAACAGTGGCCGGGCCAATTACGCGCGCTTCAATTTGCCCGCGTATAACCAGCGCTATGAACAGGCGCGCACCATGGACGACACCCCGGCACGGCGCGCCCTGTACCGTGAGATGAACCAGTTGATCCACGCGTACACCCCATGGGTGGTGCTGACGCACCCGATTTCGGCGGACATCCGCCAGCCGTGGCTGAAAAACCACAAGCGCCATCCCGTCGAGCAAACCAGCTGGCGTTATGTGGATATCGATATGGCCGAACGAAACCGCGCGGCAAAGCGCTGAAGGCGCCTTCCAGGCGATGCGGGACGCCGCGGCACGGTTGGGCTGCGTACAATGGTCGCATGCGTATACTCAACCGTAAGGCTGCCGCCTGGGTTGCCGCCCACCCCCTGGCATTCTTGCTTCAATGCATCAAGGGCTTCCGCGCCAACCAGGGACTGCTGCTGGCGGGGGCGGTCGCTTATTACTCGCTGTTATCGATTGTGCCGCTGCTGATGCTGGTGGCGGTGGTGTTGTCGCACTGGTTCGATGACGCGGCGTTGCTGCAAACCATAGGGCGCTACCTGGAATGGCTGATTCCCGGCCAGTCGCGCGCCATCGTCCATGAAATCAGCTTGTTCCTGCAACAGCGCAGCGTGATTGGCTGGGTGCTGGCGGGCACCATGCTGTTTTTCAGTTCCCTGGCCTTCACCGTGCTGGAAAACGCGATGTCGGTGATCTTCCTGCACCGGGTGGCGATCCGGCGCCGCCATTACCTGGTCTCGGCCATCCTGCCTTACTGCTATATCTTGTCGCTGGGCATCGGCGCGCTGCTGGTGACGGTGGCGGCGGGCGTGCTGCAAGTGCTGGGGGAAAAAGAAGTGGTCTTGCTCGGCCACGCCTGGTCGCTGCAGGGCGTGTCCGGTTTTCTGCTGTACCTGCTGGGCGTGGCCGGCGAAGTGCTGGTGCTGACATCGATTTACCTGGTGATGCCGGTGGGCCGGCTGTCGTTTTCCCATGCGCTGATTGGCGGCGTCACCGCCACCGCGCTGTGGGAAGCCGCGCGCCATGTGCTGGTGTGGTATTTCACCACCCTGTCGCAAGTGAACGTCGTGTATGGTTCGCTGACCACCGCCATCGTCGTCATGTTCAGCCTGGAAATCGGCGCCACCCTGCTGCTGTTTGGCGCGCAAGTGATTTCGGAATTCGAGCGGGTCGGGCGAAACAAGCACCAGCCTGTCACGGCCCGCTTTTAAAGCGGGCCGGCGGGCAAACGCACGACAAACCGCGCCCCGCCCAGCGGGCTGTCTTCCACATGCACCGTGCCGCCATGCAGCGCCACCGCCTTGCGCGCAATCGACAAGCCCAGCCCGAAACCGCCGGTACTGCGGTCGCGGCTGCGGTCCAGCCGGTAAAACGGTTCAAACACCTGTTCGCGCTGATCGGGCGGCACGCCGGGGCCGTCGTCATCGACCGTGATGTCCACCCGGTCCGGCCAGCGCGCCGCCGCCACCGCCACGTGCCGCGCCGCATATTTGCGGGCATTGCCCGCCAGGTTGCCCACCGCGCGCATCAGCAGCCGCGCATCGCCGTCGATCGTGCCCAGGTCGTCCGCCACCCGCACCTCCACCGCGGCGCCCGGCGGCAAGCCCGCGATGCAGTCGCGCAGGGCGCCCGCCAGGTCAAACGGCTGCCGCTGCAATGGCTGGCCGCTGTCGAGCCGCGTCATGCCCAGCAATTCGCTGACCAGCGCATTCAATTCGTGCAAATCCTGTTCCATCGCGGCGATGCGCTGCTCCAGCGCGGGATGGGACTGCGCATCGGCCGCGCCGCGCAGCAATTCCAGCCCGAATTCCAGCCGCGCGATCGGCGTGCGGATTTCATGCGACACCGAATGCAGCAAGCTGCGCTGGGCGTCCAGCAATTGCCCGATGCGGGCCGTCATCGCGTTCATGCGTTCGGCCAGTGGATAAATACTGGCCGAACGGGGCATGACGGCGCGGGCCGACAACCGCCCCGCGCCGACCTCGTCCGCCACCCGCGACAGCTGCTGCAAGCCCTGCCAGTGCGAGCGCGACCACAGCGCAATCGGCACCAGCAGCGCCAGCGCCACGATCGCGTAGCGCAACGCTTCCTGCCACAGCGCCTGCGAGGTATCGATCGGCAGTCCCTGCGCGTGGATCACGTCGTCCTCGCTGCCGACATAGCGTTCCCCGGTCCGGTCCACGCGGCGGTAAAACGCCTTGTTGGCCACGTCCATCACCACCTCGCCCTGCGCCAGCGCCGCGTGGCGGCTGTCCGGCAGCGCGGCGTTCACCTGGGCCAGCGGCACCAGGTCGTAGCGCACGTCCGATACTTCCCGCACCTTGTTCAGCCGCGCCAGCCATTCATCGGGCGGCGCCTGGTCCACGTAGTGCTGCAACAGGAAGATCTGGGCCGCCGCCTGGCGCCGCGCGATATCGTCCAGCGGATCGCCATACAGCCTGCTGATCGCAAAATGCACGGCAAACGCCGCCCCCGTGATGGCCAGCATCACCAGGATGAAGAAGCGGAAGAACAGGCGGTTCATGGGGGCGGATTGTGCCCGAAATTACAAATTTTAGACAATTCGCGGACATTTCGAAGCGGAAGATCGCCGGTCCGCCCCCTAAAATAGTTGTATTCAAGACAAAAACATCCCCACAGGAGGCATCGTGATCAAACTGGCTGTACTGAAGCATGCACTGAATCATTCTTCCCTGCGACTGGAACCGCTGGCACTGGCGCTGGCGGCCATCGTTTCACTGAGCGCCTGTGGCGGTGGCGGTGGCGATTCACCAATCAATGGCGCCGTTGTTCCTGGCGCCCAGGGCGTCGCCGTGGGCGAACCGAATCCGTCCACGCAAGTGGACAAGAACGTCTTCATCAAAATGGCGCAAGGCGCCGCCTGCAGCGACAAACGCAACCGCCTGTACATCATCGACAATGCCCAGGTGTTCTGGGACGTGGCCGGCAACTGCGCGGATGCGTCCTATTCCCAAACCCTGTTTGGCGCCACCCCGGACAAGGTGCTGTGCCGGTCGCACGATTCGATAGCCGGTCCACGCACCAGTTGCACCAATCCGGATCCGGTCGTGCTGGAATCGTTCGGCGGCATCATCAAGAACCTCGACAAGCCCAACCTGGGCATGGACAGCACGCACAAGGTCGAAATCGTGGATTTGACGCCGCAAGTCAAACTGGGCAACACCGTCCAGTTCGAACAGCTGATGGTCAACCAGTATTCCGGCAACAGCACGGTGGAAAACCTGACGGTGCGCGATGCCAAGGAATGGTCCGTGATGTGGAAACGCATCAATGCCAACCTCACCGACCTGCCGCCCGAACCATGGGTGGATTTCAACAAGCAAATGGTGCTGGTCATCTTTGGCGGCAGCGCCTCCAGCGGCTGCTCGGGGGTGGGCGTGGTGCGCACCTCGGAGCAGGACGGCGTGCTGCATGTCGATTATGCCTATGCGCCGCCACCGGGGCCGGACGTGGCCTGCACCATGGCGATCACCTACCCGGTGACGGCCGTGGTGGTGGACAAGTACGAGCAAGTCAAGTTTGACCTGGTCAAGGCCACGCCCGTGAAATTCAAACGGATTGAAACCAAAATGACGAACACCGACAAAACGGCGCCATTTACTGCCGTGGTGACGGATGAACTCAAGCTGGGCAAGCTGTGGAGCCAGTATGTGGATGCCGCGACCGTGATGCCGTCGATCGACTTTTCCACGCAAACAGTGTTGTTTGCCTGGGGCGGCCTGGGCATGACGTGCCAGTCGACCACCTTCACGGGAGTGTCGGGCGCCGGCGGCAAGCTGTATGCCAGCGTGCAAAACAGGTTCCCCGGCCCGGCGACCGATTGCGCCATGGGGGTGAAAGGCGCTGGCGACGTGGTGATCATCGAGCGCAGCGACGAGCCGGTGGTGTTTTCAACCAGCTTGTACAAGTTCTGACGGAGACGGATGGAGAGCAGGAACGCTAGAATGACGGCCTGTCCCGTCATCCGGTGTTGACTATCCATCCATTATGCGCAAGTCCCTCTTCCTTCTCCTGGCCGGCGCCGCATGTTGCGGCGCCGCTTCCGCTTGGGCGCAAGCGCCCGCACCCGGCTTGATGCCGGATGGCAGCTATGACATGTATGCCGGCCTCGGCGTGCGCTCGGCGCCGAATTACGAAGGGGGGAACGACCGCAAGGTGCGCGCGATGCCGGTGCTGCAAGTGGGCTGGAGCAATGGCGTGTTCATTTCCGGCATGAGCGCGGGATGGCACCTGTCGGCCACACCCGGGGTGGAATATGGCCCGCTGCTGTCATTGCATGGGGGCCGCGGCAAGGATGGTTCATCGTTGCTGGATACGGCTGACAAGAGCGATGTAGGCAACATGGGTATCATCACGCTGCCGCCGGGCCTGATTAGCGCGGAAGCCAGCGCGGCCACCGACGCCATCGCGGTTGGCGCGGCCAGCATGGCCGGATCGCGTTACAAGGTCTATTACCACCTGCGCAATATCGGTGCCCGCGCGGAAGGTGGCTTCTTCTTCAACTATTACCTTGCCGACCGCCTGCGCCTCACCAACAGCGTGCTGTATGGCGCCGGGGAAGACCGCCATGGCTTGCGCTGGATAGCAGAGCTGCAGCGCGGCGCGATCGAACTGGCGCCGCACCATACGCTGTCGCTGACGGCAGGCATGACGGTCGGCAACCGCACCTACAACACCGGCTACTTCGGTTTGCGCACGGAAGACGTGCTGCAAGTAACGCCGATAGTGATGGGCGCCGCCGGCGGCAAAACCGGGGCGGCGCCTGTCTGGGCCTATGCGGCCGCCGGCGGCGTCAAAGATATCCACCTGGGGGCGCGCTGGAACTGGGCACTATCCCCTTCCTGGCTGCTGACCACCAATGTGCAAATCACGCAATTGCGCGGCGGCGCGAAGCACAGTCCCCTGACCGACCGCGCCACCGGCGTGTCGGTGTCCACCGCGCTGGCCTACCGCTTCTGACCATGAAACCGATCCAGTCCCTGACCGCATGCATCGCCCTGGCCGCCACCGTGGCCGGCGGGCCCGTGTGCGCTCAGGACAGTGACTGGATCAGCTACCGCGATGCCTATCGCGGCATGGTGGCGTTCGAAAAATACGGCAAACCGAAACAGTTCCTGCAACAGCACTACCAGGCCAGTGCACGCGATGGCAGCCCGCTGCCGGCCGATTTCAAACTGGTCCTGTCCGGCAAGACCATGCAATTGAATTTGCCGCTCGACACACTGGGCCGCGCCGTGTTCCCGCTGTTGAAAGCCGCGTATGACGAAAACGCGGTGCTGGCCATTAACCGCAAGCTGGGCGCCTATGTGTTCCGGCCCCGCATCTCGATCGCGGTGCGGCCCGATGGCGTCTACGAAGGCGCGGAATTGCGCGCCGCCTGCGAACAGGCGCTGGAATTCCAGCGCACGGTGAATGCCGCCGGCTACCGCGACAAGCGTTGCGTGGGGGTGCGCTTCACGTTTGCAAAGAAGCTTGACGCGGACGTGCGCTGGAAAGGCGGCGCGGCGCTGCCCGCGGCGGCCGGTCCCGCCTTCCCGGATGAAGCGGGCAATGCCTACAGCATCGTGACGGTGCGCTTCGATGCCGCCAGCGACAAGGGCCAGGTGGTGAGCCAGAATGCACCGCTGGCGGTGGCGCCGGTGTTTGCGCCGGCGTCCGAATAATCAGGGCAGACTGTAGCAAAAGCCGTACGTGTGCTTGCCGCCTTCGGCCTTGATGGTCATGGTTCCCGTCAATCCCTGCAATTGGCCGGTGCCGGAATCGGGCACCACGGTCACCGTCAGGGCCGGCGTGCCCTTGTCCATCAGGCCGGAATGCTGCAGGAAAAACGTGCCCTTGCGGCCTTCGAGCGTGGCCGTGACCTGCTCCAGCGCCACATAACCCGCCGAACCTTTGACGGCGGTCCGCACCGCCAGCATTTCACCGATGCTGGCGCCTTCCAGCGGGCCGTGGAATACTTTTTCAAGGCGCTGGCGGCCCCAGGGATGCGCATCGGATTGCGGCGTCATGTGGATCTCGAATGTGCCGTTGACGTGCATGGTTTCGCCTCCCGCCGCATGGGCTGCATGGGTTGCCGCCGAGGCGGCGACAAGAACGATGGAAAGTATGCGCTGCATTGCCGCTCCTGTAAGATTCGTTTCCCCATAGTAGACGCCATGATGCATACCCGATGATTGGAAAAACGCGACACGCCACGCCGCCCTCTGCGCATGAACCGCGCGGCGTGCTGGTGCCCCGTTTCGATCAAGGGCGGTTCAGCCATGACCGGCAGGCGCCCTGCGCGGCGCTGGCCGAGCTGGTCGAGCATTACTGGCATGTGGCGTGGGACATGCGGGGGAACCCGGCGCAAACACAGGAAACCCTGCCGCATCCGAATGTGCACCTGGTGGTGGAACCGGATGCGGAAGGGATTTATGGCGTATACACGGCGCGCTATACCAGGCTGCTGGCCGGGCAGGGCTTCGCCTTCGGCATCAAATTCCGCCCCGGCGGTTTCCAGCCTTTCCTTGGCGCGCCGCTGGCCACCATTGCGGACAGCAGGCTGGCGCCGGAGGCCGTGTTTGGTGCAGCGGGACCGGACTATGCGCGGCAGGTCCGCTCATGCGCCGATGCGCCGGCGCGGTTCGCCGCCGCCGAAGCGTTCCTGTTGGCGCACCTGCCGCGATTGGCCATCCATGCCGACGTGGCCCGCGCCAATGCGCTGGTGGCCGCCATCGCCACCGACACCGGCATGCTGACGGTGGACGCGCTGGCGGAGCAATCAGGCCTGAACAAGCGCAGCCTGCAGCGCCTGTTCCAGCATTACGTGGGCGTCAGTCCCAAGTGGGTTATCAAGCGCTACCGCATGCATGAAGCCGTCGCGCAATTGCAGGCCGGCATGCCGGTCAAACTGGCGCAATTGGCATTGAATTTGGGCTACTTCGACCAGGCCCACTTCATCAATGAATTCACGGCGTTGGTCGGCAAGCCGCCGGGGGAATACTTGCGGCAGTTGCCTGCAACAGCCCCGTAACAGATCACCACGCCGACGGCGAAAACAAATACCCCTCGCCCCACACGGTCTTGATCCGCTCGCCATCGTGGTCATCGAATTTCTTGCGCAGCTTGGAAATGCTGTTGTCGATGCTGCGGTCCAGGCCGTCGAATTCGATGCCGCGCATCTTTTTCAGCAGGGCGTCGCGGGACAGGACGGTGCCGGCCGATTCCGCCAGCACCAGCATCAGCTTGTATTCGGTATTCGACAGCGGAACCGGCTTGCCGTGCCAGGTCACCACGCGGTCGGTCAGGATGATTTCCAGCGCGCCAAAGTTCAGCAGATCCGACCGTGCGGCGGCCGGCGCCACGGCCGGGACGGCGCGGCGCAGCAGGGCGCGCAGGCGGGCCAGCAGCACGCGCGGCTGCACCGGTTTGTTGACGAAGTCATCCGCGCCATATTCCAGCAACGCCACCTGGTCGTAACTGTCATCGCGCGCCGTCAGCACCAGGATCGGGACCTGGCTGAGCGCCCGCAACTGGCGGCAGACTTCATTGCCCGGCAGGCCGGGCAACATCAGGTCCAGCACCACCACGTCCGGCACGAACGCATGGAAACGCGACAGCGCTTCATCGCCGCGCGCCACCACCTGCACGTCGAATTCATTTGCAACCAGGTATTCGGCTATCAGCGACGACAGCCGTTCGTCATCTTCCACCAGCATCAGTTTGGTCATGGCACCTCCTGGCCGGTATTGTACGCAGCAAGCGCCAACCACGCCATGGATCACTGGCCGCTGCGGTGCGTCTCACTGCGGTGAGTCTTGCAGCGGTACATGGCCGCATCGGCTTCGCGCAGGATGGCGGCGGCGTCGCTGCCGCCGCCGACGAAGACGCTGACGCCGATACTGGCGCTGCCGTGGTGCAGCAAGGAGCCCAGCAAATACGGCGCGTCGAGCGCTTCCTGCAATTTTCCCGCGAGGACGGCCGCCGCCGCTTCCGCCTTGCCGCGCTCCTCGCCCAGGCCTTCGGCCAGCACCACAAATTCATCGCCGCCCAGGCGCGCCACGGTATCGCTGGCGCGCGCCGCCAGCAACAGGCGGTGCGCCACTTCCATCAACAGCAAATCGCCCGCTTCGTGGCCATGCTGGTCATTCAATTGCTTGAACTTGTTCAAGTCGATGAACAGCACGGCGCCATGGCTGTTGCGGCGCAGGCTGGCCTGCACCGCATGGGCCAGGCGGTCCATGAACAGGCGCCGGTTCGGCAGCCGCGTCAGCGCATCGTTCAGCGCCAGCTGGCGCAATTCCTCTTCCATCTGCTTGCGCCGCGTCAGGTCCGTCAACACCAGCACCAGTCCGCCGCCACCGGGATGGCGGCCATCAATACGGTTGCAGGCGAACAGCAGCCAGTGCCGCCCCAGCCGCACTTCATGGCGCAGCGTGCGGCCCGGGCTGTCGAACCAGCAATTGACGGCGTGTTCCCATTCCGCCGTATCGCCGTCGGCCTGCGTCATGCGCAAGGCCAGCTCCACCCAGCGCCGCCCGGCCAGCGCGGCACGCGGCAATTCCACCAGTTGCACAAACGGTTCATTAAACAGCACCAGCCGCTGCGCGCTGTCGAACACCGCCACGCCATTGGGCATGGCATGGATCACCGAGGCCAGCTGCGCCTCCGCGGCCAGCAGGTCTTGCCGCGCCGCCTGCAATTCCACGGCATTGCGCTGGAATACCGCCACCGCCGCCGCCATCGCACCCAGGTCATCCTGGCGATGTGCGCCGAGGTCGCCCAACTGCGTGTCGCCGCCGGCCAGCCGCGTCATGGCGGGCGCCAGCCGGTGCAGCGGCCGCAGCGACAGCCATGCGCAGGCGATGGCCGACAACACCGCCAGCAGCGCCAATCCCAGCGCCAGCGGCCAATATACGCGGTACGGACGCTCCAGCGCCTGCGCCAGCGCGGCCTGCGCCGATGCCGCCTGGCGCTGCTCCAGCTCCAGCCGCGCCGCCAGCAGCGTGCGCAGGGCCGCGTGGCGCGCTGCCGCCAGTTCGACCGCGCTGCGACCGGCCGCGGGATCATCACCCAATTGCGCCGCCAGCGCCACTTGCGCGAGATAGGCGCTGATGCGGTGCCGCAGCTGGTGTTCCGTATCCAGCGGCAAGGACGCCTGGCGCCAGCGCGCACTGTCCCGCCGCAGCCGCGTGCGCAGCAATTCCGCCAGCATCTGGCCGCCCGGGTCCGGCGCGGCATCGGCCAGCCGGTGCAAATCGGCCTGCATCTGCGCCAGGCCCGCCTGCAATCCCTGCAAGTCGGCGCCACGCGCGGCGGCAGCCGCCGGCGCCGCCAGCGCGGCCACCTCCTGCCGCACCTGCGCCGCCTGGCGCCAGCCCGCCAGCAGCGTCCACGCCAGCAGCATCATGCACAGCGCCGGCACCGCCAGCATGCGCAGCGCGAGCGGGCAGCCGCACCACAGGCGCCGCGCCGACTCCGCCAGCGCACGGCAGCGGATCGCGATGCGCAGCCGGCGGCGGCTGGAAAGATGGGCGGCAGGCATGGTGCGCGCTCAGTCGAAGCGCCACTCGGCGCCGCCACCCGGTTCGTACACCAGTTCATATCCCATGCGCAGGCGGGGGAAATGCAGGTGCTGGGCCAGGTGCTGGTCATGCTCGGCAATCTCCGCCAGGCAGTGGCGGATCGCGCTGCCCACTGTTTTGCGCATGCGCTCGCGGTCCGGCGCCAGGTAGCGTTTATCCTTGCCCAGTGCGCCGGCCCGCTTCAACTCGCCCACCACCCAGTCCATGCCCGTTTGCACCTGCCGCAACACCGTCAAGTCTCCCTGCTCGAGCGCGCCGCGGCGCTGGGCCTGCAGCTTGTCCACTTGCACGGCGTAGTGGCGCAAGGTGTGCGCATCGAGCATCTGGCGCGCATCGGCGAGGAAATGCGAACGCTCCTGCGGCGACAGGTGGAACAGCAATTCCTCGACCGGGAAATAACGCCCCGGATACAGCAGCAATTGCATCAGGTAACAGGCACCCGGCGTATCGGACAAGGCAAACGGCGCGGCGGACTGGTAGCGCACTTGCCAGCCATCGCCGGCCCTGCGGAACAGGTGCGCCTCATACGCCATCTTGCCGCTGCGCTGGCGGCGCAGTTCATCGATGCGCGCCTTGACGGCCAACTGGTTGCGCACGCGCGCCAGCACCACTTGGCCGTCAAACGGCTTGGTGATGTAATCGGCGGCGCCTACTTCGAAGCCGTGCGTTTCATCTTCCGTTTCATCCTTTGAGGTGATGAAGATGACGGGAATGTCGCAGCCATGCGGACGCCGTTTCAATTCGCGGCAAACCGCATAGCCATCCATGTCCGGCATCAGGATGTCGAGCAGGATCAGGTCCGGGGCGTCGGACGCCACCGCATCGAGCGCGTCGTCGCCACGGGTGGCGACGCGGATATCGTAGTAGGGCGACAGCAGGCCGGCCAGCGCCCGCAGGTTCGACGGCGTATCGTCTACAACCAGGATGGAAGAAGTGGCTTGCACGGCGTGTCCAGTCAAATGAGCGGTCTTGGTGGCGGCTGCGGTCAGGAAGGAGAGCAGGAGGAAGTGCTGCAACCAGCCTGGCTGCGCAATTGCGCCAGCAGGCTTTCCGCTTCGCGGTAATCGAAACGGTCCAGCGCCTGGATCAACAGTTCCAGCACCGGCCTGGCGTGCGCGCCGCACAGGACGCGCATGGTGGCGATCTGTTCTTCGCTCACCAGGCGGCGCATGGCCAGCCGCTGTGCGGCATCGTCGAGCAGCGCGGCCAGGGCGCCATCGGGCGCCGGACGATCCGGGTCCCGCGGCGTGGCGGCCACGCCAAAACCATCCGCGTCGAGCCGCGCCACGCTGTCCTGCACTTCCAACATGCCGGCGCGGATGCGCTCCACCAGCGCCGCCACGCCGCTTTCCTGCGCGGCGTTTTCACCGCCGTCTTCCATCAACTGCGCACACAGGCGTTCCAGCCCGGCCGCGGCATGGAACACCAGCAACGCGCCACTGTTGCCCGCGGCCCCCTTCAGCGCGTGCGCCAGGCGGCCGGCCTGGTCCCACTCGCCGCTGGCGGCGTGGCGCATCAGCGCATCGGCCACACCGGTGAAATCGGCCATGAAACGGCGCACGATGCGGACAAAATTTGCGCGGTTGCCCGCCACCACTTTCAAGGCGGCGGCAATATCGATGCCGGGCAGGCTGGCGGGCAATGCCGGGCCGCCGTCCGCCGTGTCACCGGTGCCGGCCACCGGCTGCGGCGTTTCAACCGAGACCGGCGCGGGCAGCCATTCTTCCAGTGTGCGGTACAGCTGTTCCGGATCGATCGGCTTGGTCAGGTGCGCATTCATGCCCACCGCCAGGCACCGTTCGCGGTCGGACGCCTGCGCATGGGCCGTCATGGCGATGATCGGCAGGCGGCGCCACGCGGCATCCTGGCGAATGATGGCGGTCGCCTGCAAGCCATCGAGGCGCGGCATCTGCAAATCCATCAGCACCGCATCGACCGGCATGCGGTACAGCTTTTCCAGCGCATCTTCGCCATGCTGCGCCAGCACCACGCTGACGCCGGCCTGTTCCAGCAAACCTTGCAGCACTTCCTGATTGACGCGGTTGTCTTCCGCCACCATCACCGTGCGGCCGCTGAGTGCGCGCTGCCAGCCCGCCATGCGCTGCTCGAAACCGCCGTCCTCGGCGTTCGGCGCCAGGTCGTTCTGGCCGATCAGTTCCAGCACCGTGTCGAGCAGCGCGCTGGGGTTGACCGGCTTGGTGAGGAAGCGCCGGATGCCCGCGCTTTCCGCTTCCTGCCGCACCGCCTCGCCATCGTAGGCGCTGACCATCAGCAGGGTCGGCTGGGTACTGCCGGCATAGCGCGCCGCGATGCGGCGCCCGGTTTCCAGCCCGTCCAGCCCCGGCATGCGCCAGTCCAGCAAGATCACGTCGAACGGCGCCGGGCTGGCGGCATCGCCCAGCAGCGCCAGCGCCTCCTCACCCGATTCAGCCGCCGCCACCACGCGCGCCACGGCGCGCAGGGTTTCACTGAGGATTTCCCGCGCCGACAGGTTGTCATCCACCACCAGCACGCGCAAGCCGCGCCCTTCCAGCAGCGGGCAAAACGCCGCGCGGCGGCTGTCGCCATAGGCCAGGCACAACGTGAACGAAAACGTGCTGCCGGCGCCCGGTTCACTGGCCACGCCGATCTGGCCACCCATGCGCCCCACCAGCTCCCGGGTGATCGACAGGCCCAGTCCCGTGCCACCAAAGCGGCGCGTGATGGAACTGTCGGCCTGGGTAAATGGTGTAAACAGTTTATCAATTTTGTCGGCCGGAATGCCGATGCCGGTGTCGCGCACGTGAAAGCGCACCGCCACGGTGTCGGGTCCCACCGGCCCGGCCAGTTCCGCCGTCACCACCACTTCTCCCTGCTCCGTGAATTTCACCGCATTGACCACCAGGTTGGCCAGCGCCTGTCCCAGCCGCAGCGGATCGCCGATCAGGGTGCCGGGAATCGCGGGATCGAGGTGGAACGCCAGTTCCAGCCCTTTCTGGCTGGCCTGCAGCGCGATCACGTTGGCGATGTTGGAAAACACGTCTTCCAGGTTGAACGGCACCCGCTCCAGCTCCAGGCGGTTGGCTTCGATTTTCGACAGGTCGAGGATGTCGTTGATCAGGTTGAGCAGGATGTAGGTCGAACCCTGCACCTTTTGCAGGTAAGACTTGACCTTGGGTTCCGGCGACGCGCGCAGCGCCAGCTGGGTAAAGCCGATGACGGCATTGATCGGCGTGCGCACCTCGTGGCTGACATTGGCCAGGAAATCGCTTTTCGCCTGGCTGGCCGCTTCCGCCGCCCAGCGCGCCGCCTGTTCCGCCGCGCGCGCCTGTTCCAGCGCGCGCCGGTATTGCAGCTGCATCCAGGTGATCAGCAGCACCAGCAGGCTGAGCAGGGTGGCGCCCATGTGCAGCATGGTACGGCCCGGCCAGGTGACGCTCCAGCCGCCGGCGGGGCGGCCCGCCAGTTGCCAGGCGCCGGCCGGCAGGCTGACGGTGGCCAGCACCGGGTCGGGACCCGCCTGCGCCGGGGCGGAGGGCGCGCGCCCCGGTTGTGCGGCGCCAAACAGCGCCGCCTCGCCGGCAATCACGTCGCCCCGCGCGCCCGTGCCCTCCTTG
>Ga0307408_100000143_pt1 | contig 79423 bp, 74 predicted proteins | sample 322Cmetagenome_FD_202116 | JGI IMG/M metagenome (GOLD analysis project Ga0307408, IMG submission 202116) | Maize rhizosphere microbial communities from greenhouse at UC Davis, California, United States - 322HYB-C-3 | ecosystem: Host-associated > Plants > Roots > Rhizosphere > Soil | place... | reverse complement strand
CACTGTCGGTAAGAATTGGCTTATCCCATCCATTAAATTTGTGGAGACCTCCAGCTTGTTCGAGCGTATTTAAACCCGGGCGAAGGTACAGGTGATAGGTGTTTCCCAGAATGATCTGAGCTTTTATATCGTCATGCAATTCACGCTGGTGAACCGCCTTTACCGAACCTGCAGTACCCACGGGCATAAAAATCGGCGTTTTTATGGTTCCGTGATCGGTGCTTATTTCTCCGGCTCTCGCTTTAGATAATTTATCTGTTGCCTGTAATTGAAATTTCATTTTAAGCTTGCAAAAGTAGCAAAAATATTAGGGTTTTAGGGGAGCGCTGTCAACGGTAAGGCCTTGAGTACTATTTGAGCTTCTGATATGTTCTAAAGGTATGTCGTAAAAGTTAGGAGTTTCACGCTTATGAGCTCTTCGATATGTTCCGAAGGGCATGTCGAAGTTTAGATAAAGCGGATTTGTAATCCGCAGATACGTTATGGGATTGCAAATCCCGTATATCTTCAGTTCGACATTCCCTTCGGAAAATGTCAAACAGCAGCAGTTTTAAGCTTACCAGGTATCTTTGGTCCGCCAGTCTTTCTTGATCAGCTGGAAACTCATCTCAACACTTCAGTCCCTTTGTTCTCAAATATAAAAATCAGACCTTTGCGCTTTGTTAATATTAAGTTTTGGCAGACTATACATTCATAATTGTTTTTATACTGTTTCAGATAGCGTTCCTGGTGCAGTTGTATTATATACTGGTTGTGCATAAACGTTTGAGAGGATACAAACGGCAAGACAAGCCAGCGATAATACACCCTGTGTCGGTAATTATTTGCGCAAGAAATGAAGAGGGAAATCTGCGGGAAAACCTGTCGCTGGTACTGGAGCAAGATTATCCTGATTTTGAAGTGGTGGTGGTGAATGATTGTTCGGTAGACGATTCGGATCTTGTTTTAAGAGAGTTTTCTGAAAAATACCCGCATTTAAAGGTGGTGACTATTAACGAACACTCGCGGTTTAAACATGGTAAAAAGTTTGCGGTTACGTTAGGAATTAAAGCGGCTAAAAACGAGTATCTTCTTTTTACAGATGCCGATTGCAGGCCGTCTTCAGCTAACTGGATTGCACGCATGCAGGAAAACTTTAGCGATAGTACCGAAATTGTGCTTGGTTATTCGCCTTACGAAACAGAGTCAGGTTTTTTAAATAAATTGATTCGTTTCGAGACGTTTTTTACAGCCCTTAATTATCTGTCCTTCTGCCTTGCCGGGAAGCCTTATATGGGAGTTGGACGAAATTTGGCTTATACTAAAACGCTGTTCTTCAGGGGGAAAGGTTTTGCATCGCATATGCATATCCCTTCCGGGGATGACGATCTATTTGTAAATCAGAATGCAAATTACAGGAATACCGTAATTGAAATCGACGATGATACACAGGTTTGGTCTTCTCCTAAAAAATCATTTACCAGTTATTTTAAGCAAAAGTTACGTCATTCGGGAGCAGGTAAGGTTTATAAGGCCTCCCATCGCCGAATGCTAAGTTATCAAACGGGTACCGCCTTGTTTTTTTATATCTGGCTGGGGTGTCTTGTCCTCTTAAAGGCTCAATGGTACTTAATGCTCTCATTTTATGCGCTTCGTTTGTTAGCACAGATATTTATTTATTTCCCTGTATTAAAGCGTTTTAAGTATAAAGATTTAATTTGGTGGCTTCCGGCATTGGATTTGATTTATAATTTTTATATACTCGTCCTTAGCATAATTTCTTTATTTAAGAAAACAGTCAAATGGAAGTAAATCCGAATTTTTCGGCAAATGCACTAAACGATTTTAACCTTGTTGGTCGAGCCAAAGAGGGCGATCAGAAAGCGTATGCCGAGTTGATGCAGCGTTACAAAGACTCGATCTATTTTATGGCGTTGAAAATGGTTAACAACAAAGACGATGCCATGGATCTGACGGTTGAAACCTTCGGGAAAGCTTTTGAAAATATCGAGAAGTATAAGCCAGATTTTGCTTTCAGTACCTGGCTTTTTCGTATCGCCACCAATAATTGTATCGATTTTATAAGAAAGAAGCGGATAAACCTCGTTTCTATAAATTCGATGGTAGATGACGATGGGGATGACAGACCGCTGCAAATTAAATCAGATACCTTAAACCCGGAAGAAACATCTATCAAAAAACAGCAGCAGGAGCAGTTAAAAATTATCGTAGACAAACTACCGTTGCGATATAAGACGCTGATCATGCTACGTTACTTTGACGAGCAATCGTACGAAGAAATTGCACAGCAACTCGATTTGCCTTTGGGAACAGTAAAAGCGCAGCTCTTTAGGGCCAGAGACCTACTATCTAACATTATTAACCGCAGGAAGAAAGCCCCAGGAAGTGACTTCTGATATTATATTTAACTATTTTCCCGATTTAACCGAAGTTCAGAAAGAACAGTTCAATAAGCTCGAGGAGCTTTACATCTTCTGGAATTCGCAGATTAACGTAATTTCCCGTAAGGATATCGAAAGCCTTTATTTGCGACATGTACTACACTCTTTAGGTATTGCGAAGGTGCTGGAATTTTTGCCTGGCGAAAAAGTGCTGGATGTTGGTACCGGAGGAGGATTTCCCGGAATTCCGCTTGCTATCTTGTTTCCTGAAACTTCTTTTCATCTGGTAGATTCTATCGGAAAGAAAATAAAAGTAGTTACTGAAGTTTCAAAGGCTGTAGGCCTGAAAAATCTGAAGGCAAGTCATTCGAGAGCCGAGCAAATTAATGAGAGATTTGATTTCGTAGTTTCGAGGGCTGTTACTCAGCTAAAAGATTTTTACCCCTGGATTCGTAATAAATTCAGTAACGATTTCAAAAACAGGAAACCGAATGGCGTACTGTATTTAAAAGGTGGCGATTTGGAACAGGAGTTGAAGGAATCGCGTTTGAAGGATATAGAACTGTTTCCACTAACGCATTATTTTAAAGAGGATTTTTTCGATACCAAGTTCGTTGTATACCTGCCAGCACAATAAATGCAATCTTTGTATGAAATAGCCTTAATACTCACTCCCGGAATAGGAGGCGTCACTGCACGTTCGCTAATAGCTTATTTTGGTAGTGCAGAGGCTGTATTTAACGCAAAGCAGGCTCAGTTGATGATGGTGCCTGGAATTGGTATCAAAACAGCAGAATCCATCTTAAGAAAAGAGTCTTTTGATCGGGCTGAAAAAGAACTGCTTTTTGCCGAGCGCTATAAAATTCAGATTCTCAGTTTTAATTCTCCCGGATACCCTCATCGTTTAAAGTTATGTTATGATGCGCCCCTCGTTCTTTATTACAAGGGGAATGCCGATTTGAATGCAAGCAAAGTGATTAGCATTGTTGGCACGAGGAAGGCAACTGCATACGGCAAAGAACTAACTCAAAAACTTGTTGAAGAATTAAAAGCACATAATGTTATTGTTGTAAGTGGTTTGGCACATGGCATAGATGGTATTGCTCACAAAGCTTGCGTGAAAGAAGGCGTGCCCACCGTGGGGGTAGTAGGGCATGGTTTAGATCGGATCTATCCGGCGCAGCATCGTGCGTTGGCCGAAAAGATGCTGGCAGATGGAGGAATACTTACCGAGTTTGTTTCCGGTACAAATCCTGATCGGGAAAACTTCCCTAAGCGCAACCGCATTGTTGCCGGAATGGCCGACGCAACGATAATTGTGGAAGCAAGCATCACCGGAGGGGCTTTGATAACTGCAGAGCTTGCTAATTCTTACAATCGGGACGTGTTTGCTTTCCCTGGAAATATAAACGAAGAATACTCCACAGGTTGCAATCATCTTATTAAAACCAACCGGGCTAACCTGATAACGGGGATTAAAGATATTGAATATCTTTTGGGCTGGACAGTAAACCAGGCTCAGGAACGCCCAACGCAGCTAAGTCTGGGTTTAACCCTCGAACCGGAAGAAAAGATAATCGTAGATGTTTTAAATGAGAAGAAGCAGCTAGGAATAGACCAGTTATCTATCGAAACGCAAATGCTTCAAAGCAAATTAGTCATCACACTGCTCGGTTTGGAAATGCAGGGAATCGTTACCGGTTTGCCGGGTAAAATGTATAAATTAACCTGATAGGCAGGGATGTTCTACGTAGAACTTTTTTTGCTTGAAAATCAGAGTATTAAATGCGCTTACTTATAGTTAGGTTGTTTGACGGTCTTTCGTCCAGTTTACTGGGTTAATCTTCACCACTCTTGGGGAAATCATACATAATCTTGTTACCCGTGCCGAAACTTATCATTTGCCAGTCTTCAAACGGAAATTCAATCAGGATCAGAGCACAGGTAGGCATATTGCCGATATAAGTGCCACATAAGCTTACAGCGCAGTTGGTTATTCCCGGGTTATGGCCAAATAAAGCCACAAAGCTGTTTTTGTTATCCAGCTGGTTGATAACTTTAAGCAAAGTATTGGCTTCGGCCTCATAAATTGCCTCAATTTGCTCGATACTGCTTTTGTCGATTTCAAAAGCTTTAGCAAAGTATTTGGCGGTAGTGATTGCTCTTTTTGCCGGGCTGCTTACAATGTGATCGGGTATGATGTTCTTTTTCAATAAGCGATCAGCCATCTCGGGCGCTGCTTTCTGCCCCCGATCATTTAACGGACGGTCGAAGTCTGAAAGCTTTATATCATTCCAATCTGATTTGGCGTGTCGTACAAGAAGCAATTTTTTCATTTGGATAATTTGTTTTAAAAGCGATCAGCTGTTTTTTGAAGCTGATTTATAGTAGGCAGATTCAAACACGATTTACTATATCCTAACCCTGCACTGGAACATTTGTTCAGTGCTGCTCTCGTAATAACTGATACGTCTAATGCTGTAGCCGTTATTAAATAAAGAATCCCAAGATAAGCATCCCGGGATTCCTTTAACGTTTGTAGTTGATTTTAGAAAGCGAAGCCTACAGAAATAGAGAATACTTTATTTTTCACCTTTTCGTCTGAACCCCTTGCAATGTTGCTAAGGCCTAAACCGTATCCTGCGTTGAGACTTAATCCGCTGTTTAACTCGTAACCGGTAAGGAAATTAACGCCGAAGTCGAAAGGCTTGTACATTCCCTGATCCTTCTTAAATGCTTTATCATTCTTTTCCGTTTCCTGCACCATTTTCATATTAGAATCAAAGCCAGTAGCCGAGCTTTCGGTTTTTCCGGATAAGCCATAAGCCACATATGGACCTGCTCCTATAAAGAACTTGCCGTTACCGGCAGCGAACTTAGCTATTGCATTTAATGGTACTTCCAGGTACATTAAATCAGCTTTTGCTTCTTGAGTAAAGCTTTCATCCAAGAAATCATCGCTTATTTTTAGCTTTAGCCCTTTTCCATTTAGTGAAATTCCCGGTTGAAAAGACATGGTCTCGCTTAATGGGAAATCTTTGAATGCAGTGAGGTTATAAGATAGTCGGGACGAAGAAGAAACGCTGATGCCTTCAGATCTAGAGGTCATTTTTGCAAAGTTAACACCAGCTTTAAGCCCAATTTTACTCTGCGCCATTAAAGCAGAGCCAGATAACAGCATTAATGCTGCGATAAACACTTTTTTCATGTTGTTGTGATAAAAAAAATATATGATTATTGAATTGTGTAAGCAATTTTTATGAAAATGGTCTTCTTATTGAAGATAATAACGTTCCCTTTTTTATAACAGCTAAGTACGTTGTGATAAGTTGTTATAATAACAGATTGCAATAATATAAAACTTAAGCCGAACCTGCAATAGCTTCAATGTTCTGGTCATTCATGCATTTAAAGTGTCCTTTGGGACATTTCTTGAAGCCGATTTTTGAACAGGGACGGCAACTTAAGCCATCCACTTCGAACATTTTCTGATCAGCGACTTTGTAAGGATACATACCGAGGTCAGGTACGGTATTACCCCAAACGGAGATTGTTTTTTTATTAAATGCAGCAGCAATGTGCATTAAACCTGTGTCGTGAGAGATAATTGATATCGCTTCTCTAACTAAAAAAGCCGACTGATCAAGGGTGAATTTGCCACAACCATTAAACACGTGTGGGCCTGCCGACCTTACAATAGTTTCGCCTTCCTCAATTTCATCTTTGCCTCCCAGTAACACTATTGGTTTCTGAATAAGCTTGCAGATCTCTATTATCTTATCTGTTGGAAGCCTTTTAGTGGCATGTTGTGCCCCGATGACAAAACCGGTAAATTGCTGATGAGAAACAGGCAGAAGTTGTTCAAGGCTGTACTCATTTTCCAGAAAATAGTCGAGGCCCTTACCATCGTCCTTTACGCCAAGTGAAGATGCGGTTTCAAGGTAACGATCTACAATATGTTTCTGAGGCATAATGTTGATCTTAAAATTAACCAGCAGCCATTTTTGGATGTTCAGCTTATTAAATGCCGATGATTTTACGCCAAGTTTGAGCTTAAGTCGCCTTGTGCGGATATTATTATGAAGATCTATTACGTAGTCGAAGTTTTCCTTTTTTAGCTCCTCCACTGTTTCCGATAGCGAATCTTTCAGAAAATGCAGTTTATCAATGTAAGGATTGCTGTTTAATACCGATTTAAAGCCGGGCTTGGTAAGAAAATGGAGCTCACAATCCTGCAACTGTTGCTTTACACAGCGGATAACAGGGGTGGTAAGCACAATGTCCCCGATCGAACTGAATCGTATAATTAAGATCTTCAATGCCTAAATTCCTTTTCTTTGTTTAAAATAAGCAGAAATCTCATTCGCACTTAATGCATTAAGACAGTCGGCGGCAGTTACTCCACCTTTCCTTGCTGCAAGAATCCCATAACGGGTATGATAAAATGCTTCTTTTTTGTGAGCATCGGGATTGATGGATAATCTTACGCCCTTATTCAGTGCATATTGGTGCCAGCGCCAATCAAGATCTAAACGCAGGGGATTGGCATTAATTTCAATCACCACTCCATTCGCGGCACAGGCATCAATAACCTTTTCATAATTTATCGGATAACCGTTTCTGGAAAGTAATAGTCTGCCCGTAGGATGTCCTAATATAGTTGTATAGGGGTTTTCGATCGCTTTTATTAAACGGCTGGTCGCTTTCTCTTCCGTCATGCGAAATACGGAGTGAATGGAGGCTACCACAAAATCGAACCGCGACAAGAAATCATCCGAATAATCCAAAGAACCATCAAAAAGAATATCCGATTCTATTCCTTTGAATATTTTGAATCCGCCTAGTTTGGCATTTAATTGATCTATTTCGGCGTGTTGAGCTAAAACCCGTTCTTCAGATAATCCTTTAGCGTAAACGGCAGTTTTTGAGTGATCGCAAATACCGAGATATTCCAACTTAAGTTCGTCGCGACAGAACAAAGCCATTTCTTCAAGTGAATGAACGCCATCACTCCAGGTACTGTGATTATGTAAAGAACCTTTCAAGCTTTGCCATTCCACAAGTTCGGGCATTTTACCTTTCGCAGCCAGTTCAAACTCAAATATACCTTCCCTTAGTTCAGGTTCGATGTAAGGAATTCCCGCCTTTGCATAAATTTCCTCTTCAGATGCATAATTGGATGCAGGATTTCCAAGCTTGCTTTTTAGCTCGGCAATATGGCTTTCAGTTCCGGTTTGAAACGCTAGCTCTGTAATAAATTCATCCGCGCTACAGAAATTAAAATCAACTTTTATTCCGGTTTGATGACCGGTAACGAGTTGTTTGCCTTCTTTTTCAATGATCGTTAAATAAGGTAATTCAGCAATGGCAGTAGCGAAAGTTTCGATGTCCTCTGATCCAATCAATATCTCCAGACTATCAATAATTTCGCATTTTCTCCTGTATTCACCTACAAAAGATATCTTAGTATCAGGTACGATCTCTAAAATATCCAATATAAGCGGTTCAGCAACCTCTTCTGTTTGAGCAAATAAATATCGGCCATTGCTAGCGATCTTAAATTCGATAGCATTTCTGATCTCTTCCTGTGTTTTTAAGCCGAAACCTTTTGCCTCAATTAGTCGGTTTTCATTACAGGCATAGTATAGCTCGCCAATACTTTCAATTCCCAGATCTTTCCATATCACCAGAACCTTTTTCGGGCCAAGCCCTTTTATCCCCATAATTTCGATTACGCCTTCGGGGGTAGCTTCAATAAGAGAGGACATCTCCGCAATGGCCCCTGTTTCAATCAACTCAATCACCTTTGCCGCAGTACTTTTACCAAGTCCATCAACCTTTTCCAGCTCCGGAAGCGTTTTCTCGGCCACCCGGAACGGAAGTTTATCTACTTTAAATGCTGCAGAAGCAAGGGACTTTATTTTAAAAGGGTTTTCGTTATGAAGTTCCATCAACTGGCTAAACAGTCGAAGTGTTCTGGCTATGGTTTTATTCTCCATTGATCCCAAAAATACATATATCCCTCAATTAGCTCTAAAAACATCTCATCTTCTTTACGTGTTTGTTATGAATAGTTTTAAACACACTCTTGGAATGCATCAACTTTCACTTAATAAAACAGTAAATCTGCTGTTACTATTTTTTCTTGTTTTTGCAGGATTGTATTTCTCAAAGCCTTTTTTATTTCCGTTTACGTTAGCGGCCATTGTGGCTATGCTCTTGTTGCCACTATGTAAAAGGGTTGAAAAAAAAGGCCTGAATCGGCCAATGGCGGCTTTGTTAAGCATGTTTATGTTGGCACTTACCATTGCTGGGATTGTTATTTTACTCATCTGGCAGATGTCTGATATTGCCAGGGACTTTTCCCAAATGCAGTCGAAAATTGTAGATCTGATACACGACGTTCAGGGATTTCTCAAAGCCAAACTGGGTATAAGTCAGCAGCAACAGCAGAAGTTTCTTGAATCCTCAAAATCATCCGGAGGGGGGGCAGGTATGACACAAATTTTGTCGGGTACCCTTGGCTTAGTTGTCGATTTTGTACTGGTAGTTGTTTATGTATTTATTTTCCTCATTTTCAGAACGCATCTGAAACGTTTTATTCTTAGGGTTGTGCCGCCCGAAGAAAGCGAGAAAACCGAAAAAGTAATTCACGATACCACCCGAGTTTCTTATAAATACTTATCGGGCCTGGCAATGATGATTGTAATGCTGTGGATTTTATATGGGATTGGTTTTAGCATCGTCGGAATAAAGAACGCCATCTTTTTTGCTGTTTTGTGCGGAGTATTGGAAATTATTCCATTTGTAGGAAACTTAACCGGAACGAGTATTACGGTGTTGATGGCATTAAGTCAGGGAGGTGGATCGGGCATAGTGATAGGCGTTATCATTACCTACTTTCTGGTGCAGTTTGTTCAAAGTTATGTTATTGAACCATTGGTGGTTGGAGCAGAAGTTAACATAAATCCACTTTTTACCATTATTGCTCTGGTTGTTGGAGAACTGGTTTGGGGAATAGCCGGTTTGGTGATTGCAATTCCGGTATTGGGGATGTTTAAAATTGTGTGTGATAATGTTGAAGTACTGAAGCCTTACGGGTATCTGATAGGGGAAAGCAAAAAGGAGCGACAACAACCCTGGATGGAGAAATGGAAAAAATTGTTCAGGCACAAACCAAGTGGGGAAGATAAAAAGAAGGCCCTGCCTTAATAGCAGAGCTTCTGTAAGTTAATTCGTTATAACCAGTGCTAAGTTTTTATGGCAACTTTATATTCTGTGAGTAACCTAATTATAAACCATTGCAGGTTTAATTTTGACTTTTTAATTTTAGCTTATCACAGCTTACCACAGGCTGATGTCAAAAGGCATACGTGCCTGAATGCCTTTCAATCCAATTGCCGATTTTATCTTTTCGTAATAGGCATATTGTTCACCCAGTTCTTTCTTCGCGAAATAGGTGCCTAATTTATCTCCTGATTTATCAAGCAGAGCGCTTAAACCTTCTTTCTGTACCGGATAGGATACCACACGATAGTCGCTTACTTTAGCCATCTTAGCAGCAGAGCGTACAGCGTCGTCAATGTCTCCGAGTCTGTCAATCAGCCCGATTTTAATGGCTTCCGCTCCGCTCCAAACTCTTCCCTGGCCAATTTCATCCACATATTTTTGTGATTTCTTTCTTCCATCGGCCACTCGCTTGGTAAATGAATCGTAAATACGGTTTACCTCAGCCTGTATAATCAATTTTTCTTCCGGAGTTAGCGGACGTGTTACCGTTGCTATGTCGGCATGTTTGCCGGTTTTTACCCCATCGAAGGTAATCCCTAATTTATTGTTGAAGAAGTTTTGCATGTTTGGAATAATGCCGAACACGCCGATAGAACCTGTTATGGTATTAGGCTGAGCAAAAATGGAATCGGCTGCACATGAAATGTAATAACCGCCAGATGCCGCCAGATCACCCATAGAAACGATAACCGGTTTTACTTTACGTGTAAGCACAACTTCACGCCAAATTACATCAGAAGCCAGGGCGCTTCCTCCCGGAGAGTTGACCCGAAGCACTACAGCCTTAACCTTTTCATCGGTGCGGGCCTTGCGAATAGCTTTTGAAATTTTTTCTGAACCGATCGTTTCATCATCGCCATCCCCCCCGGTAATCTCGCCCGAGGCATAAACTACAGCAATACGGGTATTAAAATTACCTTCTTCGCCCGGATTGTTCTTGATATAATCGGCAAGGTTTACCGATTTGATGTCTTTGTCTTTGTCAATACCACTTCTGGATTTAAGCTCATCCAATACCTGATCTTTGTAACGTAAAGCATCGCACAGTTTATAAGTGACAGCGTCTTTTGGGCTTCTTATTTTTAATTGGTCTGCAATAGAGAACAGAGAGTCTTTATTCAGCTTTCTTGATGTGGCTATTCTGTCAAGGTAATGGCTATATAAAGAACCAAGGAAAGACGTTACCTGCAAGCGGTTTGGATCGCTCATCTTATCCAGAATAAACGGTTCTACAGCACTTTTATAGGTGCCAACTTTTATAACCTGAGGCTCAATGCCTAATTTATCCAAAGCACCCTTAAAGAACATCACCTGCGAGCTGAAACCTGTGAACTCCAGTATTCCCTCCGGATTGAGGTATACTTTATCGGCAACGGAAGCAAGATAGTAAGAGCCCTTAGTATAAACTTCACTATAGGCGAGAATAAATTTGCCGGATTTTTTGAAATCTACCAGGGCATTTCTTATCTCTTCAATGGTTGCAAAGCCAGCTTGAACGCTGCTTAGATCAAGATAAATACCTTTAATCTTATCATCATCCTTTGCTCTTTTTAAGGCAGCAAGAATATCATTAAGTCCCAACTTTTTTGATCCGCCAATGCCGTCAATATTTAAGCTTTGGAGGGGATCTTTCGAGCTGCGTTCAACAACCGGATGGTCTAAGGGGATATGTAAAATTGAATTGGAACTCACTTCAACTTCATCATCCGCTTTTGAAGCAACCGCGCTTACAATAACGATGAGGAGCAGCAATATCACGAAAAAAGAGATAAGCATTCCAACCATTGAAGCTAATGCCATTTTAAGAAAACTTTTCATCAGCGCTAAAACTTAATTATGTGTGCAAGTATACGTTAGATATAGATATATTTGAAACGTTACAACATTTATAAGATATAGAAGGTTCATGCAGGATGTATATTTGTTGCTTGGAAGTAATTTAGGCGAACGCAACACCTATCTGGAAAGAGCAAGACTATTAATAAATGAACGGGTTGGACGGGTAGGTGCAGTTTCTTCCCTTTATGAAACGGCTGCCTGGGGTGTAAGTAATCAACCGCCTTATCTTAACCAGGTGTTATTGGTAAAAACAAAGCAGAAACCTCAAACTGTATTGCAAGAAGTGTTGGCTATCGAGAAAGAGTGCGGCCGTGAGCGTATTGAAAAATGGGGATCAAGGGTGATTGATATTGATATTCTTTTTTATGAGAATGAGATAATCAATGAGCCTGATCTGATCGTTCCTCATCCTTATTTCCAGGAAAGACGCTTTGCAGTTGAGCCTATGCTAGAATTAAATGCGGAGTTTATGCATCCGGTTCTGAAAAAAACAATAAAATCGATAGCTTTGGAACTTACTGACAAACTATCCGTAGAAAAGATTTAAATTATAAAATATAATGGCTGAAGGAAATAACAAGGGATTTGAGATCGATATGTCTTATCTGAGCGATATTGCTGGCGGCAGCGAAGAGTTCATGATTGAGATGATTGATATTTTTATTGAACAAACCCCACTTTACTTTGAACAGTTAGAAGAAGCTGTAAACAGCAAAGATTGGAAAGGAGCTGGCGATGTTGCTCATAAAATTAAGCCAACGCTTGCCTTTATGGGAATAGAGGAAGCAAAAGATATTATGGCAGAGATCGAACGCAGAGCCCGAACAAACGATAATGTAAACGAAATTCCGGGTATGTTTGCCGGCATTAAGCAAAGATGCGACGATCTTTACGACAATTTGAATAAAATCAAAAAAGAATTAGAGGCGAATTTATAACGCCTTTAATTCTTTTTTTTATGTATTATAAACCTGCAATTTTTGTAACCAAGCCTCACTTCTAAAAGATACCATCCCCCATTTACTTCAAGGCTGTTAGCACAGTATTCATCTAACATTATGCTATTACCTGAAACTGAACGATAGAAAGGATGATATAAGCAAAGATTATCATTGGTACTGCCGCAAATTGAAACAATAATAACAGTACTACTGAGATAAGCAGCAGCATATACCTGAGCATGTTTTCCCTGAAATTGAGATTTTTAAACTTCAATGAGAGCAGCGGAAGCTCCATTACCAGGAGGAAGCTCATTCCCAGGCTTAAAATAAAAAGGAAAAACGGGTTGAGTATGTATGCTTTCCAAAATGGGTCTGAGTGGCCTATAATGAGCGGCAGAGAAGCAATTAACATCGCATTTGCCGGTGTAGGTAAGCCTATGAAGTTTTCGCTTTGTCTGATGTCTACATTAAACTTAGCCAGTCTTAAGGCCGAGAAAATTGCGAGTACAAAGGCAATGTAATTTAAATATACGCTTACGCCTTCTATCTGGGGACTTTTTAGGAAAAGGTGGTAAACGATTATGGCAGGAAGAACGCCAAAGCTAACCATATCAGCAAGCGAATCCAGTTCTTTGCCTATATCAGAATAGGCTTTTAATGATCTGGCAACCAAGCCGTCTAAAAAGTCGAAAACAGCAGCTAACAAAATGGCATAAGCTGCATATTCCAGGTTTTCTGATCCTTTAACAATTAATGAAGAGTTAAAGCAGAAAACAATCCCCAAACAGCCACAAAACAAGTTTAAACAGGTAATGGCATTTGGTATGTGTTTTTTCATATCATAAGAGTTTGCCGGGATGCAAAAACGAAGGCGCAAAAGAACAACGCTCAATATTCACGTTAAGATGATTACTTGTTGCAAGTCACCCGAATGCGAATTAGCCGTTTGTCTTCCGCGCCTTTTGTTAGCAATTTTAGCTATTCATAGAAACTAAAAACTCTTCGTTGCTTCGGGTTCCCCTCATCTGACCTAAAAGGAATTCCATTGCTTCCTGCGAATTCATATCTGCAAGGTGATTGCGAAGTATCCAGATTCTCTGAAGTGTATCTCTGTCGTGGAGTAAGTCGTCGCGACGGGTACTTGAAGCAGTAAGATCGATAGCTGGGAAAATACGTTTGTTAGAAAGTTTCCGGTCTAACTGAAGTTCCATATTACCTGTTCCTTTAAACTCTTCGAAAATTACCTCATCCATTTTAGAGCCTGTGTCGATAAGTGCAGTTGCAAGAATCGTTAATGAACCTCCATCTTCTATATTACGGGCTGCTCCGAAGAAACGTTTTGGTTTGTGAAGAGCATTTGCATCAACACCACCCGATAAGATTTTTCCAGAAGCAGGAGCAACGGTATTGTAAGCACGGGCTAAACGGGTGATTGAGTCTAACAGGATTACCACATCATGACCACATTCTACCATACGTTTTGCTTTTTCTAAAACGATGTTAGCAATTTTTACGTGGCGTTCTGCTGGTTCGTCAAATGTAGATGAAACAACTTCAGCACGTACGCTTCTCGCCATATCGGTAACCTCTTCCGGGCGCTCATCAATCAAAAGAATGATTAAGTATACTTCAGGGTGATTTTTGGCAATTGCATTGGCAACGTCTTTTAATAACATGGTTTTACCAGTTTTAGGCTGTGCCACGATTAATCCACGCTGACCTTTACCAATAGGGGTAAACAAGTCCATAATACGGGTGCTCTGATGACCTGTATCTGCAAAAAGGTTTAATCTTTCTGTAGGGAATAAAGGTGTCAGATAATCGAATGGAACCCTGTCTCGAACTTCGGCAGGAACACGACCATTGATTGATTCAACTCTAACCAATGGAAAGTATTTTTCTCCCTCTTTTGGCGGACGGATGCTTCCGCGAACGGTATCTCCCGTTTTTAAACCAAAAAGCTTTATCTGCGACTGTGATACATAAATATCATCAGGTGAGGTAAGATAATTATAGTCAGAAGATCTAAGGAAGCCGTAGCCATCAGGCATGATTTCCAGAACGCCCTCGTTTACAATAACATTATCAAAGTCGAGATTGGTTGCTGGAGCTTGTTGGGCTGTTTGCACCGCCGATGTATTTTCCACCGGTCTGGATTCTCTTTCTACACGTTGATAACCGTTACTATTATTGGTTGGATTAGTGGATATTCTTCTTTCAATACGTACACGTTCTCTTACCGGAGCTTCCTGTTTTTCTGGTTCTGGAGCCGGAGCCTCGGTTACAGCCGGAGCTTCTTCAGCGGGAACATCAAATAGGGTGTTTTCTGTTTTAACCTCAGGAGCAGCATCAACTGTATCTGCTTCAATTTTTGGTTTTACGGAACGGGTACGTTTTTTAGGTTTGGCTTCATCCTCTGCAGGAGCCGTAGCTTCTTCTGCAACAGCAACTTCGGGTTCGTCTTCGCGGGCAGCCGCGATTAGATTTTGCTGTTCTTTTATTCGGGTGATTAGTTCTTGTTTACGTAATGAGTCTGCCTCGGCAATGCCATAGGTTTTTGCAATCTCACGAAGCTCTGCTACAAGCTTATCGTTCAATTCAATAATTTCTCCCATTTATTTGAAATATTATTTTGGATTTTTTATCAGTAAGAATTTGTCAGCATCCCAGTGGAATTGAAATCGTAATTAAAAAGACGAAATTTCAAGTGATTTTTCCCTTCCGGACTGGAAGATAAAATTGAGATAACGCTGCAATTCTACTGTATTAATTTGATAATAACAAAATTTAAAAAAAGTTTTTATCCGCGTTAATGTTTTTTGGTTACTTTGAAACCTGTATGAAACGACAAGAGCTAATTGAGCAGATCCGCAAGAAAAAATCCTTTTTATGTGTAGGCTTAGATACCGATATCAATAAGATTCCTAAGCATTTATTGAACAACGAAGACCCGATTTTCGAATTTAATAAACAAATAATCGATGCAACGAGGGATCTTTGTGTTTCCTACAAGATAAATACAGCTTTCTACGAGAGTCGTGGTCTAAAGGGATGGGAAAGCCTTATTAAAACATGGCAATACCTTCCTAAAGATACATTCAGTATTGCCGATGCCAAACGCGGCGACATTGGAAATACTTCTGAGATGTATGCGCAAGCTTTTTTCAATGAACAATCTTCGGGTATGAGTTTCGACTCGATTACCGTAGCTCCTTATATGGGCTCCGATTCGGTAAAACCATTTCTTAATTTTGATGAGAAGTGGGTTATCCTGCTGGCATTAACGTCCAACAGCGGAAGCGTCGATTTTCAGAACCTTACTGATACTAATAACGAACAACTGTTCGAAAAAGTTATACAGACAGCAAATAAATGGGCTGGTGTCGATAAATTAATGTATGTAGTGGGTGCTACCCGTGGTGAAAAGTTCCTCGAAATTCGTAAACATGCGCCTGATAATTTTCTATTGGTACCTGGCGTTGGAGCCCAGGGAGGAAGTCTTCAGGAGGTTTGTCAGTTTGGGATGAATAAAGATTGTGGACTTTTAGTTAATTCATCCAGAGCTGTTATTTATGCATCGGCTGGAGAAGATTTTGCAGAAGCTGCAAGGGCTGAGGCTCAAAAAGTGCAGGCTGAAATGGCTGAGGCATTAAAAACAATATTTTAAGAATTAAAAAAATAAGGCAGGCTCAAGGATCAGAATTTAGCCTGCCTATTTTTTCGCTGTCTTAATTGAACTAGCGATAATTAAGACAGCGAAATTAAGACGCAAACGGCCTGTAATCAGGGTTGTATTGTGTTTTGCAGAGATAAGCACGATTGGCTTACATCTTTAAGAAATTAAACCTATTTCTAAACTGGGGCCTATTTCCTTTGCTATATATTCGTCCTATACCTGGCAGCTGATATCTCTAACCCGAAACTTCAAATTCTACATTACCAAACTTTTCCTCCGCATTACGTGTTTATTTGACGCTTCTTTATTAAGTTAGCAGACCATTTAACTTAATTATCTAATATACATGCTAACATCAAACCTTAAGGGAGGAAAGTTTTCCGGCTCTTCATTTGTTGGTAAAAGCTTTTTAGCTGCGGCAATTTCTTTAAATATGCTTCCGCAGATGCTAAAAGCCCAAACTCCTAACAAGTTTTTCAATGACAAAGACCTGATGACGGTTGGAAGTTATTACTATCCTGAACAGTGGCCCGAAAATAACTGGGAACGGGATATTAAAAAAATGTCGGAGCTGGGTTTTGAGTTCACGCATTTCGCTGAGTTTTCATGGGCGGTTTTAGAGCCCGAAGAAGGAAAATATAATTTCGAATGGTTGGATAAGGCAGTTGCTTTAGCGGCGAAGTATAAAGTAAAAGTTGTGATGTGTACGCCATCGCCAACACCCCCCGCATGGTTAACTCAAAAGCATCCGGAAATATTAATGGTGAATGCTGATGGTAGAGTTATGCAACATGGAGCACGTCAGCAAGCTTCCTGGTCTTCGAAAATTTACCGGGAATACGTTGAAAAAATCGTTACGCTACTTGGCAAACGATATGGCAACAATGCGATCATATACGGCTGGCAGATAGATAATGAGCCATCGCATTATGGAAACGAATATGACTTCAGCGAAAGCGCACAAAAATCCTTTCAGCAATGGCTAAAGAAAAAATATCAAACAATTGATGCTTTAAACAAGTCATGGGGAAATGCTTTCTGGAGTATCAATTATAATAATTTTGAACAGATCCGTTGCCCGAACGGAAAAGAATTGGTAGCACAACCGAATCCGCATGCAGTGCTGGATTTCAAACGTTTTACCGCGGATGAAGCTGCTGATTTTGTGCTTTTCCAGAAAGACCTGCTTAAAAAATATATTAAGCCAGAACAGTGGGTAACCACCAATCTAATGCCTACTTATCCGGCTGTTGATCCTTTGCGAATGAAAGGTTTGGATGTGCACAGTTATACCAAATACCTGGTAGCTGGTTTCGACAGAGGGCACGGGGAACAGGGCTTTAGAATGGGGTCAAGTTACAGTATTGGCTTTTCGAACGATCTTTTCCGGTCTATTAATGGTTTAAGTGGCGTAATGGAGCTACAGCCAGGTCAGGTAAACTGGGGATCATATAACCCGCAAACTATGCCTGGTGCGGTGCGCATGTGGATATATCACGTAATGGCCGGGGGGAATAAATTTGTGTGCAACTATCGCTTTAAGCAGCCTTTGTCAGGCGGAGAGCAGTATCACTATGGTATCATGAAAACGGATGGCGTTTCCGTTAGCAAATCGGGTGATGAATATATTAAGGTGATTAATGAGCTGAAGGACTTACGCAAGGCTTATAAACCAGAGCCGGTTCCTGTTATCTTAAGTAAACGTAAAGCAGCTATTTTGTATAGTGTTGATAGTCGCTGGGAAATGGATAACCAGCCACAAACCAATCAATGGAACTATATGGATCATGTGGATCGCTATTATAATGGTTTGAAATCCCTGGGTGCGCCAGTTGATGTGGTTGACGAAACAAAGGATTTTTCATCGTATCCATTTTTAGTTGCTCCTGCTTTTCAATTATTGGATGATAAGCTTGTTGGGCGTTGGAAACAGTATGTTAATAATGGAGGACATTTGATTTTAACCAGCCGTACTGGGCAAAAAGATCGTGAAGGGCATTTATGGGAAGCTTTGTTTCAGCAGCCAATATTAGAGCTGGTGGGCGCAAAGGAAATTTATTATGACCATTTGCCTTCAGATATTAAAGGAAAAGTGGGGCTTGGTACCAACTCGTTCGACTGGAATAACTGGGGCGATGTAATTGAACCCTCAACCGGAGAGGTTTGGGCCAAATATGAAGATCAGTTTTATAAAGGAAAAGCATCTGTTATTCATCGCAAATTAGGGAAAGGGACTGTAACCTATATAGGAACCGACACTGATGACGGTAAACTGGAAAAAGAAGTGTTGCAAAAAGTTTATCAGCAGGCAGGTGTATCAACGCTTTCATTGCCAGAAGGTGTACTGGTTGAGTATCGCGATGGATTTTGGTTCGGCTTAAATTATTCATCGCAAAATCAGGAAATCCCGGTACCGGCAAATGCAAAAGTGATAGTTGGGCAGAAAACTCTTAAACCTGCAGAGGTGGTAATTTGGAAGGGAAATTAAAAATGTTGCTATAAATGCAGAGTAGGAAGAAGGTTTTGATTGTAGAAAGCGACGAAATTGCAGCTAACGCTGTAGCGGCAATGATATATGAGTTAAATTGTGAACCGCATATATTACAAACCGGGCAATCATTAGCTGTCGTTTTTATTGAGCTTGAACCGGATTTGGTAATTATTTACCGAAAACTATTCTTAAAAAACCGACAGCTTTTTATCGAAGGAAATGAACGTCTTTCTGACTCCAGGTTGATTGTTACATCCAGCGCTTATTTGGATAAGGAAAGAATTAACGAATTGGGAGCCGATTACTTTCTCCAGAAACCTTTCACCCTGTCTGAACTGAAACCCGGAGTTTCCAGTTGAAAAATTTGAATACGAAGAAGCCAGCATGATGAATGCTGGCTTTAGGTTTTTGTAGGGTTTATTCGTTTTCCACAACCCGCTTAAAGGTATTATGTATGGTATAGCTCTTAATCTGAGACTTTACCACTATCGAATCATTGTATAATTTACCTTGCGCCTGCAAAACATTGTTGGAGCCAAAATCCAGCTTAAAGCTGAAATTATTGCCTTTAATATGTCCGTCAATAATATCGACTTCGTCGCCTGTTGATGCGGTTATCACACCAGTAAGTTTTTCCCCTTCAGCCTTCATTCGGTATGTAATTTCCACATCCTCACCACTGGGCACTTTAACCATACCTTTCCAAACGCCGGTGATATCAGCAACAAAACTCATGCACATTGCTGCCACTATCAAAGTCATTGAAACGAACACCTTTTTCATTGTTGCTATTTTTTACTGTTAATACTCAATAAGATAGATAATGAGTAACGTCTAAATTTTACGATCAAAATTCAGGAATGTTGTAATAAACTTCAATTTATAATGTGGAAATCTTGCTTTTTGTGGAAAAAATGTTTTTGAAGGAGGACGTTTAGTGGCAACAAGCTAATAAGGCTGTCGTATAACGGTATGATCAAATAAAGTTTTATGAGCGCAGTTAACACCATTTTATGTATGTTAGGAATGCATAAATGGAAATACAAGAAGGATGGCAGCCGAAAAAAATGTTCCAGATGTAAAAGAAGGGTAGCCCTTCCCAAAAATTCTATAGCCACTTAAAATATTTAAAATACCGTTGAAAAAAAATTAGATGAAGCCGGTATATCTACCAACATACCAGGGAGAAATTGCAAATTATTGGTTTGAAGATGGAATTTTGATAGCCGACTCGAAGAATGTTAAGAGAACTGTGGAGCTTATCCGTTCCAACGTGGCGCTTGTGAAACAGATTACAGGGAACAAACCTGTACCTTTGTTAATCTACCTGAAAAATTCTCCAGTTCCTGATAAAGAAACGCAGCGATTTTCAACAGAGCAGCTTCCTGAAATCTATACAGCGATGGCTATGATGGCCGATTCTGCTTTGGTGAAGTTTATCATGAACCTGCTTTTCAAATTCAAGAAGCCTCCCATACCAATGAAATCTTTTAAGGACGACAATGAAGCTCGTGAATGGCTTAAGCAATTTGTTCGGTAGCTCAGCTTATTTGTAACCTAATCATTTTTAGCGACTAAGATTGTCTTAATATATTTTTAACTTTGTTCTAATTTAACTTTAACCTTTTGCCTGGGTACACGTAAGGGGACCGGGACTTAATGAGTTTTTTTAGAACTAATGCTTAATTTACGATCGGCTGTTGCCGCTCTTATCTATCAGATAGGAGGGGTGATTTTAGTATATTTCCTTTGCCGGGTTTTCTTTCTGATGTTTAATTATCAGGAATTTACCGTGCAATCTGTGCTTGATTTACTTTCTTTATTGGTTTACGGGATGCGGTTCGACTTTTCTGCCGTTTTTCTAACCAATTCGTTGTTTGTGCTTCTGGCATTAATCCCGTTTAAGTTTACACTACATAAGTATTTCCTTAATTTTAAGAAGGGTTTGTTTCTTTTTGTAAATGGCTTGTTCATTTTGCTCAACTGTGCTGATATCGCATATTTTCCGTTTGTGCATAAACGAATGTCTGCCGATGCTATTCAGTTTGTTACCGGAGAAAAAGGTGACGACTTTATGAAGATGCTCCCCGGTTTTATATTAGAAAACTGGTATCTGATCTTTATCTACGCCTTTCTGGTTTTTCTTTTGGCCAAGATTTACGATAAAGCGAATTCGACCCTGAAATTAATGGAGGCTTCTCCAAAGAAATATACTTTCTCATTTTTAATTATTCTTTTAGCTGGGGGAATTACGGTTCTAGCAATAAGAGGGGGGGGGCAGAAAAAGCCGTTGAACATCATTCATGCGTCTGAAATGACAGACGTAAGTAACATGGCGGTATTGCTGAACAGTCCCTTTACGGTGATTAAAACGCTGAAGAAGAAATGTCTTCCGGACATTCATTATTTCCCGGAAGAACAGTTGAGTGATTGTGATAAAGGTGTTCATATGCCAGCAAATAATGCTCAATTCAGGAAGCAAAATGTTGTTGTAATTATTGTAGAAAGCCTTTCCCGGAACTATCTCAGTTACTTCAAAGGAAAAGGGAAGACGCCCTTTTTGGATAGCCTTTTTTCTCAGAGTTTGGTTTTTGAAAATGGCTTCGCCAACGCGAAAGAATCCATTCAAGGTATTCCTGCAGTACTTGCTTCAATCCCATCTTTACAGGACGACCCTTTTATTTTCTCCAATTATTCTGCTAACAAAGTAACTTCGTTCGCCACCCTATTGGGCAATGAAGGATATAAGTCCTACTTTTTTCACGGAGGTGGAAACGGAACCATGGGGTTCAATTCATTCAGTAAACTTTCGGGTTTCGATTATTATTATGGTAGGGACGAGTATAATAATGACGCAGATTACGATGGCAATTGGGGTATTTGGGATGAACCATTCCTACAGCAAATGGGTAAAGAGCTTACTGCGGTGAAGCAACCTTTCTTTGCTTCTGTGTTTACGTTAAATACGCATCACCCATTCACCGTTCCTGCAAAATATCAAGAGCGGTTTAAACAGGAAGGGCATCCGATCTTATCTTGCGTTCAGTATGCCGATTATTCTCTAAAGCGGTTTTTCGAAAGCATCAAAGATAAAGCCTGGTTTAAAAATACATTATTTATAATTACAGCAGATCATACAGGCCCTAAAGCGGATGAAGGCAATGCCGAAGTTTTGGACGATTATCGTATACCAATCGTATTCTACAAAGCGGACGGTTCATTGAAAGGCATGGATAGCAGAATTGCGAACCAGATTGACATCCTTCCATCTGCAATGCATTTGATGGGATATAATAAGCCTTTCTTCTCACAAGGGAAAAATCTCTTTTCCAAAGAGTGTAGTAACTTCGCTGTAAACTACCGGTCTGGTGTATATCAATTTATCGATTCTACTTATTGCTACCAGTTCGACGGTCAGAACCGGATTGGATTTTATAACTGGAAAACAGACAAAGCCTTTACATCTAATCTGAATACTGATAAGTTTCCGAAGGAAATTGAAAAAAGTGAAATGGCCTTGAAGCGTTTTATCCAGGTATTTAATGGTTCGATGATCAATAACCGAATGGTATTTAATCCAACTCAAGCTCGTGCTACAAGAAGGCTTGCCCAGATAGACAAGCCTGAATCTAAGAGTTCGGTTGAATAATAGTTTTGTTTTAAACCAGGTATTCAAATAAGGTTTGATCCTTATTGATCTCTTTGAAGTCGAAATTTAAAGCAGTCATACGCTGGATTAGAGGTGCATAGTCATCGATGTGCTTTAGTTCAATTCCGACTAATGCGGGACCGCTTTCCCGGTTCGTTTTCTTGATGAATTCGAAACGGGTAATATCGTCACCTGGGCCCAGCACTTCGTTAACAAAAGTTTTTAAAGCGCCCGGGCGTTGTGGAAAACGGATCACGAAGTAGTGTTTTAAGCCTTCATAAAGCAGGGAAAGCTCCTTGATTTCTTGCATTCGCTCGATGTCATTATTGCCTCCGCTAATTACGCAAACTACTTTTTTTCCCTTGATCTGATCTGCTACTAAATCTAGCGCAGCTACGGATAACGCTCCTGCAGGCTCTGCGACTATGGCATCTTCATTGTAAAGCTTTAGAATAGTAGTACAAACTTTTCCTTCCGGGATGAGTAACATTTCGTCCAATACGCTTTTGCAAATAGGGAAGGTGATATCTCCTGCACGCTTAACGGCCGCTCCGTCAACAAAGCGATTTATCTCGGGAAGTGTAACCGGTGCTCCTGTATTTAAAGCTTCCAGCATAGATGGAGCACCTTCCGGCTCAACGCCAATGATTTTTATGTTGGGATTTACCTGTTTCAGATACGTCCCGGCTCCAGCAGATAATCCTCCGCCACCCACCGGAACTATCACAATTTCAGTTTCGGGAAGATCTTGATAAATTTCAACACCAACAGTTCCCTGTCCCTCAATAATAGCGTTATTATCGAAAGGAGGGATAAAAGTCATGTTGTTAGCTTCGGTATATTTAAGTGCTTCTTTCAGGCAGTCATCAAAAGTATCGCCCACCAGGACGATATCAATAATGCCATCGCCAAACATCCGGGTCTGATTCACCTTTTGACGGGGAGTTATTTCCGGCATAAAAATGATTCCTTTAATCCCCAATTTCTTACAGGAAAATGCAACACCCTGCGCATGATTACCTGCACTTGCACATACAACTCCTTTTTCTAACTGCTCCTTTTTTAATTGACTGATCATGTTGTAAGCACCTCTCAGTTTATAAGAACGCACCACCTGTAAGTCTTCTCTCTTGAGATAAATGTCGCATTCGTACTTTTCAGACAGTCGGATGTTATGCTCTAAAGGTGTTTTTTTGATAACCTTTTTTAAGCGTTGAAGAGCGGAAATGGGGTTGATGGAGGAGGGGTTTGCCATTACAAAACTGGTGTGGAAAATAAAATAAATAGAAACGGTTGTGAGGTTATTCTGGAATTTCGTTGATAATAACCTGAATCTTTTCTTTCAGGTCGGGAAGATTATTGATAGCAATTTCCCAAACAATTTCATAGTCGATACCAAAGTATTCATGCGCAATGATATTTCGGGTTCCTTTGATTTTTTGCCATTCTACATTCTTGTACTGCTGTTTCAAAGAAGCATTAATATGCGACGTGGCTTCTCCAATAATTTGGATCTGCATCAAGGTAGCGTTCTTAACCAGTGAATTTTCTAAAAAAGCATCAAGATTTAAACCAGATAGATAGGCTTCTATCTCATCTATGGCATCTAGGATATGAAGAAGGCGAATCTTATCGCTCAACGGATTATCTTTCATAAATCAGTTGCTTCTCTTTGTCTATGATGGGTGCGATATATTTAGACAATCCTCTGGCTGACACAATATCAACCTTTTTCTGTAACTGGTTTTCAAGTTCATCTTTCATGCTGAAATAGCCCCAGCCAATCTGTTGGGAATAATCTAATTCTACAAGGAGATCAATATCGCTGTTTTCAGAGGCTTCGCCACGGGAGTATGAGCCAAATAAATAGGCTTTAACCACAGGCTGACCGCTGAAATACCCTTTTATGATGTTTATATCTCTGTTGCTTAAATGCATAATATCAGATTAACAGAACTGCTAATTTGTGGTTTGGCAACGACTATTTATAATCAAATATAATCAGGATATAATCAAAGATTAACAAATTTGCCAAATAAAACCTTCATGAGTCAGACATCACAAATCTGCATAGAAGTGAATTAGAAGGTTCTTTGTGCAAATAACCTTCACACAAAAAGCCGCTACCTGATGTAGGATAGCGGCTCAATTATTATAGGTGTGTTTTAAATTTTAGATATTTTTAGCTAACCAATCACCAACTTCGCTGGTTTTGTAAGCTTTACCTTCCTTACCAGAAAGGTCTTCAGTAACGATACCTTCAGCTAAAGATTTGTTCACTACATCTCTGATTGCTTCAGCCTCAGCTTTTAATCCGAAAGCATCTTCGAACATCATTGCAGTAGAAAGGACTGTAGCAAGCGGGTTCGCGATGTCTTTACCAGCAGCCTGAGGATAAGAACCGTGAATAGGCTCGTATAATGAAGTATGAACACCTTTAGATGCGGACGGCATTAATCCCATAGAGCCAGAGATTACAGAAGCCTCGTCAGTTAAGATGTCTCCGAACAGGTTTTCAGTAATGATTACATCGTAAGAGCTTGGCCATTGAACCAAACGCATAGCAACTGCATCAACAAACTCATAAGAAACTTGTACTTCAGGATAATCTTTCTCCATGTTTTGTACAGTTTCTCTCCATAAACGAGAACTTTCTAAAACGTTAGCCTTATCTACACAGCAAAGTTTTTTGCTACGAGTTAACGCTAGTTCAAAACCTAATTTAGCTAAACGCTGAATCTCTTCGCGAGTGTAAGTACAAGTATCGAAAGCGGTGTTGCCATCATCTTTACGACCTCTTTCTCCGAAGTAAATACCACCGGTTAACTCACGTAAAATAATTAAATCAGTACCTTCAATTCTTTCTCTTTTTAATGGAGAATTATCAATTAAAGAAGGAAAAGTAAATGTAGGACGTACGTTTGCGAACAATCCTAGTTTCTTACGCATTTTCAATAATCCCTGCTCCGGACGAACGGTTGCTTTAGGATCATTGTCATATTTCGGATGACCGATAGCTCCGAAAAGAACTGCGTCAGCAGCCAAACAAACTTCGTGAGTTGAATCTGGATAAGGCTCACCAACAGCATCAATCGCAGCTGCACCGGTTAAAGCTGCAGTCCAGCTGATTTCATGTCCGAATTTTACAGCTACAGCGTCAACCACTTTAACCGCCTGATCCACTACTTCTGGACCTATTCCATCTCCCGCTAAAAGAGCAATGTTTAGTTTCATTTTGTATGTATTATGTTTAGCCCCTAAACCCCTGAAGGGGAACAGTACGACTTAAATTGATTTGCTTGATGAGTTGACTTTCGTTCGCCATGATTTGTGACCTCACAAACCATTTTTAAAAAGCCGCCGCAAAGTTATAAGAAATGCTTAAGGCAACAAAAAACCTCTAAGGTTTTTAAGTTTAGAGGTTTAAATATTTTGAACGAATGCTGCTAACTTACATTAGTGTTGTATTACAATACGTTCAAGAAGCGTTTTGCTCTCCGTTATAACTTTTAAAATATAAATTCCCGCACTAATTTGGCGAACATCGATGTCGAAGTCCTTTTTTAAAATGCCAACCGATTTATGAATCAATACTCTTCCTTGTAGGTTACATAGCTCTATCTCCTTTAACAATAGAGGGGAGGAGAAAAGGATGTTCAGTTTATCAGAGACAGGATTGGGACAAATATTAAAAGAAATATTATTGCTGGCTTTAAGAGTTTTAATCGCTGAATAGCTGAATGTCCCATCAAAATCTACAATCTTGACGCGGTAGAAGCTTGTTCCTGATGCAGGTACATAATCTGTAAATGTGTATAAGTTACTGCCAAGACCTTTAGCTTTTATTGAACTTAATACTGCAAAATTATTTTCGTCCGAACTTCGTTCCAAAACTACTTCTGCTGTATTAAGTTCTTGTTGTGTAGTAAGAAGGATTTCAACCTGATTTCGATTTCTTTGAATATTCAGGTTCGAACTTCCTATTGGCAATGTTTGACTTTCATTAAATAGTGCTAAGATTTCTGTTGAATTTAGAACCCTGTTATATATCCTAAAATCATCAATAAGTCCACTATAAAAAGTATCATTAGCTGTCCCTGATATACTATGCCCTATTTCTAAGTAATTTGGTAAAGAAGATATTGGAACGGATTTATCAATAGTAGATTTTAATATCCCATCAATATAACAAGTGGTTTTAAAACCATCATATTGCATAACAAAATGATGCCAAGCATCATTGTAATTAGCTTGCGAAGGGTCAGCTTGGCCTGAATTTGAACCTAATTTGTAAGTGACATATCCTTTGGGATACATATAAAATCCAAAAGATGAGTCTAACCAGCCATAGTCAAAGACGTATCGATCATATATATTATTTACAATGTCGCCAGAACATTTAAACCAGCAGGAAACGGCTATTTGACCTGTTTGAAGAATTGATGTGCTTGTTTTGGCGTAAATATAGTCAGATATACCATTAAGTTTAATGGCGCTATTCGTTCTATTAAAACGGTCTGTTGTGAACTCTATACCCGTATTATAGCCATTGTTGCCTAATCCACTTAGATCATTAAACGTCCCGCTAAATGGATACCACAATGTAAGCCCATTTGTAGGAACTTGAGCATCTGTAATAACATACATACAAATAAATAGAGGAATAATAAGGAATAGTTTAAGCATAAATGATAGTGTTTAGTAAATAATATTTGTAATATCAGTTAGTTTAATGATTCAATCTCTTGGGTTGAAATATCTAATTTTCTCGGCTAATCCTTCTGCTGATTGATCTGGTATGAAAGCTCTAAAAGACTCTTCCAATGAAGTGTATATTTTATCAGTTGGTGATTTTTCTTTTAACTCCATTTATTTTTAAGCTAATTGTCTGACAGATCAATCGTAAATCTAAAATCGTAATTCGTAAATCAAATTATATTCAACATCTTCTCCGTAGCCTTAATCGCACACACAGTCTGGTCCGAATCCAGTCCACGAGTTTTAAACGTTTTTCCTTCTTTCTCCCATGTAATAACCGTTTCACATAAAGCATCAGAGCTGCTTCCAGGGGCAATCCGTACCGTATAATCTACCAGCTTCGGTAGTAAAAGCGTTTTTTTATGATACACTTTAGTTAGTGCTTTCATAAACGCATCAAACTGGCCATCACCTTGTGCATGCTCCTCATAAACCTTTCCATCAATACAAATAGATAAAGTAGCCGAAGGACGTAAACCTTTCGCATGAGTCAGTACATACGATTCAATCTTAACCTTTTCCTCGTACATACTGCTATCCAGCACGTCGGAAATTATGTAGGGAAGATCCTCTTTGGTAACCGTTTCTTTTTTATCGCCCAGTTCAATAACCCGTTGAGTTACCTTTTTAATATCCTCGTCAGAGAGCTTCAAGCCGAGCTCCTGAAGATTCTTTTCAATGTTCGCCTTGCCGGAAGTTTTACCTAAAGCATACTTACGCTTCCTGCCAAAACGCTCAGGAAGGAGGTCATTGAAATACAAATTCTTTTTATTGTCACCATCAGCGTGAATACCAGCTGTCTGCGTGAACACATATTCACCTACAATAGGTTTATTAGCCGGAATCCGAACTCCCGAAAAAGTTTCCACCAGCTTGCTTACGGAGTAAATTGCGTGTTCTTTCACCGAAATCTCCGTCTCTGGAAGGAAATCATTAATCACCGCAATCACACTTGCCATGGGTGCATTTCCTGCACGTTCGCCCATCCCGTTAACGGTTAAATGCAAACCATCAATGCCAGCTTTTACCGCCTCAAGTACGTTTCCGGTTGCCAGATCGTAATCATTGTGGGCATGAAAATCAAAGTGAGTATCAGGATATTTAGCCTTCAGTGATGACACGAATTCAAACGCCTCGGTAGGAGTAAGCACCCCCAATGTATCCGGAAGCATCACTCTTTTTACAGGTTGCGTAGATAGAAAATCCAGATATTGCCAAACATACTCCGGCGAATTACGCATCCCATTACTCCAATCCTCGAGATAAACATTGGTAGCTATCCCATGACTTTGAGCTGTTTCAATCACCTTCGCAATATCAGCAAAATGCTGCTCAGGAGTCTTTTTTAACTGATGTGTTAAATGATTTAAAGAACCCTTTGTCAAAAGATTCTGCACTTTAACACCGGTTTTCACCATCCAATCAATTGAAACCCCACCATCCACAAAAGAAAGAATCTCAATCCTGTCGATATAGCCGTTAGCAGCTGCCCATTTGGTAATGGTTTCTACCGCCTGAAATTCCCCCTGCGATACGCGTGCGGAAGCCACCTCAACACGATCTACGTTCAGCTCTTCCAGTAATAATTGTGTGATAGTAAGTTTTTCAGAAATAGAAAAAGACACCCCCGAGGTTTGCTCTCCGTCACGAAGAGTGGTATCCATTATTTCGATTTTCTTATTCATTGGATGTGATTACACAGATTTTTTTGTGATTACACTGATTTAGAGTGATTACACAGATTACTAAATGATTGCACAGATTGAAAAGAGATTACACAGACTTAAAATGATTACACCGATCGAATCAAATCAATCGGTGCAATCTTATATCATCGGTGCAATCACCAACAATCGGTGTAACCTTAAAAGAACTTAGAAAGGACGTTCTGTAGCGAACTGCTCGATCTCGCCTTTAATGTTCTGAAGATAATCGATATCGTCAAAGCCATTCTGCATGTTGTCTTTTTTGTAAGAGTTGATGTCGAAGCTTTCTTTCTCTCCGGTTGAAACCAAAGTGATCGTTTGCTCTGGCAAGTTGATCTCTAATTCGGTATTAGGATCCGCGAAAACCGCAGCAAAAATCTTCTCTAAAAACTCAGGACTAACCTGAACCGGCAATACGCCAATGTTCAAACAGTTACCTTTAAAAATATCCGCAAAGAAGCTGGAAACAACCGCACGGAATCCGTAGTCGTAAACAGCCCATGCAGCGTGCTCACGCGATGAACCAGAACCAAAGTTCTTACCACCAACAAGGATTTTTCCTTTGTAAGTAGGATCGTTCAATACGAAGTCTGCTTTAGGAGTATTGTCTCCGTTATATCTCCAGTCACGGAATAAGTTATCACCAAAACCTTCACGCTTCGTAGCTTTTAAGAAACGTGCAGGAATGATTTGGTCGGTATCTACGTTCTCAATAGTAAGAGGAACCGCAGTGCTTTTTAATATAGTAAATTTATCGTAAGCCATTTTTAATGTTTGTTTTTAACCACAGAGAACGCAGAGTTCTGCACAGAGGGCACAAAGCAAATGTTCTTGTTGTCTATCTAATTATTTCAAATTTTATAATCAAACAGAAGGCAAGCCCGGTGTTCTCTGTGAAACTCTCTGTGCCCTCTGTGGTTACTAATTACGCTAATTCTAATTCTTCAATTAAAGTTCTTGGATCTGTTACCACGCCAGTAACCGCAGCAGCTGCAGCAACTAAAGGACTTGCCAATAACGTTCTTGAACCCGGTCCCTGGCGACCTTCGAAGTTTCTGTTCGAAGTACTCACTGCGTATTTACCAGCTGGAACTTTATCGTCGTTCATTGCCAAACATGCAGAACATCCCGGCTGACGAAGTTCGAAACCAGCTTCTGTTAAAATATCGAGGATACCTTCTTCTTTAATCTGCGCCTCAACAATGTGTGATCCCGGTACCAACCATGCAATTACATCGTCAGCTTTTTTGCGACCTTTAATAATCGAAGCAAAATCTCTGAAATCCTCAATACGACCGTTTGTACAGCTTCCTACGAAAACGTAATCCACTTTTTTACCGATCATTGCTTCACCTTCGTGGAAGCCCATATAATCTAACGATTTCTCATACGTAGCTTTTCCGCCTTCAACTTCTTCCGCATTTGGAATAGCCTTCGAAATGCCGATACCCATACCTGGATTTGTTCCGTAAGTAATCATCGGCTCAATGCTCGCACCATCATAAGTAAACTCAGCATCAAATACCGCGTCAGCATCAGTTTTTAATGTTTTCCAGTATTCCATTGCTTTGTCCCAGCCTTCGCCTTTTGGAGCAAATTCGCGACCTGCAATATAGTTGAATGTTGTTTCGTCAGGAGCAATCATACCACCACGAGCACCCATTTCGATACTCAGGTTACAAACCGTCATCCTGCCTTCCATGCTCATTTTCTCGAACACCTCACCAGCATACTCCACGAAATAACCTGTAGCACCAGATGTAGTTTGTTTAGCAATAATGAACAGCGCAACGTCTTTCGGCGTAACACCTTTACCCAAAGAACCCGTAATGTTGATTCTCATTTTCTTAGGCTTAGGCTGCATGATACATTGAGAAGTCAAAACCATCTCCACCTCAGACGTACCAATACCGAAAGCGATAGCACCAAAAGCACCGTGAGTAGACGTATGCGAGTCGCCACAAACGATAGTAGCACCCGGAAGCGTAATGCCGTTTTCAGGACCAACAACGTGTACGATACCGTTTTTCTGGTGACCTAAACCCCAGTGACGGATACCAAACTCATTCGCATTTTCCTCTAATTGTTTCAGCTGATTAGCCGAAAGAGGATCTGCAACCGGTAAGTGCTGATTAATTGTTGGGGTGTTATGATCAGCCGTAGCAAACGTACGCTCTGGATATAAAACGTTTAAACCTCTGCTTTTCAATCCCAAAAACGCTACCGGACTGGTAACCTCATGGATCAAATGGCGATCAATAAAAAACACATCCGGTCCACCTTCAATCTTGCGTACCACATGCGAGTCCCACACCTTGTCAAATAATGTCTTGCTCATTTTTACTTTTTTTATCTATTTCCTTTAACGACCTTTTTACGTAAAAAGGTATTCTATTAATTTCATTTTGAGGTAATTATCTCAAAATTGTTCCAATGCTTTGTTCGATGCACACAAGTTCTAAACCCTGTACGTCGTCTTTTAAGAGGCTTTGGAAAAGAATCTCAGTTTTCCATCTCACTCTCAGCCCCGTGTTCCCTGCCCATTCCGTTCAGGCGGGCGCTCATACTGCACAGGCATTAGCCACAATGCCGGTATTCGCTTCACCCGGGTTTGGGTGGTTCTTCGTCTCAACTTTTCCGGTATGGCGCTTTACCCTCTCTGCCTTCGGCATCTCTCCCAGAGGGAGAGAAAGGTCAGCCCACACCTTGCAAGCGCTTAAAAAACTACTTCCATTTGCTCTTCGGAATTTGCAATTCCGAAGCCCCTATCGTAGGATTTGCAATCCGCCTTAACCACCTGCTCTCCTTGCCATGGTTCGTGTTCTCCACGAACCATAATGCCATTCTAGTACGCTTTACCAACTCCTCCTTTAGGGGGCCGGTGGCTTGGCGCTAAACAAACTTATTCAACGCATCCAGATACGCGTTTGCCGAAGCCCTTACAATATCCGTGCTGAAGCCGTAACCCATATATGATTTATCCTCATAAATCACCCTCATATCCACCTTACTCACATCATCGCTTCCACCATGGATAGAGTGGATATTAAACTCCTTAATTTCAATCTCTTTCTGTAAAACAGTTTGTATAGCATTAATGGTAGCACTTACCGGACCATTTCCTGTTGCTTTTGCAGCATGAACCGCACCTTGATAATGAAGACTGATTTCAGCCTCAGGGTCAGTTTGATCACCGGTAGTAACCTTTATAGAATTGATGCTCACACCGTTCTTGTAATTCGTCTCATCGGCACCCATCAATTTCAGCAAATCATCATCCTTAACTTCTTTCTTCTCGTCAGCTAATTCCAGGAATTTCTGATAAGTGTGATCAAGGTCGATTTTCTCAATAGTATAACCCAAACGCTCTAAGTGGTGCTTTAATGCCGCACGACCGCTACGAGCCGTAAGAACAATCTCCGCAGAATCAATACCAACATCCTCCGGATTAATGATCTCATAATTCTCACGATGTTTCAAGAACCCATCCTGGTGAATACCTGAACTGTGAGCGAATGCATTCTTACCCACAATAGCTTTGTTTGGCTGAACCGGCATGCGCATCATGCGACTAACCATCCCACTTAAATTGTAAAGATGTTTGGTATTGATGTTTATTTTCTCATGGTAACCAAGATTCTTATGAACATTCAATATCATCACCACTTCTTCCAGCGACGTGTTACCCGCTCTTTCTCCAATACCGTTTATAGTACACTCAACCTGACGGGCTCCATTATGCAAACCGGCAATACTATTAGCTGTCGCCAAACCTAAATCGTTATGGCAATGCACGGAAATAACCGCCTGATCAATGTTTCTTACGTTTTCTTTCAGGAACTTGATCTTCTCACCGTATTGCTCTGGTAAGCAGTAACCATTCGTGTCAGGAATGTTTACCACTGTTGCTCCCGCTGCAATTACTGCTTCGATCATTTGAGCCAGATAGATATTATCAGCTCTTCCTGCGTCTTCAGCATAGAACTCAACATCCTCAACGAATGACTTTGCATATTTTACTGCATCAACTGCACGCTCAAGAATTTTCTCACGGGTGCTGTTGAATTTGTACTGAATATGCATATCCGAAGAACCAATTCCGGTATGGATACGTGGGCGTTTCGCAAATTTGAGAGCCTCTGCTGCACAATCAATATCCCCTTTGTTTGCACGGGTTAGCGCACAAATAATAGGCTCACGAATGGCCTTGGATAATTCAACCACACTTTGAAAATCGCCGGGACTGGAGATTGGGAAACCAGCTTCAATAACATCTACTCCCAGCTTTTCCAGCGCTTCCGCGATGATGATCTTTTCAGGAGTTGTTAATTGAGAACCCGGTACCTGCTCGCCGTCACGAAGCGTAGTATCAAAAATATAAATACGGTTTGGATCGTGTAACATCGTTTTCTGTCTGTTGATTTCGGGGATGAATATCATTTACATATTTCTGTATCAGTAAATACCATCCCCCGGTATTACTAATTCTTTCTTTCTATTTTAAGCGAAGCAGCTTTCTTCAATAGTTTCAATAGCGAAAACTTCGCCTTCGTTCAAAACTATCCGTTTCTCTAAGCAGGAGGGGAGCGCCGAAGCAAAATGACCGACATAAATAATCGTCATTCCGTTTACACTCAGTTCATCCACCAGCTGATTAAAGTAAGCTGTTTGCTGTTGGTCTAATCCCTGACAAGGTTCATCCAGAATTAACAGTTCCGGATTTTTGATAATCGTTCTTGCCAGCAGCACCAATCGTTGTTTCCCCAGCGAAAGTGTGCTCAGCAAGTCGTTTTTATTTGCTGTCAGCTCAAAGAAGTCCACCAGTTCATCAACCTGCTTGCTTTTCGAAAAAGGCAGCGTTTTGTACAAACCCACCGAATCGTAAAAGCCGGAAGCAATGCTTTGCCACACGGTTGATGTTGCATCAAAGTACCAATGAAACTCAGGAGAGATAATTCCTGTATGTTGCTTGATATCCCAAATGCTTTCGCCACTTCCTCTTTTTATCCCAAACAAATAGAAATTGTTGGCATAAGATTGAGGGTGATCGCCATTTATTAAACTTAACAGGGTCGACTTCCCAGAACCGTTCGGTCCTTGCAGAAGCCATTTCTCGCCTGCCTTAATTTCCCAGTTTATATTTTTTAAAACCTGTTTTTCTCCGTAGCTGATGTTCACATCAATCATGCGCACAATCTCGTCGGAAGAATAATCAGGCGTTACCTTCAAAAACTCAGGTAAACTTTTCGATTGTCTCACCGAAGCAATAAAAATATCTTCACGTGATTCTAACCTTTTTAATTGCCCGTTTACAATTTCGGCGTAGCAATTAATGCTTTCCGGTAAGTCCCTGTCATTGGAAATCAGTATTAACTGAACCCCTTCCAACGCAGCTTCATCCAGCAAGCCATTTAGCTTTTTGCGACTTAAAGCATCCAAACCCGTGTAAGGCTGATCTATGATGAGCAATTGAGGCTTTAACCATAGTGCTTTAACCAGCTGTAATTTCTTATGCTCGCCACTTGATAATTCAAGCAGTTGTGCGTTTTTAAGAGCCGAAAAGTTTAAAGCCTCCATTAGCTTTTCCACCTCAGCAAACTCTAAGTTTTTTTCCTTCCCGTAATTCAGTAGTTCTGTTTTTACGGTGATGGTTTCGTTTGCCTGTAAGCTTGTGTAGCGTTGCTGATAATAGAAGTTGGAAAAACCTTCTATATTTTTAAAACGATACCAGCTATCTACAAACAGTACTTCGGCAGGTAAGCCACTTTCTGTATCAAAGTTAAACTTCACATCTCCCGCCGCCGGTTGCAAACCTGCAATTACTTTAGCTAAGGATGTTTTTCCGCTTCCGCTTGTGCCTCCGAGTAACCAGTTTTCACCACATTTGATCGTCCAGTTTAAATTGTTCAATACCAATTTCTGCTGGTATTGAAGAGTTAAATTCCGGATGTCAAGTAGTTTTGCAGTCACCTGTAGAATTATTACTTATCGTTTTGTCATTTCGACCTTAGGAGAAATCCTATGCATCATGCTTTAAGTTCCCTCCTTCGTCGGGATGACAAAGTGTATTAGTGTTGCTTAAAATAAAGCATTTTGTCATCTCGACCCAAGGAGAGATCTTATACAGTTTACATACAAAGCGCTTTAGGATCTCTCCTTCGTCGAGATGACAAAGCGAGATAGCCTATATGTACTCATATTTGTCGTAACCGTATTTTTCTTTCCCTTTAATCTATTTGGGATGACAAAGTTTTAGTAAAGCGCCTCAACCGAGGCGCTTTATATTTATTTGAGCCTTTCAACTCTCCCGATTTTACATCGGGACTAGGGGCTACGCCGTCTTAATCGCTTTCATTGCAGTCATTGCTTTACGCAATTTAGTACCTACAATTTCCACTTCATGGTTACGTAAAACTTCGTTGATAGCAACCAATTGCTGATTGTCAACAGCTCCATCTTTACCTTCGTTGAAGTTTTTACCAACTAAATCAGTGTCAACTTTCTTCATGAAATCAGCCAATAAAGGCTTACAAGCCTGATCGAATAAGTAACAACCGTATTCAGCAGTATCAGAAATTACACGGTTCATTTCGAACAATTTCTTACGAGCAATAGTGTTCGCGATAAGCGGAGTTTCGTGTAATGATTCGTAGTAAGCAGACTCAGGTTTGATACCCGCTTCAACCATTGTTTCGAAAGCCAACTCAACACCAGCTCTAACGAAAGCAACCATTAAAAGGTAGTTATCAAAGTATTCTTGCTCGCCGATTTTAACGTCACCAGCAGGAGTTTTTTCGAAAGCAGTTTCGCCAGTTTCAGCTCTCCAGGCCAATAAGTTTTTATCTCCGTTAGCCCAGTCTTCCATCATAACACGGCTAAATGTACCGCTCATGATATCGTCCTGATGCTTTTGGAATAGAGGACGCATAATGTCTTTCAATTCTTCTGAAACTTCAAAAGCTTTGATTTTAGCAACATTGCTCAAACGGTCCATCATACCAGAAACACCACCATGCTTTAAAGCCTCAGTGATAACTTCAACACCGTATTGAACCAATTTAGAAGCGTAACCAGCATCGATACCTTTTTCAACCATTTTGTCGAAAGAAAGGATAGAACCAGTTTGCAACAAACCACAAAGAATAGTTTGCTCTCCCATCAAGTCAGATTTTACTTCAGCTACGAAAGATGAACGTAAAACACCTGCACGGTGACCGCCAGTACCAACGCAATAAGCTTTAGCCCACTCTAAACCTTGTCCCTGAGGATCATTTTCAGGGTGAACAGCGATCAAAGTAGGTACACCAAAACCACGTACATACTCAGAACGAACTTCAGAACCCGGCGATTTAGGAGCAACCATGATTACAGTAAGATCTTTACGGATCTGCATTCCTTCTTCAACAATGTTGAAACCGTGAGAGTACGATAAAGTAGCTCCTTGTTTCATTAATGGCATAACCGCAGTTACAACAGAAGTATGTTGTTTATCAGGGGTAAGGTTGATTACAAGGTCTGCTGTAGGAAGTAATTCCTCGTAAGTACCAACAGTAAAGTTGTTGCTTGTAGCATTTTTCCATGAATCTCTTTTTCCTTCGATAGCCTCTTTACGCAATGTATAACTAACATCTAAGCCACTATCTCTTAAGTTTAAACCTTGATTTAAACCTTGTGCGCCACAACCTACGATCACAATTTTCTTTCCTTTAAGTGCATTTACACCATCAGAAAATTCAGAACTGTCCATAAATTCGCATACGCCCAGTTGGTTTAGTTGTTCCCTAAGGGGTAGTGTATTGAAATAATTTGCCATTTTTTATTGCTTGATTTCTATTTAATTTTTATGTTAAAGCTTTATTGATTTCCTTTCCCAACTCGTATGCCTTTGAACATTCAACCGCTTAATGCTAAGCAGCTTCCTCAAAAGCGGCGCTAAGTTAATGCAAATATTTAAAATAGGAGGTATCTGTGTGAGCAATCAGCAATCAGGTTTGGGCACTCTGTATACTGATAGCTGATTCCTCAAGCCTGTTACCTTACATCGTAAAAACCTTATCGGCGCTATTCAAAAACTCGTTCTCACTTACCTCATGTCCAGGCTCCAATTGCTCAAACTCACGTAATTTCCGGTTAAATCCTTCACTGTCTTTGATGATGGCGATGCGGGCGCTGCGAACAAACTCGATCAACCCATAAGGCTGAAGCTTTTCAATCAGCGTGTCAGTTTCCTCACGGTGACCAGTAGTTTCAAAAACAGTGTAATCGTGACGAATCACCACGGCACGGGCTCCATTCTCGCGAAGAAGACGTTCAACCAAAGCTTTCTCAGCAATCTGATCCGTTGGAACTTTGTAAAGCGCCATTTCCTGCCAGATCACATCTTCATTGCTGTTATAATATACCTTCAAAACCTCAACCTGTTTCTCGATCTGTCTGCACACTTTACGAACTACCGCTTCTGTTTCAGTGATTACTATATTGAAACGATGAATGCTCTCAATCTCAGAAGGAGAGGTGTTTAAACTATCGATATTGATCTTTCTTCTGCTGAAAATGATCGCAATACGAGTTAATAAACCAATTTGGTTTTCGGTATAAACGGTGATGTTATATTCCTGCTTTTCAGGATTTGGAATGTAAGCTGTCATGATTTGATATCTTTGGGAGCCTTGTCTTGGTTCTTATTTCTTGGTTCTACTTCAGTCTTATTTCACTCACGCTGCAACCTTGAGGAACCATTGGGAATACGTTATTCTCTTTAGTCACCATTACTTCAAGCAGGAATGAACCTTTTACATTCAGCATTCTTTCCAATGCTGGTCTTAAATCTTCTCTTTTACTAACGCTTGTTCCCGGAATGCGGTATCCCTCGGCAACTTTCACATAGTCAGGACTTGTGATATTTACGAATGAATAACGTTTGTCATGGAATAATTGCTGCCATTGACGAACCATTCCTAAAAACTGATTATTCAGGATAAGGATTTTAACATCCACATCAAACTGCATAATAGTACCTAGTTCCTGGATGGTCATCTGCACGCCACCGTCACCTATTACGGCAATTACCGGGCGATCCGGCGCTCCATATTTAGCGCCAATAGCAGCAGGTAAACAAAAACCCATCGTTCCCAAACCACCGCTGGTTACGTTGCTGCGGGTTTTATTCAATTTCGCATACCGGCAGGCAACCATTTGGTGCTGACCAACGTCGGTTACGATAACCGCATCGCCACCCGTAATTTCGTTGATCTGCTGAAGTACTTCGCCCATCGTCAGTTCTTCTGTGGTTGGAAAAAGCTCGTCTTTTATAACGGCCTCAACTTCCTGACGTGTAAACTCGTTAAATTTAGCCAGCCATTCAGTATGTTGTTTGGCTTCTACCAGCTCCATCAGAAGAGGCAGAGTCTCTTTGCAATCGCCCCATACCGGAACTGTTGCCTGAACGTTCTTGTCAATCTCGGCCGGGTCGATATCCAGGTGGATAATTTTTGCCTGCTTTGCATATTTATCTAAACGGCCAGTTACGCGGTCATCAAAACGCATTCCGATAGCTATCAATACATCACACTCGTTGGTTAATACGTTCGGACCATAGTTCCCGTGCATACCAAGCATCCCTACGTTAAGTGGGTGATCGGTTGGAATGGCTCCCGCACCAAGGATGGTCCATGCAGCCGGGATTCCTGATTTTTCGATAAATGCTTTGAACTCCTGTTCTGCACTTCCTAAAATCACACCTTGTCCCCAAAGAACAAAGGGCTTCTTAGCTTCATTGATCAGCTTTGCAGCTTCTTGCACAAACTCTTTGCGAACAATAGGTTTCGGACGATAGCTGCGGATGTGATTACAGAAATTATATCCTTTGTACTCAAACTTTTGAATTTGAGCATTTTTTGTAATATCAATCAATACAGGACCTGGTCTTCCGCTTTTCGCGATATAGAATGCTTTGGCTAAAACTTCAGGGATTTCGTTTGCATCGGTTACCTGGTAGTTCCATTTGGTTACAGGTGTGGTGATGTTAATAACGTCAGTTTCCTGGAAAGCATCAGTACCTAAAAGGTGTGCGAATACCTGTCCGGTGATGCAAACTAATGGCGTACTGTCGATCTGTGCATCGGCCAAACCGGTAACCAGGTTGGTTGCACCTGGTCCACTCGTAGCGAAGACAACACCGACACGGCCAGAAGTACGTGCATATCCCTGCGCAGCATGAATACCACCTTGCTCATGGCGGACCAGGATATGGTTAAGCTTCTCAGTATAATCATATAAAGCATCATAAATTGGCATGATTGCTCCACCCGGATAACCAAAAATGGTATCCGTACCTTCTGCTATCAGCGACTCCAATACAGCCTGCGAACCACTAAGTTCGATCGCTGCTTTTTGCTCGCCTGATGTTACATCCTGTTGTGCTGTCTCCATTGTATGTTAGATTTAATTTTAGATATGAGATGTGAGATTTTAGATATGAGAACCTATAAGTCGCACCTTAATCAAAATTGTATTTCGTTGTTTTTTAATTTTATTCCTACTTAAAGCATCAAGCTAATTGCTTGAAAGGGGGACTATAGGTCCGTTACGCAACCTTCGGCTGCTGTACTTACCTGCTTCGCGTATTTATAAAGTAATCCTTTTTTTACTTTAAGTTCCGGTGTAGTCCACTTAGCCTTTCTGGCTGCAATTTCTTCATCAGAAACTTTAAGGTTGATGCTGTTTGTAGTTGCATCTACTTCAATGATGTCATTATCCTGAACCAGACCGATTAAGCCGCCTTTATAAGCTTCTGGTGTGATATGGCCAACTACGAAACCGTGAGTTCCTCCGCTGAAACGGCCATCGGTAATTAAAGCGACACTTTTGCCTAATCCCACACCAATAAGCGCCGAAGTTGGTTTAAGCATTTCTGGCATTCCAGGTGCGCCGATAGGGCCAACATTACGTATTACCACCACGTCACCTTTTTGAACACGGCCAGACGTTATACCTTCAATTAATTGAAACTCTCCATCAAATACACGAGCCGGACCAACGAAACGCTCTCCTTCTTTACCTGAGATCTTTGCAACGCTTCCACCTTCTGCTAAATTCCCGTAAAGGATCTGTAAGTGACCGGTTGCTTTGATCGGAGTTTCTTTAGGGAAAATGATTTTTTGCGTTTCAAAGTTTAATTCAGGAACATCTGCAAGATTTTCAGCCAATGTATTTCCTGTACAGGTTAAGCAACTTCCGTCAAGCCAACCTAATTGCAGTAAGTACTTCATTACAGCCGGAATACCGCCTACTTTGTGCAGATCTTCCATCATGTAACGTCCGCTAGGCTTCATATCTGCTAACACAGGTATACGGTCGCTTATTTTTTGGAAGTCATCCTGCGTTAATTCCACATCTACACTTTTTGCCATCGCCAATAAGTGAAGAACTGCATTTGTGGAGCCACCGATAACCATGATAGTTACGATAGCGTTTTCAAATGCTGCACGGGTCATGATGTCCGATGGTTTAATATCGCGTTCAAGCAATAATTTGATCGCTTTACCAGCCGCTAAACATTCGTCTTTTTTATCCTGACTTAAAGCCGGATTTGAAGAAGAGTATGGTAAGCTCATTCCCAAAGCTTCGATAGCTGCTGCCATTGTGTTTGCGGTGTAAATACCACCGCAAGCACCGGCACTCGGGCAAGAGTTTTTGATAATTTCTTTGAAATCGATATCATTCATTTCGCCAGCCATTTTCTTACCTAAGGCTTCAAATGCCGAAACGATATTTAAATCTTCACCTTTATAATGTCCTGGTTCGATTGTTCCTCCGTATACCATAATTGATGGACGGTTTAAGCGACCCATAGCAATTACCGAACCCGGCATATTTTTATCGCAACCCGGAAGCGCAATTAATCCATCATAATATTGTGCACCACAAACTGCTTCGATGGAATCGGCGATGATATCACGGCTTACCAGCGAATAACGCATCCCATCTGTACCATTGCTCATTCCATCACTAACACCAATTGTATTAAAGATTAACCCGACAAGATCTTCTTTCCAGATACCCTCTTTAACAATCTTTGCAAGATCGTTAAGGTGCATGTTACAAGTGTTGCCATCGTAACCCATACTTACGACACCTACCTGTGCTTTTTGCATATCATCGTCGGTTAAACCGATTCCGTAAAGCATTGCCTGTGCGGCAGGTTGAGTAGGATCCTGGGTAAGAGTTTTGCTGTAACGATTGATTTCGTTTACCTCTATTGTGCTTTCTGTGTTATCAGACGCCATGTCGTTTCTTTATTTTTAATGTGTAATTTATCGGATATACAAAAAAAGCGCCTCCGTTTTTGTCGAAGGCGCTTTAATACTTTTATGTTATAGCACCTTCGGCTGGACTCCGTCTAAGAGCACAATGACAACATTCACCAATAAGAGAATATTGCTGATATTAATGCTGATTATGTTGTCGAATCTCCGGGCCATATTTCCTGAATCCAGGTTTATTATTTTCTTTTCTCAAGGTAGGAACAAGAATTAGATTCGTCAATAGGTGGAGGTGATAAAAATGAATTAGAATATTGTTTTGTATTTTATTGTTTTATAAAATATAATTTCGAGTTTGTTTGAATGTATAGGTGTTTTGTTTTTGAGGCATATACCAAAACCGACTTTGGTATACGGTATGTGAGTAGCGACTGACGGAGAGTAGGGGCAGAATTCTTCCTGAAATTGGAATGTGGGAAGAATTTTTTGTTTTTATTGGGGAGTCGGAGGGATTACAAATTTGAAATGGATTCTTGTTGATAGCTCAAGGGCTGTGAAATAAGGGGAGTAAAATTTGAAGAGTTGTAAATTTCAAATGCTCTTCGGAATTTTAAATTCCGAAGAGCGGTTTGAAGAGTTGTAATTTCAAATTCCAAAGAGCCATATGAAATAGGGGGAACGTTTATCTGATTATTCAAAAAAAAATTCATGCTTGTGATTTTTTAACCTTCTTTCCGAATAATATCGAAAAAACACTTTTGGAAAAGGAAAAGTTCATTTCTGTAGTCAAAGAGAACCAAAAACTGATTTATAAAATCTGCTATTCTTACTGTTCAGATCCGGAGAATAGAAAAGATCTGCAGCAGGAAATTCTAATTCAATTATGGAACTCTTTTACGAAATTCGACGGACGCGTTAAAATTTCGACCTGGATTTATCGTATTGCTATGAACACTGCCATTTCTTATTATAGGAATGACAATAAGCATACGAGTAGAAATGTGCCCTTAGATACGGCTATAATTTCCCTTTCGGACAATCACTACAACCCCGACCAAGATCAGCAGGTTGCGCTTCTTTATAAGTTTATTGGAAAACTGAATGAGATAGATAAAGCGCTGATCTTACTTTATCTGGATGATAATAAATATAGAGATATCGCTGATGTACTTGGTATAACCGAAACCAATGTGGCTACCAAAATCAGTCGCATTAAAAAGACGCTTAAAGAGCAATTTAAAAACGTTTAAACAAAAAAAATGGAATTAGATGATTTTAAAGCTGCCTGGTTGCAGCATGATAAAAAACTTGATGAAAGTCTTCGTTTAAATGAAAGCCTTTTAAAAAAGATTAATCTGGGAAGATCGAAAAAGGAGATGGATACCACCCTCACTTATGAATGGTGTAATTGTGTTGGCTGCATATTTTTATTTGCCTACATCTTATATGTTACCATCAAACATTCAAATGATGGGCTGTTCTTATCTTCCGGACTGGCATCAGCATTTTTAGGAGGGATTTATATTTATTTTTCGGTGGTGAAAATTAAACTGCTAAGCCATTTGGAATTTTACCACTCGCCAGTGATAGAACTACAAAAGGCGGTTCAGCTTTTTAAAACTAAATATTTAAAGTTCAAGAAGTATGAAATAGGTCTGATTCCTTTTTCTGCCGTAATTATAGTACCTGTGCTGGCTAAAGAGCTTCGTAATATAGATGTGTTTAACGACGTCTTAATGTACGCAGGCGTTGTGGTGATCGCAATTGTGTTTAGTTATTCGGCAAGTGCGTGGGTTTACAGATATCTGTATGACATGAAACTAAAAAACGCATCTGCTTTTTTAGATGAATTGAGGTTGTACGAAAAGGAGGGTTAAATTGCTGCCGTTTGCCGGGAAAGCTGGAGACGGGCTACTGCGGTTCTAACTTAGCCCGGATTGCAGCGACAGCTTTCAAATCCCACTAATCTTGCCAGGTCGTATTTTGTGGTGAAATAATAAAGCTACGAATATGTTGCAGGAAGTTACCCGTCTTAGGAATTATAAATCCCGAAGATTGGGTTAAGAAATAACCTTTTTTTTATTTATATTGTTAGCATTTATTAGGAGGAAATTTTAGAATTATGAGGCTTCAAATAATACAAGACGGTGAAGGGAGAAATGCAGGGGTATTTATTCCAATCGAAGACTGGACATTGATTAAAGAGCAGTATCCGGACATTGAAAATTCGGATCTTGAGCTACAAGCTTGGGAAAAAGTATTAATTGATGAACGGTTGGATGCTATTGCTAAAGATTCTTCACGATTGAAATCGGGAAATGATTTATTGGAAGAATTAAAACGCAAGATTTAATGGCTTATCAGTTACAATACTTTGATGAAGTTGGAACTGATATTCGTGAGGCTAAAATCTGGTACAGGGAGCAAAAGGAAGGGCTTGAAATAGCTTTTGCCAATGCTATTATAAAAGCTATTGATAAAATATTAAGGGCTCCCGAATCTTATGCTATCAGATATAGAAATATAAGAATTGCTCATCCTAAAGTATTCCCTTATAATATTCATTTTTATATAGATGAACCTAATTCATCTATTGTGATTACGGCAATTGTCCACAACAAAAGACAGGAAGTAATTGCAAGGAAAAGAATTTAATACGAATTCTAAATAGGTATCGCAAAGTGCGATACCTGAAAAATTTCAGCTCAAACCCCTCAAAACTGATATTTCCAATACTTATCCGGGTCAATCTTAGCATTCGGGTTGTCCTCCAGTTGCTTCCGGTACTCTTTAATCTGTTTTATAAACCCTTTTGACCATTTTCCGTGGTTATTCTCAATATCATCAATGTCTATTAAATCGTAGATATTTACCCAGTTATCGTCAATCAGAATTTCTAGCAAAGGATTGGGAAGATACATTCCCGTTGTAAGTCTCACAAAAAGCTTCTTGTTATACTTTTCCTCTTTATTGACTTCATTTTTGGCAAGAATACTCGACAGATAAGGTCGTTTACATCTGTATTCCGGTACAACATGGGAAGATAGGCCTTCAAGAAAATCAGCAAAATCTAACGTTTGGAAGGCTGGTCTTATCCTGTGCCTACCATACCAGCTTGGAGTGTTGCATGCCTTAATTAAATGTGTCCGCAATGTCGAAATCATAAAAGTAAGCATGAAAAACTCTGCCTGATGGCTGTCAATTTTGATGAGTCGGTTATCAATTTTTACCTTAATGCTATCGCCTTTTAAAACATTATAAAACCGGTTGATTACTTTGCTTTTGTAAGCCGGGTCCTGGTAAGCTTTTAAAATTGCCAGCTGTAAGGGATTTCTTCCAAAGTTATCTGTAAGGTTTCTTTTTGCCCCATTTTCGGCCAGGTAGTTAATTATATTTTCGGCACCATGAGACACCGCAAGCATAAAAGGAGAGAGGTTCAATTCATTTCGGAAATCAACCCCATATTTCTGCAACTTTGGTTGCAATGCTTTTACGTTATCCTGCTGGTATTCAGAAATCATCTTTTTCAAAATGTTTTTTCCTTCCTGTTCCCAGCGTTCGGCAGGACGATATTTTAGTTCGGCTAATTGGGTGAAATAGCTTTGTTCTCCATAATAAAGGGCATATTCAAAAAGCCGGTCTTTCGCTTTTTTGTTAAACGAAGCCGGGTTTAGCGCCTGCTCTGTAAGTTGTTTTAGTATATCGCGGGTAGTAATTTCCCATGGCACGGGCTGCACTTGTAAAATTTGCTTGCGGATAGCGTCTGCCTGCTCCTGTTTGCCCTGCATTTCCAAACGCCGGGCTTCCTTTTGCCAGTCTTCCTTGCTGGATTGCTGGTTTTTTACCGACGACTGCTGTTTAAAATTGGTTAAACCCAATAATGAAAGCAACTCGTGCTTTTTATTGGTTTCAATAACATAAAGATTTTTAACGGCACGGGTTATGCCCACATACAGGGAATTAACGTAAAACTTGTATTCATCCAACGATTTATCAGCCTTATCCTTTGCCCTGGAAAATTTGATGTTCTCTTCCAGCAAGTCGGCAGCCGTTACGCCATTGGTTAATTCCCTGAACTCTTTATCGTAGCCAGAAATGGCATTGAACAATATGATGTTTTCGTATTCAAGTCCTTTAGCTTCCTGTATGGAGAATAATAAAGGCGTTTGGAAAAATGCTCTGGCGGCAGCTTTATCTTCATTGCGCAATACCAAAACGGCAAAGCGGGTAGACTGACGCGTTTTCTGATTTAATTCTGTCTTTATTTTTGGCGTATTTTCCAGAAACTCCACCTCTCCCGTATGTTTGGAATTAGGTTTTACCAGATACGTACTCTCTTTATCTATTGAACCAAAACGGGCATTTTTTATTAGTAGCAGCTGGTTGGCAATTTTAGTAACTTCTGGCGTGTTGCGGTAATTGGTTGCCAGTACCCTGATAATGTTCGCTTTTAAATCCTGCTTGTAGAACAGCGTTTTTATCTGCGCCCATGAAAAAAAGTTTGGATGTACAATTTGGTTTGAATCGCCGCAAAGAACAAAATTTGCAGGATTGTTTAATGAGCGAAGGATAAGCATCAGCTGGATGTTCGTTATATCCTGCACCTCATCAATCACCACATAATCAAACTGTGGCTCAATTCGATCAAGTAACTGGTAAGATAAAATATTGCTGTCGAAATAGCTGCCTTCCTTTAACCACTCAAGGTATTTTACAAACAAATCATACACCTGTTTGCGTTCTGATGCAGAAAAAATGGATTGCTTTATCCCCAGAGAAAGATAGTCTTCCAAAGACAGATAGGGTTTATCAACCACCGATCCGGTTATTACCCCTTTAAATTCCTCAAATATTTTATAGCTGTCTTTAATTTTGTGGCTTTGACTATACCGGTTTATCCATCTTTCAAAACTCCTGAAATCCACTTCTTTCCCTTTTGGGACATCAATCGTAGACAAATACTCGAAAAATGATAAAAATTGTACTTCTTGTTTGGTGTTTTCGTATTCAAAAGATGAATAGAGCAGGCTGGCATTTTCAACCAGATAAGAAGATAAGGTAGTGTAAAGAATGTTCCCTGAAAGCGATTTTAATTTTTCTAAAGTTAAAGCGGTTTTGCCACTTCCTGCCGAACCGATAATGATAACCGGCGCTGGAAGGTGCAGAATTTCTTCCTGATCCTCGTCAAAAGACAAAATTTTATCTAACAAATAGAATGACTTTTTATGCGGATTGATGTATCCAATGCTGGCATTTTCCTCCTTACCAAGATTTCCTTCACTGCCTACCTGTTCAAGTTTCGCCTCATCAATAGCAACTCCATTTAAAAACTTTGATTTTTCGTATTCGTGATTGAAAATTACTTCCAGAATCAGCAGGTATTTCTTTCCTTCAAAGGATCTGATGCTGAAAAGAAGGCGGTTGGTGTCATCCAATTTAGCCCTGTAGTACCCCTGATTGGGCATTTTCTTTACATCAGCAGCCCGAAAGTTTCCTGCTTCTAAAAGCGAAACTACTTTTTTAACCTTATCGTTTAGTTTTCCGGGAGCTAAATTGTTATACGTTAGAACGTTCATTTTAAGGGCAATGCTAAATTGTTTTTATCAGGGGATGCAAAAGTAAAAAATCCGATCAGTTTTATGGTCTCAGTATGGAGGTTTAAAGGCGGGCAGCCATCTTTTAGCCCTTTTTAACGAGTTGACTTTTGATGTTAATGCGAAAGATTTCCTCAGCTCCGCGACTTAAATAGGAATTACGTTAACAAAGTATTGGTTGAAGGCATTTTGACATGGGGGCAGAAGTCGTTATTAAGCAAAGCGATATTGGAGCAAGCTAAATTGCACTTGCTTGATAGAGTAAACAATAAACCTCAGCCTCCGGCAGATTGGTCGCGGCCGGTTCCAAAAGTGGACAACGGTTATAAAAAGGTTTGGGCAATTCTTGCAGATTTTCTTAGCTCGGCAACGCAGCAAGTTTTTGATTATACACGTGTCCATTCCGACAGAAGTATGATGGAAAGTGCTCTTGCAAATGTGAAGATTGATATCCGCACTGAGACTATTAAAAAGGGATCGCCACATACTTTGCGCCTAATTAAAACTCAGGGTGCTTTTGAGCGAAATCTGAAAGACTGGAAGGTTGATGTGGCGCTTTTAGAGAAGGTAGAACTGTATTTGAAGTAGTTGTTAATTCGCTGATATCTAGGTCGTTAGTGGTAAATTTCTCGTATTCCCGTAATTTAATTTTTCTTTTCTGTTTGCCGGAAAATTCAAGACGGGCTACTGCCATTCCAATATAGCCCGGATTGCAGCGGCAGCTTTTTTGTCCCGCAGGGCAAAAAACTACAGCGGAAAGCCGGACTGCTGTTGTTGCGATGTGCAAATGACGCGCTCCGAAATCCTAAAACAAAAAAGCCGGCTAATTACTTAACCGGCTTCTATTTTATCGTTGAATAGCTTATTGTTTTACACCTTCAGCTAATAACATGATCTTGTTATCAAGAACTTCAACCACTCCGCCTTGAATAAACCAACTTTCTGATTCTTTGCCAGTACGGATAGTCACTTTACCATCTTCCAAAATAGAAATGATAGGAGCGTGGTTATTTAACACTTCGAATGATCCGTTAACACCCGGTACTGTTACCGCAGTTACGTCTCCTTCGAAGATTGTTTTATCTGGTGTTAATATTTCTAATCTCATGGATTATTAGATTTGAGCTGTGAGATCTTAGATATGAGTGGCAAAGCTACCTAATTTCCAATCTCACATTTCTGTGTTTCATGATTAGAAATAAAATTTGATCGAAGCTAATTGCGCTTGGTCTCAAATCTCATATCTAACCTCTCATATCTCTCTTACGTGTTTGCTTCGGCAAGTAGTTTCTTACCTTTTTCTACCGCGTCTTCGATTGTTCCAACAAGGTTGAATGCTGCTTCTGGATATTCATCCACTTCACCATTCATAATCATGTTGAAACCTTTGATTGTATCTTTAATGTCCACCAATACACCTTTAAGACCAGTAAACTGCTCTGCTACGTGGAAAGGTTGAGATAAGAAACGTTGTACACGGCGAGCGCGGTGAACGGTTAATTTATCTTCCTCAGAAAGTTCGTCCATACCTAAGATGGCGATGATATCCTGAAGTTCTTTGTAACGTTGAAGAATCTCTTTTACGCGTTGAGCTGTATCGTAATGCGCATTTCCAAGGATCATTGGGCTCAGGATACGAGAAGTAGAATCCAATGGATCCACAGCAGGGTAGATACCAAGCTCGGCAATTTTACGTGAAAGTACGGTTGTTGCGTCTAAGTGAGCAAATGTTGTTGCTGGTGCAGGGTCAGTCAAGTCATCCGCAGGTACATAAACTGCCTGTACAGATGTAATTGAACCGCGTTTTGTTGAAGTGATACGCTCCTGCATTAAACCCATTTCGGTTGCAAGTGTTGGCTGGTAACCTACCGCTGAAGGCATACGACCTAATAGCGCTGATACCTCTGAACCTGCCTGGGTGAAGCGGAAGATGTTATCGATAAAGAATAGGATATCTTTTCCTTGTCCGTCAGCTTCGCCATCACGGAAATATTCTGCAATCGTAAGACCTGAAAGTGCCACACGCGCACGTGCACCTGGAGGCTCGTTCATTTGTCCGAATACGAAAGTAGCTTTTGACTCTTTTAGTTCGTTTTGATCGATTTTGTCAAGGTTCCACTCGCCTTTCTCCATTCCGTGCATGAATTCTTCACCGTATTTGATGATACCAGATTCAAGCATCTCACGAAGTAAGTCGTTACCCTCACGAGTACGCTCACCTACACCGGCGAATACAGAAAGACCACCGTGTCCTTTAGCGATATTGTTGATCAACTCCTGAATTAATACGGTTTTACCTACACCGGCACCACCAAACAATCCGATTTTACCACCTTTTGCATAAGGCTCTAAAAGGTCGATAACTTTGATACCGGTGAAAAGTACTTCAGTTTCGGTAGAAAGATCTTCAAAGCGTGGAGGTTTTGCGTGGATAGGACGACCGTTAGTTTTATCAAGATCAGCAATACCGTCAATAGCATCACCAACAACGTTAAATACGCGTCCTTTAATACTGTCTCCAATAGGCATTTTGATCGGAGCGCCAGTGTCAACCACGTCCATTCCGCGAACAAGACCATCTGTAGAGTCCATCGCAATTGCGCGTACACGGTCTTCTCCTAAATGTCTTTGCACCTCAAGGATGATTTTTTGACCATTTGCTTTAGTAATTACCAAAGCATCAAAAATTTGAGGCAGCTTTGCATTGTCTGCGAAGCTCACGTCAACTACGGGTCCGATAATCTGCGCTATTTTTCCAGTGTTAGGCATATAAACTATTAATGAAAAATTTGTTACTCGTTAAATAGTCATCAATAGATGACACTTATTTTGGTGCCGCAAAAATACGTTTTATAAAAGAAAATCAAATGCCTGTTTAAAAGATTTTTTGTGAAAGTTTGATTTGTTTTTGAAAGGGCACAAAGAACCTTCTAAATTTTATCATTCACGTTTGTAATCAATTCGTTGCGAAGGTTTTTAAATTGTTAAAAATGATTTTTTAAAACCCTTCTAAATGCAGGCTGTTAAGCAATTATAAACACTTATGATATGGAAACGATTTGTGCGATTAAGAGGCGTTTAAGCCATTATACCAGACATATTTCCCTTATTGTTTTTTTACTGCTGATGAATGTGATGGCCTTTGCTCAAAGGGGAACTCCGTCTTACGACAATCATGTTACTACGGAGTTTAATTACGATGTTCGCGAAACTCCCTGGTATTTGCAACCGTGGATTTGGGCGATTGTAGCCTCTATTTTGATCTTATTTATTGCTTATGCTTCCCAGAGTTATATGAAAAGGCATATTGAAGATGACTCGGAAACAGGAACTGCGCACTAGTGATATCTATTTTTGAGAAAATAAAAAAGCTGATTAGGAGAAGGTCTTAGTCAGCTTTTTGTTTTTATGAAGATCGAGTCTTATATCTTCGGCGGGTCTGCTTGGAATCCTCTTTTAGCTCATAGGGCTTATGCTTCACTCTTCATTCATCTTTAGCCGAGGATCAAAACGAAAAGGTTCCACATTAAGGATTTTTATTTTTGAAAAATCAGGGTGGTATGGATTGAGAAGTATATTAATCTCCATAGGTACGATCGCAGAAGGAACTTTTAATATTGCTGAGCTTACACCATCAAGCCACTTGTTGCCAATTTTTTGTGTTAAAGGGTAGTTTGAAACTAAATCCCAGTCCGTTGAAATGGCTGTAAGGTCTATTAATAAAATTTCCTCAGCTTTCAGGTTTTCGGGGATGTTAATGGTAGCTATCGAAAAATTACCTGTATTTAATTTTGTACCAGAGCGGTGTGCCAGATTTTCCAAACAAGCTAAAGCTACGGAACCGGCAGTATAAATCATTTTTTGCCCCTCAGTATTCCATCTCGCAGCAAAACCAGGAGCAACTAAAGAATGGGCATATTTAGTTTGGGATATTCGGTAAGCTAACATATAGATTTATGCAAGCACGCCGTAATCAATTCGCAATAGTTCGTTCATTACTATACTAATGCCTGTTATAGTATCGAGAAGATCGATAGGCTTTGCATCTATACCGATATTGTGTTTAGGAAGCCAGTTTTTAAAATCTTCTAATGAGCCAAATGTATCCATGCCTTTATCGAAAAGTTCAAAAAGTTGAAGGATGTGTTCACTTAAACCGATATTAAGCTCTTTTCCTGCTGTAATGTATTTTCTTAGCGTTGGTTCGGTGAGATCCAAAAGATGTGCAATATCGACTCTTGTTGCCCCGGTTACCAACATCAGATCCAGCAATGCTTGTGCTTGTAATCCTTTTTTAATAGCAACTAATTTGCTGTGTGGAGAACTGAAATCATTTTTATAATGACCGATAATTCTCATAGCCGAAGTATCAAGCCCACTCTCAGAATAATGGTAAGTAGAGGTATTGCCGGAAGAGGAAACAGCATAGGCGGCTAACGGTTCGTTAACTACGAATGATGAAGTGCGAGCTGTTTCGGTGGTTGGTTTTGATCCTTTTTTCTTTACCATACACAAATGTAAATATTTTCGTTTTAAATTGAAAGTATTTTCATTTCGTTATTGATTTATTTTAATGGATTGCAAGACTGATTATTGCAATTTTTTGTCTAAATAGAAAACGGCTGCCCAATGTACACTGAACAGCCGTTTTTAATATTTTTAAGACGCAATTCTACAAATAAGCATTCTGTCTCAAGTAATGATCAGCGATAGTCAACGCTGCCATTGCTTCCACAATAGCAACTGCTCTCGGAACTACGCATGGATCATGACGACCTTTGCCTTTGATCTCAGCTGCATTGCCATCTTTATCAATCGTCTCCTGGTTGTGCATAATGGTAGCAACAGGTTTAAATGCCACACGGAAGTTGATATCCATTCCGTTGGAAATTCCACCTTGTATTCCTCCTGAGAAGTTGGTTAACGTGCTAACTTTTCCATCAGCCGATGTTCTGAAGATATCGTTATGCTCTGTACCACGCATTTCCGAACCATCAAAACCTGATCCGTATTCGAAACCATGTACTGCATTAATGCTTAACATCGCTTTTCCTAAATCAGCGTGAAGCTTATCAAATACCGGTTCTCCTAAGCCAACCGGACAGTTGCGGATTATACATGAAACTTTTCCTCCAACGGTATCGCCAGCTTTACGAACAGAATCAATAAACTCGATCATTTCGTTGGCTGTTGCCGGATCTGCACAGCGGGCAATATTACTTTCGCGGATTTCCAGTAATTCGCTTAATGGAAGTGGCTCAACATTTGGTGCATTAATTTTTCCAACAGCTGAAACGTGAGCGAATATCTCAACGCCTTTTTGCTTCAGGAAAAGCTTTGCAATTGCTCCGGCTGCAACTCGTGCTGCAGTTTCGCGGGCAGATGAACGACCGCCACCACGATGATCCCTTATTCCATATTTGGATTGATAAGTGTAATCGGCATGCGATGGACGGAAAATATCTTTGTTATGATCGTAATCCTTCGACTTTTGGTCTTCATTAGGAATTACTAATGCAATAGGTGTTCCGGTACTTTTCCCTTCAAAAATTCCGGAAAGTATCTGTGCTGTATCGCTTTCTTTTCTTTGTGTAGTGATCTTGGATTGACCAGGCTTGCGTTTATCCAGTTCGCTTTGAATAAACTCAAGATCCAGTTCAACGTTTGGAGGACAACCATCAATAATTACTCCGATAGCTGCACCATGTGATTCTCCGAAAGTTGTTATGCGGAACAGTTGTCCGAATGAGTTACCTGCCATGGGTTAGATTTGAGATGTGAGACATTAGATGTGAGACTTAGCTGCATCTACTTCATAAAAAGATATGAGATGTGAGACATTAGATGTAAGACTTAGCTGCATCTACTTCATAAAAAGATATGAGACATTAGATATGAGGCAAGTTTACAGCCTTCTTGAATAGACTTGAAATATGAGAAATTGAATTTGGACTTAGTCGCGTGTTACTAAAACGCAAGTCCGGGTCTCATATCTCACATCTCAATTCTCATATCTAATTATGCGTCTCAACTCTCATATCTAGAATAAGAATCCAGCTTTCTTAAGGTCTTCCCAGAATGCAGGGTAAGATTTGCCAACTACTGAAGGCTCCTCAATTTCGAGCTGATTTATTTTTAAAGCCAGAGGGGCAAAAGCCATTGCCATCCTGTGGTCTTCGTATGTTTTAATAGTAATTTTATCAGGGAAATGAAGTCCTGAACAATCTAAATGATAATGTTCGTTTTCTTCATTCAGCTTCACGCCGATTTTCGCCAACTCGTTTTGCAAAGCAGCAACACGGTCAGTTTCCTTGATTTTTAAGGTTTCCAATCCCGTAAAGGTGGCATTATGACCTAAAGCTGCACTAACTACAATTACCGTTTGCGCTAAATCCGGACAATCTTTTAAATCGAAAAAGTCGCCTTTAATTTCGCTGGTGGTTTTAGTCAGTTCTAATCCTTCAACGGTAAACTTGGTAGCAATACCAAAGCTTCCCATTATGCTGCTGATACGGCTGTCACCTTGTAAACTGTTCTGCTTCAAATAAGGAAGAGAAATTGAACTTTCATCTGACAAGGCTGCGATAGCATACCAGTAAGATGCAGCGCTCCAATCCGGCTCGACCGTAATGGCTGAAGATTTGAACTCCTGTGCAGGGATTGAAATTACCGCTCCGTTCCAGTTATGAGAAATACCAGCTTCAGCAAGCATAGCCAAAGTCATTTCCACATAAGGGCGGGAAGTCAATTCTCCTTCAATAGTCAGCTCCAAACCTTGCGGAAGGGAAGGGGCAACCAATAACAAAGCCGTAATAAATTGGGAACTGATGTTGCCTTTAATATTTACTTTATTGGTTTTTTGATTGAAGGTTGGTTGAAACTTTAAAGGAGGGAATCCTTCTTTTTCTACATATTCAATTTCTGCACCAAGGCTTGCAAGTGCATCAACCAAAATCCCGATAGGACGTTGTTTCATCCTTTCTGTTCCGGTTAATACAACTTCCTGACCAGTTGTTGCAAAGTATGCAGTAAGAAAACGCATGGCAGTTCCGGCAGGACCAATGTTCACGGTTTGAAGGTTAGAGGTCAGAGGTTGGAGGTCTGAGGTTCCTGATATTGTTTCAGAATTCAGACTTCCGCCTTCAGATTTCAATCCTTTTAAAATCCCATCCAGCGTTACCGTGTCATCAGCAGAGGAAAGGTTTCTTACTTCCACCTTTCCTTTACTTGATGCGTTTAATATCAAAGCCCTGTTGCTTTCACTTTTTGAACCAGTTAATTGAGTGGTGCAAAAAGTGCTTTTTTCGGGCTTTGAAAGTATTAAAGCTTTTTCAGACATTATTGTGCTACTTGTTTAGCGTTCATGATAGCCGTTTGTTTTTTGATTGACTCGTCGTGGATCAATTCTAAAAACTTGGTAGTGAACTCTTCGTCAAGATTTAATGCTTTACCGAAGCTTGCACGTTTTTGGATAATTTCTTCCCAACGGTTAAGTTGAAGAATAGTGATATCATTATCTCTTTTGTACTCGCCGATTTTCTCAACAATTTTCAAACGTTCAGCTAATTTTTGGATCAATTGATCGTCGATTTTGTCGATTTGGTTACGTAACTCAGCTAATTTGTTAGAAACAGCTGGGTTAGAAGCTTCCTGATGACGAACAGTTAAGTTGTCGATCAATGAAGATAAAGCAGCCGGAGTAACTTGTTGTTTAGCATCAGTCCAAGCAACAGAAGGATCGATATGAGACTCAATCATTAAGCCGTCGATTTCTAAGTCTAATGCTTTTTGAGAGATGTATGGAATTAACTCACGGTTACCGCAAATGTGACTTGGATCGCAAATTACAGGTAGGTGAGGGATTAATGTTTTTAGTTGAATGGTTATTTCCCACATTGGTTCGTTACGGAAAGCTGATTTCTCGAAAGAAGAGAATCCACGAGAGATAGCAGCTAACTTAGTGATACCAGCGCCATTGAAACGCTCTAATGCACCAACCCAAAGTTGTAAATCAGGGTTAACCGGATTCTTAACCATTACTGGGATGTCAACACCTTTTAAAGCGTCAGCAATTTCCTGAACAGTGAAAGGGTTTACTGTAGAACGAGCACCAACCCAAAGAATGTCAACACCAGCTTTTAAAGCTTCTTCAACGTGTTTTGCGTTAGCAACTTCAACTGTAATTGGCAAGCCAGTTTCAGCTTTAGCTTTATTTAACCACTCTAAACCAACGCTTCCGATGCCTTCAAACTCTCCCGGACGAGTACGTGGTTTCCAGATACCTGCACGTAAAACAGAGATTTTACCAGTATCAGCAAGTAAACGCGCTGTTGATAATAACTGATCTTCAGTTTCTGCGCTGCACGGACCTGCAATTACAAGAGGCTGATGCTTTGTGTTTAACCACGCGCTTAATGGTTCTATGTTTAAATTCAGTTTCATACTATGTAAAAATTAAAAATTCAAAAGTTAAAATTAAAAATAGCTAGGCGTCATAAAGCTTTTACCTTTCGCCTTTTACCTCTCCTTATACTGTGTCGTTCTTTAAATATTCACCGAGAATCGTAAAATTCACCGTGTGACGTAATACTTTCCGGATCGCATCTTCATAATCTTTCTGGTTATTCCACTCAATATCAACGTAAAAATTGTATTGATTGCGTTTTCCTAAAACCGGCATCGATTGGATTTTGCTAAGATTAATATGGTTCTCTGCAAAGCAAGTCAATACTTTAGAAAGCGATCCAACTTCGTCAGTAACCTGAAACGAGAAGGATGCTTTATTTGCGTTCTCAATCTGGACATCTTTATTATCTGTTAAGATCAGGAAACGGGTATAGTTCTTTTTATTTGTTTCGATACGACGTTCCATAACCTGTAAGCCGTAAAGTTCTGAAGCTAATTTGTTGGCAATTGCAGCGGTATCAGTCAATTGCTCATCGCGGATGCGTTTTGCACAAGCGGCTGTATCGGTACTTTCTACCACATTTAAATGCGTGTGTTCATTAAAGAAATCATCGCATTGGCGGATGGCAATCGGGTGAGACTCGACACGCTTAATCTGACTGAACTCAACCCCCGGAAGGGTTAATAAATGCAACTGAATGTGCAGGTAAACTTCACCGATGATCGTAAAATGGTAATCACGCAGAAGAGTGTAGTTAGGAAGCAGGCTTCCTGCAATGGAGTTCTCAATCGCCATTACTACGAAGTCAGCTTCCTTGTTTTTCAGCGCTTCGCAAGTGTGTTTGAATGAAGTACATTCAATCGTCTCAATATCGTTGCCAAAAAACTTAAGAGCTGCTTCTTCGTGAAACGATGCCTTAATCCCCTGTATTGCTACTCTTTTCTTCTTCATGAGTGTAAAAAAAAAGTCCCGGCTGTTTGGGCCGGGACTTTATATATGAGTTCGTTTGTCAAAACATATTTGTCCCGGCTCTTACTGATAGTAGTAAAAGTAACCGAACCAATATGTAGTGTTGTTTGTCATTCTTATTTTGATGTGCCAAAAGTAATAGTTTGATTTTTAATTGGCAAGGGGAAAGTGAAAAAAAGTAAGATAAATGAAGGTGTTCTTATAAATTGCCAATAAGAGGAATTAAACAAGTATGAGATTTTTAATATCATTGTCTTGTTGGAAAACCTGTTATGAAATATTTACTAGTCCCTATTCTTATCATTGTCTCTGTTCTAAATGGAAAATCTCAACTAAAATTTGATAAAAGATATATCGATTGTGAGGATAAATGGATTGCTTTTCAGAAAGGGAAAGATAGTACTTACAGGTATGGGTTTGTTTATATAGACTCTTATGCAGGACTGACTTTCAATTATGAAGGATCCTTTAAGATATCAGCAGATGGTGATTGGATACCTAAGAAGCTTGAGAATGCCGGGATTAAGGTTCGTTTGCAGGAAAGTCCAAACCTGGTTGCTATTATCCCTAGAGAAAAATACGAGCAGCTTCAAATCCAAGGTGATCCATCCTGGTTAAAGATATATAAAACTGATTCAGCATCGGCGCAGCGGCTTTATAAACTGGGTTTTATTTATAATGCGTGGAACGAGTGCAACAAAGCGCTCGGTTATTTAAAGAAAGCGCAACAAGTTAACCCTGCATTTAAGGGATTGCTTGTAGAGTTAGCCTTTTCCTACAATTGTTTAGGAGATTTTGATAAAGCTGTTAAGGTATTGAAGGATGCCTTACGAGATAATCCCACAGATGCTTACTCAAATAAAGAGTTAATTTATGCGCTGATAAAGAATGAGAAGTTAAGTGAAGCTGCCGAAAGTTGCCGCAATGCAATTGAGGTATGTACAGACAAATCTTATAACGGAGAAAACTGCTACAATTTGCTTTATGCTTTCTTTGCAAAGAAGGACAAAGCAAAATTTGCAGAATGGTTGGATGAAACGAAAAAGTTGAATAGTAAAAACGAGCGTTTCTTGCAAAGTATAAAATCCATGGAGTCGGAAATGGCAAAGTATTAAGCATATGAAAAAGTCCCTTATACCGTTTTTTGTTCTTTGTTTTTTTTCGTTTAGCAAAGTCGCTTCTGCTCAATCCTTCAAGCAGCTCGATCAATGGCTTGAGAATAACACGGCGGAAATGGGTGGTCGCTCGTTTTTTATTTTGTATAAGGATGGCAAAGTGATTTACACGCATGCAGAAAACAATTTAAACCTGCGTCAGAAAGTAATCGCAAAAGCAATTGCAAAGCGTAGCGGAAAGGAACCCAATCTGGAAAAGTACACTATCAGTACTCGCCAGCCAATTGCTAGTTGCAGTAAATGGTTAAGCGCTGCATTGGTAATGACCTTTGTGGATGAAGGTAAGCTTAAACTGAACGATAGTATCGGGAAATTCCTTCCTGTATTTTCAAAAAACGGAAAGGGTAGGATTACCGTTGCTCAATGCCTTTCACACACCACGGCCATAAAAGTTCCTGCCTTAAAAGAAAGCCTGGCTGAGATGAGCAAAATCAACAGTATGGATGAGGCGATGAATAAGTTAGCGATTTTACCAATGGAAGGCGAGCCTGGGAAAGTTTTTCATTATAGTAACGCTGGTTTGCAGATTGTCGGAGCTGTAATAGAAAAAATTAGTGGAAAAAGCTTTGAAGTGCTTTTCTCTGAAAGAATTGCACGGCCTTTAGGTATGAGAAATACCGATTTCGGTAAAGGGAAAGTTTCTCTGCCAGCTGGAGGAGCTATGAGTACACCCGAAGATTATATCAATTTCCTGGTGATGATAATGAATAAAGGTGTTTTTAATGGGAAAAGAATTTTGTCTGAAAGTAGCATTGTTGAAATGCAGATCAATCGTGTTACTAAAGATGTAAAAGTAGCCTATGCTCCCGCGGAGGCCGGGGATGTTGGGTATGGATTTGGTGAATGGGTTTCTCCAACTTCTACCCGAAGTAACTTAACAAAGGCCGTAAGTAGTCCCGGATTATTCGGATCCTATCCCTTTGTGAGTAACGAGAAAAAATATTGCGCTTTTTTAATGACTTACTATATAAAGTCTGAAGGAAGAGGGGAGAGGTATATGGAATTAAAAATGCTGATTGATTCGCTGTAAATTGTTTTCGTGAATTGATAGATTGTATTGCCCTGGTTGTGGTTTTGGTTGCCCGAGGTGGGAATTTTGGGCCCTAATGAGAAGAAAATTAATTCTTACGTGTTTATTGTTCTTTTTAACGATTTCTGTTTTTGCTGATCCTCCTCCGGGGGGGTGGACCTGATGGGGAAGAGGGTGTTCCTTGTAATGAAACCGGGGAAGAAATTCCTCTTGATGATCATGTAATATACCTGCTTGGGGGTGGCATTATTATTGGGATAGTATATCACCGTCAAATGGACAGGGGGGAGCTGAAAGCTTAAGTTACTGGAGATTCTTGAATAATTATAAAAAGAAAGGGAGCCTCAATATAGAGAGCTCCCTTCTTATTTTTATTTCATGAGATATTAAACGTTAAACCTGAAGTGCATAATATCTCCATCCTCTACTACGTAGGTCTTACCCTCAACACTTAGTTTTCCGGCTTCTTTACATGCCGCTTCAGAACCAAAGTTTACAAAGTCATTGTATTTAATAACTTCCGCCCGGATAAAGCCTTTTTCAAAATCGGTGTGAATAACTCCTGCAGCCTGAGGTGCAGTAAAGCCGTTAGTAATTGTCCAGGCACGTACTTCCTGAACACCAGCGGTAAAGTAAGTGTAAAGGTTTAAAAGTCTGTAAGCGGCACGAATTAGTTTGGCAACACCAGATTCTTCCAAACCTAAATCAGCAAGAAACATTTCGCGTTCTTCGTAGCTATCCAACTCAGCAATTTCAGATTCAATCTTTGCAGAGATAATAAGCACTTCTGCATTTTCGTCTTTAACAGCTTCTTTAACTTGTTCTACATACGCATTGCCAGTATTTACAGATGCTTCCTCAACATTACATACATAAAGTACCGGTTTAGAAGTAAGTAAGCTCAGATCTGAAATAAACTCCTGGTCTTCTTCGGAAATAGGAGCTGTACGAACAGATTTACCCGATTCTAAATGAGCTTTAACCACGCTAAGAATTTCGAAGGTTTTCTTTGCATTTTTATCACCTCCGGTTTTAGCCATCTTTTCAACTTTTTGAATACGCTTGTCTACCGTATCCAAATCTTTAAGCTGAAGTTCAGTGTCAATGATCTCTTTGTCGCGAATAGGATCAACCGAGCCGTCAACATGAACTACGTTACCATCATCAAAGCAACGCAAAACGTGTATGATAGCATTGGTGGTGCGGATATTGCCCAAAAACTGGTTACCAAGACCTTCCCCTTTACTTGCACCCTTAACCAATCCGGCTATATCAACAATTTCAATGTTGTTAGGAACAATCTTTTGAGGATTAACCAGTTCTGCCAGTTTAGTAAGGCGGGCATCAGGAACTGTAATTACACCTACATTGGGTTCTATGGTACAAAATGGGAAGTTTGCAGCTTGTGCCTTCGCATTAGATAAACAGTTAAAAAGAGTTGATTTTCCTACGTTGGGCAAGCCAACTATTCCGCATTGTAATGCCATTAAATATCAATTAAATATTAGAGTAAAAATCCCAATTATGCTGAAAAGAGCCTTTGTGGGGATTGCGGGTGCAAAGATAAAATACTAATTGTAATTGAAGGAGTATTAATTTGTTATAAGCCAAGGAGAACGATGGTTACTTAGATGTAATTCTGACAATTGTCACGGCATCGTTCCCGAGATCGTTTGCACACATTTTTATTGGGATAAATTATTCGCGTCGTTAAAATCCCTTTATACTTGAGTGTATGACTGTTTAACAGTTATGAACTAACAACCAATAGAAGCATCAGATTCCCCAGTTTGAAGCCGTATAGCAAAATATAACTAACAAAAACCGTATGAGATTAATTTTTACCAAAAGTTTTATGCTTATTCTGCTGTTGTTAATGTCCCACAGAATGCGGGCTGCAGAAGTGTTAATCAATTTCAACTTTCAAACAACAGACCTGGCTTCGAAAGGAATTACTACCGATGGAGCGCTCAGCACTTCAAAAGCCGGAGATGCCGTTTGCAGTATCGGGGCTGTTACCATTTTAGCTGGGCAGTCGCTGGACGTTTCTCTCAAAAATTGCGAGGTTTTTAAGGTGAAGATGAAATCCAGTGGAAGCAGTTCAAGAACGGTGACCGTTCGTTATAAGAAGGGCTCAGCTAGTACTTATACAGTTGCAAGTTCGAGTGTTTCATTCAGCGTTGGGCAGGAGTTCAATCTTACAACGTTGTTTCCCGAGCTAAAAAGTGCAGGTTCCATTGTTATCTCGATTCTTGCATCAAGCGGAACCTCGCAAATACATGATCTATATGTGGAGGGATCGTCTGCCTTGAATAATGCAGCGGAGATAACGAATTTCGAACTTCCCGGCCAACTCGGTGATGAGACGATTAACTCGGAGAACGGCACAATTGCCATTAACATGCCGATGGGATCATCTTTGGGTGCGCTTGTTCCCCAAAATGTTACTATATCTTCTGATGCTTCGATCAGCCCGGCGGTAAATGTTGCAAAAGATTTTTCATCGCAGGTTAGCTATATTGTTACAGCCCAGGACGGCACAACCAAGAATTGGAAAGTGAACGTAACTCAGGTTGCTTCTTCACTGAAAGAAATTCTTAGCTTTAAATTATCTGCTAACCAGATTGATGCCGCCAGTATAAACTCATCGTTGGGTACGGTAACGGTTTCAATGCCTCAGGCGGAGGATCTGTCGTCGTTAACTCCAGTCGAGTTCACTATTTCAAATTCTGCCAGTGTAAACCCTGGTGTTTCTGTAGCGCAAAACTTTAATCAGGCTGTAAACTACACGGTAACAGCTCAGGATAACTCCACAAAAAACTGGCAGGTAATTGTTAATAAGGTTGATCCGAATGCCGTTTATTACGATTATCAGGCGGAAGCCGCAGATTTTACTGGTAAGATTGATGCACAGCACGCCAATTATACAGGTAGCGGTTTTGTAGACTTTTTAGTTGCTGGAGAGAACGCAATCACGTTTACCGTTTGTCAGCCTTCGGCGGGAACGCAAACTGCCAAGCTCAGATATTCTTTGGCTAAAGATGATGTACGAACAGGAAGCCTTTTTCTGAATGGCAATTTTGTGAAATACCTGAACTTTCCCCGCACTGCTTTATTTACAGATTGGAATGAGGAAATTGCAAGTCTTGATTTGCTTGCCGGTGTAAACAAAATAAAGATTACCTGGGAAACTACCGATGGACCGAACCTTGATAAATTATCGCTTACCGGAACGTCCTGCGCTTCATATACTTTAAATGTTAGTTCAACCAATTCAGGCAGCGTAACTATCGATCCTGCAAGAAGTGATAATAAATATTACGAGAATGAGCTGGTTACGCTTCTGGCGGATAGTAAAGCGAATCTGAATTTTCAGAACTGGAGCGGCGATTTAACAGGCAGTACAAATCCTGCTAAAGTAAACATGACGGCCAATAAAACAATCGTCGCCAATTTTACCGTGGTTCCTACCTACAAATTAAACGTTACGCGTACCGGAATTGGTGAAGTTTCGTTGAATCCGGCAGGGGGAGAATACACCGCAGGTACGGTGGTTACTCTAACAGCAAAGCCTGTTTTAGGATCAACTTTCCAGGGATGGTCTGGCGATTTAAGTGGAAGTAATATGGTGCAAACGATTACCATGAGTGCTGCAAGGAATGTCACAGCGGCTTTCACATCAAGTGTTTCTCTTGATTTTAATAAAGTGGTGGGTTTTGCTTCCGTGTCTGCCGATAACTTTATCGGTCCAACAACAGGGGGAACTTTGGGTACGGATACGGTGTTTATTCACGGACCTTCTGAATTTCCCATATTCTGTCAAACACTTCAGGATAGAATTAAATACAAAAGTTACCACAATCGTCCATTAACCATTGTGCTTGAAGAGGGCGTTTATACCGGTGTCAACGGTATCACAGCATCATGGGCAAACTCAATGCTAACCATACAGGAGCAGGCTGACCTAACCATCATCGGACGTAAAAATGTAGTGTTTAACTTCGGTATCAATATCAAACGTTCATGGAATATCATTATCCGCAATATTTCTTTCCAGGATTATTATGATGACGGAATTAACATTGGAGAAACAGAAACGCATCACGTCTGGGTAGATCATTGTACTGTTGGGCACCCTACAACTATGCCTGCTGATCACGAACATCCCGATGGCGGAATTGATGTAAAGCAAGGTGCAAGCTATGTAACTATCTCCTGGAGCAAGTATCGCAACAGCTGGAAAACAGGCTTGGTTGGACATTCAGATTCAAACGGTGCAGAAGACACCGGCCGGTTAAAGGTTACTTATTACTGTAATTACTTTTACCACACCAACTCGCGCAATCCGCGGGTAAGGTTTGGGCAAGTGCATGTACTGAATAATCTGGAAGAAGAGGTACAATTGTATGGAATTGCAGCTGCCAATAGCGCGGAGGTATATGCAGAGAATAATTTTTATCTGAATACACGTTGGGGAATGTATGCAGATAGAACTACTGCTGATTTCAAAGCAGTTTTTGGTAACAATACCGACGATGGCTTTACCTCTAAAACCGGTAATTATCCTGCAAAAGGTTTAAAACAGGTTGGAAATGATTACGATGATTCTGGATTGCCTGTAATTACTTCACAAATAAATCCGGCGATGTTGAATGCGGGAGGCAGATCTGTAAAGTTTGACGAGTTTAACGCTTCGTCCGTATTTGATCCTAAAAGCTATTATTCTTACGATGCTTTACCTGCATCCGCTGTACGTACGCTTGTGCCGATGTTTGCAGGGGCAGACATGGTTGATTTCTTCCCGAAAGCCTTGCCACTAAAATTATTAAGTTTTAAAGCAAGGAAGAGCAACCGTCTGGCTAAATCTGTTCAACTGAATTGGCAGACCAGCAATGAAGTAAATACTCAATCTTTTATGGTAGAAAGAAGTGAGAATGGTAAATCGTTCAAAAGTATTGGAACAGTAAGTGCTAACAATATTTCAGGTTTAAATTCTTACTCTTTTGAGGATGCAAATGCAGCCACGGGTGACAACTATTATCGGTTGAAGCAGGTTGATTTAGATGGTAAATTTAGCTTTAGTGCTGTTGAAGTGGTTTCGGTGCTATTGAACCATGGTTTTTCTGTTCAACCAAATCCTGTAGTTTCAAGTCTTACACTTACCCACAGTGAGGTGAAAGAAAAGGCTACGTTGTTGATTTTCAATCTGCAGGGGCAGAAGGTTCTAACTTTGGATATAAAGAAGGGATCAACCGTAAGTAGTGTTGATGTTTCTGGTTTAAATGCGGGCAGTTATTTGTTAAGTTTCATAAACGGCTCAGATCAACAGAGTATTCAATTTATTAAAGAATAAGCGAGACTTAGTATCTCATTGAAAGAGGTTGCTGGCGATGGTCGGCAGCCTCTTTGTATTATTGAAGGATTGCAAATCCTTCGATCTGTGCTTCGGAATTTTAAATTCCGAAGAGCCTAAAGAGCCTAAGACTACATATAGCCTACATTAATACCACAGGACGTCGTTCGTCTTCTTCTCTCAAGAAAATTTGTAGCCAATCAATTTATAAACAAGTTTTGCCAGGGTATATTCAGAGAGAATGCTGCCTTCAATTGGCGCACATTCTACCACATCAAAACCAACCACATTTCGCTCTTTAAAAACTTTTTTAAGTAATTGCAGTGTCTCCGTCCAGAATAAGCCGTTGGGTTCGGCTGTGCCTACCGCAGGCATTATTGAAGGATCAAAACCATCGGCATCAATGGTTATGTAAACATCATTGCCCAATGGATCAATTATTTCTTGTATCCAAAGTGGGTTGGTTCGTATCTGGTGAGCGTAAAACGTATGGATGTTATCAGATTGTTTAATCAGTTCTGCTTCTTGGCGGCATTGTGCTCTTATGCCTGCCTGGCAGATAGTTATACCAAGCTCATTTATTCTGGCCATTACCGATGCATGCGAATAAATATTATCATGGTAGCTTTTGCGGAGATCAGAATGGGCATCAATTTGCAAAATGCTTAGTTTGGGGTACTTTTTCAGGAAAGCCTTAACAAACCCCAATGTCACTGTATGTTCGGCTCCAAGGGAAACTACGAACTTGTCGTCATTTAACAGCTTTTCGGTTTCCATCTCAATTAAATTGATAGCTGATGCATCCACTTTGTCGCCAAACTGAATAGGTGGGAGTGTTGATATGCCAACCTTTTCAACCACCTCATCATCTAATTCTTCATCATAGCATTCAACAAACGCTGACGCTTTTACGATAGCCTCCGGTCCTTTTGCCGAACCTTGTAAATAGGAAGAGGTATGTTCGTATGGTACTTGCTGAATAACTACTTTACTCGTGGAGTAAGCAAATAGGTGCTCATCGGGCAGGCCGAGAAAGTTTTCATCAGGAGGTAGGTGTTGCATATTGTTATGTTTTTAAGCCTAACAAAAATGCCGGCATTTTGCCTTAAAAAAAGAAAACCATTCCGGGGTTTCCGAAATGGTTAAAATGTCTTTTAGTTTAGATAGGTTTATATATCGAAAGAGAAGTCGTCTTCAACTTTAGACTCGTAGCCATTGTCGCTGAATTCGTATCTTTTTTCAACTACTTCCTGATGAGCTTTGATGTACTCAACGGTGTCTTTTAAGCCTTCGCTGAATTTTTCAAAATCTTCTTTGTATAAAAAGATTTTATGTTTTACAAATACACCGTCTTCAAGGCGTTTCTTGCTTTCAGTTACAGTGATGTAGTAGTCGTTAGAGCGTGTTGCCTTTACATCAAAAAAATAGGTCCTTTTACCAGCTCTTACTTTTTTTGAAAAAACCTCTTCTCTCTCTTTGTTATCAAAATCTCCCATGTTATCGTTAAAGTTTGCTTGCGGTAAATATAAAGTAAAAAAAATTATAGTTCAAAATACTATTTCTTTAGTTTTTACGTGTTTACCATTTATGATGCATCTTCCCTTTGTTCCTCAAGAAGTTGTTTTTCATATAAATCTCGGTAAACACCGTTCGAGTCCATCAGTTGATCATGATTTCCCTGCTCAATAATCCGTCCTTCATCTAAAACAATTATTTTGTCGGCATTTTTTATGGTCGAAACGCGATGTGCGATCAAAATAGTTGTTTTATTTTGCATGTTTCGACCCAAATTGGTCAATATTTCTTCCTCCGTTCGGGTATCAATCGCCGAAAGGCAATCATCAAAGATCAGAATCTTTGGATTTTTAATCAGGGCCCGTGCTATTGAAACCCGCTGTTTCTGTCCTCCTGATAAAGTTATGCCTCTTTCGCCAATTAAAGTCTCAAAGCCATTTTCAAATTCGATTATATTTGAGTATACAGCGGCATCTTTAGCGGCTTGTTCTACCTGTTTAGCATCGCTTTCATTTTTGCCGAAGGAAATATTGTTGCTAATAGTATCAGAAAAAAGGAACACATCCTGGGGGACAAAACCAAGCTGATCCCGATAAAAACGAAGGTTGAGGCGCTTTAGCGGCCTGTCATCAATGGTGATTTCGCCGGAAGAAGGATCGTACATTCTAAGCAGCAGGTTGGCAATGGTAGATTTGCCCGAGCCGGTGCGACCAATGATGGCCAAAAATTCTCCTTGCTTAACCTCAAAAGATATATTATCAATCGCTTTAATGCCGGTATCGGGATAAATAAAACTTACCTTTTTAAAGGTAATGTTTCCGTCTACTGAATGGTTTTCTGAATTATACCAGGTAATTTCCGGCGCTATCTGCATAAATTCATTCACTCTTTTTTGCGATGCGGCAGCTCTTTGTATCAAAGATGTTACCCAGCCAAGCGACATCACCGGAAAGGTTAGTTGGTTAAGATATACTATAAACTCGGCAATATTGCCAGGAGTGATGCTGCCGTTCATTACTTCAATGCCTCCCAGATAAACGGTAACAATGGTGCTGATACCTACAAGCAGCAGAATTGCGGGATAAAACAATGCTTGTACCTGCACCAAAGCCAGGGAGGTGTGTTTGTATTGCTCGCTTTCGGCGGCAAACTTTTTCCTGATTTCTTTTTCTCGTCCATAGGCTTTAATTACCCGTATGCCCGAAAAGTTTTCTTGTACAAAGCCTGAAAGCTTAGAGAGCTGCTCCTGGATATGCTCGCTGCGTTCATTTATAATGTTGTGGACGTAGTAAATAGTAATGGCTAATATTGGGAGCGGTAAAATGCTGAAAACTGCAAGCTTAACATTAACACTTACCATAGCTGCAATAACCAGAATAAACAGCACCAGGGTATTAATGGTGTACATAATTGCAGGGCCAACATACATGCGTACTCGGTTTACATCTTCAGTTGCCCGGTTCATAAGGTCGCCGGTTTTGTTGCGCCTGAAAAAGCTCATCGTAAGTTGCTGATAGTGTTGATAGATTTCGTTTTTCATATCAAATTCAATATGCCGCGACATCAGGATAATTGTCTGGCGCATAAAGAAAAGGAACATTCCCCGTAGTAAAGCCAGTATTAATACAAGCCCACCAAATAACAGTACACTCGACGTGAAAACGCTGTAAATAACTTCCTGACGGTTAAAGCCGCTGAAGAGCTGAAATATGCTGATGTTTTCGTTTACCAGGTCAAAAGCAAGCCGGATAACCTGTGCTGGCAAAACGCCAAAAATGTTCGAAACTACCACGAAAAATATACCAGGTACCAATCTCCATCGGTATTTGTAAAAGTATTTATTCAGATATGCGAGTTCTTTCATTATTAGATATGAGACTAGAGATATGAGACACACTTGAATTGACATGCCCGATAATTGCGGAATTCGAATTTCCAGTCGTGCCCGAGTCGTTTTTTTAGCCTTATTGGCCTCTTGCATTCGACTCTGTTATCAATGTTGCAAAACTACGCAAGATGCAAACATTGTTTGGTTAATCTTGTGTATAATTTTGTACTTTTGCCGCTTCAGCCCTAATCGCGTATATGTCGTCAACGGTTTTTGAAGAAAGTTCTGTTTTTTTCCAGTTAAGCAAATGTTCTCACCAAAATGTAGTGTTTTGCAGTGATGAAGATACCGGCTTAAAAGCAATCATAGCAATTCATGATACCACTTTAGGGCCGGCATTTGGAGGCACACGCATGTGGGCTTACCGTTCGGAAACCGAAGCTCTTAAAGACGTTTTACGCCTCTCAAGAACCATGACCTACAAGGCAGCAATAAGCGGCCTGAATATAGGAGGCGGTCAGGCAGTAATCATAGGCGATAATCGTACCGGCAAAAATGAAGCTTTAATGCGCCGCTACGGCCGTTTCATTAAAAATCTCAACGGATCATTTATTACAGCAGAAGATTTGGGAACCGACACCAAAGACATGGAGTACATCCGTATGGAAACTTCGCATGTTGCCGGTTTGCCCGAGTCATTGGGTGGAAGCGGAGATCCAAGTCCGGTTGCAGCTAAAGGGGTGCTACTGGGCATAAAAGCTTGCGTTAAGGAGGTGTTTGGAACCGATTCTTTAGCCGGACGATCAGTAGCTGTTCAGGGAATTGGTCAGGTGGGCGAAAATCTGGTCCGTTTGCTTCGCGAAGAAAATGTGCAGGTTTATGTAAGTGATATAAATGAAGATCGCTTGCGTCAGGTAACCAAGAAATATGGAGCTAGTCCGGTTTCCAATAATAATATTCTCGATCTTGAATTTGATGTATTTGCGCCATGTGCATTAGGCGGCATCATTAATACCGATACCATTCAGAAAATGAAGTGCGCCATTGTAGCCGGGTCTGCCAATAATCAGCTTGCAGATGAAGAGTTGCATGGACAAATGCTAGTAGATAAAGGCATTTTATATGCTCCTGATTATTTAATTAATGCAGGGGGGATGATTAATTGCTATTCGGAACTGTCGTCGGCTTATAGTCGTAAACGGACGATGCAGCTTGCAGAAAACATTTATGCAGCTACCCGTTCAGTTCTTAAAAAATCAAAGGAAGAAAATATTCCAACGAGCAGAGCAGCTGCAATCATCGCAGAAAAGAGAATTGCAGATATCAAAAAAATTAAAGGGTCCTACTAAGGGAAATTATATAACAAAAATCGTTCTTATTAATGTTAAACAGAAGGCAATTAAGGGTTAAGGTTTTACAAACATTGTATGCGTACAACCTGTCGGAGGATAAATCGGTAAAAGCTTTTGAAAAGAATTTGTTGGGAAGCGTGGATGATGTTTATGAAACATACATCTGGCTATTGGCTTTACTTTCTGAATCTGCCGAGTATGCTTTAATTGATGCTGATGAAAGAGCAAACCGCTACATTCCATCAGAGGAAGATCTTAATGTAAGTACAAAGATCCATTCTAATAAGTTTATTGTTGCTTTACGCGAAAACAAAGAGTTTCAGCGTGAGGTGAAAAAATATGCTGCTTCCTGGAGCTTCGATCCGGAAGTTTCAAAAACGGTTTATAACATCCTTCGTGAAAAACCGGAGTACGAGGAATATCTTAAATCTGAGGACTCGACCATTCGTGCTGAGAAAGATATTGTAAAATTCATTTATAAAAAAATCATTAAGGTTACACCTGCTGTTGATCAGGTTTTTGAAGACAAGTTTATTAACTGGCCTGTTGATAAAGACGTGTTGGATGCGATGGTGGCAAAAACCTTCAGTAATTTTCAGAGTGAGGTAGGAGATGAAAATAAACTGGCGAAAATTAGTCCTGATTGGGCTGAAGACCGGGATTTTATCGTAAGTCTGTTTAATAAGGTAATTGCCTTTGATGATGAGTTTCAGGGCTATATCACCGAAAAAACGAAAAATTGGGAAGCAGATCGTATTGCCTTAATAGATATTCTTTTGATGAAAATGGCACTTACCGAGCTGGTTCATTTTCCATCCATCCCAGTAAAGGTTACCATGAACGAGTACATTGAAATTGCAAAGGAGTTTAGTACACCTAAGAGTAATTTCTTTATAAATGGTATTTTAGACAAAATTTTGGCCGAACTGAAAGCGGCTGGAAAAGTTAGAAAATCCGGAAGAGGACTAATTGAATAACACATATAATATGAAAAAAGTATTATTATCGGCTACTATAGCGCTGTCAGTACTTTTCACTGCTTGCAATAGCGATAAAAAAACTAAAGCGGCTATAGATAGCGCTGCAGCTGCAGATCCGGCAAACGCACCGGTAATTAAATTTGAAAAAAACGCTTATGATTTCGGCAAGATCAGTTCTGGCGAGAAAGTAACTTACAATTTCAAGTTCGAAAACACAGGCAAAAGTCCTTTAATCATCTCTAATGCAACCGCAAGCTGTGGTTGTACAGTACCAGAGTTTCCGCACGAGCCAATTCCTCCGGGTGGGAAAGGCGAAGTTAAAGTGATCTTTAACAGTCAAGGAAAATCAGGAATGCAGCATAAAGTGGTAACTGTAACATCCAATACTGTACCTCCCGCTGTTGAGATTTATTTAACCGGCGAAGTTGAAGGAGAAACAACGGCTGCTACTTCAAAGAAAAAATAAACGATATAATTTCAATAATGATAACAAGTATCTTATTACAAGCTGCAACAAATTATTCGCAGTTTTTACCTATGATTTTAATTGTCATAGTGTTTTATTTCTTTATGATCCGTCCGCAGATGAATAAGCAAAAAGAGCAGAAGAAATTTGTTGAAGCTCTGAACAAGGGAGATAAAGTGGTTACTACAGCAGGACTTCATGGGCGTATTGTAGATATTAACGATGATACCGTTGTGTTAGAGGTGGAAAGCGGCGCTCGTCTTAGATTCGACAGATCAGCTATTTCTTTAGATGCTTCAAAAGCATGGAACGACCGTTCAAAGAAAGCATAGAAATTATTAATTTTTTGAAGAATGCCATGCAGTAAAATGTGTGGCATTTTTTGTTTCTGGAGTAGCTTAGTGTTTGTAATCAGTACCTGATGCTTTAAGCTCAAAGATTGTCCATTCTCCCTATCTGGAATATGCCAGCCGCCCGTTCTTTGGCGCTGGTCTCTTACATCCTGGTTCTACTCGCTTGCATCTAAACTCTTCCTACCGTACATTTGCCAATATGCCGGTAGTAAAACTCAATCGAATCGAAAGACGCAGGCTAACTGTTTTTTTTAGCAGTTTGCTTGTCGCGATATTCGCCTGGCTGTTTTTTACCTTGTCTAACCGTTATGAATATCCGTTAAATGTCCGGGTAAACTATGTGGATGCTCCTTTTCATAAAGCGTTTCATTCTTTAAATGATGATAGCGTTACGCTTCATATAGAAGGCACCGGCTGGCAATTGCTATTTGCAAGGTTAAAGTCTGATTCTGCTGCCGTTAACGTAAGTTTAAAGGCACTTAACCAGAGTTCGTTTATTTTGCTAACAGATCAGGCTACAAGCATGAACAAGCAATTGGGTGAAGGTCAGAAGTTTCTTTCAGCTTCGCCGGATACCTTGTTTTTTGATTTTTCGAAACGTATAACCAAAAAGGTCCCTATTAAATTTCTTTATAAAATCGCTTTTAAAAAAGGGTTTGGAATTAGTGCTCCATTGGAATTTTCCCCCGATTCAGTGATTTTGTCGGGGGCGGCTGAGGATTTGAAGAAAATAAATTTTTGGGAGACTGAGGTTTTTTCTGCGGGTAAGGTAGAGGCCGACTTAACTGCTAAAGTAATTATGAAACCTTCGGGTGCAAATATGGAAGTGATTCCTCAGCAGGCAAAAGTGAAAGTGCCGGTGGATATGTTTACAGAAAAGCAGCTCGAAGTGCCGTTGAAACTACTAAACAACCGTGGAGGAGAGGTGCTTTTGTTACCTGAAAAAGTTAAGATTACATTTTTGACTTCTTTGAAAAGTTATCCCACTTTGGAACGAGACTCTTTCCTGGCTACAGTTAATCTGGATGGTTGGCAGCGTTATCAATTCTGGCAACTACCAGTAAAGTTTAAGAAGTTTCCGGCCTACTCAAAACTTGTTAAAGTTGAACCTCAGGCTGTTGATTTTATTATTCAGAAATAATGCTCAGAATTGGAATAACAGGAGGTATTGGTAGCGGTAAAACTACTATTTGCAGGGTTTTTGAATTATTAGGTATCCCGGTATTTTATGCTGATGCGGTGGCCAAACAAGTGATGCAAACTGATACCCGGTTAATAGCGGAAGTTAAACTGGTTTTTGGTGAAGAATCTTATTTTGAGTCGGGATTACTTAACCGGAAGCACATTGCATCAAAAGTATTTGCCGATGTGGTTGAGCTGGAAAAGCTAAACGCAATTGTTCATCCGGCAGTTTTCAGAGTTTTTGATAGTTGGGTAGACAAGCAGCAAAATGCGCCTTATGTATTAAAGGAAGCTGCCTTGTTATATGAAAGCAATTCCTATAAAGATTGTAAATATAGTGTGTTGGTAAAGTCGCCTTTAGATTTGCGTATAAAGCGAGTTATGCAGCGTGATAACACGACAGAGGAAGAAGTAAAACGCAGAATGGCAAAGCAATGGAGCGATGAGCAAAAGGAAAAGCTTGCTGATTTTACATTAGATAATAACGAAATTCATTTTCTTATCCCAGAAGTACTCAAACTTCATAAACGCTTTCTTGAGGAAAGTATTCAATGATTATATCCGATTTTTTAGTTTTTAATGCGAACGGTTTGTTTTGCAGGGTTGGTAATTTCTATCTGGATCCTTCGCAACCAGTGGAAACCGCTGTTATTTCGCACGCTCATGGTGATCATGCCTGTGGTGGTAATATCCATGTATATAGTACGCCGGCAACTGCGGCAATAATGCAGTTCCGTTTGCGTAAAAATGCCGGTCGCGATTTTAAGTTGTTCGATTATGGTGTAAGTTTCGCCATAAATGGAGTGCAGGTAACGTTCTATTCTGCCGGACATATATTGGGCTCTGCAATGGTATTGATGGAATACCAGGGAACCAGATATCTTTATACGGGTGATTATAAGTTGCAGGCTGACTCTACGTGCCCTGCGGCGCAGCTGGTGGAAGCCGATGTGCTCATCACTGAAACAACCTTCGCTGATCCAAACGTTCGACATCCCGATACGGAGCAGGAGATCATCAAACTTAATTCCTCTAACCACAATGTGCTTTTAGGAGCTTACGCATTAGGAAAGGCACAGCGTCTTATCCAATTGATTAATATGCATTGTCCTCAACGGTCGGTATATCTGCATCATTCAATGTTAGGCATTACTAAAATTTATGAGGATTTTGGTTTTGCGCCGGGGAGATATGAGCCGTATAACCGCAAATTGATGAAAATGCCTGAGAAGGGATTTGTTTATATCGTTCCTCCTCTTACTTTTGACAGCTATTTCAGAGCAAAAGGGGTTTTAAGAGTTTTTGCTTCTGGCTGGGAGAGGTTGCAAATAAAAAATGATCTGGAGCTTTATATTTCAGATCATGCAGACTGGAACGATATTCTGAAGAGTGTAGAAATAGTTAAACCCCGCGAAATATGGACCTTGCATGGCAATGGTGCACATCTGAAACAGTATTTTTCTGATAAACTACCTGTGAAAATTTTGACCTAATGCTTACCGAAGGCGAAGATTTTTATTTTAATGAACAAGGGCTTATGGTATTTACTGCGGCCTATCATAAAAAAAGAGGCCACTGCTGTAAAAACGAGTGCAAGCATTGCCCATGGGGTTATCGCAAAGCCACATCAGGGGAAGAACAGTCGAACACTAACGAACTTACTACAAATGAATCTTGAGCAGGAAATTCAATCTAAATTTGGAACCGAGTACCAAAAAGTTGTCGTTAATTTAGTTTACACTTACAACTGGATTAATTCAATTTTGAAGGAGCGGTTAGACAAGCATCATATTACTCTTCAGCAATTTAATATCCTGCGCATTTTAAGGGGACAATATCCGACACCAGCAACGATCAATTTGTTAAAAGAACGGATGCTGGATAAAATGTCAGACGCATCGCGGATTGTTGATCGCCTGGTGCAAAAGGGGCTGGTTACACGCGAAACAAATCAGAAAGATAGAAGGGCGGTAGATATTATCATCTCAGAAAAAGGCTTAGAGATCCTGAGTAAGTTGGATCCTGTTATTACCCCCGAAGAAATTTTAAAAGCTAATATACCCGAAGACGATGTTATAAGATTGAATTATCTGCTGGATAAGCTGCGTGGCTAATGCAGCAGATAATTAATAAGGGCAATGGCTACGCCGCTTAAAACGGCAACCAGTTTCTTGAGATTGTAATGATGGTCGACACTTGACTCGAACAAGATGGTGGTGGAGATGTGAAGGAAAATTCCAATTACTACTCCCATAATAGCGTCGAAATACTGCTCAATATCGCCTATACTTCCGTTGCTTAAGCCATTGCTCAATATATACCCCGCTGGTGACATCAGAGAGAATAATACGATAAGCCATATTATGTTATTTTTTCTGATGTGGTTTTGAACCAATACGCTACCCAAAGCAAACGAGGCTGGTATATGATGCAGCGCTATCCCGAAAAGGAGTTCGTTTTGATAGCCTTTAGCAAGTGGCATCCCTTCCAGAAAGGCGTGCAGGCATAAACTGATCATTATCCCGTAAGGAAATGCATGATGACCATGATCGTGTTTGTGGATATGACCATGTTCTATACCTTCAGAGAACTGTTCGAGCAAGATCTGAAATAGAAATCCCCCCAAAACAAAAAGACCAACCCGATGACTGGCATGCTCATAAACTTCGGGGATAAGATGCAGAATTGTTATACCGAAGAGAAAAGCCCCGCTAAATGAAAGAATGAGTTTTAGCGTGTGGTTGCTGTTGTTTTTGAAAAAGAAAACAGACAAGCCGCCCAGCATGCAGCTTGCAAAAAGTATAATTAAATGCCAGAATTCCATTTTTTCTCAGATAGAAGTGTAAGGAAGCCAAGGCCTGTTAGATAGCCAATCATACAGCCGAATAAGGCGCCAAAAGTAACATCAAAAGGAAAGTGTACCCCTACATACACCTGAGCAAATGCAATGCTGAACGCCCAGATAAAAGTTACCGTCCATATCCATCGCCAGCGTTTTGCAAATACCATTGATAAGAACATGGCTATAGCGAAATGATTAGACGCATGGGAGGAGGGGAAGCTGAAACCGGCACCGCAGGCAACCCGCGATACAACTTCTTCTTTAAAGGATGCTTCGTTACAGGGGCGAAGGCGTTGAACAGATGGTTTTATTATCGACGCACTTATAAAATCTGCAAGTCCGAAGGTTAAAAGCAGGAAGAGAATGCAGATTAGACCGTTCTTTTTGTAGTTTTTTATGAGGAATACCACTAAAAAAACATAAACAGGCGTCCAGAAATAGCGATTTCTCAATAGCGGCATCAGCCAGTCAAAGAAAGGATTGGACAAGCCTTCGTTTATTGCCGAAAACAGCTGATGATCAAATTGAATTAATTGCTCAAACATCAGCCTTGCTGCAAATAAAGATTAAACGATCAGATTTATTAGGTTCGAAAGCGCCGAGGTTATAATCACCAAATACTTTGTCAACTTTAAATCCACTTAATTGGAATAGCCTTTCAAAGTCGCTTAAAGTAAATGCTTTTACTTCTTCCTTAAAGTGATAATCTTTATCCCTGTGTTCAAATGCAATGCTTTTAATAATCTTACCGTTAGCTACTTTTTTGCTGATATTGAAATCAATGTTTTCTACCGTTTTTACTTCCTGCCGGGCCAGATTTTTAAGGATCTTTTCGGTGTTGAAGTAATCGAGCACGAGAACGCCATCGGCTTTTAATGATTTTCTAAAGGACTTTAAGGCATTTACATGGTCCCTTTCTGTGTCAAAGTAGCCAAAGCTGGTGAACATGTTCAAAGCTATGTCGAAATAATTCACGAAAAACAGATGCCTCATATCATGTTGAAAGAAATGAAGTGTCTCGTTCTCAAATTGTTTCGAAAACTTTATGTTGGTGAAAGAAAGGTCGATGCCCGAAACGTCATAACCTTTTTTGCTGAGATAAACAGAATGTCGCCCCCGACCACTGGCGATGTCCAAAATCCGGGAGTTAGCAACCGGTTTAAGCAATGCACAAAGATTGTCAATAAAAAGTTCGGCTTCTTCATCATTTCTTTGATGATACAAAATATGATAGTACGGCGAGCTAAACCAGTTTTGATACCATTTTATGGGCATAAGTCGAATCTATAAGCCTACAAACTTAGACAAAATTTTGTCTACTAATTTTATGATGGGTCGAAAAAAGGTTTTAATGGCTGCCCAATAATTGTTTTAGCCTGTTTGATATGATGTAAAATCATAGAACTGTTACATCCTTGTTTAATTGAAAGCTTCTGATTGGCCTCTTGGCTTTTATTGTTATTTTTGGGCCTCTTAATAAAAATTAACGTGACTTTAATAAAATCTATTTCTGGTATCAGAGGAATAATAGGCGGACAAGCTGGAAACGGTCTTACGCCTGTAGATATCTTAAAATATACGGTTGCATTCGGCAAAATGGTTACTGCTCAATCTGGCAAGAACAAAATTGTTATTGGCAGAGACGCTCGCATTTCGGGCGAAATGGTTCGTAACCTGGTTGTTGGAGCTTTACAAAGCATTGGTATCGATGTGATAGATTTAGGTTTATCAACTACGCCAACTGTTGAGATTGCGGTACCTGACGAAAACGCGGCCGGTGGTATTATTCTTACCGCAAGCCATAACCCAAAGCAATGGAATGCGTTGAAGTTGCTTAATGATAAAGGCGAGTTTATTGATGATGAAGCGGGGAAAGAAGTGCTTGAACTGGCTGAAAGAACCGATCTGGTTTTCGCAGATGTAAACCAGCTGGGTAAGGTAACCAACGATGATTCTTACTTGCAAAAACATATTAACAAAATTTTGGCAATGCCTCTGGTAAAGGTTGATGCAATCAGAAAAGCTAAGTTTAAAGTAGCTATTGATTGTGTTAATTCGACGGGAGGAATTTATGTTCCGGCTTTATTGAAGGCATTGGGTGTTGAGGTTATACATGAGTTATATTGCCAGCCCGACGGGCATTTTCCACATAATCCGGAGCCGTTGCCTGAAAATCTTGTAGCTCTTTCTCAGGAAGTGGTGGCTAAAAGGGCGCATTTGGGCATTGCAGTAGATCCCGACGTGGATCGTTTGTGTTTTGTTTGCGAAGATGGTTCGATGTTTGGCGAGGAGTACACCCTTGTTGCGGTAGCTGATTATATCCTGCAGCACAATCCAGGAGGTAATACGGTATCCAATCTTTCTTCAACACGTGCTTTACGCGATGTAACTGAAAAACACGGAGGCATTTACAATGCTGCTGCCGTGGGCGAGGTGAACGTGGTAAATAAAATGAAAGAAACCAACGCCGTAATTGGTGGCGAGGGTAATGGCGGGGTAATTTTCCCTGAACTTCATTACGGAAGAGATGCTCTGGTTGGTATTGCTTTATTCTTGACGCATTTGGCTCAAACCGGCAAATCTGTTTCTGCTTTAAGAAGTTCTTACCCCAACTACTTTATTTCAAAAAACAAGATTACGCTTACACCTGAGATGGATATTGACGGCTTGTTGAAGAAGGTTGAAGAGAAATATCAAAAACAGCCGTATTCAACTATCGACGGTTTGAAAATAGAATTTGATAAGGAGTGGGTTCATCTGCGTAAATCGAACACTGAGCCTATTATTCGCATATATTCTGAAGGAAATTCTGAAACGGTTGCGAATAATCTTGCCAATAAGATCATCTCTGATATAAAAGAGATTCTACAGCTTAGTTAATAGCTTTTCTAACCTATAAGGTTTTTCAAACCTTATAGGTTTTAGGCGATATAATAGAAAGCTCTACTAATAAACCTATAAGGTTTTTGGAAACCTTATAGGTTTTAGGCGATATATAAAAAGCTCAACAAAATAAACCTATAAGGTTTTTGAAACCTTATAGGTTAAAGAAAATTCCACTATAAAACCTCCTCGGTTTACACATTTTCTCATGCCCAAAATTTATCTCGACAACGCAGCAACAACTCCAATAGATCCGGAAGTTCTTCAGGAAATGTACCGGATAATGGAAAACTACTATGGTAATCCATCGTCCATCCATGCGCATGGACGCGAAGCCAGAACTGTTGTTGAGAAAGCACGTAAGCTCGTTGCTGGTTTGCTGAAGGCATCTCCGGCTGAGATATTCTTCACTTCGGGTGGAACGGAGGCTGATAATATGGCCATTCGTTCATCAGTCGCCGATTATCATATCACGCATGCAATAACTTCCAGAATAGAACATCATGCCGTTCTGCATACGCTGGAAGCTCTTGAAAAGGCTAACTTGATAAAGTTAAGCTATGTAAATGTTGATGAGAGGGGGCTTGTTGATCTGACGCATCTGGAAGAGCTTTTACAAAATAACGAGCGAAGCCTGGTGTCGCTGATGCAGGCTAACAACGAGATTGGAACCTTAACCGATATTGAAACTGTTGGTGAAATTTGTGAGAAGTATAATGCTATTTTTCATTGCGATACTGTGCAAACCATGGGGCATTACCCGCACGATCTGCAAAAATTAAAAGTTCACTTTATCACCTGTGCTGCTCATAAATTTCATGGGCCAAAAGGTGTCGGTTTTCTTTATATAGCCCCATCCATAAAGATCAATCCGATGATTTATGGAGGTGCCCAGGAGCGTAACATGCGTGGCGGAACGGAAAATTTATATGGTATTGCAGGCCTAGCTAAAGCGTTGGAAATTGCGTATGCCAATATGGATGAACATCAGGCCTATATACAGGGTTTAAAGTCGTACATGATAGAGCAATTGGAGCAGATCCCGGGTATTTCTTTTAATGGTGAGACGGATAGCAACAAAAGTTTATATACTGTTTTGAACGTTTCATTTCCCGAGATGGAAATGGCCGATATGCTTTTGTTTAATATGGATATTGCCGGAATTTCTTGTTCGGGCGGAAGCGCATGCAGTTCTGGAACCAACATCGGCTCGCATGTGCTGGAAGGAATTGGAGTAAGTCCGGAGCGGCCGGCAATTCGTTTTTCATTCAGCAAGCTAAACACCATGGACGAAATTGATTATACAGTTCAAAAAATAAAAGACGCTCTCTCTTGATTTAAATCTTCCTGTAACTTCCTGTCATAAAATGTATCTCCAGGCTGTTTTCTCCTGAAAATGATCTTGGGCTGTCCTCATTTTAAACTTTTTTAACTAGAACCTGATTTGTGTAAATCCCACGGTCAAAGTGAAACTATTCAAAACAAATGGGGTGAGGCTGAGCGTTTATTAGTAAAAATAAACACCTTAAGCTAGAGAACCTATGACACTACTTCGTGATGAACTTTTAACTGTTCAAGATGAATACTTAAGAGAGGATGTTTTAAGGATTGACCCTGAAGATGATGGTGAAGTTGACTATGACGATGATGACTTGGGTGAGAATTCTGAGATAACTACAATCGGCGACGACGATATAGAAGATGCATATATGCCTGGGCCAGATGATGATGACGATGATCTGCTGGAAGATGACGACAATGTTTTATTGGATGACGATGAGGTATTTGACGATGATGATGAAGTTGTAGACTTTCATAAGATCGAAGCCTTAGGCGGCGATGACGACGATTTGGATGATGATGACGACGACGAGATATTCGACGATGACTTTGATGACGATGATTCGACGGAAGTAGCGGCTGGGGACGATGACGATGAGTTTTTATCTGACGATGATGATGAAGACTTCGATGACGAGGACTTAGACGCCTGATCTGAAAGGTCGAAAAGCACTCTTTTAATGGCAGGAGAGCAATTATTTACATGAAGAGATATCTATTTTTTATGACTGACAATAAATTAATTCACAATCACACAGGCCAAACTCCTACCGACATTCCATCAGAAAAGCTGGTAAATCCGCCCAAACGAAGCGGTGATAAAAAGAAAGTTGACCGTAAGAGTAATTTCAATGTTACGGGAAAGGATTTTAATCTGGGTAGCCGAAACTCTACCGGAAGATGATTTTTCAAGGCTGGCTTTATGCCGGCCTTTTTTGGCTTTTCACCACAGAGGACACGGAGAGGTTTTCACAGAGGTACACAGAGATTTAATGTTGATGGTTATTGATGGGTGTGGCTTTTATGCCGGCCTTTTTTGGCTTTTCACCACAGAGGACACGGAGAGGTTTTCACAGAGGTACACAGAGATTTAATGTTGATGTTTATTGATGGGTGTGGCTTTTATGCCGGCCTTTTTTGGTTTTTAACCACAGAGGAC